>Ga0207646_10003882_pt1 | contig 16591 bp, 14 predicted proteins | sample KBSK5502metaG_FD_184343 | JGI IMG/M metagenome (GOLD analysis project Ga0207646, IMG submission 184343) | Corn, switchgrass and miscanthus rhizosphere microbial communities from Kellogg Biological Station, Michigan, USA - KBS K5-50-2 metaG... | ecosystem: Host-associated > Plants > Roots >... | reverse complement strand
GGCAGAAGATCTGCTCGACTCGATATTCAAGGTCGCCACGGAACTTGTTCGTGGCGAACGCGCGTCCCTGCTCCTACGGGAGGAGAACTCGACCGACTTCGTGATCGCCCGCGCGGTTGGACTCGCGGACGACGTGATGCGCCGCGTGCGGGTCAAGACGGGCGAGGGCGTGGCGGGCCTGGTCGCGCAGTCGAAGCGTCCACTCCTGGTGCGTCACGTGTCGAGCGCCCCGATCCAGTCGGGTGAGGGGACCTATCGCTCCGACTCTTTTGTGAGCGTACCAATCCTTGTGGGCGACGACTCGCGAGGAGTCCCGACCGAAACGACGGCAAACCCTTCGAGGACGCCGATCTCGAGACCCTCGAGCTCCTGGCGGGGCACATCGGGCAGGTCCTCGTCATGCAGGAGCAGGGCGAGGCCCTTCAGCGTCTGGCCGAAACCGATCCACTTACCTGGCTCTTCAACCGCCGCCACTTCGATCGACGCCTCGAAGCCGAAACGAACCGTGCGCTCCGGGCGGAGCATCTCCTCGCGCTCCTCATGCTCGATGTCGATCGCTTCAAGCTCTACAACGACCGGTACGGCCACGCCGTCGGAGACGAGGTGCTGAAGGCGGTGGCGGCCGCGATCAAGCAGGCGGTGCGGCTCTACGACGTGCCGACGCGCTACGGCGGCGATGAGTTCGCGGTCATCCTGCCGGACGCCGACACCGAGGCCGCGACGAGGGTTGCGACGCGAATCCTCGAGAAAGCCGCCGAGGCGACGCTGCCGCCCGAGCTCGTGGCCGCGCGCGAGCGGCTGCAGCTCTCCATCGGGATCGCGACGTTCCCGCGCCCGGCGGGCGACGCCGCGTCCCTCGTCGAATCGGCGGACGCCGCAATGTACCGCGCGAAGAATTCAGGCGGCGGCATACGCGTGTGGGAGCACTCGCTCGGCGAAGGGCCGCGCGGAGCGATCCGCTCGCGCGCGATGAGCCTTCCGGCCGCCCCGTATCTCGCTGACCCGGCGCGCCTCGCGACGGCGGAGCTGCAGCGGCATCTCCCGCACGCGCTCGCGTCGGAGTGGAACGCGGTGGTCGTCGGGCACGAGGGCCAGGTCCTCACGGTCGCGCTCCCGCAGCCGAACCCCGCGGCGGTGGACTCGATCTCGAAGGCGACCGGTTTTGCTGTCTACCCCGTGTTCAGCAACGCCGCGGACCTCGAAGCGACGCGCCGCCGGCTGACGACGAACAACGGTGGCGGGAAGACTAACGGGGGCGAGCCTCCTCGCGAGTGACGCCGCCCTCGGCGCCACGGAACAGATAGCCGACCCCAGGCACGGTCTGGATCACATCGCGCGGCTTGCCATCCGCTCCGAGCTTTCGCCGAAGGCGACTGACGTTCAGCTTCACGAGGTCACCACCGACGTCCGCGTCGTAGCCCCACACGCCCTCGAGGATCTCCTCCTGCGTGAGGACGCGGCCGGGGTTCGCCATGAAATGTCGCAGGAGCTTGAACTCGGTGGGCGAGAGATGGACGGGCACTCCGTCCGCGCGTACCTGGTGGGTCGCCTCGTCGAGGATGAGGTCACCGGTCTTGTAGATGGCCGGCGCAGGTCGGCCGCGGGTGCGGACCGAGCGACGCAGGATCGCCTTCACGCGCGCGACGAGCTCCTTCGGCCGGAATGGCTTGGTGATGTAGTCGTCGGCACCAAGCTGCAGGCCGCGGAGGATGTCGCTCTCGTCCTGGCGCGCGGAGAGCAGGAGCACGGCGACGTGCTCGTCCACGTGCCGAATGCGCTCCAGCACCACGAAACCAGCGAGCTTGGGCAGGTTGATGTCGAGGATGACGAGGTCGGGCTTTTCGCGTCCGACGGCCTCGACCGCGGACTCTCCGTCGTAGGCGCGGGAGACGTCGTAGCCCTCACGACGAAGCGCGTACTCGAGAAGCTCCACGAGGTCGCGGTCGTCGTCAACGACTAGAAGCTTTATTAGTCCTCTGCCTCCTCAGCCAAGTGGCGAGCCTTCGGGAGTGTGAAGTGTACCGATGTTCCCCGTCCAGGGGTGCTCTCGATCGAGATGTCGCCGCCCTGCGCGTGAACGATGGCGCGGCAGATCGAAAGACCGAGGCCGAGCCCGCCCGCTTGCTCCCGGACGGTGCGGGAGCGGAAGAAGCGCTGGAACAGGAGGTTCTGCTCATCGAGCGGGATGCCCGGACCCTCGTCCGCGACCGTAATCCGAACGTACCCGTCGACGCTCTTTGCGCCGACGGTGACGCGCGTGCCCTCCGGGGCGTATTTGCTCGCGTTGGAGATGAGGTTCGCGAAGACCTGCGTCGTCCGCCGCTCGTCCGCGAGGACCCGGTCGGCGTCCGCGTCGAACGCCTTCACGAGCTCCTGGTTCTTCGACTCGAGCATCGGCTGGATGAACGCCATGGCCTCGGATAGGGAATGCTTGAGGCTCGCCGTCTGCGCCCGTACTTGGAACGTGCCCGCCTCGATGCTGCCTGCGTCCATGAGGTTCTCGACGAGGTGCTCGAGCCGCAGGGCGCTCCGCCGAAGCGCGCCGGCGAGCAGGGCGAGCTCGTTTCGCGGCATGTTGAGCGCGTCGTCGACGACGAGGTCGAGGGACGCGATGAGACCGGAGATCGGCGTGCGCAGCTCGTGCGCGACCTCCATGAGGAACTCCTCCTTCAGCCGGAGGAGCTCCGCCTGCGCGGTGACATCGCGCACCGTGTGCACGGCGCGCCCGCCGGGAAGGTTCGTCGACATCATCTCGAGGACGCCCATCCGCTCCTCGCGCGGAAACCACGCTCGCCGGACCAGATGGCCGTCCGTCTCCTGGATGCGGGTCGCACCCGAAACGAGCAGAAGCTCCTCGAAGCTATTTCCGATGAGCGAGTCCTCGCCGAGGATGAGGAACGCCGCGGGATTGGCGCTCACGACGAGACCGTCTTGGTCTGTCAGGATGATGCCGTCGGTGAGCGCGACGAACGCCTCGGCAAAGGCCGCCTGATCGAGGGCGGCATCTTCGCGCCGCCGCCCGGTGACCCGTCGTCGTTCCGCGGCTGCCGCAGACTCTTCGGTCATGCGAACGGGATCCTCAAGCGCACGCGCGTGCCCTGGCCGGGGCTCGAGTCGAGCGACAGCTGTGCGCCGATGAGGCGCGCGGACTCGCGCATCTGTAGGAGCCCGAGGCTACCGCGTGACGCATAGCCCTGGAGCGTGCCCGCAACATCGAACCCCTTTCCGTTGTCTTCGACGATCGCGATGACCGCGCCGCCGTCCTCGTATACATCGATCGACACCTCGGGCGCGCGGCCGGTCTTGATCGCGTTGTTGGCGGCCTCGCGGATGACGGTAAACGCGCCCGCCTCCACTTCGGGGGCAAGTCGGCGGTCCGCTTCGACGCGCCGCGCGACCACGTGCGAACCATTTTGACCGTTGATGCGCTCAGCGAGGGCGCGAGCCGCCGCACCGAGCCCACCGTCCTCCAACACGACCGGCCGTAGGGCAAAGAGGATGTCGCGGAGGCGCTTCTGCGACTCGAGGAGCCGGCCACGAAGCTGTTCCAGGTCGGCGATGGCCGCGGGCACGTCCCGTTGGGCTCGGCGCTGCGCGAGCTCTATGCCGAGGGCTGCGTTGGCGAGTGTCTGAGCGACGCCATCGTGGAGATCGCGAGCCAGGCGGTGCCGTTCTTCCTCTTCCATCTTCACGACGCGAAGCCGTTCGGCGGCGAGGTCGGTGGAGAGCTGCACGTACTCGAGCGCGATGCCTGCAGACGTCGCCAGCGAGACCGCGTACCGCTCATCGTCGGAGCGAAACGGACCGTCCGTGTGATTCACCGCTTGCAGCACCCCGAGGCGCCGGCGGTCGCGCGAGTCGATCGGCACGACGAGGATCGAGCGCGTACGGAAGCCAGTGCGGGAGTCGATGCTCGGGTCGAAACGCGGATCCGCATACGGATCATCTATACGAAGCAGCGTGCCGGTTCGGGCCACTTCCGCGGCAAGGCTCCGACCGTCGAGCGGCAGGCGGATCTCGCCGCCCTCCGTGACCGCGCGCGACCAGAGCTCGTTCCGCGCCTGATCCATGACGTAGAGGGTCGCGCGCTCCGCGTCGAGCACTTTCGTGGCGGCGAGGGTGATGTGCAGAAGGACCTTCTCGACGTTCGCCTCGAGTGCGAGGTCGCGCTGGAGCTCGAGCAGCGTCGCGAGCTGCTCGGCCTCGCTCAGCGGTGCCACCGCTGCCGATTCTTGCTCAATCTCCCGCCTTCGGCGAGAGACACGTTCAGGACTGGTGGTCTCGCTCCTCGCAGGTGAACTGCTCGTCGCTCGTTTGGTTTGCGCCTGGCGAGTCGTCCGTCTACGCCTAGCGGCCTGCTATTTGTCGCACCGTCTCCAGCGTGTCGATCTCGCTCACCGGCTTGTCCGGACGGAGACGCGCGATGCGCGGGAACCGCATCGCGTAGCCGGACTCGTGACGATCGCTCGGTTGGATCTGGTCGAACGCGACTTCGATGACGGTATCGGGCGCGACCGTCCGCACGCGGCCGAAGTCTTGGATGGTGTGCTCGAGAAAGTATTCCGTCATCACGGCGATCTCTTTGTCGGTGAGTCCGGAGTAGGCCTTGCCGATGTTGAGGAGTCGCTCGCCGTCGCGTATCGCGAAGGTGTAGTCGGAGAGCACGCCGCGACGCTTGCCGTGACCCCACTCGACCGCGGTCACGACCACATCGAGGGTTCGGAGCGGACGCTTCACCTTGAGCCACTCCATGCCGCGACGGCCCGGCCGATAGGGCGAGCGCGGGTCCTTGACCATCAGGCCCTCGTTGCCGCGCGCTCGCGCTGCCGCGAACTCACGCTCGAGGACGCTGACGAGCTCCTCGCCCGACGAGTCGACACGCTGGTGCTCCGCGAAGATCACCGGCGGAGCGATGGGGAGGGCCCGCAAGATCTTCTGCCGTTCGTCGAAGCACTCGTCCAGCAGCGCGCGGCCGTCGCGCTCGAGGATGTCGAACGCGACGAGGGTCGATGGGAGCTTCGTGCGGAGCTCGTCGGCGACGTTCTTTCGGCCGAGCCGGGTCTGGAAATCGGTGAAGGGCACGGCCTTCCCTTCGGCGAACGCGAGCACCTCGCCGTCGATGACGTATGTACCGGGGATCGCCAGGAGTGGCTGCACCAGCTCCGGATAGCGATTGGTGATGCGGTCGAACGTGCGTGAGTACAGCTCGACGCGATCGCCGGCCTTGTGCACCTGCGCGCGGATGCCGTCGTACTTGTCCTCGATGACATACGGCGGGGGAAAACGCCTCTCGACTTCGGCGAGCTGCAAGACGGGCGTGGCGAGCATCATCCCGATCGGTAGGAAGTGCGCGAGCGTCGGCTCCGCGAGCGTCCCGTGCTTCGCGTGGAGCGCGGTCTCGCCGATGTCACCGGTCAGCATGTTCGCGCGCCCGACCGCTTCGCGGTCGCGCTCGAAGGCGCGAGCGATCGCCTCTTCGAGCAGCCCTTCGCGCAGTCCGATGCGTGTCTCGCCGCTCACGATCTTCACGAGGTAGCGAGCCTCGTCCCCGGTCGCGCGCGCGAGCGTCGCGCGCAGCAGGTCGCGCTTCGGCGTGACGCCCCGCGCGGCAGCGATCGCATCGAACGTCTGCGCGACGTCGGCGAGCGTGAGTCGGTCCCCGGTCGCGGAGCGCTCGGCGATCAGGTCTGCAGCGACGTCGCCGAGATCGGCGTGGCGCTGGTACGACTCAACCATGTCGCCACCGGTCTTTGCAGATCGCTCCAGGAGGACGTCGGAGAGCGCGCTCCAGCCCACCGATAGGACGCGTTCGTCGCGACGGGGGAAGGGGGCTCCAGCGAAAAGCCGGGCCGCGATCCGCAGATCCGCGTCATCGAGCGCGCCCAGATACCGCGCCAGTGCCGCGTGCTTCTCGAGCTTCTTCGGAGTTGCCCGAACAGCATCCGCCGTGCTAACCCATGCCGCGAAGGAGGTGCTCATGTGGGACTTGTCGAGCTGATCATCGTCATCCTTGTCATTCTCTGGCTCCTCGGCTATTTCGGCCGAGGCCGGATCAGCGCTCCGGGATTGAGCGGGAACTGGATCCACACCTTGCTGGTCATCGTCGTCATCCTCGTGATCCTGCGACTTCTCAGCATCATCTAGCCGACATCGTGACGGTCGGTGCGCGGCTAGTCTCTAGCCGTGGCCGACCGCCCCCGTTACCTCTCCGTCCCATACGGCGAAGAAGAGCTCGAGTTCATGCTGCAACCGTGGTTCGAGCTCGACATCGTCGAGTCGGCCACGGCGACGCCGGTTGCGGATCTTGGGGCGGAGACCGTTCGTCGCCTTCACTCCCCGCTCGGAGGCAAGCGCCTGCGGCTCCTCGCGAGCGATGTAATGCGAACTTCACCGAACGCGTGCGCGATCATCGCCGTCACGGACCTGACGCGCGGGTCGCCGGACAGCGTGCTCGTGCCGCCGCTCTTGGACGAGCTCAACGCCGGAGGGATTCCCGACACTCGGATCACCATCATCGTCGCGGTCGGGCTGCATCGCGCGACGACGGACGCCGAGAAGCGGAAGAAGCTCGGCTCGGTCGTGGATCGGGTCCGCGTCGTCGACTCGGACGGCCGCGATCCAGCCATGTGGGCCGATCTCGGGACGATCCCGCCCTATGACGTGCCCGGCTTCACGCAGAAGCGGGTGAAGGAGGCGGACCTCGTCGTCGCGACCGGGATCGTCGAGCCGCACCAGTACGCCGGCTACTCGGGCGGCCGCAAGACGGTCGCGATCGGATGCGCCGGCGAGCCGGTGATCACGGCGACGCACGGGATGCGCTTTCTCGAGGACCCGGGCGTGCGGCTCGCGAAGATCGACGGGAATCCGTTCCACGAGACCGTTCGCGAGATCGCGCGCCGCGCGGGTCTGCGTTTCTGCCTGAACGTCGTGACCGACGATCGCGAGCGCGTCGTCGCGGTCGCGGCGGGCGACCCCGACGCTGTCCTGACCGACCTCGTCGCGAAAGCCGCGGCCTTGTACACGCGGCCGATCGCGAAGCAGTACGACATCGTGATCGCCGGTGTCGGACATCCGAAGGACGTGAATCTCTATCAAGCGTCGCGCGCCGCGACGTATCTGCGATTCGCGCCGACGCCGGTCGTTCGTGAAGGCGGCGCGATCATCATTCCCGCGCGTCTCGAGGAGGGCGCGGGCGACGGGCCGGGTGAGCAACGGTTCCTGGCGGCTCTCGAACGCGCGGAATCGCCCGCCGCGGTGGTTGATGCGGCGCGACGCCACTTCGCCGGCGGAGAGCAGCGCGCCGTGATGGTCGCGCTCACGCTTCAGTGGTGCCAGATCATCGTTGCCGCGTCGGAAGCACCGGAAATCGTTCGCCTCGCGAAATTGCGCGCGGCCGTCGACGTTGAAGAGGGCCTCGATATCGCGTACGAGCACATCGGACGGCCGGCGAGGGCCTCCGTCCTGCTCGTACCTCGCGCGCTGCACACGCTCCCGGTCGTCCAGTCCGGCGTTGGCGTCTAGACGACGTGCATCCCTCGGCGGCCGAGCGGCGCCGCCCGCTGACGGCGGGCGAGATCGCGCGACTAGTCCGAGCTCTGGGCAGGGACGTCGTCGGGCTTGACGCCACGCCCCTGCTCGGTGGGCTCGACACGGCGACGTACCGGCTCGACGTGCGTCTCGCCGATGGCACCAGCCAGTGTCTTGTCCTTCATCAGTACCGGGGATGGGAGCCCGCACGCGCGAGTGACCGTGTGAACCGCGAGCACCGTTTGCTCGAGGCGATCGGGCCGGTCTTTCGGTGGGCGCCCCGGACGCTCCTCTACGATCCAAGTGGCGAGCTGCTCGGTGATCCCGCGACCCTGTTGACGTATCTGCCCGGTGCGCCCGTGCCACCGCCCCAGGTCCCAAGTGGCCCGGCGCGCGAGACGTGGATCGACGAATTCGCACGACCTCTCGTGGCCCTACACGGCATCCCGCTCGACCGGTTGCCTTCAGACTGCCGCACTGACGACCCGGACGGTGGCCTTGAGGGCGTCGCGCGTGAGGCTCGTGACGACGAGCTCTCGCGAGCTCTCCTCGCGGCTCTGCGTCGAACCGGACCGCCAAGAGTCGCGCCGGGGTCGCTGCTGCATCACGACTACTGGTACGGCAACACGCTCTGGTCCGATGGTGGTCTCACCGGTGTGATCGATTGGATCTCGGCGCGTATCGGTGACCCGCAAAAGGACGTGGCGCTCGCGCGATGCGACCTCGCCGTCACGCTCGATCTGCGCGCGTCGAATGAATTCGTCGATCGGTATCGCGGCCTCGGCGGCCCGACGGGCGCGTTCGCCTATTGGGATCTGCTGTGGGCGCTCATGGGATACCGCTGGATCGAGGACTGGCTCGGAGGTTACGCCGAGCTCGGACTGTCCGGCCTTTCACTCGAGGAAGGGCGCGCGCGAATGATCGCGTTCGCCGAGAGCGCGCTACGCGCAGCGCCGGCGTTGTGAGCGCCGACGTGGGCTGCGTTGGCACGTGACTCGCTAGAGTCGGCTCGTGGGCTGCTGTTTGGGCGGGTGCGTCCGCCTATTGGTGTTCGCGTTGTGGCGCGCGATCGCCGCCGCGCTGCTCGCCGTGTTGCTCACGCGCGTCGACACGTTCGTCGAGGACCGTCACAGCGATTCGCTGACCGGTAGGGCGTGGCGCGCCTATCGCAGCCGGGGGAAGAAGAGCGTGCGACGCGGCACGCCGCCGAACGCGGGCGGCGCGATCGACACGAGCGGCCGGCCGCGGCCGTAGTGGGGACCGACGGTAGCAGCGTCGTCCGCGCGACCCGCGGTCGCTGGGGACATCTGCGTCCTTCTCTCGCCTTCCCGTTCGCTCCCGGAACCAGGCGCGAGGTTCGTCGAAAGGCTGCGGGCTGATTTGAATGGCGAGGTCGTTGAGCCGCTCGTCGTAGGCCCGCGGTCCGGAGATCGTGAAGCTCGAGATCGCACCCGACGCAGTCCTCGATGAAGACATGAACGAGCTGCGCACCGCGCTGCGCCGATGCGGGGTTCCGTCGCTGTATCCGAGCGATCGGGCGAAGCCCACCATCACAACGCTCCAACGCGTGACCCGCGATTCGGTCGCGGCGGACTTGTCCGGGCAGCCGCTCGAGCTCTTCGTCGCCGACCGTGTGATCGTCTCGAGAATCACCGGTATCGCGCGCTACCAGATCGTCCACACCGCGGCCATACCCGCGAGCGGATAGCCTCTCGCCGATGCCGATCGCGATCTTCGACATGGACGGCGTGCTCTACCGCGGCGCGGAGGTGATGCCGTACGCGCGCGAGGCTCTGGATCGCTTACGGCGTGCGAACTGGGACGTCTTCTTCGCGACGAACAACTCGACCGCGACTCGGCTCGATTACCTGCGGCGTTTGCAGCAGCTTGGACTCGGCGGCGACCTCGACCACATCGTGACCAGTGGCTACGCGACCGCGCACTATCTCGAGCGGTGCCGCCCGAAGCCGAAGGACGTTCTCGTCATCGGCGCGGATGGACTGCGAGAAGAGATCCGCGCCGTCGGCATCGCGGTGCGCGATGCCGATTCGCTCCCGGGCTCCCATCCGCCGCCCGACGCGGTGGCCGATGGCGTCGACCCTGGCGCGATGCGCCGCTATCTCGTGTCGCTCGACCTCCCCTCGGTGCCGGACGCGGTGGTCGTGGGGCTCGACCTACATCTGACCTACGCGAAGATCGCCGAAGCGCAGCGGGCGATCCTCGCCGGCGCCGACTTCGTGTGCTCCAACCGCGATCGGGCCTACCCGGTCGAGGGGCGGCTTCTTCCCGGGGCGGGGACGATCGTCGCGGCGATCGAGGTCGCGACCGGCGCGAAGGCGATCTGCATCGGCAAGCCCGAGCCATTCCTCTTTCAGGAAGCGATCCGGAGAGCGGGGAAGCAGGACGGCCAAGTGGTCGTGGTTGGGGACTCGACCGATTACGACATGGTGGCGGCGCATCGCGTCGGCGCCGTCGGTGTGCTGATCACGACGGGTCTCGACGAGAAGGACGCGCTGCCGGCGGCCACCGGGGACGCGGTCCCAGATCGCGTGATTCACTCATTGGAGGAGCTCTTCGTCCTGCCCGAGTTGGCAGGAACCTAGAGGCCGAGAAGCTCCCAGCTGACGCCGCTCGGGTCGCCCAACATCGCCTGGCCGTCAGCGTCCGTCCAGGCCGTGCCGCGTTGGGTCGAGTCGCTTCGAGCCCAGGCGGTGCTGGCCGCCGCAAAGAGCGACGCGGCCACCACCGACGCGACCAGGATCGTCTTCAACCTCCGCATCACTCGCCCCTCCCGTTAGCTCGCGACCTTCACGGCCTCGAGCGCCTGTTGGTACATGTGCTCGTGCTGGTGCGTGTGGACCTCTTCCTTACCACGCGCCACGCGCCGGCGCTCCTCGATGCACACCTGGATGAACGCTTCGACGACGACCGGGTTGAACTGGGTCCCGGCATTCGCACGGAGCTCGCGCAGCGCATGCTTCGGGCGGAGCGCGACGCGGTAGGGTCGCGCGCTCGTCATCGCGTCGTACGCGTCGGCGACCGAGATGATCTGCGCGGCGAGGGGGATCTCATTCCCCTTGAGGCCGTACGGGTACCCCGTGCCGTCGAAGTTCTCGTGGTGGGCGAGGACGAGCGGACGGATCCGTTCGAGCATCGGCACGTTTCCGAGCAAGCTTGCGCCGATCGTCGGGTGGGCGCGCATCTCGACCCACTCTTCATCGGTGAGCTCGGCGGGCTTCGAGAGAAGCGACTCAGGAACCCCGATCTTGCCCACGTCGTGGAAGAGCGCGCCCAGCTTGATCGCGGCGATCTCCTCGGTGCCCAGGCCGAGCTTCCGGCCGACCTCGACGGAGTAGTGCATGGTCGTCGCGGCGTGACCCGAGAGGTGCGACTCCTTCGCCTCGAGGGCACCGATGAGGGCACCGATCACGGACACGTGCGATTGCTCGAGGCGATCGTTCGTCTGACGCAGGAGCTCGTTGACGGAGCTGAGCTCCTCGTTCCGCTGACGGACCTCGGTCGACTTCGCCATGTACAAACGGAACGAGAACCACGCCACGCCGAGAGGCACCGTGAACACGAACACCCCGAAGAGTCCGATCGCCTGGTACGCGAGTGCCAGTGCCGCACCCTGCACCGCGGTTGCGCCGAAGTTCACCGGCATCCAGCTGTAGTTCGTGCGCCACACGCCCACGACGTTCTGCGCTTCGGACATCGCGATCGCGACGGCCGTGAGCGAAGTGTTCACGAAGAAGTACGCGGCGGCCGAGAGCGTGACCGACACGAGTGTCGGCGCGATCGCGCCGGGTGGCGTCATGCCGCCCGTGAGGCGATAGAGCTCTCCGGCGGCGAAGGCCGACAGCGCGAACGATCCGAAGTTGAACGCGACCTTGCGAAGCGGCTTGCGACGCGGCGTCACCGAGTTCACGAGCGCCTGCGCGAGGCTGACCCAGACCGCGGCGCCGGTGCCGTACAGCACGTACGCCGCGATGACCGCGGCGAACGAGACCGAGATCGCGCTCGAGCGGAAGAGGAACACAGGAACGCGCTGCGCGAGACACGCGAGGCCGACGAGGACCGCAAGCATGATCGGATCGAGCAGATCCACTCGCATGGTGGTCGTCGCGGCAACAAGCGCGATGAAACCCGCGAAAGTTATGGAGCTGACGTAGAGATCGATCCTTCCTTTCATCAGCGCAGCTCCCACGTCACGCTGTCCCACGTCACGCCCTCCCATGACACGGCTTCCCATGCGACACCCTCCCAACTCACGGCCTCCCAGGAGATGCCCTCCCAGGAGATCCCCTCCCACGACATGCCAGGACCGAAGACGTTCCCGCTCGCCGCCAGAAGCCGTATCAGCACCGCCGACGGCACCAGACCCACGTTCACCCGAGCGGGCCGGACGGTCAAAGCGTCGTCGACGTCCAGGCCCGGTGTACGACTGCCGACGATCTTTCGCCCACCCGCGATGAGCGCGCCCTTCACCTGCGTCGCGGTGTACCAAAGGTGCGCCTCGAGGACATCCGCTGCCGCTCCGGTGGCCATCGCCGTCGATGCGGACGTGCCGCTCAGACGCGCGTAGGAGCCGCTCGACGAAACGTCCGCGCCATCGCGGTCCATCACCGTGCCCGGAACCCGCAGCGAGACGATGTGCTCACCGGGCCCGAGGACATCGGGCTTGGCGAATCCGTCGCGCGTCGGGCCGCGGCTCGAGAACAACGACTCGCGGTCGTCGTTCAGCGCGAGCGTGCCCTGGTCCGCGAACGAGCCGACGGTGATGACGAACGGATCAGCGCCCGGCATCGCGATGGTGCCCTTGGTGGGTCCGTAATTGCCGGCCGCGGCGACGACCGTGATGCCTGCGAACCACGCTGACTCGACGACGCCCGCAAGGAGCTCGCGTTGATAACTCGAGCGCTGCGGCGCGCCGAACGAAAGGTTCAAAACCTTGATGTGCATCGCCGTTCGGTTCTGCAGGAGCCAGTCGAACGCCGCGAGGACCGCGTGCATCGTGCCGTTGCCCTCCTGATCGAGCACGCGGAGCGAAACGAGCTTTGCGTCCGGCGCGACCCCGCGGAACGTTTGGCCGTGCGCGGCGATCAGTCCCGCGACGAACGTGCCGTGACCCGATGGATCGAGAAGGGTCGTGCCGTCGTTCACGAAATCCACCCGAGCGATGACGGAGCCCTCGAGGTCGGGATGCTGGGCGATCCCTGTGTCCATGAGCGCGACGATGACGCCGCGTCCCGTCGCACCGCTCCAGGCCTGATCGGCGTCGATGACTTGGAGGCTGGGACTCGGCTTCGCCCCGCTCCTCTCGTACTGGTGCTCCCCGCCGGACGCCGTGACGACGGCGTCGGCCGCGAGGTAGGAGACGCGCGAATCCGTCTGAAGCGAGCGGAGGGCGTCGGCGGAAAGCCGGCCGGTGACGAGGTCGATCGTGTCCAGCGCCGCGACATCTGTTGCGCCGGCAGCCGTCGCCCTGGCCGCGACCGCGTCCGCGGTTCCGTGCGCCACCTGGACGAGCGCGTAGTCGCCCGCCGCCAGGTTCGGGTCGATGGGCGCGGTCCAGCTCGTCCCAGGAAGCGCTGGAGAGAGGAGTGCGAACGCAAAGGAGGCCGCCACAAGGCGCCTCGCGGTGTCACCCATCTGCCCCGTCAATTCCCCCGTTACTCCCAGCCCGAGTAGTACCTTCGCAGCCCGGGGGAGGTCATCCCCTGTGCGGGTGATGTTCGCCGCAGCAGGCGACCGCGCAATGCCCCGGAAGGCTTTCGAGCAACGGTCGACACGGAGGCGACACGTCCGTTCGCCCCTTCTCCCTCACGTGGATCAAAGGACCACCGCCGCGCGTGATGAGAACTAGTTCAGATGGATTAGCCGGCGCGTCGGATGCGCTGGTAGAGCTCGCGCGTCGCCGCTTCGGGCTCGGCCCCGAGGTCGCGGTGGAGCATCGCCTCGAGCGCCTGGTAGTGCCGGACGGCGAGCGCGTGATTGCCGGACTCGTGGTGCGCGCGCATCAGCAGGCGATGCGCCTCCTCGTCGTACGGCTCGAGCTCGAGGAGCTTCTCGAGCGGCCGCACCGCCGCCTTCGGCTCCTTCCATTCGAGCTCGAGCGTTGCGAGCTCCTTCGCCGCTCCGATGAGCTGACGGTCCGTCTCTTCGCGCTGGCGGTCGATCCACGGAGCGGTCAGATCCGCGAGAAATTCCCCGCGGTGCACCGCGACCGCGGCGCGCAGGTACTGGATCGCCTCGCGCGATCGTCCGGATTCCTGCGCCTCGCGACCGCGTCGCAACGACCGCCGAAACACCTCGAGGTCGACGTGGATGGATATCGGGAGCGCAAGCCGATACCCGGTGTCGGTCCGCACGACGCTCGTGGCTTCCGACGCGCCCGCAGATGCGAGCGCCTTACGCAGCGCATGAAGCGTGAAGTGAAAGTTGGAGAGCGCCGACGCGGGGTCGGTCTCGGGCCAGAGCTGCGCGACGAGCTCGTCGCGCGAGACCGCGCGCTGCCGATCGAGCACGAGCAACGCGAAGAGCTCCTTCGCCTTGCTCGTGCGCCATCCGCGGTCGCTGACGCGCGTGCCGCCCGCGCGGAGCTCGAATGGACCGAGCACGAACGCTTGAATGCTGTCGGCGACCGAGGAGGGGATCGCCTGCGCCGGCGTCGGCGCCGCGGGCTGCAACAGCGTCGCGAGGATCCGCATGTCGTCCGGGTTCAGCTCGAGGTCGCCGAGCCGCAAGCGAAGAGCATCGGCGAGCGCTGGACGCAGCAGCAGGAAGTCGCGATAGCGCTCGGCCGCGACCGCGCGCAGGGCGCCCCTGGTCGTTGCCGATTCGTCCTCGATCGGCACCGAGAGCAGCGTCGCTTTCGCTTCGAAATATCGCGCGCGGATCGCATGCGCCGACACGCGTGCTTCGCGATAGGCGCGCAGCGCGCCCTCACGATCGCCCTGGGCCTCGGCGACGGCACCGCGCGCGATCGCCGCGCGTATCGCGGGAACCGGACCCGGAGACGACCCAGCGAGTGCCTCGGCCGCTCGCAACGCGTCGTGCGCCGAATCGGCATCGCCGCGGAGCGCGCGCAGCTCGGCGGCCGTCGCATGGAGCTCGGCGATCACGTGATCGTCACCCTGCTCCCGGCAGAGCTCGACGCCCGCGCGATAGACCTCCTCCACCGCGCCGCGCTCGCCCATGAGCGCGTGCACCGTCATGAGGGTCGAGCACATCGCCGCCTGCGCGAGACGGAGATCGTTCGCGCTCGCGATCTCGAGCGTTTGGCGGAGCGTGTCCAGGGCCTCCGCGGTGTCGCCCCGGCGCGTGCGCACGTCGACGAGTCCGCTTTCGGCCCAGCAGAGCGCGGTGACGTCAGCGCTCTTCTGCTGGAGCGCGAGCGCTCGCAGATAGGTGCGCTGCGCCGCATCGAACTCGCCGAGTAGGTGGTGCAGCTGCGCGATCGCGAGCGCTTCGGCGAGCTCGCCAGACTGATCGGTGAGACGCGCGAACATCGCTTCGGCCTTGAGGTGTGCGCGCGCCGCTTCCTCGATCTCGCCGAGATCGGTATGAGATCCGCCGATCACGTGCCAGAGCCACGCGCCCTGCGACGATGCGCCGTCGCCGACCAGACCGAGGGCCTCGTGCGCTTGCTCCAAGGCCTCGCGCGGGCGGCGGAGATAGCGGAGCGCCTGTGCCGACCACGTGAGCGCGCGGGCGAGCCCTTCGTTATCGCGTGCCCGGCGAAGCTCTCCCGCCGCATCGCGATAGTTCGCGAGCGCGCGCTCGTAGTCGCCGCGCACCCTATGAAGAAGTCCGCGCAAGAGGATGACCCACGGCAGCCGCCGTTCCGCACCCGGCGGGAATCCATCGAGCCAGCGCTGGAGGGTGGCGACCTCGCTTCCCTGAAGCGCGCGCTCGCCGTTATCGCGGACGAGCTGCGCGGCGCGTCGGTGATCTCCGGCTTGCTGGAAATGATGGATCGCTCGGTCGACGTCTCCGCGTTCCGCCGCCCGCTCGGCGTATCCGCGGTGGAGCTCGACGATCTCGGCGGCGGGAAGAAGCTCTCGCGCGCGAGAGCGGAGGAACTCGGCGAAGAGTGGCTGAAAACGATGGCGTCCGTCCGCTCCTTCGCGCATCACCAGGCCCGCCTGCTCGAAGGACGCGAGGAGCTCGCGTGACGCACCGCCTGCGCTCACCGCTTCGTCGTCCTCGATACGCTCGAGCAGTGACCACCTCAGGATCGTGTTCTGATCTTTGCGCGTCGCGCGCCGCAGGACCTCGCTGTTGAAGTAGGCGTAGAGCTCGGCTCCGCCACCCTGGAACTCACCGAGCTGCTGCCAGCCGCGCTCGCTCACGAACGCCGCCGCCAGGCGCAGCCCCGCGGGCCAGCCGCCGGTACGCGAGTACATCGCGTCGATGGCCTGCTCGGGAAGATCGAGGCCGAACTCGCCCCGCAGAAGCTCCACAGCCTCGGCGCGCGTGAAGGCGAGCTCCGCCGCGGAGATGTCGAGCACGGATCCGGCGAGCCGCCAGCGCGGGAGGCCGCCCAGCTGGGGCGTTCGCCGCGTGGCGAGCACGAGGTGGGCGTGGTCCGGGAGGAGGTCGACGAGCTCGTTGCCGAATGAGGCGAGCGGTGCGCCGCCGCGAACGCTTGGGTGATCGTCGATGAAGAAGATGAGGTCGCCGAGGGGCGCGAGCTCCTCCACGAGCGCTTCCGCGAGCTGCGCCAGACGCCGCTCGAGGCGGCGCCCGCGATCCAGAGAGGATGTGAGCTGCTGCGCGAAGTCGGCGGTGTCGCGGCGCAAGGCCCCGACGAGATCGGAGAAGAGGACGAGGGGATCCTCGTCGCCGCGCCCAAGGGTGAGCCAGGCGGTACGCCGCCCCGAAGCACGCAGGAGGTCGGCGGACTGCGCGAGGAGCGTCGTCTTCCCGTAGCCGGCCGCCGCGTGCACGAGGGTCAGCCGGTGACGCTCCGCGCCGTCGAGACGATCCAGGAGCCGCTGCCGCCGAAGGAGCGGAAGCGGCAGTGACGGTGGCATGTAGCGGGTGCGATCAGGCCCGCGCT
>Ga0207646_10003880_pt1 | contig 16593 bp, 14 predicted proteins | sample KBSK5502metaG_FD_184343 | JGI IMG/M metagenome (GOLD analysis project Ga0207646, IMG submission 184343) | Corn, switchgrass and miscanthus rhizosphere microbial communities from Kellogg Biological Station, Michigan, USA - KBS K5-50-2 metaG... | ecosystem: Host-associated > Plants > Roots >... | reverse complement strand
CTCGAGGCGCCCGTTCGAAAGGTGATCGACCGTGACTGCGATCTTCGCCATGAGCCCCGGGTGCCGATAGAGGTTGCCGGTCACGTTCAAGCCCATCCGGGCCCGCTTCGTGATCGCGGCCATCGCCCCCAGCACGGTCCAACCGTCGAAGATCGGTGCGGCCGGATCCGGTCCGAGGGCGATGAGGTGATCGAAGGGCCAGATGTGATCGAAGCCGCTCTGGTCGGCGATGCGCCAGACGTCCATGTGCACGTCGATCGGATGGACCTGCTGAGAGAACTTCAGGCCGTAGCGGAGGGGATTCGTTCGTGGGGGCATCTTCGTCGAATCTAGCAATCCTCTCGGCAGGCTGCCTTTCGCGGTCTAGTACCGTGGTGGCGTGACGCCTGAGGGCGCGCTCGCGTTCCTGGTCGGGGCGATCTGGCTTGGTGCGATCGTCGCTCTCCTCGCGTGGCTCACGGGCCGCGCGCAACGGCGGCGACACGGCGGCCGCCCACTTCATCTCATTCCGTGGTACCTCGGCGGCGAGGTGGAGCGGCCATTCGAGGCGCCACCCGAGGACTCGCGCAAAGGACGTCGCTCAGGCCGCTAGCGCGAGCTTCTGGATGGTGTGGCAATCCGGCGGCATAAGTCCCGCTTTGCCGGCGATGGTCCACACGACCTCGGCCACGTAGAGATCTCCGTTCGCGTCGACCGCGAGGCCATGCGGAGCGCAGAAGCTTCCCGGTGCGCACGGGGCCGTTCCGCCGAGCCGCGTGACGACGGTCCCGTTCGCGTCCAGCACGCTCACCCGACTCGGCAGGTCGTACTCGATCGGGCCGTGCCGGAACGAGCGTTGGCCGGCGCGCCATCCTAGCTCGGAGACGTACATGAAGCCGCGCGCGAGCACGATCTGGGTCGGGCGCTGGACGTTGGTGATCTCCCTGACGAAACGGCCCTCCGCGGTGAACACCTGGATCCGGTCGCTCTCGCGATCGCAGACGTAGACATTCCCGGTGGCGTCGACCGCGACGCCGTGCGGCAGCATGAATTGACCCGGTCCCGTTCCGGGTCCGCCCCACGACCCGAGCAGCTTCCCGGTCGCTGAAAAGCGGTGCACGCGGGCGTTGCCGTATCCGTCCGAGACGTAGAGGTCCCCATTCGGCGCGACCGCGAGGTTCGTCGGGCGGTTGAAGGGCGGTGCGCCGCGGACGATCGTCGTGATATTCGAGCCGTCGTACCCGCTATCCGACGGTTTGCCGGCGTTGTCGCCGAGCGTGAGCAAAAGCGTTCCATCGGGAGTGAACTTGCGCACGGAGTGCCCCGCGTCATCCGTGCACCAGACCGAGTCGTCGGGAGCGATGGTGATGCCGTGCGTTCTCATTGTGAACATCCCCTCGCCCCATGACCCGACGAAGCGCCCGTCGCGCTCGTAGATCAGGATCGGATGTTCCGCGCGGCAGAAGAGGTAGACGCGTCCTTTGGAGTTGACGGCGACGGCCGCGACGTCAGGATGCGTGTAGCCAGCGGCGAGCTGTTCCCAGGCCGCGACTGCCCGGTAGTTGAACGTGACGGTCGTGGTCACGGGTAGGCGCCCGACATCGTAGTGCGATCCTTGTCCGTTCATCACTTCGACACATCCCTGACCGAACGGCGCGGCAGAAGGTGGATCCGCCGCGCTGTTCGGCTGCTCGCAGGCGTCACGGGACGAGGCAAGCTTCGGCAGCACAGCCGTTTGCTCGGGAGTCGCGGGGAGCGCGGCGCTCGTGCTCGTCGAGCGCTGCCGGAAGTGTCGCTGTAACGGTCGACGACGTCTGAGCGGCAGCGCGGCGCTCGTGCTCGTCGAGGTTGGCATAGATGACGACGCCGATACCATTCGGGTGGCGTTCGTGCTGGTCGAGTGCGATCGCGGTCTGGCTCGCAAGCTCGCGGCTCGCAAGCGCAAAGCGCAGGTCGAATCCGGCGACGACGGTGAGCGCGATGGCCACGATGGCGACAGAGGCGATGCGGAAGGTGCGGGACATTATTGGCTCCTTGATCGGCTCGATTTCGTTGCGGCCGATGTCAGCGGGAACACTGACCCCGAGGGCGTTGACTACCGTGCTGGCCGGCGTTCCGTGAGCGTGTTTTCTTCAGTTCGGAGCAACTGAGTGCTCGAGGCGCGCCTGCTCGGGCGTTTTGAGGTCAGTGTCGAGGGCGTGCCCGTCCAGATCCCGTCCCGCCCGGCGCAATCTCTTTTTGCCTACGTGCTGCTGAATCCAGGCGTGCCCCACCGGCGCGAGAAACTGGCAGGCCTCCTCTGGCCGGAGAGCGCCGAGGAGAGCGCGCGAAGCAACCTCCGGCATGCGTTGTGGCGAGTCCGGCGATCGCTCGAAGCCGCTGGATCGGCCGAGTCGCTGATGGCCAACGATCTATCGGTCACGTTCGATTCGCGATCGCCTCACCGGACCGATGTGGAGGTCCTTCAGGCGGAGCGCAGAGCAGGCGAGACCACGGACATGCTGCGGGAGCGTGTCTCGGTTTATGGCGGCGAGTTGCTGCCGGGTTTCCACGACGACTGGGTGATCCTCGAGCGCGAGCGCCTGAAGGGGATCTTCGAGCGTGTGGTCCAGGAGTTCATCGACCAGCTCGTCCGCGAAGAACGCTGGGCAGAAGTCAAAGAGTGGGGCGAGCATTGGATCGCGGTCGGGAACTCGCCCGAACCAGCGTTCAGAGCTCTGATGACCGCGGCCGCCGCCGTCGGTGACGTAGCCAGCGTCGCATCCACATATCGCCGCTGCGTCTCTGCACTCAAGGCAGATCTAGGCGTCGAGCCGTCGCAGCAGACACGGCTCCTCTACGACCGGCTTGTGAAGGGCGAATCACCAGTTCGAACAAGCGAACGGGCGATCGTGGATCCGACTCAACCACGCCTCGGTCACACGGGCGCCCCCTCGCCTGGTTCGTCGCCGTATAAGGGGCTGCGGCACTACGACGAATCCGATGCGACGCGATTTTTTGGGCGCGAAGAGCTCGTCGGCCGAATCGTGGTGCGAGTCCGCGCGAGCCGATTCGTCGCGATCGTCGGGGCGTCGGGGAGCGGGAAGTCATCGCTGCTGCGCGCGGGCGTCTTGCCCGCCCTCTTCACATCGGAGGGTGCGCGACAGTCACGCGTCTACGTTCTGACACCGACGGCGCGTCCGCTCGAATCTCTTGCGATCGCGCTCGCTCGGGGCGCGAACACACCTGCCACGTCTACATCTCTGGTCGACTCGCTCTCGCGCGGCGACCGCGGTCTCCGCTTGATGCTCGCCGCCTCGGCGGGCCCACAGGTCGACTCCTATGTCGTCGTCGACCAGTTCGAGGAGCTCTTTACCGAGTGTCGCGACGAGAACGAGCGCCAGATCTTCATCGAGAATCTCATTTCCTCCACTGGACCCGAGGGTGCCGTGGCAATCATCGTGACCTTGCGCGCGGACTTCTACGACCGCTGCGCCCGCTACGCCCGGCTGCGCGACCTGCTTGCGGCTCAACAGGAATACATCGGACCAATGACCGCAGAGGAGCTTCGACGCGCGATCGTGGAGCCCGCTCGTCAAGGCGGCTGGGATTTCGAGCACGGACTCGTCGACGTGATCGTGCGCGACGTCGGTAACGAGCCGGATGCGCTCCCGTTGCTTTCTCACGCGCTCCTCGAGACATGGGAACGACGGAGCGAGCGGACGATGACACTTCGGGGTTATGCCGAATCGGGCGGCGTGCATGGTGCCATCGCCCGCACCGCCGAGACCGTCTTCAACCAACGCCTCGACGCCGGAGAACGCAATGTCGCGAAAGCCATCTTTCTCCGACTGGCGGCGTTCGGCGAGACCACGCAGAGTACGCGGCGGCGGGTGCCGATAGCCGATCTTCCGCAGGGCGCGGCCGAGCGATCGACGGTCGAACGGGTGCTTCGCGTTCTCGCTGACGCACGCCTGGTCAGCATTGGCGTCGAGAGTGTCGAGGTCGCACACGAGGCATTGTTCCGCGAGTGGCCCGCGCTCCGACAGTGGCTGAACGAAGACCGCGACGGCCTGCGGGTGCACCGTCACCTGAGCATGTCCGCGGGGGAGTGGGACGAGACCGGTCGAGAAGAGGCGGAGCTCTACCGCGGCACACGGTTGGGTCAGGCGGTCGAGTGGTCAGCCACGCGATCGGGGCAGCTGAGCGCGCTGGAGCGCGAGTTTCTCGACGCGTCCGCGGGCGCGGTGGCGCGTGAGCGTGCCGACCGCGAGCGGCACCAGCGCAAGGAGCTCGAAGAGGCTCGCCGACGGACCTTCATGCTGTCGGGCGCCTTCGTCGTCGCGCTCGTGCTCGCCGTGGTCGCGATCTTCTTCGGCGAGCAAGCTCGTTCGAGCGCGCTCGCCACGCAGCTCCTCGCACGCGCATCGCTGTCGCGGGAGCTCGCTGCCGCGTCGGTGAGCCAGCTCGCGACCGACCCCGAGCGGAGCACTTTGCTCGCGCTGCAGGCAGTGGCGGCCACGTATCCGGTGGATGGCCCACCGACGCCCGAGTCCGAGGCAGCACTGCATCGCGCTGTGGGAGCCTCGCATCTCGAGCTTCGGCTCTCCGGTCACACCGACGCCATCATTGGCGTCGCGTTTAGTCCCGATGCGAAGCGTGTGCTGACCGCTAGCGCCGACGGGACCGCGCGAGTGTGGGACGCGACGAGCGGCGCAGTCCTCATGACGCTCCGCCACTCGACAGCCGCGGTGAATTCCGCGGTGTTCAGCCCCGACGGCAGGCTTATCGCAACCGCAAGCGACGACGGCACGGCGAAGCTTTGGGACGCGAGGACAGCAGCGGAGTTGCGAACACTATCCGGACATCGGGACAACGTCTCAAGCGTCGTCTTCAGTCCCGACGGAACGACCCTGGTCACGTCGAGCATCGACGGCACCGCGCGGCTTTGGGACGCCGCTTCGGGACGAACCCTCCTTACGCTATCTGGCCACGGCGGGGGAATCCGCATGGTGGCTTTCGCTCCTGATGGCCAGCACATCGCGACCGCCAGCCTCGATCGGACGGCAAGGGTATGGGACGTCGCATCAGGAAAGGAGATCGTTGTGCTGCGCGGACACAGCGGCGGAGTCAATGGCGTCGCGTTCAGCCCCGACGGGACTCGTATCGCGACGACTTCGTCCGACGCCACCGTGAGGTTGTGGGACGAGGCGACCGGCCGCGAGCTCCTGACGTTTACGGGCCACGCGAACATCACCCAAGGCGTGGCGTTTAGCCCCGACGGAACCCGCATCCTTACCGCCAGCTACTCGGGCGACGTCAAGATCTGGGATCCGGCCAGCGGGAAGATCACTCAAGACCTGAAAGGCCACCCCAACAGCGTGTATGGCGTCGCGTTCAGCCCGGGTGGGAGGCGCGTCGCGTCGGGTGGCGTCGACCGAGTCGCTCGCCTTTGGAATGCCGGGCCTGACCGGGAGCTGCTAACGGTGGTCGCGGATCGCGCGTCGCTCATGGGCGTCGTGTTCGACTCCGAGGGCAGCCGCTTCGCTTCCGGGGGGTCCGACGGCGTCGCGCGCGTGTGGGACGCACGAAGCGGCGAGGAGCTGGTTCGGCTTGTTGGACATCGGGACGCCGTCTACCGCGTCGCATGGTCTAAGGACGGAGCCAGGCTTGCGACGGCGAGCCGTGACAACACCGCGAAGATCTGGGACGCGCGAAGCGGACGAGAGCTGCTCACGTTGTCCGGCCATGGTCCTCCTACAGTGCAGGAGTCGTTTGCGGGCATCCTCTCCGTTGCATTCAGCCCGGACGGGACGCGCGTCGTGACAGCGGGAACGGACGGCACCGCGCGTATATGGGATGCCGCGAGCGGAAAGCAAATTCTCGTAATCGCGGGCCGTTCCAGACGCCTCAATGACGTGAGCTTCGATCCCGACGGCAAGCGGATTGTTACTGCGGGCGATGACGATGACACGAACGCAAGACTCTGGGATGCCGCGTCAGGCGAGCTGGTCCGGACCTTCGCCGGACATGTCGATCGCGTGTGGGGCGCCGCCTTCAGCCCGGACGGGCACCGTCTCGCGACGAGCAGCACCGACGCGACGGTCCGGGTGTGGGATGTGGCTACCGGCGAGCAGCTTCTCGTGATACCCGCGCACTCGGGAACCGTCTTGTCGGTCGTGTACAGCCGCGATGGATCGCGTCTGGCGACGGCTGGGGTTGACGGCTACGCGCGGATCTGGAATGCGACAAATGGAACGCCGGTCTTGGAGACCGGGGATGGCCTCTTACCTTTGTCGGGTGTCGCCTTGAGTGGCGATTCGAGCGTTTTGGCGGCGGCGAGTCGCAACGCCGGTATCCATTTGTATTTGACTCGGATCGACGATCTCGTTGCGTTGGCGCGTTCACGCCTCACGCGGTCGCTGACCCAGACCGAATGCGCGACGTTCCTGCATCGCCCGAATTGCCCGTGACCTCCATCCGCGCTCTATGAGAGCGCTCGGTTGGTCTCTTCGACATCGCGCGCGATCTGCGCCGAAAGTTCGGCGGGACTCGCGAACGCGATCTCGTCGCGCAGTCTCTTCACGAACGCGACCTCGACCTCTTCGCCATAGACCTCTCCGGAGAAATCGAGGAGGTACGCCTCCAGCACGCGCTCGCCGCCGCCGAACGTGGGCCGAACACCGAGGGACGCCGCGGCCTTGAATCGCCCCTCCCCCATCTCCGCCCACATCGCGTAGATCCCATCGCGCGGCAGGAGGCGCTGCTTTGGAAGCCCGAGATTGATCGTCGGAAAGCCGAGCGCGCGGCCGCGCTTGTCGCCATGCACGACACGGCCGCGAACGCTGTACGGGCGACCCAGGAGGCGCGCGGCCGCTTCGACGTCGCCGGCGAGGAGAAGATTGCGGACGCGGGTCGAGCTGACGATGGCCCCGTCGACCTCGATCGGCGTCACGACGTCCACGACAAACCCATCGCGCTTCCCTCGCTCGCGCAGCTTGTCGACGTCGCCCTCCGCGCGGCGTCCGAAGTGGAAATCCGGACCGACGACGATCCGTCGGATGTCGCACGCGCCCTTCACCCGATCCACGAACTCATCCGCGGAGAGCTTCGCGAAGGCATCGTCGAACCGGAAGACCACGACCGCATCGGCGCCGGCTTCGCGCAGCAGTTTCACGCGGTCGCGGACGTCGGAGAGTGCCGACGCCGGCGCGCCCGGCGCGAGCACCTGAATGGGCAAAGGGTCGAACGTCGCCGCGACCGCGAGGGCGTGCTCGCTCTGCGCGCCTCCCGCGAGGTGTGCGACGAGGGCCCGGTGCCCGAGATGAACACCGTCGAAGACCCCGATCGCCAGGTGAACCGGTCCTTTGGGCCACGACTTGAAGTCACGGAGCGCTTCCACTCCGTCGAGTATCAGTCGGCCGAGGCGACTCCAACAGGCGAGGGTTCAGCGATGGCGTCGAGCGCGACGGGCGCTGCGGCTGGAGACGGCGGTTGCAGCGAGAGAGGCGTGGACGCCGGTTGCCAAGACGAGTGGGGTGCCGTGACGACTGCGCGAGCGTCCCCCGGAGCCAGGGGCCCCACGAGGCGAGGCGACCGGCGGACGCGCCTCGGTGCGCGGCGAGCCGCACGTGTAGCCAGGAACGGCACCGGCGTGAACACGGCGGCGATGAACCCGAGATAGTTTCCTTGGAAGTACCGCCCGAAGAAGAGGAACGCGAGAAGGGTCAGCGCATACCCCGCGAGGAGCGTCACGATCGTGGGTCGCTGCCAGAGTCGGATGAGCCACCATGCCGCGATCGGCGCGGCGACGGCGATCTCGATCGCAGCGAACGGGAAGTCCGCCTGCCGGTATGGGATGAGGCCAAGCCCGAGCAGGATCGCGGAGAAGCCCATCCCCGAGATCGGGTACGTCCAGGCGGCGCCGCCCGCGTTGTAGCTGACGACGTCATCCCAGAACGCGCCGAAGTTGTTCACGAGGAACGGGACGAACGTCGCGATCAGGAAGAGCGCGGCGGGCCATGTCGGCAGGAGCGCGGCCACGGCATCGCGGAGCGTGCGCGGCCGCCTCGTCGCGACGAGGTACACAGCGACGAACGGCAGGAAGATGAGCGCGTGAAGCTTCGCCGCACCAGCCGCCGCGAACGCGAGCGATGACATCGTGCGGCGTTCGCGCATGAGGAGCGCGAGACCCGCGAAGAGAAACAGCAATACGAAGAAGTCATTCCGCCCCTCGACGACGAACGGGAAGAGCTGCGGGTTGAGCGCGATCGCCGCGGTCATCGCGAGCCGCGGTGCGGCATCGCGCACCAGGAACGGGACGAGGGCGAGCGTCCCAACGTAGGCCGGAAGGTAGAGATAACGCTGGTCCCAAACGAAGCCGAAGTGATCGAAGAACCACACGAACGGCGCGCTCACGAGGAACATGAACGGGAAGTAGGTGAGGTGGTAGAGCGCCGGGTTGTTGATCATCGGCCAGAAGAACATCGGTGTGTCGAGGTAGTCGGCGACGTACGGGTTCATGCCGGCGAGGAGCTTGCGCGAAGCTTCCTCGACCATGAGCGCGCCGTCGTGGATGTAGGTGTACGGCTTGCCGGTCTCGCGGAGGATGATCGAGGCGACGGTCGGGATGATCACGAAGGCCGCGATCATCGTGGCGAGCTGCGCGATCCGTGCGCGCGTCGTGAACGATCCGCGCGAGCGATGGTCGCGCCATGGGTACGCGAACGCGAGCGCGCCGCATACGACGAGGAACACGACATCCGCGCCCGGCGGGAACAGCCGCCAGAGCGGCACGTCGTGCGTCGCGGCGACGGTCGTGTGGTTGGCGAAGAGGAGGAACCAGTTGCCGGCGCCGAAGAGCGCGACCACCTTCGCATCGAGGGATAGGTCGCGCCACGCCCACAGCGCCCACTTGATCAAGCGCTCCACTGATTTCGCGAGCATCAGGCTGACTCCCCCGCTCCGACGATCGTAGCAGCGGATCCGTCGAGAAATCGTTGGTCGAGCGTCAACAAATCATCGTTCGCCGGCCGAAGAAGGGCGGCGGCGCCGCGTCCGCGCGCGCGAAGCTGTTCGGGTGTGAGCGCATCGCGGGCCTCGAGCGCGCCCACGGCGAGCCGGCGGAGGCCGGCGAGGTGCGCCGCAGAGCCAAGGGCCCGTCCAAGATCCCGTGCGATCGCGCGGACGTAGGTCCCTGACGAGCACACCACATAGAGGCGGACGTCGGGAGAAGCGATCGCGATCAACTCGAGTCGAATGACCTGCACGCTCCGCGCCGCCAGGGCCATCGTCTCGCCGCGGCGCGCTCGGGCGTATGCCGGGCGACCTGACACCTTCACGGCGGCGTACTGCGGAGGGATCTGCGTAATGACGCCGCGTAATGGCGCCAGCGCAGGCTCGATCGTGTCCGTCTCGAGCGTCGGAATGCGGCTCTCGCGGGTAACGGCGCCCTCACGATCGTCGGTGGCCGTCTCGCTACCGAACCGGACGAGCGCGTCGTACACCTTGGTCGCCTCGTGGATGCGGTCCGCGAACTTCGTCGCGGCTCCGACAAGCACCGGCAGCAGGCCGGTCGCCTGAGGGTCGAGCGTTCCGCCGTGGCCGACATGCCTCGTGCCGAGGACGCCGCGTACGACCGCGACGACGTCGTGCGAGGTCCAGCCCTCGGGCTTGTCGATCGCGAGCACGCCGGAGGGCGTGTCGTTCCCTGGGGTCAGGCGCTGACGGGCGCGCGCATCTTCGCGGCGTCGAGCGCAGCACGGGCGGCGTCCAGGACGCGGTCGCGAACGTCCGCGAGATCGCCGCTGACCAGCGCCCCGGCCGCGCGGACGTGGCCGCCTCCGCCGAACCGCGCCATCAGTGCCGATGCGTCAACCGACGGCTCCCACTGCGACGTGCGGCAGGAGACTTTCACGGAGCCGGTCTGCTCGTTGAACAGGAGCGCGACGCGCATACCGCTGGATCGCGCGATCTGCTCGACGAGACCGGAGATGTCCTCGTCGCGAGCTTCGGCCCGCTCGATGTCGCCGGCTCGGATCTCCGTCCAAACGAGCTGGCCGCCGTTTTCGCGGGCGAGCCGTGCGAATGCGAAACCCCAGAGCTTCAGTGCCTCGAAGCGCTTGTTCCGGAAGATGTTGTATGTGATCGCTTGCAGGTCGGCACCGGCCTCCCGAAGCCGCGCCGCACGTTCGAGAGCGCGGGCGTCGGTGCTCGGGAACTGGAACGACCCGGTATCGGTCATGATGCCGACGAGCGCGGCGGTCGCCATGTCCGCCGTCCATTTGATCCCGAGAGCGTCGATCACCCGCGACACCAGCTCGGCGCTCGCCGCCGCCGTGACGTCGACGAGGTTGGCGGTGCCGAACTGATCGTTTGAGGCGTGATGGTCGATGTTGACGAGCGCGGGACGCGACGGCAGTGCGAATTTGGCGCGATCGACCGAGCCGAAGTCCACTGTGACGACGAGGTCCACGTCCTCCGGTGGCGGCTCCTGGGTGAAGCGCTCGCTGCCGTGGAGAAAACGTTGCGGCTCGGGGACGGGGTCGGCGCAGTGCCATGACACTCGCTTGCCGAGCGACTCGAGACCGAGCCCGAGGGCGAGCGCGGACCCGATCGTGTCCGGGTCGGGGTCGCGGTGCGAGACGAGCGCGATCCGTCGCGCGCCGTGCAGCGCGGCGGTGATCTCCTTCATCGTCCCTCGCGCTCGCGCGCTTCGCGCAGCAACGCCGAGATCCGAACGGCCTGCTCGGCCGAGCGATCGTGAACGAACGTGAGCTGAGGAACGAACCGGAGGTCGGTTCGCGAGCCGAGCTCGCGGCGGAGGAACGGCTTCGCGTCCTCGAGCGCCTTCATCGTCTTGCCCGAAGCCTCCTCGTCGCCCAGAACGCTCACGTGGACCTTCGCGCTGCGGAGGTCGGGCGTGATCTCGACAGCCGTGACCGTCGGGAACGCGATACGAGGGTCGCGGAGCTCCTCGCTGATGAGCGTCCCGAGCTCGCGCTGCAGCAGGGAGTTGACCCGGTCGGCGCGCTTATACGCCATGGCTAGCGCGGCTTCGGTTGGATGACGTAGCACTCGATGATGTCGCCCACCTGCACGTCGTTCTGGTTCTCGAGGACGATGCCGCACTCGAGCCCGACGGTGACCTCACGAGCGTCGTCCTTCATCCGCCGGAGGGTGCCGATCTTCCCGTCGTACACCGCCGTGCCACCACGAAGGAGTCGTGCCTGTGCGCCGCGGCGGACGAGGCCGTCGACCACGCGCGATCCGGCGATGGTCGTCTTTCCCGACGTGAAGATCTGCAGCACCTCGGCGTGCCCGAGCAGTGACTCGACCATCTCGGGCTCGAGCATTCCGGTGAGAGCCTTCTGCACGTCGTCGAGGAGCTCGTAGATGACCTTGTACTGACGTACGTCGACCTTCGTTGACTCGGCCACGCGCCGCGCCGGCGCTTCCATCTTCGTGTTGAACCCGATCACGACGGCGTTCGACGCCGCCGCAAGGGTGAGGTCCGACTCGGTGATGTCGCCGACGGCGTCGTGAATGACCGAGAGTGAGACCTCCGGTTGGGGGACCTTCGCGAGAGCGCCCTTGATCGCCTCGAGCGATCCCTGGACGTCGGCCTTGAGGACGATCTTGAGCTCCTTGGCTTGACCCTCCTTGACCTGCGCGAACATTTCGTCGAGCGTCGCCGGCCGCTCCGCCGCCGCGCCCGCGGCCCGCTCGCGCGCGTTCTGCGCGACCGCGGCGCGGGCGGCCTTCTCGTCGGACACGACGCGCATGACGTCGCCCGCCTCGGGCACCTCCGGGAGACCGAGGATCTCGACCGGGCGCGAGGGCTCGGCGCGGCCGACGTTCTTCCCCTTGTCGTCCATCATCGCCCGGACCTTGCCGAAGGTCGTGCCGGCGACGACGAGATCGCCGCGCTCGAGCGTGCCGGTCTGGACGAGCACGGTCGCGACCGGGCCGCGGCCCTTGTCGAGGTGGGCTTCGATGACGCGGCCGATGGCCGGGCGGTCGGGGTCCGCCTTGAGCTCCGCGACGTCGGCGACGAGCAGGACGGTCTCGACGAGATCGTCGATGCCCTGCTTGGTCTTCGCCGACACGGGAACGAGCGGCGTGTCACCGCCGTACTCCTCGATCGTGACGCCGTGCTCGGCGAGCTGCGCCTTCACCTGGTCAATGTTCGCGTCCGGGCGGTCGATCTTGTTCAGCGCGACGACGATCGGCACCTGCGCGGCCTTGATGTGTGAGATGGCCTCGATGGTCTGCGGCTGGACGCCATCGTCCGCGGCGACGACGAGCACCGCGACGTCGGTGAGCTGCGCGCCGCGGGCACGCATCGCGGTGAACGCTTCGTGACCGGGAGTGTCGAGGAACGTGACTTTGCGCCCGTTGTGCTCGATCTGGTACGCGCCGATGTGCTGGGTGATGCCGCCGGCCTCGCGGGCGGTGACGTTCGTCGCTCGGATGGCATCGAGGAGGCTGGTCTTGCCGTGGTCTACGTGGCCGAGAACGGTGATGACCGGCGGACGCTCCTTGAGCTTCGCCGGATCGACGTCCTCCCAGAGGACCTGCTTGGTGGAGATCGGCTCCGGTGCCGCTTCCTCTTCGGCAGGCGGTGCCGCTTCCTCCTCGGCACGCGTCTCGAAGCCGAGCTCGTTCGCCACGAGGCTCGCGGTCTCGAAGTCGACGGACTGGTTGATCGAGACCATCGTCCCCATGTTCACGAGCCCGCGGATGACGTCGACGACGCTCACGTCGAGCGCGCGCGCGAGGTCACCGACGACGATCGTCTTCGGAAGCGTGACCACGGTCGACGTCTCCGCGACGGCAACGGGCGCTGCCGGTTCCGGCATCGGCTGGGGCAGGGGGGCGCGCTGCGGCCGGCGCCCTCGAGGGCGCGGTCCGCGCTGCGGTGGCATTCGCCTGGGTCTTGCTTTAGGCACTCGGTCTCCGTTCCTTGGCCGCCGCCGCGAGCTCGACTCGCAGCCGGTCGGCGGTCATTCCGTCGATATCAATTTCCAGCGCTCTCGCCAGCGCGCCTTCCGCGAGCCCGCGCTCGAGGCATCCCGGATCGGGGTCGAGATACGCCCCGCGCCCGGAGGCCTTGCCGCGGAGGTCCACGGAAAGCTCTCCCCCTGGTGAGCGTACGACGCGCACGAGCTCGCGTTTGGGGCGGGCCGTCCGGCAGGCGACGCAGGTCCGCTGGGGAAGGCTCCGCACCGGCCGTGGCGCCGCCTTAACGGCGCTCGGCTCGCTTTTTCTTTCCTCCGAGGAGCGCGCGGTCCTCTTCATCCAGGTCCTCCTCATCCGCCTGTGCGGATTCGGCTTCGACCTCTGCCACGAGATCGTGACGGATCTCCGATTCCTCCTCCGCGGGCTGTGGCTCGGCGACGGCGACCGGCTCCGGCTCGGGCTCCGGCTCGACCTCCGCCCGCACCTCGGACTCGCTCCGGATGTCGATGCGCCAGCCTGTGAGCTTCGCGGCGAGGCGAGCGTTCTGGCCTTCCTTCCCGATCGCCAGCGAAAGCTGCCGGTCGGGAACGATGACGTACGCGGTCTTCTCCTCGGGGACGATATCGACCCGCACGACGTGCGCCGGCTCGAGGGCGTTCGCCACGTAGCGCTCGGGGCTCTCTGCCCATTCGATGATGTCGATCTTCTCGCCGCCGAGCTCGTTCACGATCGCCTGCACCCGCAGGCCGCGCTGGCCGATGCACGCGCCGCGCGCGTCCAGACCGGGCTGCCGCGCGCGGACCGCGATCTTCGTGCGCGATCCGGGCTCGCGCGCGATGCCCACGATCTCCACCTGTCCGTGGAAGATCTCGGGCACCTCAAGCTCGAAGAGCCGCTTCACGAGCGCCTTGTGCGCGCGGCTCACGATGATCTGCGGCCCGCGGAGCGTCCGACGCACCTCGAGCACCACGACCTTCCGCGCCTGCCCGGCGAAGTACCGCTCGTGCGGGGCCTGCTCGGAGCGCGGCAGGATCGCCGTCGCGCCGCGGTCGAGCTCCATGATCGCCGAGCCTGCGTCGAAGTGGCTGATCTTGGCGTTGATGATGTCGCCCTCGCGGTCGGCGTACTCCGCGAAGACCTGCTCGCGCTCAGCCTCGCGCAGCGATTGCTGGATGACCTGCTTCGCCGTCTGCGCGCCGATCCGCCCGAGCGCCGCCGCTGATTCCTCGAACGGGATGACGTCGCCGAGCTGCGCGTCCGGCTTGATCTTCTTGGCGGTGTCGAGCTGGACCTGGATCTTGGGATCCTCGACCTTCTCGACGACCGTCTTCAGCAGGAAGACCTTGAATGCCCCGGTCTGCACGTCGACTTTTACGTCGATGTGCTCCTCATCGCCGTATGCGCGCTTGATGGCGCGGGCGATGATGTCGCTCACGACCTCTTTGGGGAGCCCCTTCTCGGCTGAGAGTTGCGCGAGGCCGGTGACGAGCTCTCGGTTCATGCGGCAACTCCCTTCTCAATCTTCGGCTTCGCCGAGAGACACGATCAGGGCTGGTTGTCTCGCTCGCCCGCCGGAGCCGTGTCTCGCTCGCCTCTGCCTATTCAATTCCGTTCACGCCGGCACCCCGAGGTGCCTGCTGCCGTAGGGCGACAAAAAAAGTGGGGTCGACCCACTTTTTCGTGCCCGACGCGGCGTCCGGCCAGGCCGGGCGCCGAGATATAACTATATCACTTGGTGACAATCGTCCGCGACCTCCAGGAGCGGCTGGCCGCCGCGCCGCTCCTACGTGAGGTTATTGCCGATGTTCGAGAAGTAGTTAATGAGCTGGTCGCGAAAAAAGACCATCGAGACGATGACTGCTATCGCGATGACCGCGATGATGAGTGCGTATTCGACTAGCCCCTGCCCTTCGTCGCTCTTCAAAAACTCGACCATGCACGCTCCTTTCACGGCGCGGCGGCCGCGGCAATGGTCGCAAATAGCATGGTCGCCTGCTAGGTAGACGGTACTTTCCGTCACCTCCCTGCGACCGGTGTCCGTCCCGTGGCACGGAGTGCCGCCGCGAGCCGTTCCTCGGTCGTGGCGCCTCCTTTTGAGGGTGCGTGGCGGAGGGCCGTTGCCGCTTCCGACGCCGTGTAGCCAAGCGCGACAAGCGCGGCGTGGGCATCGTCCTCATCCGTGAGCACGCCTGCTGTTACCGGAAGGCCTGCGACGCGTCCGATCTTGCCTTTGAGGTCGACGATGAGCCGCTCCGCGGTCTTCTTTCCCACTCCCGGCGCCCGTGCGAGCACCGCCGTGTCGCCCGATGCGATCGCTCTGGCGATCTCGGCGGGACGCGCCACCGAGAGGATCGCGAGTCCCGCTTTTGGACCGACGCCGGAGACGCTGATGAGCATCTCGAAAAGCGCAAGCTCGTCGCGCGTCTCGAAGCCATAGAGCGACTGATCGTCCTCGCGCACCACCTGATGGGTATGCAAGAGAACCTCGTCCCGCGTGGGCTGACGCGGCACATGGATCTTGTAGCCGACGCCGTTCGTCTCGACGATCACGTGATCGGCACCGCGCGCGATCACCGTGCCGCGTACGGCGGCGATCACGAGTGCGCAATCCACGGGCGGGAAGGCGAGCGGGTGTTTCGCGGCGCAGCGGGAGTCGCCCGTCCGCGCAGACGTAGCCGCGCCCGCGCGGCGCAGGGCGAAGGGACCCGCGAGCACGCGAACACCCCGAGCCTTAACCGCCCGTGGCTCTTCCTCACGTTGCCGCAGCCACCGCGTCGGCGAATCGCGCGCGTTGCGCATGCGTGAGGGCGATCGCGACGGCGTCGGCCACGTTGTCTTGGGTGATCGGCGTGTCCAATGCGACGAGGAGCGGGAGCATCTTCTGTATGGCATGTTTGTCCGCGCGGCCCGATCCGGCGATCGAGCTCTTCACTTCTTGCGGGGTGTACTCCGCGATCTCGAGGCCGGCGCGCGCTCCGCAGAGAAGCGCGACACCGCGGGCTTCGGACACGCGCATCGCCGTCTGGACGTTCTTGTTGAAGTAGAGGCGCTCGACCGCGAGCACGAACGGACGATGGCGGCGGATCAGCTCATCGAGCGCCTTGGAGATCGCGAGGAGTCGCTCCGCCGCGGTCGTGCTCGCGCGCACGTCGACGACCCCGCATTCGAGCAGCAACGCGCGCTCCGGCGCGGCGACGAGGAACGCGTATCCCATTCCGGTCGTCCCGGGATCGATCCCGAGGATGACCGCGGGATGGCCGGGGGCTGGGGGGCGGAGCCCCCCAATGTCAGGCGTGCTGGAGGACCTCTTCGGGAACGTCGAAATTCGCGTGCACCTTTATCACGTCGTCGAGGTCCTCGAGGGTCTCGACGAGACCGAGGACTTTACGCGCGGCGTCACCTTCGACGTGCACGGTCGTCGTCGGACGCATCGACAGCTCCGCCGCGCCGGTCTTGATTCCTGCGGATTCGAGCGCCTTCCGCACGCGCTCGAATGAGCTCGGCGTCGTGTACACGGTCGCGAGGCCCGGCTCCACTTCGACGTCCTCGGCGCCCGCGTCGATGGCCGCGAGCTGGATCGTGTCGGGGTCCTTGCCCTTGGTGTCGATCTCGATGACGCCCTTCTGCTCGAAGAGCCACTGGACCGAGCCCGACTCGCCCAGCTTGCCGCCGCCC
>Ga0207646_10003879_pt1 | contig 16597 bp, 14 predicted proteins | sample KBSK5502metaG_FD_184343 | JGI IMG/M metagenome (GOLD analysis project Ga0207646, IMG submission 184343) | Corn, switchgrass and miscanthus rhizosphere microbial communities from Kellogg Biological Station, Michigan, USA - KBS K5-50-2 metaG... | ecosystem: Host-associated > Plants > Roots >... | reverse complement strand
CGCGTGATCGATTGCTCAGCACCAGCAACTCATCGTGCAGCAGCAGGCGGGGGTACCCAACGTCCCCGCTCGCATACGGCAGTGAGGAACTCGACGTACCGCTGGTAGGCGTCCCTCGGCCACGCGACAATGGCGTTCACGGCCGACGTGTACACCGAGGTAGCCGAGGAACTGGCCGAGGACGCGGCGGCACGGATCGGCGCTCTCGTGCGCCGTGGGACCATCAATGGGCGATTAGGGGGCGCTGGTGAGCACTAAGACGAGTCTAGGAGCCTGCGCATCGGCACAGACTCCCAGGTCAGGGGCGGAGGCTCGGGGATTTGAACCCCGGAAGGGCGCGAACCCTAACCGCATTAGCAGTGCGGCGCCATAGACCGGACTAGGCGAAGCCTCCCGATGACCAAGCGGTCCGCATCAGCGTACCGGTGCTCGCGACGCCGCCGCAAAGCACAACCGCCAGGCGCGGAAGTAGCCGTCAGCGCGCCTCGATGACCGTGTAGTCGCCCCGGGCATACGCCTCGCGCATCCTCGTCTTGGCGAACTTGCCGACGCCGGTCTTGGGCACCTCGGGGATGAACGACCACCGGTCCGGGACCTGCCAGCGGGGTACCCGCTCGGCCAGGAAGGCCCGTAGCTCGGTGGCCGTCACCGAGGCACCCGGCAGCAGCACCACGGTGGCCAGCGGCCGCTCGCCCCACTTGTCATCCGGCACCCCGATCACCGCGGCCTCGCTCACCTGCGGGTGCGCCATCAGCTCGTTCTCCAGCGCCATCGAGGAGATCCACTCCCCGCCCGACTTGATCACATCCTTGGCGCGGTCGGTGAGGGTCACGTACCCAAGCCGGTCGATGGTCCCCACGTCGCCCGTGCGCAGCCAGCCGTCGTGGAACTTCGCCGGGTCGTCGTCTCGGTAATAAGCACCGGTGACCCAGGGGCCGCGCACCTCCACCTCGCCCACCGCCTTGCCGTCGTGCGGCAGCACCGTGCCGCCGTCGCCCACCAGCCGTCCTTCCACGGCGCAGACAAGCCGGCCCGCGGTGTCCCGGTACGCCCACGCCTCGTCTGCGGTGGTCCCCGGCGGCGGGTGCGCGACGCTGCCGATCGGCGACGTCTCCGTCATCCCCCAGGCCTGGACGATGAGTACGCCCAGTTCCTTCTCGAACGCCTCGATGAGCGCGTGCGGGACCGCGGAACCGCCGCAGGCGACCATGCGCAGCGACGAGATGTCCCCGCCGTGCTCGCGGATGTGCTGGAGCAGGCCGTTCCAGATGGTCGGCACGGCGCCCGCGACCGTCGGGCGCTCCGCCTCGATCAGCCGCACCAGCGGCTCGGGCTGGAGGAACCGGTCGGGCATGATCAGGTCGGCGCCGGACAGGACGGCCGCGTACGGCAGGCCCCACGCGTTGGCGTGGAACATGGGGACAACGGGCAGCACGCGGTCGCGTTCGGACACCGCGAACGTATTGCCGAGGCAGACCGCCATCGAGTGCAGGTACGCCGACCGGTGGCTGTAGACGACCCCCTTGGGCAGGCCGGTGGTGCCGCTGGTGTAGCACATGGCGGCCGCGGATCGCTCGTCCGGCTCCACCCAGGCGAAGGAATCCGGCATCTCCGAGAGCAGCGCTTCGTAGGAATGCACCTCGCGGCCCGGTCCCGCCAGCTTGCTGGCGTGGCCGGCCAGCGCCGCGGGCGGCCCGGTCACGACGATGTGCCGGATCGTCTCCGCGTACGGGAGCACCTGAACGAGCAGCGGAACCAGGCTTTCATCAACGATCACCGCGTAGTCGGCCGCGTGCGTTGCGATGTAACCGAGCTGGGCCGGATCGAGCCGCAGGTTGAGCGTGTGCAGGACCGCTCCCATGCAGGGGATGGCGAGATACGCCTCCAGGTGCTCGGCGTTGTTCCAGAGCAGCGTCGCGACCCGCTGATCGGCGTCCACGCCGAGGCCCCGCAGCGCGCCCGCGAGCCGCGCGGCACGCAGCGCGGTCTGCCCGTAGGTCTGGCTGCGCGACCCGTCCCCGGTCCAGGTCACGACCTCGCGCTCGGCGAAGGACGAGGTGCCGTACCGCATGAGCGCCGTCACGGTCAGCGGGACGTCCATCATCGTGCTGCGCACGGGCCACCTCCCAGGGCCAGCGCACCGGTCCCCACAAGCCCGGGCGCGTGCTATGTCCTTTGGGGGATCGTGCCACGCCTGGGCCGGATCGTCACCCTCTCAGCAACTCGGCATCGATCCGGAGCTTGGCGACGGCGCGCGAGACCGTGCTCTTGACCGTGCCCTGGCTGACCCCGAGGGTCTGCGCGACCTCGGCTTCGCTCATGTCCTCGAAATAGCGCAGCACGACGGCCGCCCGCATCCGGCTTGGCAGGCGGTCCAGGGCGCGCTGGAGCGCATCGGACAGTTCGCTGTCGCCCACGTGGTCGGCCACCGCCCGGTCCGGGATGTCATCGGTCGGGTACTCCTCGACCCGGCGCCGGCGCCACCAGGAGATGTGGGTGTTGACCATGGCCCGGCGCACGTAGCCGTCCAGCGCGTTCCGGTCCTCGATCCGGTCCCACGCCTGGTAGGTCTTGGCCAGAGCGGCCTGCACGAGATCCTCGGCATCGGCCTGATTGCGGGTGAGCAGGAACGCCATGCGCAGCAGCGAGCCGCTCCGGGAGGTCACGTAGTCACGGAAGCCCGGGTCGTCCGCACGCGGTTTCACCATCCTCGGGACGGTGATGTGCGCGATGGCATCATCGCCCGCAGACGGCGGCTCTCCCTCACGCGGCCGGAGGCTGGCCCGGACGGTCCCAGGCACCATCGTGCGCTCGCCCCCGACGCTCACAAGGCAACGGTACCCACTCATGGCTCCTTCGCCACAGCGACCACGCGTTCCCGCAGCGCTCCTGCCTGGGGATTTGGGTCTCAACCACGGCATTACCGGCTCTCGTTAGCAAGCCGTAAATGTATGACTCGCCGGTGGAGGAACGGTCAAACCGCTTGACGCGTACCCGGCTCACTACCCATTGTCGTGAGCCGGGGCAGCTAACGAATGCCCCAGCATCTCTGCGGCCGGGCGGACCGCGCCCAGGGGAGGGACCACATGCAGAGTCGGCGCGCTGACCTTGCGTGCTGCGGTCGCTGCGCCGGGCCGGAGGCCGCCGCCCGGATCGCCCGTCGCCAGCGCTACCGGGCCGCGGTCCAGCCCGGTCCCGGCCGGGGACTGGCGGGCGCGGACGGGATCCACGTGAGCGCGCCCACGGACCCGGTTCGCGCAGTGACCGGCACGCTGCTTGACATCAGCCCGCACATCGCCGTTGTCGCGGTCGCCGGGGAAGAACAGCGGTTCACGCTGACCGCGGGTGCCACCGTGTGGCGGGGCGGGCCGGCCGGGGCCACGCAGCTGCGGCCTGGCGAGCGCGTCGTGGTCCGGCTGGTGCCGGGCCGCCGGGATGTGGCGGACAAGATCTGGGCGAGCATCGGCCGGGTGGCAGGAACGATCAGCGGGTGGGACGACGGGCGGCTCCTGGTGGATGAGGGGGTGACCAAGGGGTGCCAGGCGGTGGTCATCTCCCCCCGCGCGCGCAACCGCGTCGCGGTCCGGTTTCCGCAGCTTGAGCCGGGGAGCCTCATCGACGTGATCGGGCTGCGCCGGGGCCAGGTGCTGGAGGCCACCATGCCTGCCACCTCGCAGCCCGCCTACCTCGCCTACCGGGTGGCCCGCGGGCCCGCCGCAGTGACGGCGGCAACCGGCACGATCAGCGGCTCGGCGACCTGGCACGAGCCGGCGGAGCCGGACGAGGAGACGCGGGGCATCGCCTATCCGGCGATCGGCCCCGAGGCCGGCTGCGGCGAGGCGGCCACGGACGCGCCCGGCTGCGTGGACCTGCCCTACCTCGCCGTAGGCAGCATGCTTCTCGTGCGCAACGAATGCACCGGGGCGGCCCGGTTGCTGCCGGTCACCGGCTGCGGCGCGGTCGCCCGGCTGTTTCATGACCGGTGCGTGACCTGCGGCACGTCGCCGCGGGGCCGGGTGGCGGACCTCACAATAGCCAGCTTCGTCGAGCTTGGCGGCGAGCTGGAACGCGGCTGCTTCAACGCCACGATCTCGGCCGGATGGTGACCCTTGCTTGCCTTCGTCCGGGAGATGCAGGTGGTGCTGCTCGCCGTGATCCTGCTCGGCGCCTGCGCGGCCAAGCTCTCGCGCGTGCTGCGGGCCCGGTCCGTGCGGGTGATCGTGGACGCAACCGTGTTGTTCCCGCGCCGGCTGCGCCGCCGGGCCGCTATGGCCCTGTGCATCACCGAGTTTTCCCTGGGCCTCAGCCTTATCGCCACCATCGGCCGGCTGGGACGCGGCGGGTGGGCGGACGGGGTGCGCCTCGCCACCGCCGTCTTCTTCCTCCTGGCGACCTGCGCGCTGGTGGAACTGCGGGAGCACCGGCCTGACCTCGGCTGCGGGTGCTTCGGCGACTTCAGCAGCAAGCCACCCGGCCTGCGTTCGGTGGCCCGGACCGCGCTGTTCTCCGCCGCCGCGCTGGCCAGCATCCGCAGCGGGACGCCGCCGCTGCCGCCGCCCGGGCTCGCCGCCGCGCAGGACCTCGGGTTCCTGGTGACCGAACTGCTGCTGGTGGCGGTCCTGTCCCCGGAGCTGGAGGAGGCCCTGGCGCGGCTGGGCTACGCCGAACCGTGTGAGATGCACACCTCCTCGCCCCACCGGGCGGTCGCCGCGTTGCGGCGCAGCGCCGCCTGGCGGAGCCATTGCGGCCTCATCACCGGCGATGTTCCCGCCGACATGTGGCGCGAGCTGTGCTGGTGGTACGTGGTCTATCCAGGCCGCGGCGGCGACGTTGTGTTCGCGGTGGAGGTGCGGCCACACCGGCCCGCCGTACACACCGCCGTGGTGCCCAGGCCCGGCGATCCAGCGGCGGGCCAGAACGCCAGCGCGGCGCAGCCGATGCCCGCAAGCGGCCATTCTCCGGCTTTCTAAGGGCCTCTAGGAATTAGCGCAGAGAGCACGATAATTCGCGAGACTTTCGCACCCCAGCGGCTCAGGCCGGCTGCGCCCGCAGGAACTTGCCGAAATGCGGAACGGTGAAAGCGATGAGGCCGCGCTCGGAACTGTAGATCAGCCCCTTCTTGATGAGGGCGTCCCGGGACGGGGAAAGGCTGGACTGCTTGCGCCCGAGTTCGTCGGCGACCTGCGACGTCGGCACCGGCTCATCGCCCAGCATGGCCATGGCCCGCATGTACTCCCGTTCGGCGGGTGTGGCGCGGTCATAACGGCTGCCGAAGAAGCCCACGGCCAGCTCGGCCTCGGCCTGCGGGCCCGCCACCCGGACGTCCGCCAGGGTGACCGGGCTTGCTGCGGCAACGTCCCAGGTCACCTTGCCGTAGGCCTGCACGAAGTACGGGTAGCCGTCGGCCGCGTCAAACAGCGCGTCCAGGGCCTCCTGGGTGAAGTCAGCTCCCTCCCGCCGGGCGGGCGCGAGCAGCGCGTGGTCGGCGGCGGGCCGGTCCAGGCGGTCGATCGGCACGTACCGGAACAGCCGCTCCGAGTAGCTCTTGCTGGCCGACAGCACCGAGGGAAGGTGCGGCAGGCCGGCGCCCACCACGATCAGCGGCCCCGCCGTCTGCGACAGCTCGTGGGTGGCCGCGCAGAGCGCGGACACGTCACCGGGCGGCACATCCTGCATCTCGTCGACGAACAACGCGATGCCGACGCTCAGGTCCGTCGCGACCGAGGCCGCGTCCGTGAACAGCTCGGTGAGGTCTATCTCCAGGTCCCCGGAGTCCGCCCGCCCGCGCACGGCGGGCGCGTCGATGCCCAGATGGGGGGCGAAGGACCCCTTGGGTGCCTTCGGATCCCGGGACGCGAACGATTTGAGCACACCGAGGAAGTGCTCGATCTGGTCCGGGGCACGGTGCCGGGGAGCCACCTCGCGCACGGCCATGTGCAGGGCCGCCGCGACGGGCCGCCGGATCGACTGCTCGGGGCGCGCCTCGATCTTGCCCGTCCCCCAGAGCCGCTGCAGCGCCATCGACCGGAAGGAGTTCAGCAGCACGGTCTTGCCCACGCCGCGCAGCCCGGTCAGCACCATGCTGCGTTCTGGACGGCCACGGGCGATCCGCTCAAGGACCACTTCGAACTGCGCCAGCTCGCGGTCGCGCCCGGCCAGTTCGGGGGGGCGCTGACCGGCGCCAGGCGCATAGGGGTTCCGGACGGGATCCACGCAAGAAGCCTATTGCGGCCTCTAGCGGCTTCCTTAGATTGACTTAGATTGCGCTACGGTGTGTCGCCAGGCGGGCGGCCGGCGCCCACGGCGGCCGGTGGTGAGGGGCCGGCCGCCCGCCCGGCGGTCTGAGGGGACCATCGGGCGCGCGTGGTCCCGGTGCGCCCACGCGCGCCACCTGTCTCTACTCACGGACGCGTGGGCGGCCGGGTTCAACCCTGTACGAATGATTTTGCGCGAATGAGCGAGACTACTGCTGGGCGCTGCCCCGGTGGCCGGCCTCCGGCGCGCCCCGGTTCAGCTGGGCAAGGTAGGCGTTGTACGCGGCCAGGTGCTCGTCATCGTCGATGCCGCCATGGGAAGCCGCCGCCGGCGGCTCACCGGCCGCCGCCGGCGCTCGCCCTTGGCTTGGCATGGCACCGGCGGCGCGCGGCCCCGCGACCAGGTCGTCGAACCTCGACCGGCGGGCCGCCTCGAGCCAGCCCATGCCCACGGAATCCGCGCGCGGGTCCCGGCTCCACATCCAGACCACAAGCATGATGTACGCGAGCATGATCGCGTCGCCGCCGATCCACATGGCGGCCCCGGCCCAGTGCACGTCCTCGACGAGCCCCGGCGACCCGAGCGGGGGCGGGCCGTCCGTCACGCGGAACCCGCTGCCCGCGTACCCGAGCACCAGGCCGGTGAACGTGTCCACGGGCATGGCCAGCGCGAGGATGAGCAGCCTGGTCGGGTACGAGACCCGCCAGCGGATCGGCTCGTGCCCCAACAGCGGGAGAAAGAAGATATAGCCGACGACCAGATAGAGCACGTGTTCTGCGTTATGCAGTGTTTGATTGATCAAGATCTCGTGCGCAAGGCCGGTCAGGTGCGTGCCAACGACCGTGACGCAGTAGGCGACGAGCCCGAACGGCGGCCAGGTGAGGAAGCTGACCACCCGGGAGCGGATCGCGCGCTTGGCCCAGGTGTGCAGCGGGTTCCTGCTCGCGTGCAGCAAGAGCGTGACCGGCTGGCCGGCCACCAGCAGCGGCGGCGCCACCATGATCAGCATGAGGTGCTGCATCATGTGGTCCCAGAACAGCACGTCGTCGTAGGCGCCGATGCCGCTCTCAATGGCGAGCACCACCACCCCGAGCCCGCCGAGGAACAGCGCAGTGCGCCACCACGGCCAGCGCCGGGCGGGGTGACGGCGGCCGACCCGCCAGGCGCCCCACAGGTACAGCGCCGCCGCCGCAACGACCGCACCGGTGACGACGGGCGCGGACTCCCAGTGGGTGAGCACCGCCTGCAGGCCAAACGGGGGCAGCATCCGACCTCCTCCGCAGGTGAGCCTACTCACCGGGCGTAGCCGCACGGCGCCCGGGCGCCGCAAGGGATATGAGAGGCTGGACGCCTAGGAGGGTTCGCCTAGTGGCCGATGGCGGTGGTCTTGAAAACCACTAGGGCGTTGACGCGTCCTCGTGGGTTCGAATCCCACACCCTCCGCTGATGTGATCTCTCAAGACATTGAGGACCTCCGGGAAGCGCCCGGCCGCGGCTAGCGGCGGAGCCAGGCGAAGCCGTCTCCGACCTCGGCCGCGAGGACCAGGTAGGCGTCGGCGGTGGCCCTGCTCAGCCGGGCCAGGTCCATCTCGGCGCCCTCCTCGAGGTGGGCGTCGCAGGGGATACGCACCACTGCCCGGCACCGCGCGGCGAAGTGCCGTTGCAGCCGCCCGAGGTCGACCGTGCTCTTGCTGCGAGGCCGGATGGCGGACAGCACCACGACGGCGCCGCGCACCAGGTCCCCGTACTGGTGCGCCGCCAGCCAGTCCAGCGTGGCGCTCGCGCTCCGGGCCCCGTCCACCGACGGCGAGCTGACCAGCACGATCTGGTCGGCCAGCCGGAGTACCCCGGCCATGGCCGAGTGCAGCAGGCCGGTCCCGCAGTCGGTGACGCAGACGGAGTAGTAGTGCTCGAGCACCTGGGCGACGTCCTCGTAGTCCTCGGCGCTGAACGCCACGGAGACGGTGGGGTCACGGTCGGAGGCGAGCACCTCCAGCCCGCTCGGCGCCTGCGTGGTGTAGGCCCGCATGTCGGCGTAGCGCCGGATCTGGCCCCCCTCGTTCACCAGGTCCCGCACGGTGGCCGCGGTTTCCAGCCGCAGCTTGTCGCACAGCGTGCCGCGGTCGGGGTTGGCGTCGATGGCGATCACGCGGTCGCCGCGCAACGACGCCAGCGTGGCACCCAGGCCCACGGTCGTAGTGGTCTTGCCGACACCGCCCTTGAGGCTCAGCACGGCGACCCGGTGGTGGCCGCCCGCGACGGGGGTGCGTGCCCGCAGCGCCAGGTCCATGCGGCGCCGTTCGGCCGCGGACTGGGGTGCCCGCATCAGGCCGCCGGTGACGCGGTGCAGCGCGTGGCGCCAGCCCGGCGGCGGCGCGCCGTGCCGCCCGGGCAGGAGGACATCGGCGGTGCGGCGGTCGGCGGACTCGGCCCGCCACGCGGCCTGGTCCGGGTACCGCGGCGGCGCCTCGGCTGGCGGCACGCTGCCGTACCCCCGGTACGGGGCCCCGTCGCCGGCCGGGTCGTCCTCCGCGACGCTGCCATAGGAGGTGTCCTGGTCCTCCAGCACTCCGTAGCCCACGGCCCACCCGGGCGCCGGTTCCGCCTCGTACGTCTCCCAGGGGCCTAACGTCCCATACGGGGCAGCCCACCCCCGCGGCTGCGGCACGTCCGGGGCGGGTGGTACCTGCAGCCCGGGTTCCGCCGCGTCGGCCGGTTGCACAACGGGGTGTGGTGGGCCTAACGCGCGGAACCCGCCGTACGGGGAGCCTTGCGGGGGGAGCCCGGTGTCCCCGAAGGCCGGCCGCTCACCCGCGGTCGGCCGCTGGCCGAACGAGGGCGGCAAGCCAGACGACGGCCAGTCCAGCGCGCCTTCGTGCAGGCTGCCGTAGCCGGGTGGCGGCGCGGATCCGGGAGGCTCGGGTTCGTCAGCGTCGCCGGGCCCGGAGAGGAGCATGTCAGCCCAGAGCGACCCGGCCTCGGCCGGCCCGGGGCGCGCCCGGCCGGCGGGCGGCTCTGCCCCGGACGGGCCGGCCGGCGTGACGGCGGGCCCGAACTCAGTGGGCTGGTCCGGTTCGTTGCTGGCCAAGATGGTTCACCCCCGGCTCTCATCCGTAAGAGAATGGCGTGCCCGGCAAGGCGCTGACCGCCTCACGCCGAGCCTAGGACACCGCCGGCCCGGGGCACGCCTTGGTCGCGGAAGGGGACAGACTAGGACCATGACTGACCAGACAGATGACGCGGGCCAGGACCCGAGGCCCACGGGCAGGGTGGTTGTTGTCGCGCCAGACGGCATGGCGATCGAGGGAGCCGAGCAGGAACGCGAGCGCCCCCTGATCGAGATGGTGGAGCAGCCCGCCAAGGTCATGCGGATCGGCAACATGATCCGCCAACTCCTTGAGGAGGTCCGGGCCGCTCCCCTGGACGACAAGGGCCGGGCGAGGCTGCGCGGCATTCACGAGCGCTCGGTGAAGGAACTGGAGTCCGGGCTCGCCCCGGAGCTCGTCGACGAGCTGGAGCGGCTCTCCCTGCCCTTCACCGAGGACGAGACCCCCAGCGAGGCCGAACTGCGCATCGCGCAGGCCCAGCTTGTCGGCTGGCTGGAGGGGCTGTTCCACGGCATCCAGACGACGCTGTTCGCGCAGCAGATGGCGGCGCGGGCCCAGCTGGAGCAGATGCGGCGTGCCCTGCCCCCCGGCATCACGCCGCCCGGCCTGGCCGACCAGCCGCCGAGCGGGTCCGGGCCCTATCTGTAGGACCGAGGACGCTAGACCCGGCCGTACCGCAGACGCCCCAGCCAGGCTGCCGCCTGGGCGAACTCGGCGTCGGAAGTCCCCGGGCGGACCTGGGTCCCGCCACCGTCGTGGCGCGGGTAGCTGCCGAGGAACTTCACGTCGGCGCAGACCCGGCGCAGGCCCATCAGCGCTTCGCCGACCCGCGCGTCGTCCAGGTGGCCCTCGCAGTCGATGGAGAAGCAGTACTTGCCCAGCCCGTCGCCGGTCGGCCGGGACTCGATGCGGGTGAGGTTGATGCCGCGCACCGCGAACTCGGTCAGCAGCTCCATCAGCGCGCCGGGGTGGTCCTCGCGCAGGAACGCGACCAGCGAGGTCCGGTCCGCCCCGGTGGCGGCGGGCACCGGGCCGGGGCGCCCGACGATCACGAACCGGGTCACCGCGTCCGCCACATCGTTCACGTCGCTGGCCAGGACCATCAGGCCGTACCTGCTGGCCGCGAAGGCCCCGGCCAGGGCGGCGTCGATGACCCCGTCCGCGGCCTGCCGCGCGGCCTCGGCGTTGGACGCGGTGGGCAGCCACTCGGCGTCGGGCAGGTGCCCGGCCAGCCAGCGCCGGCACTGCGCCTGCGCCTGCGGGTGGCCGCCGACCTTCTTGACATCCGCGAGCGCGGTTCCCTGCCTGGCCAGCAGGGCGAACGTCACGGGCAGCAGCAGTTCGGCGCAGATGGCCAGGTCCGGGCCTGTGGCGAGCTCGTCGAGCGTGGTAGTGACCGCCCCTTCCACCGAGCTCTCGATCGGGACGATCGCGCGGTCCGCCTCATCGCCGCGTACGGCGTCGAGGGCCGCCTCGATGCTCGGGTAGGAGACCGCGCTCTCGCGCGCGCCCGGGTCAAATGCCGTGAGGGCGGCGTCGGTGAACGTGCCTTCGGGACCCAAATAGGCGTACCGGACGGCCGTGGCCTGCGTCTCTGGCATGGCGCTCATCTTGCCAGCCGGGAGCGCGTGCCGTGGCCATGGGCCGCGAGCGCCCTGGCGACGTCGGCGAGCTGGCGCGCCCGGTGCAGTTGGGCCCGCCAGTCGTTGCCGGTCGCCCGGTGCGCGAGCGGAACCTCGACCTCCGTCACCCGCATGCCCAGCCGGAGCAGGTCAATCGTGAGTGCCGTCTCCACGCCGAACCCCGGCGCGAGCGGCCGCGCGGCCTCGAACGCGGCCCGGGTGAGGCAGCGCTGCCCGTTGAGCGGCTGCGCCGGGCGCCAGCCGGTGGCCCGCTCGATGCCCGCGCCGGACAGCCCCACGACCAGGCCATGCCCGCCGCGCTTGACCCGGTCGGTGAACACCGCGATGGTCATGTCGGCGTCCCCGGCCAGCACCGGCTCGGTCAGCGGGCCGGCCGCGCCCGCCGTGGCGCCGAGATCACCGTCCAGGAACAGCAGGGGCCGGGGGCTGGACCGGCCGTTAGCCCGCTCAAGCAGCCGCACCGCTTCGGCGCCGGTCTCCATCGCCGCCGCCTTGCCGCGGCGGCGGCCGTGCCGGACGACCGTCGCACCGGCGCCCTCGGCGAGGGCGCCGGTGCCGTCCGTGGAACCGTCGTCGACGACGACCACCAGGTCCACTCCGGGCAGCCCGGCGGCCCCGGCGACGGTCGCCTGGATGCGGTCGGACTCGTTCTTGGCGGGGATGACGACGGCCACGTCGCCGCTCGGCGGCATGCGCGCCTACAGGCCGGTGACCGCCGCCAGGTCGTCGTGGATGGTGAACACGGACTGCAGGCCGGTCACCTCCAGGATCTTGCGAACCGGCGGGCGGGGCGCGGCGAGGGTGAGGTCGCCGCCCTTCTCGCTGGCCAGCCGTTGCGCGGCCAGCAGTACGTTCATGCCCGTGGAGTCGCAGAAGTCGACCGCGGACATGTCCACGACGATCTGCGCTGACTTGGTGGCGGCCAGGGCCGCGGTCAGCTCGGCCTGCAGCCGCGGCGCCGTGTAGAGGTCTATCTCGCCCGCGAGGGCAAGGACCGTCACGTCACCCTGGGACCGGCTCGAAACCCGCAACTCCACGTCCGCACCCTACCGGGTCCGGAACGCTGGCCACCACATCGGCCGATATATCTGCCGCGACGAGCTCCGGGGTGACCGCGGCGGGCCGCGCCGCGGCGGTGACGCTATCGCGGCTGACCTGGCACGACATGGCCCTCGGACCGCCCCTGCCGCTGCCAAGCTCGCTCCCCGGAACCCGGATCACCTCGATCCCGGCAGCCTCCAGCCGGGCGTTGGTCTCGACGTTACGCTCGTAGCAGACCATCAGCCGCCGGTCGATGGCCAGCGCGTTGCCGCCGTCGTCCCACTGCTGCGGCACGGCGGGCGGGTCCATCCCGGTGCTGATCACGGTGAGCGCGTCGGCCTCCATCGCCTGCGCCATCGACTCCAGCAGGGGCATCGGCCGGGACACCCGCAGGTCACCCGCGGAGCCGCTGATGACGTGGCCCTGGAGGACGTAGCCGAGGGCGGGGAACATCAGCACGGTGTCCTGGTCGAGCACCGTGCAGACGTTGTCCAGGCGCGTTCCGGACGGCAGTTGCCGCAGCGGCACGACCAGGACGGCCCGGGCGAGCCCTGCCGCGAAAAGGTGGTTCGCCAGCCGCTCCGCGGCGGCGGGCGTGGTCCGCTCGGTCAGCCCGACGGCGATCACCCCGGGCGCCAGCTGGAGCACATCGCCCCCGTCCAGCGGCTCGAACTCGGGCCCGTAGACGCACGTGGCGCCCGCGAACCGGGGGTGGTGGGCGTACAGGATCCGCATGAGCGCCGTCTCGCGGGACCTGGCGCCGCAGGCCAGGCTGGTCACCGCGACCGCCGGCCCGATCCACAGGCTGGAGTCGCGCAGGAAGGCCAGGTTCGGCAGCGGGGAGACTATGAAGTCGTGCCGGTCCAGCAGCCCGAAGACCACGCCGCGCCCGGGCCGGAACTCCTCCGGGGCCAGCCCGGCCACCAGCACGTGCGCCAGTTCCTCCGGATCCAGGCCGGCCAGGTGGCTGCCCAGGTCGGCCCGCAGCTGCGCACCGAGGCGTGGGTCGGAAAGGACCGAGTTGATCGCCTCGCCCCGCGCCGTTGGGTACTCCATTACGTCTTGCAGCAGCTCCAAGACGTAGAGCACTTCGATGCCGTGATCGCGCAGGCACTGCGCGAGGATGTCGTGCTCCTGCTGGGCCCGAGCGGCCCAGGGGACGGAGGGGTAGAGCAGCTGATCCTTGGTGCGCGGGGTGATCCGCGTGAGCTCGGCCCCCGGCCGGTGCGATACGACCGTTCGCAGGCGCCCGACTTCGCTGTCGACGCCGTGGTTGTGGCGCACGACTCACCCCCGTTCCCGGTGCCGGGGCCCCCCGCTCCGACGACCTTTCGCAGGGAGTTATCACCGCTTCGCGAGCGGATTACGCCTCGCTAGGCGGAGCAGCCTCTCCGGCCGCAGGCCCGGTCGCCCGGCCGCACGGCGCGGGCAGGACCGCCCAGACGGTGATCTCCCCGTCGGCGGCCCGGATCCCCCAGTGGCTGGCCAGATGCTCGACGATGGCGAGGCCGCGCCCGCCGAGCGAGGACGGCCGGGGATGCCCCGCGTGCGGGCGCGTGGAGCCGCCGCCGTCGCTCACCGATACCCGCAGCGACCCGTCGGCGAGGGTCCAGGCCACCCGGACCGTGCGGCCCGGCAGCGGCCTCGCGTGCCGGATCGCGTTGCTGAGCAATTCGCTCAGAACCAGGGCCGCGTCGCCGATCGCGGCTGCCATCGTGCCCGCCTCGCGCAGGTCGGCGGCGAGCTGCCAGCGGGCCGTCGCTACGCTGGACGGCGCATACGGGAGCAGGACCACGCTCGACTCGCCCACCTCCCCGTGCCCGTCCCGCATTCGCCTACTAGACCCGGACATGCCCCGAGGATTCATCCCGGAAACACCCACCTGCCCCGTATGCATCACCATGCACAGACGTAACAGGGATTTATTACTTAACGGAACCTCAGTGATTCTCTACGTAACCGAAAGTCCCGTGTCCCGGGGCGGGGCGCGGCAATCCGGGTAGGGTTGGGTTCGCTCCGCGGCCGACGGCCGGTTCACGGCCGGCGCGCCGGCGTACGGTCCCGTAACGGCGGGCCGTGGGACGGGCGCTCATCTGTGAACATGCTGGACGAGGTGACGTGATGGACACGGCGGACCGGGACCGGTCTGGCCGCCCCGCGCCGGCGCCAGCGGGCACTTTGGACGCCGAGGACCAAGCCCCGGGAACCGCCGGGGAAACCGCCGGCCAGGCTGGGCAGGCACCCGCGGGCCGGGCGGGGGACGAGGCACCCGCAGGCCAGGCGGGGGACGAGGCGCCCGCTGGTCAGGCCGCCGACGCGCCCCCCGGTGCGCCCCGCGCGCGGCCGTCCCGGCTGCGGCGGGCCGCCCGCTCGCCGCTGGCCCGGCACGCTGCCCTGCTGCTCTTCTTCGTGGCCGCGGGGATGGCGGTCACCTGGGCACCCGGGCCGCACCGGCCGCTGGTGGGGTACCTGGCCGGCTATCTGCCGGAAGGCCGTGACACGGCCAGCTACGTCTGGGGCTTCTACTGGATGGCCCACCAGGTGACGCACCTGGGCAACCCGTGGTTCACCACGCAGATGGCGGCGCCGGTGGGAGTCCAGCTCGGGTTCCACACCCTCATGCCGCTGCCCGGCGTCCTGCTCACCCCGCTCACGCTCGCCTTCGGCCCCAGCTTCTCCTACAACCTCCTGGTCGCGATCCTGCCCGGGCTGCTGGGCTACGCCGCCTACCGGGCGGCGCGGCTCTGGCTGCGTTCCGCCACCGGCGCCGTCGCCGCAGGGGTGTTCTTCGGCCTGTCCTCCATGCTCACCCAGCAGACCTGGTACCACCTGAACATCGCGCTCGGTGCCCTGTTCCTGCCGCTGGCCCTGGAGGCCTCGGTCCGGCTTCGCCGGAGCCCGGGACGCCGTCAGGCGGTCATCCTCGGGCTGGTCATGGGCGCCGCCGTGCTCACTGACCAGGAATCGTCCGTGCTCGCGGGCATCGTGACCGGCGTGGTGCTGTTGCCCTGGCTGCTGCGCCGGCCCAGCTGGGCAAGGGTGCGGCCGACCGGGCTCGCCGTGGTGACCGGTGTCGTGGTCGCCAGCCCGCAGCTTGCGGCCATGGTCCAGGAGATCACGCAGAAGGGCCTGACGATCCCGTCGAGTCTGCTGGCGGTGTCGTACAAGCAGTACGGGATCGGCCTGCCGGGCATGTTCACGCCGACGCCGCGGGTGGCCAACTTCGGGCTCAGCGTTCTGGCCAGCCCATTCCTGCACGGCCGGGACAACGAGGGCATGCCGATGTTCGGCACGGTGCTGACCATCCTCGCCGTCTGCGGGCTGATCGCGGCCCGTAAGCGGCTGAGTGCGTGGCTGCTCGCGGCGCTGTGGATCGGCTGCGCCGCGCTGGCGCTCGGCACCTCGCTGTGGATCGGCAGGCACCAGTACCTGCCGCTGGCCTCGGTGTGGCATGGGGTGCGGGTGTCCAACCTCATGCCCTACACCTGGTTCGTCCGGATCCCCGGCCTGTCCAGCTTCCGGGAGGCCGACCGGCTGGCGATCCTCGGGCTGCTGCCCGCGGCGCTCCTTGCCGGGGCGGCGGTGGACTGGGCCCGCTACCACGCGAGGCCGGTGATCGCCGTGGTGGCAGCGGCCGCGATCCTCGAGGCCGGCTACGGCGGCAGCGCCAAGGTCGGCGTGATGCCCACCAGTTACCCGGCGGTGGACCGTGCAATCGCCGCCGACCACTCCGGCTCGATCGTGGTGGACATCCCGTTCGGTCAGCGCGGCGGGATCCCCGTCAACGGGGCGCAGTTCTTCCCCCAGGCGCTCGTGATGGCCACCGCCGACGGCCACCCCCGGTCCGTCTCGTACACCTCCCGGCTGCCCACGCCCACCGCGGAAGCCATCGACGATCACCCGTTCTACGCGGACCTGATCGCCGTTGAGCACGACGTCCCGATGACCTGCCCGTGGCGGATCCCCCACCAGGCGCACTCGCAGCTGCTGTGCCTGCGCCCGCCCGGGGTGACGCTGAAGGGCCTGGTGACCTCGTCGGCAACCCTCTCCGCCGCGGAACTGGCCCAGGCGCGAGCGGACGCTGCCCGCATGAACGTCGGGTGGGCCGTGGTGTGGAAGCGCAACCAAAGCGTCGCCAGCTTCATCCTGCCCTTCCTGAAGGCGACCGGCTTCCACTTCGCGTACCGGACCTGCGGGAAGGACAGCGTGCTGGTCTACCAGCGCTCTGGCCACACCGTCACGAGATCAGGCTGCGTCGCGTGACTGATATTCGCCGATAAATTGGTATTCCCGCGTCACAATCCATTCCCGTAAAAGCCAAGCTTTGTGAATTCCACAGGCGCGCTCCGCCATTAGGTATGCAACCATCTGGCGGAGCGCGGCCCCGCCGGGCATCGGGGTGCCTGAACGCTTGGGGGCGGCGCGCAGACGGGGGTGAATGGACCTGAGCGGGGTGGGGTCAGGGCTAGCAATGGGCGGGGCGGCGGGGTCAGGGCTAGCAGAGCGCGGGGCGGCGGGGTCAGGGCTAGCAGAGCGCGGGGCGGCGCGGTC
>Ga0207646_10003878_pt1 | contig 16600 bp, 15 predicted proteins | sample KBSK5502metaG_FD_184343 | JGI IMG/M metagenome (GOLD analysis project Ga0207646, IMG submission 184343) | Corn, switchgrass and miscanthus rhizosphere microbial communities from Kellogg Biological Station, Michigan, USA - KBS K5-50-2 metaG... | ecosystem: Host-associated > Plants > Roots >... | reverse complement strand
GTCTGCGCGGCCGCTGCGAGCAGGGCTTTGAGGCCCGGCCGACGATCAGCCCCGTATGCGCCGGAGATACCGTCATCGGTGTAGACGTGGGCGGCATCGACCGTCCACCCCTGCTGCTCGGCGTATCGGCGGCCTTCCTCGGTTTGCCGCGTGACGGACTTCGCTTCGGCGTGCCGGTCGTCGTCCGTGCTCTTGCGGGCGTAGAGCGCGGCGCGGGTCATAACGCGTCCTTGCCCTTCTTTTGGGCCGCCTTCAGGCGCTCAACACGCGCGTCGTAGGCGGCCCGTGTCGAGGCTTCAAAACCGCCGTAGGTGGTGATTTGGTTGTCGAAGCGGGACAGTCGAATGACGACCTTCTTCCCCATCCACAGCAACGATTCATTCGTGAGATTGGCCCCGCCGTACGTGACTACGTTCGTCGTAGTCACGCGCGTCGGCACGCCATACTTCTCAACGAACATTGCCCGGAGTGACGTGAAGTGTTCGGTCGCGAACTGGCCTCGGGCCTCGTAGAATCCGGTCTCTTCACCGAAGTACCAGGTCCCTATGAGTATCGCGTCTCCAAGTTCCAGAAAGACCTGGCACCGGGGCACCGGCGAGCCCACATCGTTCCCAGGCTGGCATTCAACTGCTGCCTGCCCCTTGCCAAAGCCAAGATTGTGGAGGATCAGCCACCAGCGGGGCGCGGCCCGCTTGGTCAGCGCGGCCTCTCCTGCGCGAACAGAAGCCCCCCACGTGACCCCGACGAACGAGTCCGGCTCGTTCCACGCGAAGGCCGGCGGCACGAAGACCCCCCCGAGCAGGGCGCCCGCGTACAGCAGCGCCACCAGCGCGGTCTTCGCGGCGCGCTTGGCGCGCGGTTCGCGCTGGGGCCGCACGGGGCGAGCCAGCTCTCGCTCCAGCGCCCGCACGATGACGGCCCGCAGATTCTCGCGCTGCTCTGCGGCCCGCGTCCGCGCGCGCGTCCAGAGCGCATGAGGGAGTTGCACGGTCGTGGTCACCAAGGTCGCGTCGTGGTTCGGCATGCCCGCCTCCTGTCGCCTGCCGTTAGGATAGCCGCGCCGCTCCTGTAAGTAAATGCCCAGTTAGGTATCTACCCGAGGTTGTGTAAGTTCGGCCCGCAGCATGGTCACCAGAGCCGCCACGGCGGCCTCGTGCACAGCCGGCGGCAGCGGCAGCCAACCGAGGCGGCGCGGCAGGTACCACGCCGGCCGGGGCAAGATAATCCGCGGTTGCCCCGTGCGCTGGCAGCAGTCGTCGAGGTCGCGCTGGATGGCGGCGAGGTTCCAGCGCATCAGGCCGGATCTCCGAGGCGCTTGTCCGTGTCGCCCGTCGAGAGGGCCTTCACGCACTCCGCGCAGAGCATCGTCTGCCCCGCGGCGAGCGGGCGATCCCAGCAGGCGAGACACCGCCCCTGGCGTCGCACGAACGTCTCCATGGCGTCCGAGAGCGGAAGCTCGATCGCGAAAGGCGCGTGCCGCGCGACCCAGACGGGCCAGGCGAGGGTCAGGAGCCCGCGGCGCCGCTCGTACGGATGCAGCCAGACCCACGCGAGCGCCCACCGCGGGGGGATGTCGCGGTACAGTCGCCAGCGAAAGCACGCGGCGCCGACGTAGCGCCCGTCGTAGGAACACCCGGACGCGAAAGGGTAAGCCGCCGCCTCGTCTTCGGCGGGCTGGGAGGCGCGGTCCCAGCCAGCGCCTTCTCCCGCCTCGTAATGCAGGAAGTCGTAGCGGAACTCCCGCCTGAAGTAGTGAGCGAACTGCTCGACCGCCTGGCGATGGCGGAGGCTCCTCGCCGACACGAGCCCGTCCGGGTCGCCGGGAGCGCGGCGAGGGCAGCGGATCACGTAACGGTCGTCGGCGTCACGCGTCATCGGTCGTCGTCGTCATTCGGTGTCCTCCTCGTGGCCGGCCTCGGCGTCGTCTTCGCGAGCGATCGCCCCCGGGGTGGTGGCTGTCCCGTTCGCTGGCGCTGCCGGTCGGCGCCGGATGATCGCCGGCGAGCGGGGATCCCGGTATCCGTGCTGCGCCGAGGTGACGAGGTCGTCCGGCGCGATGTGGCCCTCCTCGATCGCCAAGAGCCGGTCCGCTTCCTCGCGGCTCATGAACCGGCCGCCACTGCCATTCCCGTGTGCCAGCGATGTGACGCGTGCCTGGCCGGTCACGAGGCGCTCGGTCTCCGCCGCGCTGAGCGGCTCGTCGTCCCGCGGTTCGGTCCCTTCCAGGTGAGGGAACCCGTTGGCGGTTGGGCGGCCGCCTCGGCCGCCGCAGAGATTCCTAGTACCCGTCTCTGTTTCTTGGGTACTAGGAATCTCTGCGTTGGAAACGCTAGGGATGCCTCTACTAGGTAGTACTAGAGCGTCAACTTGACCGTGGTTTTGGTCACGGTTTGACCGTGGTTGTGGTGACGGTTTGACCGTGGTTGCGGTCAAAAGTGACCGTGGTTCATGGTCACGGTTTGACCGTGGTTCACGGTCACGGGGAGAACCAGAATCCCGGTCAACTTGGCCGGGGTGCTGGGCGCCGCCCGCGAACCGCCCACGCGCACCCCGCACCCGCATCCGGACGACCGCGCGACGGGGGATCGCGTCGGCTCGATCCGCGCCACTGCCCTCCGGGCTCAGCGACGACGTTCCCTGGCGCCGCGCGCGCCATCGTCGCTCGACCTCGGCGTAGTGCAGCCGATACAGGTTGCTCCTGCCCTCCTCCCGCGGGATCACCTCGACCAGCCCCGCCCCCTCGCACCAGGCGATCCCGCGCCGGACGCCCGCGATGGACAGTCCGGTCATCCGTGCCTGCGTGCTCATGCTGACGTAGGTGGTGCCGACCACGGTGCCGTCGCTGCGGATCACGGTGTCCGTGCACGTCGGGGCGATCGCGGCGGCGACGCCAACGTGCTTCACACTGGTGCTCCGTTTCGCGCACCGGGCGAGGGCGACGAACGTCAGCAGGCCCTTCGGGTCGCCGAGCTCGCACTCGAGCGCCCGGTCGATCGCCTCGGTCGCCGCGTTCTTCGCGGCCCACTTGTCTTTCTTCGGCGTCTTCATGCGGTCACCGCCCGTGTCGTGCCAGCCAACCCCGCTTGCGGGCGGCGGTGGTCCACATTCGCGCCGCCTCGGCCTCCCGAGCGTGGGGCTCGCAGAGCACGCGGAGCACGCGCTCGGTCACGGGCGTCGACGGTGATCTCACAGGCCGGCCTGTCGCAGCGGTCGCAGTCCGGCGGTCGCGCTCGGGTTCACCCTTTCGGGACATCATGGCGTCACGTTTCCTTTCCCGTGACGTCGCCGGCTGCCGTATACTGCGGCGTCACCTTCCTAGTGCGTTCCGCTGCACTCGGCGCCCGACGGCCCATCACCGCCGGGCGCGTTCACGTTCACACGTCACCACGCGCTCACTTCGCCGGAGCCGAGGGCGTCGTGCTGGTCAGCATGTGCGTTCCTCCGCCTGCGCCCCGCGGTCATCGTCAGCGAGCGCGCTCCAGATCGCCTCAAGCTGCTCCCGGGTCGGCACCCGCCGCCCGCGCTCGAAGTCTGTGACGCGCCCCACGTCGACGCCGGCCCGGGCGGCGAGCTCGCGGCGCGCGAAGCCCCGGACCAGGCGCGCGGCCAGCAGAGCGGGGCCGAGGTGCGGAATGTCCTTGGGGTCCGGGTCGCGGGGCGTCACGGCCGCCCCCCGGTCGACAGCACCCTCCAGAGCTTCGCGAACGTCGCCGGATACATCGCCCCGCGCTCGCGCTCGATCAGCTCGATCACGTCCCGCGAGACGCCGGACGCCGCGGCGAGCGCGTCGACGGTGAGCCCGCGGGCGAGGCGCCCGGCGCAGAGCGCGGTCGCAAGGTCGTTCTTCGTCCTGTCGTCAAACCGTCGGTCCCTCATCGTCGCGGTTCCCTCCCTTATCGTTCGCGCCGCCCTCCACTAAGCCACGAGTCGACTAATCGCTCGCTATGAGCGATTAGAAAATCGGAGGGGTCGTAGGAAGGTCGAAAGGAACGGGTGACGTCAGAGCGAACGCGGAGGGATGGGAGAACTGCCGGTCGCTAGGCGGAGGGCTATGCGCTCTTGACTAACGAGGTTCGCGAAGGCACCGGGTCCGACGCGGTGAGGCTCCCCGTCGGGACCGCGGTACGTCACGACGCCCTCGCGGTCCGTGACGATGCCGAGCGCGACGAGTCGCCGGGCGACCTTCCGGGTCGGCGTCGCGATGTCGGCGGCGAGGATGTCGCGGATTGCCTGACGGAGGGACGGCAGGGCCGACGGCCGCGGGCGCCCGACGCGGCGCAGGCGGACGTACGGCCGCTCGTAGACGGACGCCAGGAGGGCGACCTGCTCGCGGGTCAGCTCCGAAAGCTCCGCCCCGGTGGCGAGCGCGTGACAGCGGCGCACGAGCTTCGCCGCCGCGACTGCGCCCTTGAAATCGCGGAATCCGACGACCATGTCGCCTTCGTACTCGTGTTCGGCGTCGAGCGCGGCGATGGCCGCCTGCAGGCCGGACAAGTCGGGCGGGGGCGATGGCCGGCGGCAGTGCAGCCGCCCCACCGTGTCGGCCGGCGGCCGGTGTGAGCTGACCTCGGTGGGCCTCCGCTTCGGGGGTGTCCTCGGCGGTGTCCTTTTCGGCCGTGTCTTCGACTTCGTCACGGCCCCTCCCGTAGAGGCGCCCCGAAGGGGAGAACGCGGGCGGGGCCGTCGGGTGCGGCCCGTTCGGCGCCGGGGATCAGCCGGAGCCTAGCCCGCGTCGACTATTCTACGCGCGCCTTCGGCCCGGAAGCCTCGCGACGGGCTCACCTTCGCAGGCGCCTTTTCACAACGTCTGGGAATCGCTCGTGTGATCGCGGCCGGCGCGGCTGATCAGCCGGACGTCGCTACCTTTCCAGTAGACGAAGATGGCCCAGACGTCGACCTTCTCCTCGTACACTCAGCCCGGACGATTGAAGGGGGCCCCAAGGGTCGCATGGTGGGTCGATGCGGGGTAGCGCCGCAGCCACAACGTGACCGGTGTCGGTCAGGAGGGAACCTCTAGCCGCCTCACCGCCGCTGTATCATAGTTCTGTGAGAGCACGGCTGATCGTAGGTGCGGCAGCAATCGTCCTCTTCGGCTTGGCGGTGTTCGCTGACCTCATCGTCTTTCGACGGGACCCCGGCGACTGGATCCGTCCCCAGCCGATTCTATCGTTAGCAGGGATTGTGACCGGGTTCTTCGTCCTGGGCTGGCAGCTCTCCGTGCAAAACGCGAATACCCTTGCCGCGAACGCTACAAAGGACCGAAATGCGCTTCACCTCGATATCTATCGCGAGATCGCGACATCAACGCAGGAAAGCTCGCGTTCCTTGAGTCGTCTGGTCGAGCTTCTGACACAGGCCGACACCGCGATCGCCTTCGCGGACTACGGCATAGCAAAGTGGCCAACACGAGAGCAGCTTCAGGAGGCGTCGGCGAAGATCACCGAGTCGGTGATCGCGCTTATGACCACAATGGACAAGTGGGCCATCGCGGTGGGGCCGAAATCGGCCGACTTCCACGACGCGTTGAGCGACGACCTGGGCTCTGTAGGTAGCAATCTGTCTACGCTCCTCTCACTGATGCCACCTCCGACCGTCCAAGCGGAACCAGACAAGCTCACCACCACGATCGGGGCGCTACGCTGGGCGGCGTTTGGCATCGAGGGACACCTTCGCGATCTAAGGGGCCAAGCCCAGAATCTTCTCCTCGGTGGCTTGTTCACGCACCGCATCCCGCCCCGCCGACCTACGGATCCCAGCGTGCGGGTCGTATCGCTCGACGACCTGGCTTGATTCTCCGTACGCGCGAGTGTTGATGGGCGCCAGGACTCAAGGGCCTCGCCGACGAGTCCTTCGTGCCACGCTAGAATCTCATCATGGTCAGGAAGCGTCCGGCGACTGCTCCGCAGTCCGAGCAGCTCGTCTTCCCGTTCCAGCTTCGCGTCGGCGACGTCATCCTCGAGGACGGGGGCGCGCCGAGGTCGTTGGTAAGCCGTCCGGGTGCGGGTGATCCGGCGGGCGGCTTCGTGACGGCCCTTACGGGAGTGGGTGTACGGCATGCCGCAAGTCTGTGAAGGGTGCGGCGAGGAAGTCATGCGCTGGTCGTACGCGGCCGACGGGCCGTGGGCTCGGAGGGTGATTTGCCACACGTGCAAGCGTCGCGTCAGGCGCCTCAAGCGACTCTCGTGGGTCGTCACCTTCCGTTTCAGGATCGCCGAAGTACTGCCCCCGGACGATCCGATGACGGTTCCCGTCCTTCGGTTGCTCATGGCGATTGACGACGTCCGGCGTGCACAGATTCGCCTCATCGAGGACCATGAGCGCATCTTTGCGTCACCGCCGGCGTCCAAGTACCTGGCGGCCGGCGATTTCCTGTACAGCCTGCGCTGCCTCTTCTCCCATCTTGACGAGGGCGGCACCGCCGTCAAGCACCTCGACAACAAGGCCAAGAGGCGAGTGGATACGTTGCTCGTCGACAAGCCGGAGGCGCGGGCGGCGCTGAGCGCTTTGCGAACGTTCTTTCAGTCCCCCGGCTACGACAATTCAGTGATCAGCCGGATTAGGGATACCGTCGGCTCGCACTACAAGGATGCCGAGGTGACGTCCCTCGTGGCGGCTGAAGTCAAGGATGGCGCACTGCTTGAGTCGGCCGTGGCCGAGGTGGGAGGCTTGACGCGTATGGCCGACCCGATCGTGCGCGCGATCATGGCCAAGTTCAATGGCGGAGACCTTCTGACGACGGATACCCCAGTGGTTGCCCAGGCCATCGATCTGGTGGGGCATTTCGTCGTCTTCGTCGATCACCTGTTCGACGCCCTCATGCAGCGCGATCTGCATGTGGTTGATGAGCAGAGTGAGGCGCTGGTCGACATCCCGCCGCTCGTGATCCGCGCTGGCGAAGCCGTCGAGGCGGCACGACGACAGATCGGATCGGGGTAATGCGCGGCGGCGCTCACCGGCCGTTCTCCGAACGCCCCGACGCGGGCAGCAGGATCCCCGCGTCGACGAGCGCCGAAGAAGCGGGCGCCGAACGCGGGGCCGGAGGCAACGCCTTGAACTCGGCGACCTCTCCCGGCGCCTCGCACGCCTCCGCGGCGTCGACCTCGCGGCCGTTCGCCGGCACGTACACGTGCACGTGCTCGACCTCGACCGGCCTACCGTGCCTCCCGACGTGCTCGGCGCGGTCGCCGGCGACGCCGAGGAACTTGGCCAGCATGGCCAGCGCCGCGATCTTGTCGTGGAGCCTGAACTTGAACTCCCCGTCGGCGCCCTGGCGCGACTCGGCCACCGCGGACGCGGCGTCGTCGGTCAGCTCGTCGTACGGCCTGACCCGCATGGTCTTTCCGTCCCACTCCACGTAGTTCCGGATGTCCGAGAAGCCGACGCGGCGGAGCTCGTCGATCACGTCCTGGGCCTGGCGGTCCCACTTTGCGAAATAGCGCGCGATCGCGGCCCTCACCGACGGGGTCCGCACGAGCTGCGCGCCGATCCCCATGTCGCCGAGACTGTAGCCCGCCGCCTCGGCGGCGCGGATCGCGACGCCGCGCACGCCGGGCCGCCCGGCGACGAACTCCCGCACAAAGAGGCGCTGTCGCGTCGTCAGCTTGCCCTTGACGCGGCCCGCGTCGAGAACGGCGGAAGGCGGTGCCGGCGCCGCCCGCGCTTTCCGTATTTTTCGGGGTTGCAGCCGAGGGGATGTGGTCTCTCGCGGGGCGCGTCGCCTCTTGGGGCGCTTCGCGGGGGCATTGTCGGTGGCCACGGTCCATTCTAAGGGCAAGATTAGTCGAAGCGTGCACCGGGAGCTCCGCTAGGCCTCTTTTCGGTACCCTCGATGCCGGCGCGGCCATCGCCCTTCGGGGACATCGCCCGCGGGCGTCTCGGGGCAAGACTCATCTTCGCGCCGCTGGCTTCGGCGGCGGCGGCACTAAGTCGTGGTGGCTCTGTGAAGCGGATGTTAAGGACCCGAAGAACGGGCGGGTTCTCAGCGTCGCGTTGGAGCGGTGAGCGCCCCTCATGGCCACATACGACCAAGGCGGGTCTCGCTCATGCTCCGCGTCGCTCGGGGCCCGGGCGAAACGGTACGGAGGCGCCTCGGCGGCCCAGGAGCGCCACCCCGCGCACGCGCCGGGGGCCCCGACACGTACGCCCTGACGAACAGGCTCTGGCGGAGAGACATCTCCCGGCCCTCGCACCCTTGGAGGTTAGTGCTTTTTGGCTGATCCCCTTGCGCAGCCCTCGCTCGAGCTCAGGCCCTTGGCCTCGTAGATCAGCTTCAACTCGTCGCCCTCCCCCTCGGGGTCCTCGGTGAGCTCCCCAGTCTCGATCCGGATCTCGCGCTGCGCTAGCTCGCGAACGGCCCGAGGGCGGGCAGCGGATCGCCAGCCGCACGGAGTTTAGCGCGATCGGCGACATCGATCAGCCGGGGCAGGACCCGCAGCCATTGAACATTGTTGGTCCGCGTCGCAGTAATCGCGTGCAGCAGGGCAGGCTCATAAAGACCCCGACCGGAGAAGCACCGTCTTGTTGCGCGCGACAAGGGCAACGGAGATGGTGTTGTCTGCAAAGCGGAGAAACCCGAGGCCGTCACCAGCATTCAGCGCTTCAACGGCCATCCGTCGGTGGCTGGCAGGGATCGGCTCGAGCCACAACCTCGCCGTCATCAGATGCCCCTCTTCCTATGCTCGAGCGTTGTCCGCCTCACGCATCTGCGGGCCGGACCAGCGGGCCGCGGCCTGCCCGACGCTCGAACCGTTCCCAAGGACCGGCCCTGAAGGGCGATTGTCGCACCCGTCATCGGCGGCCTCCCGGTATCCTCCCACGCCGGCGCCAGTGCCTCCTAGAAGCGCCAAGAAGGCCGCTTCGTCAACTCGCCCGCCTGGACATGGCGGGGCCGTGAGATTCCCGTCCTGAGGCCGCCACGAAGGCCGGCAACGCCGGGCTAGTTTCGGGCTAGTTGTGAGTCGCCGTTGGGCTCGATTCGTCGCCGATCATCTCAATTGGGCGCGATGACCGATCGCTCCCACAGCCGCATGAATACTGGACGAGACGCAACCGACCGAGACGAGCTGCAATAGAGCACCGGACCTCGGGAGCGATTAGAAGTCGGAAAATCCTGCCAGGTAACCTCGCGAAAAGCCAGCGTCTGGTCGCGCTGACTTTGCCACTTCCGACTCCGACTTTGCCATCGCCGTAGACCGCGGCTGGTTTCAGCTCGCCAGGAACTCGTTCCACTTGTCGCTGTAGTACTCCTGGTTCTTCGGCTTAGTATTCCACACGAAGACGCGCGCGTTGCGGCGCTCGACGGGGCCGCCGTCGCGCCCTTCACCGCCGTAGCTCTTCCGGACCTGCTCGGGGGTCATGTACTTGGTGTAAGTGTCGACGGGCGAGTAATAGCCGATCTCCGCCTGCTTGGCGCCCGCGAAGCCCTCGAGCCAGAAATTGATCCACTCGTACGCCCCGTCGACGTTCTTGCACGTGGCACTGATCGCGGAGCCGACGGCCCATGCGCGATAGCCTTCGACGGCCTCGGCGTAGCGGCACGGTGTGCCCTTCTGCCGGACCTCCATTACCGTCGGCCACCAGCCGTCGGCGATCCAGACCTCGTTGGCGGTCATGAGGTTGACGAGCTCGCCGAAGGCCTTCCAGAACGCGCGGAAGTGGCCCTCCTTCTTCTTCTCCTTGAGGAAGAGGATGACCGTGTCGACCTCCTTCTCGGTGAGGTTGGTGAGATCCTGGGCCTTGAGCAGGCCGAGCGCGTGCATGCCCAGCGCGGCGTCGAGGATGCCGAGCCATTCGATGCCGTAGAGCGCGGCCTTGCCGCGCCACTTCGGGTTGAACAGCTCGCCCCACGAGAGCACGTTTTCCTTGGCGGGCACGCGGTCGGGGTTGTACGCGATCGAATCGAACTGATACATGCTCGGGACGTACTTGGCCTTCGTCTTCTCCTTGTCCACGTACATCAGCCGTCCCGGGTTGTCGCCGAACCCGAGCGGCGACTGGGGCGTCGCCTGTCCCTCGACGAACAGCCGTGTGGCCCGCTTCCAGTTCGGCAGGCGCGAGAGATCGATGGGCTGGATGAGTTTTTCCTCCCACGCATACTTGACGAAGTCCGCGCCGGATTCGAGGTTGTCCACCGGTGCGACCCGGATCCGGTCGGCCCGCGCCTGCGCCGACGGGTTGATCCACGGCTTGACGGCGATGCCCGAGCGCTTGGTGAACTCCTGGAGGATCGGATCCCGCAGGTTGAACGTGGCGCCGACGACGTTGAGCTCCTTGCTCTGGGCATGCACGCGCGCCGGCGCGCCGAGCGCGAGCGCGCCGGCCGCCAGCGCCCCGCCCTTGAGAAGACTCCGCCGTGTCGTGGTCGAGGTCATGTCGTGACTCCTTTCAGGGACGTGTGGTCAGCGTCCGGCGCGCGCTTCCGCGCAGGAGCGCGATGGCGGATCCGACGGCCAGCAGCGAGACGACGGTCGTGAGGGTGCCGAGAGCGTAGAGGGTGGGCTGGAGCTGGCGGTCGAACTGGGCGTAGATGACCAGAGGCAGCGTCTGCTCCGACCCGGTGCTGAAGAAGCTCCGTGCGAACTCGTCGAACGACAGCGTGAAGCCGAACAGGGCCGAGCCGATCACGCCGGGCAGGACGAGCGGCAGCGTGATCCGCCGGAAGGTGGTCAGACGGCTCGCCCCCAGCGTGAGCCCGGCCTCTTCCAGCCGCCGGTCGAAGCGGTTGAAGACGGCGAGCATCGTGAGGAACCCGAACGGCAGCGTCCATACCAGATGCACCGCGAAGGTGGTCGAGTACCACGCGAGCGGGATGCCGAGCACGCGGGTGATCAGGGCGATCCCGAAGCCCACCAGCAGTCCCGGCGCCATCACGCCCAGCAGGACGAGGTAGAAGAAGGCACCGCTGCCGCGGAATCGCGCCCGCATCGCCTGCGCCGCGGCGACCGCGAAGACGGCGGTCGTGAGCGAGCAGGCCAGGGCCAGCGCCAGCGAGCGCGCCATGGGGGGCTTGAAGTCGTCGACGGACTGGACCCGGAGAAGCTCGCGATACCAGTGCAGCGACACGCCCCGCATCGGAAACGTCGTGCCACCGTCGGGACCCGTGAACGACAAGAGGCCCATGGTCAGGATCGGCATCCACTGATAGGCGAGGAAGCCGAGCGTCAGCGCGCCGAGGGCGACCTTCACGACCCGCTGCCGTGTCCGCCAGCCGATCACGGCGCCCCCAGCCGTCGGACGTCGACCACCTTGAGCAGCACGGCCACGCCGGCCAGCATGCACGCCATCAAGAGCACCGCGATCACCGAGGCGAAGGGCAGCTGCCCCGACTCGTAGAGCATGATGACCAGGTTGCCGAGATAGGCGAGCTTGTGACCGCCGATCGCCTGGGCCGTGGCGAAGTCGGCCATCACGTTGAGGAACACGAGAATTTGACCGATCACGATCCCCGGCAGCGTCAACGGGAGCACGATCCTCCAGAAGACCCGTAGCGGCGAGGCCTTGAGACAGTGGGCGGCCTCGCGCAGCGAGCGCGGGATGTTACGGAGCGTGTACACGACGGGCCCGGCGGCCAGCAGCGTGTAGAACGAGACCTGGGCCAGCGTGATCCCGGCGCGTGAGAAGAGGAACGCCTCGACGGGCCGATCGACCACCCGGAGGGCCAGCAGGGCCGTGTTGATGACGCCGCCGACACCGAGAAAGGGGATCCACGCGATGGTGCGGATGAGCGCGCTCGTCCAGAAGGGGATCACGAAGGCCAGGAAGAGGGCGAGCCTGACGCCCGGGCGCTCGACCTTGACGGCCAGGAAGTAAGCGATCCCGTAGCCGACGAGCCCGGTGATCGCCATGAGCAGGAGCGCCTGCTCGACGGTGTCGGCCAGGACCTTCACGTAAGCCGGCCGATGGAAGAACCGCACGTAGTTGACGACACCGAGCGGATTCGCCGTCGAGAACGTCCGGGTCGTCCAGAGCGAGACCCACACGATGAAGAGCGTGGGCGCGACGAGCGCCGCCGCCATCCACAGCGTGACCGGGCCGGCCAGCGCGTAGGCGACGGGCGAGCGCTCCCGCAGCGTGCTCATTGATCGACGTGGGGGGCCCCGATATGGCCCCCCACACCCCCCACGCCCTCGGCCGGAGCGTGGAGCACCGTGTCGTCGATTCTCCAGCCGAGGGTGACGGTCTCGCCCTCGGCGAGGCGACACGCCGTCCGCCCGGAGCGCTCGAGCTTGACCGAGCGTCCGTCCGCCAGACGCAGGTCCCAGCGTCGGACCGAGCCCAGGTACTCGACCGCGTGGCAGGTGGCGAGCACACGGTTCGCGTGCTCGGGCCCGGGTCGCTCGTCGAGCAGTTCGGCGCGCACCGAGAAGGACGCGGCCGCGCCCGGCGCGGGCGCCGGCGTGTCGCGCAGCGGCACCACGAAGCGCCCGGCGGACGTGGCGACGACGACGCCCGTCGCGTCGGCACGCTCGACCGTGCCGTCGAAGACGTTGTGGCCCTGGATGAACGCCGCGACGAACCGGGTCCGCGGGAGCTCGAAGATCTCTTCCGGCTCGCCTACCTGCTCGATCCGCGCGTGGTTCATCACCACCACCCGATCGCCCAGCGAGAACGCCTCGTTCTGGTCGTGCGTCACCCACACGAACGAGATGCCCGCGCGACGCTGCACGTCCTTCAGCTCGAGCATCACGGCCTCGCGCAGGCTGAAGTCGAGCGAGCCGATCGGCTCGTCGAGGAGGAGGATGCGCGGCCGTGTGATGAGCGCGCGCGCGAGCGCCACCCGCTGCTTCTGTCCGCCCGACAGCGTGTCGGGCTTGCGCGGGCCCAGCCCGGCGATCTCGAAGGTGTCCAGGATCTCGCCGACCCGCCGACGGATCTCCTCCCGGGGTTGTCGGAGCATCTCGAGACCGAAGCCGACCTGGCGGGCAACCGTCATGTGAGGGAACAGCGCGAAGTCCTGGAACATCATCGCGATGTCCCGCCGCCACGGCGGCACGTCGTCGACGCGAGCGCCCGCGATCCGGATCTCGCCCGCATCGGCCTCCTCGAGTCCCGCGATCAGCCTGAGGGTCGTCGTCTTGCCGCATCCGGACGGGCCCAGCAGGCACACGAACTGGCCCTTTTCGACGACGAGCGAGACGTCGTCGACGGCCACGAAGCTGCCGAATCGCTTCGTGACCCCACGCAGCTCGAGGTCGTGTGCGGCAGCGGTCATGGTCGGCGGCGCCGTGACTAAAGCGTCACGTTCGAGGAGCGCCATGTCACACCGGGGAGCCGCTGGTCGGTGTCGCCGCGGCCGCGGTGCGGGCGCGCGCGGTGGCGTCCACGTCGACCGTGCGCGCCGACGTGATGACGACTCCGTAGTCGCGGGCCGCGGTCTCGACCGAGATGTAACCGTCCAGGACGTCCCCGAGCACACGCTCCGGGTCGCGTCGGCGCGGGTCGCCGTAGCCGCCCCCGCTCGGTCCCACCATCACAAAGCGATCGCCGGCGCGGACCTTCGTGTACGGCACCTTCGAGGGCAGGCTCGCTCCGCCCCCTTCGCCCCGACGCACGGTGAGCGAGGCGGTGAAGCCGGGGCGACCCCCGGCAAATCCCCACGGCTCGAACTTGTGGCCATCACCCTCCACCGACGCGCCGCCATCCGCCAGATAGGTGAACTCGCGGATCGCGCCGAGACCGCCGCGCCATTGGCCGGCCGCGCAGCCGTCCTCGCGCAGCTCGTACCGGTCGACCCGCAGGGGCAGGTGAGATTCGATGTCCTCGATCGGGTTGTTCCGGGTGTTGGCATAGAGGGTGTCCACGGCGTCCATGCCGTCGGCGCCGTACCGACCGCCGTAGCTGCCCTCGAAGATCTCCATGTGGACCCAGTGCTGCGGCGCTCGAAGGCGCGCGTCCGCGTCGCGCAGGCCGCTGAAGGCGATGACGCGAAGATTGCCGATGCCCGCGCTCACCTGGGTCGGGACCACCGGCGCCAGGGCCTTCATCACCGTGTCGGCGAGCTGGTTGCCGGGGCAGAAGCGCGCGATCGTCGGCGCCGGGAAGATCGGGTTGGCCAGCGTGCCGAGGGGCGCCACGATGGTGATCGGCCGCGTGAGGCCGCTGTTCTGTGGGATGTGTCCGTACACGGCCGAATCGAGGAGGATCGACCGCAGGGTCAGCCAGATCGCGACGTCGACGGTGCCCTCGAACGGCATGTTGATCGGCCGGTCCACGACCTGCGGCGCCGTGCCGGCGAGATCGACGGTCAGCTCGCTCCCGCGCACCGTGATGGTCACGCTGATCGGCAGATCCTTTCGTGCCGCCTCGGCGTCGTCGAGAAAGCCGTCGATGTACGTGGTCGCCCGGTATTCGCCGTCGGGCAGCCGCTCGATGGCCGCGCGCATCAACCGCTCCGAGTAGTCGAGCAGCTCCTCGTACGCGGCGTTCACGGTTTCGCGCCCGTAGCGCTCGATCAGCTCGAGATAGCGCTCGGCGCCGATCCGCGCCGCTGCGATCTGGGCCTCCATGTCGCCGACGACGAGATCCGAGGCCCGGATGTTGTCGCGGAGCATGTGCCAGAGGGCCGCGTTCTTGGTCCCCGCCGCGTAGACCTTGATCGCCTTAAACTGCAGCCCCTCGGCGTACGCGTCGATGGCGTCCACGATGCCGCAGCTGCCGGGCGTGAGCGCGCCGATGTCGAGGTGATGGGCGGTCGTCACGGAGAAGCCGACCAGCTCGGGGCCGTGGAAGACGGGGACGCAGAAGGCCACGTCCGGCCCGTGAGACGCGCCGCCGTAGGGATCGTTGTGCATGACGACGTCGCCGGGCTCGAGCGCCTCGCCACGCTCGCGGAGCTGCTTGAGGAGCCCGCGCACGTAGCCAGGGATGGGGCCGGACTGCAGCGGCGTGCTCTGCCGCGTCTCGCAGAGCTGCCGGCACTGCACGTCCACGAGGGCCGCGCCGAAATCCTCCGACTCGCGGATGATGCTCGAATAGGACATGCGCATGAGCTTGTAGCCCATCTCGACAGCGATGTGCTCGAGCGCACCGTGGATCACGCTCGCGGTCACGGGATCGATCCGCCGCCCGGTCGTGGCGCGCTCGCCTGTTTCAGACATGACGACCTCCAAGGGTGATGATCAGATTGCCGGCCTCGTCGGCGACGGCGCTCGACCCGGGTGGGATCAGGGTCGTGCTGTCGGCCTGCAGCACGATGGCGGGGCCGGCGATCCGTTGCCCGAGCGGCAGCCGGTCGCGTCGGTAGCGCACGGTCTCGAGCTCGACGAGGCGACCGTCGACACGGAACGCGCCGCGGCCCGTGCCGAGTGTGGCCTCGGGGAGCGACCGCCCGTGCGGCACGCGGAGCATGCCGATGCGCGGCATCCGCCCCACGCCGCTCACGCGGATGTTGACGATCTCGATCGGACTATCCGGAAAGCTCTGCCGGTACTCGAGCTCGTGCAGGCGGTGGAATCGCGCCCACACGTCCTCGAGCTTCGGCGCGTCGATCGTCCCGGGAGGCATGGGCACCCGCAGCTCGTACCCCTGGCCCATGTAGCGGAGGTCGGCCCAGCGGGTGAACGAGATCTGCTCGCCGTCGAGGCCGTCGGCCTCGAACTGGGCGCGCAGCGTGTGCTCCATCCCGTGGTAGTCACGATCCAGCCGCTCGACGTCGACACTGCCGCGCACCTGGAACTCCGTCCTGACCGCGTCGTATTTCAAGTCCGTGGTCAGGAGTCCGAGGGCCGAGGTGAGGCCGGGGTAGAGCGGCACGATGACCTCGGGAATCTCGAGCATGGCGGCCACCTCGACGCCGTGCAACGGGCCGGCGCCGCCGAACGCCACCAGCGAGAACGCGCGCGGGTCGATTCCCTTCTGGATGGTCCGCGAACGGATCGCGTTGGCCATGTTGCTGTTGACGATCGTCACGACGCCCTCGGCGGCCTCGAGGAGATCGAGGCGGAGGCGGGCGGCCAGGTCGCCGACCGCGTGGCGCGCCGCCGCCGCGTCGAGCTTCATGTCGCCGCCGAGGAAGCTGCCGGGATCGAGGCGGCCGAGCACGAGGTTGGCATCGGTGACGGTCGGCTCCGTCCCGCCGCGCCCGTAGGCGGCCGGGCCGGGCTCGGCGCCCGCGCTACGGGGTCCGACCCGGAATGCGCCGCCCTGATCGACGAAGGCGATGCTGCCGCCGCCCGCCCCGATCGTGTGGATGTCGATCATCGGAACGAGGACGGGATAGCCGGCGATCGAGGTGTCGCGCGCCGTCGCCTCGCTGTAGCTGCCGTCGATCACGAGGCCGATGTCCGCGCTGGTCCCCCCCATATCGAACGTGATGAGCCGGCCACGGCCGGACAGGCTCCCCGCCCACGCGCCGCCAAGCACGCCCGCCGCCGGCCCGGACAGGAGCGTGAGCACCGGCTTGTCGGCAACCATGGCCGGCGTCGCCACGCCGCCGTTGGACGTCATGATGTGGAGCTCGGCGCAGAGGCCGGAATCGCGCAGGGCCCGGCCGAGCCGGCTCACGTAGTCCTTCACGCGCGGACCGATGAACGCGTTCATGGTCGCCGTCGTGAAGCGCTCGAATTCCCGGAACTGCGGGGAGACGCGCGCCGACGTGGTCACG
>Ga0207646_10003876_pt1 | contig 16603 bp, 12 predicted proteins | sample KBSK5502metaG_FD_184343 | JGI IMG/M metagenome (GOLD analysis project Ga0207646, IMG submission 184343) | Corn, switchgrass and miscanthus rhizosphere microbial communities from Kellogg Biological Station, Michigan, USA - KBS K5-50-2 metaG... | ecosystem: Host-associated > Plants > Roots >... | reverse complement strand
GGCCGCGAACGCGATGCCGAAGCACGCGAGGATGATGTGGAACCCCAGCGACGACCCCATCTGCGACCGGGCCGGCACCGGATCCACGGCCAGAACGTGCGCCACTGCGCCCATCGCGCCCTCCCGTCCGCCGCATGCCCGCACCGCGGCTGCAAAGCCGTCACGCCATGTGTACCGCCGCCGCGCTCCGGGTACACGTGGCAGCACCCGCAACGCTCTCCCAGAGGTGCATCAGGTATATGCGCAACAGAAACGTAGGAGCGGTTGCCCTGGTCATCCTGCTCGGGCTGGTCGTCGGCACGCTCGGGCTGGTCGCGGCCGACCTGTACGCCGTCGGGGTGCTGATCCTCTTCCTCGGCGGCGTCGGCGCCGCCGTCCTGGCCGGCGAGTACCTCATCCGGTACCTCAGCAGCCGGCGACCGCCCGCCTGACGGCTTCTCCCATCCCAGATGACCGCGTGGTTCTAGTTGCTCTTGATGACCGCATCATCGCTGCGGCGCAGGGGCCGCGATGTCCCCACTGCGCGGCTGGCCCGCCTTGCTAGGAGCGCGGAGGATGTCCCTGGACGTTTCGAGGTCCCCGGCGGTTATCCCGGCGCGGCACCACAGCGAAACCGTCTCGCCGAGGTCCGATGGCGTGATGTGCAGCACCACCGGCAGCCGGCCGCCCCTGGTCTGCACCCAGGCATGTCAGCAGTCGGTCGCTGCCCGGCGCGGCGTGATGACGCACCAGGCCCTGGCGATGAGGCGCTGGCGGGACGGGCTATACCATCGCGGCGGTGAGCAGGGCCAGCCCGTGGCCGCCGTGGCGATCAGCCAGGTGGGGCTGCCGAGCCGCCACGTGTGGTCGGCACGTGGATGGGTCTGGTAGCTACACGGGCGAGGACGCTTGCAATAGCGCCGGCCATCCGCCGGCCTGTGCTCACCCAGAGTGTACTTGCTGGTCGAGCGGGATGCCCCGCCGCTGCGCAAACGGCGGCGGCGGCAGGGTTGACCAGCCAGCGGCTGCCTACGCGCACAGTTGGCACGGTCTCGGTGCCGTTGGCATGGGTGCGTACTTCGGCGGCCGCCACGCTGTCGTGCCGGATATTGATCTCGCCGAACGGTACTCGCCGTCGCCGAAGTCCGCGGCGCAGGCGGTAACAATATGGACAGCCGGGACGCGTGTAGATGACAACGTCGGTGTTCATTGCCGGGCCTCCTCCGCTTGCCGGGCATGTCCGCGGGTTTCCGGGCGCTGAGACCGGCGGCCAGGTAGGTACCTTCACCAGCGCGTTTGCCGACGAGCGTGGCGCTGTGTTTCACCGATCTCCTGCTTCGGACCTTACTGACACGCCGCTGCCGGGGAATCGGAAGAAGTTCTCGTCTTTGCCCTCGAATCGCGTGTCAACGGCAACGCGATGCGTTGGGCTGCCGACCGGCACCAGATGATTGCTTGCCGATATCGGGATCGATACGGAACCGTGGTAGGTGCAAGGACCCGGCGTGCCGGCTGAAGGTCCGCGCCGTTACCGGCCGCCGGGAGGTGGCTGGTTGTCACGAAGCTGCCGGGCCAGCTCGGCGCGCGAACGTACGCCGAGTTTGGCGTAGACGCTCGTCAGGTGAGCGGCGACCGTCTTGACGCTCAAGAAAAGCTTGTCGGCGACCTGCCGGTTGCTGCGCCCTTCGGCAACCAGGCAGGCGACGCGTCGCTCGCTGGCGGTCAGCGAATCACCGGCCGAGACGCGGCCGCCGATGCGGGCCAGTTCACTGGTGGTCTTGGCCGACCACAGCCGTGCGCCCAACTGGTCGAACACGGCCAATGCCTGGTGAAGGGTGTCGCGGGCGGCACGCCTTTGCTTGCTGCGGCGCAGCACCAGGCCCAGGCTCATCAAGGTACGCGCACGCTCGAACGGCCAGTCCAGCTGCTCATGCTGAGCCAGAGACTGCCTCAGTGCTGCATGCGCGGCGGCGAAATCGCCTTGGGCGGCGAGCACGAGGCCGCGGCCCCGCTCTGCCGTGGCGAGTTCCAGTCGCCGGCCCATGGAGAGCGCGCGCGACCGCATATCCTCGGCGAGGACGGCGGCCTGGCCGATTTCGCCCAGCTCGACCAGGGCATCGAGATCGGACCAGACCAGGTGGACCAAGCCCCATTCCCGGACGCCGAGTTGCCGCAGGCTGTCGATTACAACACTGAAGTAGGTGTGAGCGCCTTGAGGGTCCCCGCTGCACAGCGATACAAAGCCCAGCACTGCACGACCTTGCCATAGCAGCGGGATCAGCCCGCGGTGCTCGGCGAGCTCGACCAGTGCTGTCGCGGCCGCGCGAGCGTGGTCAAGATGGCCGAGATGCGCCTCGACCAAGCTCGCGATATAGAGGTCGGAGCCGAACGAGCGGTTGACGTCGGCCTGGCGGCCAGCGTTGCGTGCCGCCCCGGCCAGTTGACGGGCCCGCTCCCAGTTGCCGGCTGCCAGCTCGGCTTCGGCCAGCAAGGCCGCGACTACCACCTGGCCCATCTCCTCACCTTGCTCGGCGGCTCGCTGGTAGAGCCGTTCCAATGGTCCGGCCGCGTCTGCGGGCTGCCCCATCAGCATGTGGAGCCATGCCAGGAACGCCTCGGGATCCTCATGCGGTGCGAACGATCCGGCCACCCCTGCGAGCCGCTCGACCCGGTCCCGCAGCTCGGCCGCCGTCGCCGCCCCGACGAGGACCGCGCTGTGGCCGTAGGAGAGTGTTTCGAGCTCGGCACGCTGGTCGCCGGCCACGCGCGCGGCATCCAGAGCGAGACGCCAGCAGCGCACCGAGTCATCCATGCGCCCCTGCAATCCGTAAAGTCCGGCTAGCCGGCGTGTCGCCTCCACCGCAAGCCCATGATCCTCGCCGGCCTCGGTACGAGCGGTCTCCAGCAGGCGTATCGCCTGGCCGAGATCACCGTCCAGGTGGGCCAGCATGCCCAACCGCCACTGCAGCTCCGCACGAGCCGGGCCGTGCGGCGCCGCGTCCATGGCGGCAGCCATGTGCGCCCGTCCGCGGCTAACCTCCCCCGCGGTCACCCAGTGGTAGCCGGCGGCAACACGGCGCCGTATAAGATCCGCGGCACGGCCCGGCGGAGTCAGTCGTATCGCCGCTTCTGCCAGCAACCCCGCGGCCTCGGGCGCGCCGCGCGCCCGGGCCAGATCCGCTGCCCGTTCGGCGCCCGCAGCGGTCTCCGCGTCCGGCCCATCGGCTGACAGCACCAGATGGCGACCGCGTTCCTCATCATCAGCGACCGAGACCGCGAGGCGCCCATGCAACGCCCGGCGAACCGATGGCGCGAGCCGGTTCAACGACGCCACCGCGAGCAGCGGATGCGAAAACCGCAGCCGCCCCTCAGATACCTGCAATACGTTTTCATCCAGCGCGTACGCCAGCCCCACATTGGCGTCCGCCCCGAGAGCCGCCACTACCAGCGCGACCGTCGGCGCGGCAAGACTGGCCACGGCCGCCAACGGCTCCGCGGCGCGTTGAGGCAGCCGCTCGAGACGGCCCGCCAGCAACTCCTCCAACCGAGGCGGCAGCTTCAGCGAATTGTCAACCGACGTTTCAGACATCAGATGCGCAGCCATCAACTCGGTCGCGTACAACGGATTCCCAGCAGCTACCGTGATCACCCGAGACCGGAGTGACCGCCGCGCCGGACGAGGAAATCGTTGATCCAACAGCTCCCCGAGATCGTCTGGACGCAACGGCCCAAGCACCAATCGATGCCACCGCGCTGGTGACATGACCTCGTCAAGCCCGAGGGGCGGGCGACCATCTGTGGCGCGCGATGTGGCCAGCAGACCGAGACGGATGCCGTCGAGCCGCCGCAGCGCGAACGCCAGCGCGCGTGCGGACGCCGCGTCGAGCCACTGGGCGTCATCAATTGCTAGGAGAAGCGGCGCCTGGACGGCCAGCAGCCGCAATACGCCGAGCACGCCGCGGCCCACCGCGTGGGGTTCCACATGCTCACCTGCAGAGCCGGCTCTAAGCAGCGCGATCTCCAGGGCGCGCCGTTGAGGAGGCGGCAACGCGGCCGCCGCCGTGCTGACCCGCTCGCCGAGGAGATCGGCAAGGCCGGCGTATGCCAGCCTGGACTCCGCGTCGACACATCGCACGCGCAAGACCCGCAGGCCAATAGCGTCAGAGATCGCAGCGTCAAACAGCGCCGTCTTGCCGATGCCGGCCTCGCCCTCGATCGTCAGCGCACTGAGCCCGTCCTCGCAGGCGGCCACAAACTCGCGCAGTTGCGCAATCTCCCGGCCCCTGCCGATCAGCACGGCCACATTGCCCTCCGCGCCCACATCGATGCATCACACTAACCTCGATGGCACCGGTACGACAGAATCGCCAGGCCACGCCCGCGGCGCCACAGATGATCAGCAACCGGATCCAGCTAACGTTATGCTGTGATCTCCGCTGTCGTGGAATAGGCAATCCAGTGGGCATGTGCGGTCAACGCGGCGCCCGGGCTGGAGAACATGGAAGTACTGGCCGAGACGGGCTGTCCAGCGCAGCGGCGAGCGCGGCCATCGTAGACCGGCGTGTAAAGGCTTACCCGGGAACTTCGGGACGGGCCTGGCGGGGCGGCGGGGGCACCTATCGCGCTGCGCGAAAACCGGCCTTTCCCATATCGGAATGCGACCGTGGCGGCCCTGTTCACGTCGGGAGTGGCGGACCAGTAGGAACCATTTCCCAGCAGCAGGTGACACGAGGCCGAGGCCTGCCAGCAGGCCGATGAGCTCGGGATCGTTCAGCTCATACAGCGCCGCGTAGATGCTGAGCCCTTCGTTCTTGACCGTCGCGAGGAGGGACTGCAGCGCGGGAAGCGCCAAGACAAGCTTCAGATCTTCGGCCTCGCCCGCCACGCCCCAGGCACTGACTCGAGCAATTCGCCCGTGGCCTCGCACAGTAGCTGACCAGCGAAAACAAGCCGAAAAGATCAACTTATCCCAGAAGCTCGGGCTAGCGCTCTTAGCAACCCTCAGACCATAATTCCGGGATGCGCCATCTCGGGTTGGCGGCCAGGCGTGCGATTGCGCAGCGGATCCTGACGTCCGCAACCATCTGTGCGCTGGCCTTCTCGGTTGGCGTCCTTGCCGCCGGCCCGATCTTCGCCTCAGGCGCCGAGCAGGCGATCGTGTTCGCGTATATGCGGAGCGCAAGTGCTCTCACCAAGGACACCTTCGCGAGCCTGCTGACCTGGCCTGGTTTCGATCGGGCGAACGCCACCCACCTCGTCCGATCCGGGCTCGCTCCGCTGCGCATCTCGCACCTAGCTCTGCAGGAGGTGTCCGGAAACGTGGCGATCACTCTTGGCCGCGGGTCGATCGCCGCTCCCATCGCCTACCGCGACGGCCTGTTGCGGGAACTGCCCCTGGTTCAGGGACGGGATCCGTCCAGCCCGAACGAGGTCCTCGTTCCTCAGCCGCTGGCCGCCGAACTCGGAATCGGGCCGCGGGCCCGCATAACCCTCAGCTATAACGCCACCGTCCGTGCAACCGTCAGCGGCATCTACTCCACGGCACGGGGTAACGACCCCCTGCTGTATGCCCGTCATCGGCTGCTTTCCGGGAAGTTGACTGCACCGCTGGTGACGACGAGAGCCGGATTCGACTCGCTCACGCGGTCGTTCGGGCAGGCAAGCGGCATTGCCATGGAATGGGACGCGGAGCCGACATTCAGCGGCTTGACCGTTCCCGATGTGAGAACGCTCGCACGGCGGGAGCAACAGTCTGGCGCGAGGATTCGCGCAACACTCGACGGTACAACCGTTTCCTCCGAGCTCTCGTCGCTAATACCTGGGGCTGAGCACGCAGTCGCTGTCGGCCTCGCGCCCATCTACGTCATCGCAGCTGAGGTCGCGCTCGTGGGCCTCGGCGTCCTGCTCGGCATTGGCTCGTTGAAGCTCGAGCGACAATCGTTTGAACTCGCGGTCCTGAGAACGCGAGGGGCCCGCATGGCCCAGCTAGTAGAGATGCAACTCGGGGAGGCGGCCATCGCCGCCGTGATCGCGTTTCCGATCTCGCTTCTCTCAGCCGTGGGGCTGGCGCTGGTTGCGCGGGCTGCTCACGGTCCAGCCCTACCGGGAACGCTGTTCCCGATTCGCCTCACCTCGCTCGGAGTTCAGGTTGCGCTGGGCGGCGTGATATTTGGGGCCTTGGCATTGGTGGTCGTGTCGCTTCCGCGGCTTCGCAATACGGTCATTCAGGAGCGTCGACAGCTCTCGAGGGGCAAGCCGAGCATATGGACACGGCTCCCGCTCGAGATCGTACCTCTCCTGCTGGGCGCTGTGGCGCTAACGGAACTGCATCGCCACCACCTCGGCGGCTCAGGATCCGGGCTCGATCTCCTCGCGCTCGGCGCTCCCACGCTGCTTCTGCTCGGCGTCGCCGCGCTCACGGCCCGGTTGTTGCTCATGGGCGCGAGGAGGTTCGATCGGGTAGCGTCCAGGGTCCGTGCACCCACTTCCTACCTCGCTTTGCGCCGTGTGTCGCGGTCTGGGTCGACCGCCTGGCTCGCACTGATGTTGGTCCTGTCTGCAGCCCTGTTCGCCTTCGCGACCTCTCTTCGAACGACCGAATTGACCCGCAACCAGGACGCCGCGCGGGCACAGGTCGGAGCCGACTGGAGCCTACTGGCCGATTGGCCGGCGCAGGGAGTGGCCTCCGCGGAAAAGCTCGACTCCCGAGCCACCCTGGCCTTTTACGGAACGGTCGCGGCCTCAACGGCTCCTCCCCTGTGGCTCGCAACCGTCATCGGGGTCGATCCAACCTCTTATCTCAGGAGTGGGTGGTGGCAGAGACAGGACGCGAGCTTGCCTCTTCCTTCTCTCCTATCGAGGCTGTCGGACCCGCCGGTCGGGATGGCCCTACCCAACGGAGTGCATACCCTGCAGCTTCGGGTGAGTGCTTCGACCGGCAAGGGCCTGCAGCTTTGGGCGGTTCTCTCGTCGTCGGACGGGACTTTCTTCGATCGCCCGCTCGGCGTGCTGCAGCCCGGAACAAGAACGTACAAGGCGCGGCTCGAGGGCGCATCTCGCCTCCTGTCAATCATGGTCAGCGGCTCTCCACAGGCCGTAGCGACCCTGTTTCCCCACCCCATCGTCCGGCTTGCGTTCGAGAATCCTCTCCTCTTGGGAGCAGGCCCCGGCCGACCGGTCGACCTCTCAGCCTGGCGCGGCTTGGAGGCCGGAGGAGCCGCGGTCAGCGTCACGCCCCTGGGGGGCGGAGGGCTTCAGGCGCAGCTAAGGATTTCTTCGGGCGGGCCGCTCGGCGGTGTCGCTCCCGCGCCTCAGCCCGTCCCGATACTGGTCGGGGGAGTGAATCGACGCAGCGCTCTGCGAGAGGCAACCATTCAGGTTGGCTCGCTCATGCTTCCGGTGCGGGTCGTGGGAACCATGAACGCGTTCCCTGTAGCTACAGAACGGGGCCTTCCCTTCGCAGTGGTATCGGTGCGGGCGCTGATCGAGCGCTTCCAGCAGATACTTCAGCAGCCTGCCGGTGGCGTGTTCGTGGTGCTCTCGATGGGGCCAACAAGCCCAATAGTTTCGGCGAAGCGAGCGGGGCTCCAGGTCACGGGCGGCTCGGACGCGGCGACGATCGAGGCACAACTTGCATCGCGTCAGGAGAACCTCGCGATCGGTATCCAGTTCGCGGCGGCAATCGCGGGCATGGCGCTTGCGATGCTCGCGCTAGTTCTGTCCGCGTACTTCGGCGGACGCCGCTACGAGTACGAGGCGGCATCTTTCGAGGCGCTCGGCGCGAAGCCCAGGGACGCCGTCGCGACGCTCGCATATGAATACGGTGCGGTGGTCCTCTGCTGCGCGGCGGTCGGCGTTGGGGTCGGCCTCGGGCTGCTGGCTATGACGCTCTCTTATGTGACGTCGGCCGCGGGTGGGCCGGCCGGTGCAGGCCTCCTAGTCGATTGGGGAGCGATCGCGGTCGCTTCCTTGGTTGCCGCCGCCTCGCTGTTCGGCACGCTGCTGGTTGCAGCAGTTCGGATCCGCCGCCTCTCGCCTGTCGCGATCCTTCGAGGCGAGCCCGAATGAGCATCAAAGAACGGGTCACAACGTGGACCGCGGGTCCCGCCATGTCCATGCAGATTGAGGGGGAAACCTCCGCCTTTATCAGGCTGGATCGCGTCTACAAGATCCACCGGGTAGGGGATATGGGTGTCGCCGCGCTGGGAGGCGTCTCGTTCGAGGTCGCCAAAGGCGAGTTCGCGGCGATCGTCGGGCCGAGCGGAGCGGGGAAGTCCACGATCCTGAATCTGATCGGGGGCGTCGACACACCCACCGCCGGCCTGGTATCGGTCGCTGGGATGGATCTCGCCCAACTCGACTCCGAGGGACTCTCGGAATACCGAAGCACGATGGTCGGCTTCCTGTGGCAGGGGGCGACCAAAAACCTGATCCCATACCTCTCCGTCGCCCAGAACGTGGAGCTTCCTCTGTTGCTCGCCGGGTTGAGGTCGGTCGCGGATCAACGGCGGAGAACCGGGCACCTGCTCGAGCTGATGGGATTGGCGGAGCGGGCGCGCCACTTTCCGGGGACGCTCTCCGGCGGCGAACAGCAGCGCGCCGGCCTGGCAGTGGCCCTCGCGCACAAGCCGCCTGTCGTGCTCGCCGATGAACCCACTGCGGAAATCGACGCCGAGGGTGCCGACCAAGTGGTCGAGGCGTTGCGAGCAACATGCGAAGAGCTGGGCTCGACGGTCGTCATGGCAACGCATGACCTCCTGGCGGCGTCCAGGGCCGATGTCACGTTCCGTTTGATCGACGGCAGGGTGAGGGGCCCCGCCGGCCGGGCGCGCCTCGACTCGTCGGGTCGAGTCACCCTCCCGGAAGCGGCGGCATCGGTGCTCGGGTCGACGGAAACGGAGCTCGATGTGGAGCTGGAGGGAGGGGAGGTCAGGATCCGGCGCCTGCAGGATGAGGTCGAGCTGACGGGCTGGGGCGGGAAAGCACGGACAGCGATTCGATCCGCAGCGACCCCAGCCGTGAAAAGCGGATATGCGGTTGCAGACAGGCCTGCGGACGCCGCCCAAGGCATCGACGCGCCCCTGCTTGCCGCCGAGGAACTCCACCGGGCCTACGGCCGCGGGGGAACGCGCACTCTCGCCCTTCGAGGCGTCTCACTTCAGCTAGCGCAGGGAGAGCTTGTCGCCGTCATCGGGCCATCAGGCTCGGGCAAGAGCACCCTACTCGGCCTTCTCGGGGGTTTCGAGTCACCGGATCGCGGACGCGTGGTCTGGCGGGGCACCTCACTCGCCGAGCTGTCGGCGACCGAGGTCGCGCGCTTGAGGTCGAGCGAACTTGGCGTTGTGTTCCAGTCACTTGGTCTCTTCCCCACTCTGACCGCCCGAGAGAACGTCTACCTGCCACTCCTCATGTCGGGAACGGACCCGGATTCCTCGGCTGCAGTCACCGGCGAATGGCTCCGACGGATGGGCCTCGCGGACCGAGCGGAGCATCGCTTGAACGAGCTCTCGCTAGGACAGCAGCAGCGGGTCGCGGTTGCCCGCGCTCTCGCCCCTGATCCCAAAGTCGTCCTGGCCGACGAGCCCACGGCCGAGGTGGACCGCGAGGCCGCGAACGTGGTGATCGAGGCCTTGCGGGACGTCACCCGGCGCGGGGGTGGCGTGATCCTGGCCTCCCACGACCCCCGCGTTCTGCGGGTCGCCGATCGGGTCCTAGTGCTCCGCGCCGGGCTGCTCGTGGCCGAGGGGCCCCCGGCCGAGGCGGCCGGGTTCCTCACCACCGATTGACCGTCGACCAGACCTCCCATCTGCCGGGACGGATGTCGCGGCCTTGCCCACCCTGACACCTGGACTACTCCACCTACGCAGAGCACGTGCGCGCCGACGGCGCCTTGCTACTTGCGCGGTCGCGCCTCGCTCCGCGAACGCGACCCGTCAGGGCTCCCGGCCGACCTTTTGGAATCAACCTCCTGACCGCCAGGCCTGAAGGCGGCGAGGAACTTGTCGAGGAAGTCGATGAGCTCGGCCTTGCCGAAGCGGTCGGGGTACAGCAATGCGTAGATGCTCAGCCCGTCGATAACGGCCGAGAGCAGGACGGCGATCGTGCGCGCAGGCATCTCGACGAGCTCGCCTGAACGCTGGGCATCAACGATGAGGCCCTCGAGGAGGCGGCGCCAGCGCGAGGACTCGGACCGCTGCACGGAGCGGAGCTCGTCGTTGACGAGCGCCCGGCTCCACATGCTCATCTCAAGGTGCGTCTCCCGAGCAGGCTGGTCGGAGATCGGCAGAACCTCGATGCAGAACGTCCGCAGCGCGTCGAGACCCTCCTTGTCGTCGACGGCCTCCCGGATGCGCCTGTCGACGCCGTCGTGCGAGATCCGGAGGGCCTCAAGGAGAATCTCGTCCTTCGACTCGAAGTAGTGCGCCAGCACGCCGACCGAGTAGCCGGACTCTCTGGCGATGAGCCGCGTCGTGGTGCCGTCAAGGCCGTACTTAACGATGGCCCGCCACGCCGCCTCGGCCAGTTCGTGCCGACGATCATCGTGATCGACAACTCTCGGCATGTGGGCTACCGCCTTCCTCTCGGACGTAGCTGGCCTCATGAACGTAGCTGACCAACTCCAGTCCCTGCTCAATACGAGCGTCCGCAGCCGGTCGGTTTCGGCCCCTCTTGACCTTATTTCGGACGTCCGTCTATAATAACCCACCTCTGAACCGCGCCCCGGGATGAGAAGGCACAAGGGTGGCCGTCACACACAACATTGGACCGATCCCAGCGCGCGGCACGCAGGAGCGGAAAGGATTGCTCCCCCTGCTGGAAGAAAAGGCGAAGTTCATCCGGCGAGAAACCGTCCGCCTTTCCCGCATCGCTGGCGCCGGGCACTACACCGGTACCTTCTCCTGCGCCGAGCTGTTCTCCGCACTGTATTACTCGCAGCTTCGCTTCAGGCCCGACGAGCCGGGGTGGGAGGAACGCGACAGGTTCGTGCTCAGCAAAGGGCACGCCGCTATCGGCCTTTACCCAGTGCTGGCGGATCTCGGCTTCTATCCTGCTGGGCTGCTCGACAACTACACGCGTCTCCACAGCCTGTTCGGCGATCACCCGGATATGCGCAAGGTGCCAGGCGTCGACTTTAGCTCCGGCTCGCTTGGCCACGGCCTGTCAGTCTCGCTCGGTATGGCACTTGCGGCGCGGGTGACCGGCAGTGAGTACCTCACTTACTGCCTGCTCGGTGACGGCGAGCTTGCCGAGGGCCAGGTCTGGTCTGCCGCCATGGCCGCCGGTCACTTCAAGACCGCCAACCTCACTGCCATTATTGACCGCAATCAGCTCTCGATCGACGGCAATACCGAGACCGTGATGGGCGTCGAGCCGCTCGACGACAAGTTCGCCGCCTTCCGCTGGGAAGTGCGCCGCATCGATGGCCACGACTACGACCAGATCCTCGACACATTCACGTATGCGCGAGATCGCAGCGACGTGCGGCCGTTCTGCGTTATCGCGGACACGGTGAAGGGCCGAGGTGTGCAGCGGATGGAGCTCGACAAGGACTGGCACGTAGGTAACCTCATGGGCGCAGATTACGACGACGTTATGGCCGAGATCGACGTCGGCTTGCGGCCTGTACGGAGCCGGACATGACCCGCGAGACGACCCCCGCGGCCAGCGCGGCCAGCGCTGGCCCGCAGGAGATCTCTGGTGTCTTCCGCGGCAGCGCCGATGGGGCCGCCTCTTTGCAGGAGAAGGTCAAGAGGACAGAGCAAGGTATCAGCGCTCGCTCGATCCCGACCTTTATCGCCGGTGAGGAACTGGCCTATCTGGCTGACGATGACGCCCGTGTCGTCGTCCTGACGGCCGACCTCGCGAGCGCCGGGCGCACGATCGACTTCGCAAAGCGGCACCCGGACCGCTTCTTCAACATCGGCGTAGCCGAGCAGAACATGGTATCGGCCGCGGCCGGCATGGCATCCACCGGTCTCAGACCATTCGTCAGCACGTTCGCCGCATACGTGGCCCTCCTTTGCTGCGAGCAGGTCAGGACCGACCTGGCCTTCACGGAGATGCCGGTTGTCCTGCTGGCCCATCACTCCGGCATGGCGCTGGGTTACTACGGCACGAGCCACCACGCGCTGGAGGATTTGAGCGTCATGCGCGGCATCGCCGGGCTCACTGTCGTATCCGCCGCCGATGCCAACGAGCTGCGGGCGATCTTGCGCGCCTCGCTTACCCGCGATGGCCCCGTTTACGTGCGGATGGGCCGGGGCCGCGACCCAGAGGTTTACACCGAGGTCCCTCAGGGCTTCGCCTTCGGCGAGGCGATCCGGCTCGCCGAAGGTTCGGACATCGCGCTGATCGCCACAGGGTCGGAGGTGCGGCCCTGTCTGCAGGCGGCCGAAGAACTGGCGAAGGAAAGCATCTCGGCGCGCGTCGTCGACATGCACACGATCGCGCCGATCGACGCGGCGGAGATAAGAACAGCTGTCGACGACATCGGGACGATCCTCACCGTCGAGGAGCACAACATCACCGGCGGTCTCGGCGCGGCAGTCGCCGAGGTGGTCGCCGAGCTCGGGAAGCCGGTTCACTTCAGGCGGGCCGGCGTCCCCGACGAACACGTCGTTCTCGGCCCACCGGGAGCTCTGTACGCCCACTACGAGCTCGACGCCGTCGGCGTCGCGGGCCGCGCTAAGGACCTGCTGCAGCAGACGAGGGAAAACAACCGATGACCGATACGCTCACGCCGGTCTCCAGGGACCAGGACTACAGCCTGCGCGAGCGGGCAAACAAGGTTATCCCCGGAGGCATGTACGGCCACCTAAGCGCCCGGCGACTGCCTGGGCAGTACCCGCAGTTCTACGCGCGCGTGCAAGGCTCGCGTGCCTGGGACGTTGACGGGCGCGAGTTCGTCGACATGATGTGCAGCTTCGGTCCGATGATCCTGGGCTACCAGCACGAGAAGGTGGAGCAGGCCGCGGCCGCCCAGCGCACGAATGGCGACACGCAGCCTGGTCCGGGCGCGTGCATGGTCGAGCTGGCGGAGATCCTCACCGAGCGTGTCGACCACGCCGACTGGGCCATGTTCGCAAAGAACGGCAGCGATGCTACGCGGCTCTGCCTCAGCGCGGCAAGGGCCACGACAGGGCGTCGCAGCGTCCTCGCTGTCGAGACCTCGTACCATGGCTGGTCCAGCTGGTCCAACCTGCTCGCCGACGGCGGAGCGGGGCGGCGAGACCCGGAGACTTACCGCTACACCTACAACGACCTGGACAGTGTCCGTGCCGCCGTCGAGCAGGCGGGCGCCGAGAAGGTCGCCGCTGTCTTCGTTTCACCGTTTAGGCACGACGCCGGCCACGATCAAGAACTCGTCGACCCGGAGTTCGCCAAGGGCACCAGGGCGCTCTGCGACGAGATCGGGGCCGCGCTCGTCATGGACGAGGTGCGCGGCGGGTTCCGTCTCCACCACGGGAGCAGCTGGGAGCCGCTCGGCGTGAAACCCGACCTCAGCGCATGGAGCAAGGCGATCGCGAACGGGTATCCGCTCGCTGCGGCGCTCGGGAACGAGCGCTTCCGCTCGGGAATCGAACAGGTCTTTGCCACCGGATCCTTCTGGTATCAGGCCGTCCCGATGGCTGCCGCCGTGGCGACCATCAACGCTCTCAAAGACGAGGATGCCGTCGCCAGGATGACGGCTGCCGGCACGAGGCTTCGGGAAGGGATTGCCAAGCAGGCAGCCCAGTACTCCTGCGAAGTCAACCAGACAGGGCCGGTCCAGATCCCCAACCTCTCGTTCGCTGGTGACGTCGAGTTCGAGAGGGCAATGACATTCTGCGGCGAGGCGGCTGCGAATGGCGTCATCGTGCATCCCCGCCATAACTGGTTCCTGTCGTCGGCACACACCGATGCCGACATCGACCGCGTGCTCGAGGCGACCGACGCCGCATTCCGCGCGGTGCGGGCTGCCTTCGGTCCCGACTGACTCTCAGTATCCGATAACGGTCTTAATTCATTCATGGAGGGGAGCTGAAGATGACTGTAGGGGTATCCAACCGTCGGCGTATGCCGCGCACTGCCAGGGTGTTCGGCATCTTGATGGTCAGCACGCTCGCCCTGGCGGGCTGTGTCGGCCAGAACTCGCCTGCATCGAATGGCGGCAATTCGGGCGGCAATAAGAGCGGCTCTCATACACTCGTAATCGCAAGAAATATGGACCTGATCGACACCGACCCCTCCACCGCGATATGCGACACGTGCCAGATTGTCTTCGCGGCGACATACCAAACTCTGGTGACGCTCGCCAATGACAACCACACGCTTATTCCCGAGGTCGCGACGTCCTGGCACGCCAACGCCAACCACACCGTGTGGACTTTCAACCTGAACCCGAAGGCGAGGTTCAGCGACGGCACGCCCGTCACCGCGGCCGACGTAAAATTCTCGCTGCTGCGCCTTAAGAACCTGGCAGGGAGCGCATCCTATCTCGTGAGCTTCATGACGGGAGTCACGACTCCTAACACGCACACAGCCGTCGTGACGCTGTCGCGGCCCGACTGGGAGTTCCCGAACCAGATGTCGGCGACCTATACATCCGTACTCAACTCCAAGCTGGTCCAGGCCAACGGCGGCTCGGACGCCGCCAACGCCCCCAAGGTTGACCACGCCGACCACTGGTTCCAGTCGCACTCGGCCGGCAGTGGTCCTTACATGCTGCAGAGCTTCACGTCTGGTCAGCAGGTAACGGTTGTCGCTAACCCGCACTACTGGGGTCCCAAGCCGTTCTTCACCCGGATCGTCATGAAGCAGACGGAGACGGCCGCCAGCCAGGCCCAGCTGCTGCAGAGCGGCGAGGCAAACATCGCCATGCAGCTGAACCCGGTCACGGCGGCGAGCCTGGAGGGCCAGCAAGGCATCACCGTGAAGACGATCCCGTCGTTCAACGTGCTCTGGATTGGCATGAGCGCGGATGTGAAGAACCAGTACGTGCAGGGCCCGATGACCCTGAAGGTGCGCAAAGCGATCCTGGCCGCGATCAATTACAAGCAGCTCGAGTCGGTGCTCATGAAGGGCGACAGCAAGCTCCAGGGATCGCCGATACCGAACGGCTTCCCGGGGTCCGCCGGGCTGCCCCTGCCGCAAACCAACGTTCCGCTGGCCAAGAAGCTCCTGGCGGAGGCCGGTTACCCGCACGGCTACAAGCTGACGCTCTCGTACCCGGAGATCAACGCCTACGGTGTTGACCTCGGTGTGCTCGCCCAGCTGCTGCAGACGCAGCTGAAGGCCGCCAACATCAACCTCTCGCTGAACCCGGCCACGTTCGCCGTGAACACGACCGCCTGGGGTGGCCACAAGCTGCCGTTCGAGCTGCTCTACTGGGCGCCCGACTACTACGGCTCGGGAGTGCAGTACGTCGGGTTCTTCGGCCTCGTGGAGGGCGGCACGATGGGCGCCCTCTCGGCCGCGACGGCTTCCTCGCCGCCCGTCGTCGACCCGATCCAGCAGAAGTACTACGAGGCGGCGCTGGCCGCGAATTCGCAGGCGGAGGCTGAGCACAACTTCAACCTGGCCGGCCAGCAGATGCAGGCGAACCCGGTCGCGATGCCGCTGTTCAGCCCGGACATTGTCATCGGCTACCAGAACGGCCTCAAGGGCGTGGGTTACAGCGGCTGCTGCAACCTGAAGCTCTGGCAGCTATCCCGCTAGGCAAACCGGCGACTGGACGAGTGATCAGCAATGCATGAAAGGCAAGGATGACGTGGCTGAACCGGACCTACGGGTACTCGTCGTCACGGGCGGCCACCCGTTTGAGATGGAGCCGTTCCTCGACGTCTTCCGGGCCCTTGAGGGCATCAGCTGGGAGCACGTGCAGCCGCCGGAAGCACGCGAGTGTTTCCGTGGCGACAAGGCCGGGCTGTGGGACGCGATCGTCTGCTACGACATGCAGGGGATCGAGTTCCGCAAGCCCGAGCCGCCACGGTTCGAGCAGCCTCCTGCGGAGTACGCCTCGGGAATCGTGGAGATGCTCGAAGCCGGACAGGGGATCGTGTTCCTGCACCACGCGATGTCGGCATGGCCGGCGTGGCCGCTCTGGCCGCGGATCATCGGAGGTCGCTGGCACTACATGCCGGGCGAACTCGCGGGCACGCGGTACCCGGCCTCCGGATACACCCGCGAGATAGAGCACCATATCTCCGTGATCGATCCGGGCCATCCGATCTGTGCCGGGCTCGGCGAGGGCTTCGACATCGTGGACGAGGTCTACCTCAACCCCGTCCTCACCGAGATCATCCACCCGATCCTGCAGACCAGCTACCCGATGGACTCGAGTGCCTTTTACTCCGGCGAGCTCGCGATTACGGGTCACATGTACTCGTCGGATGGGTGGTCGCATCCGCCAGGAACCGGGCTCGTGGGATGGGTGAAGACCGCGGGCCAGAGCCCGATCGCTTACCTGCAGCCGGGTCACGGCCCGGTGGCGTACGGAAACGCGGGCTTCCGTGCGCTGCTGTCCAACGCCATCGGCTGGGTCGCCTCGGCTGATGCGCGCGAGTGGGCCAAGCAGAATCCGTTCCCGCTCGCCTAGTTGTTAGCCGGGTGCGCGGCGGGTCTTTGAGTGGGAGGAGGTTGAGGG
>Ga0207646_10003875_pt1 | contig 16606 bp, 24 predicted proteins | sample KBSK5502metaG_FD_184343 | JGI IMG/M metagenome (GOLD analysis project Ga0207646, IMG submission 184343) | Corn, switchgrass and miscanthus rhizosphere microbial communities from Kellogg Biological Station, Michigan, USA - KBS K5-50-2 metaG... | ecosystem: Host-associated > Plants > Roots >... | reverse complement strand
GTGAGTAGGGTTGATTTCCAGGGTTATGAAGCGACCATTTGCGGGTAAAGCTCTTGCCAGCCAGATACCACTGTAGCCTCCCAGCGAGCCGATTTCCAGGATTTTATATGCATCGCAAGCTGTTGCCAACAATTGCAGCAACTTGCCCTGAATAGGAGAGATTTGAATCTGCGGTAGTCCTGCCCGCCTGGCTGCTGTAATGGCATATTGCAAACCTTCGTCTTCGGGTGCAAATTGCTGTGTAATGCCTTCTTCGATCTTGTGGCGAATCTTTGCTTGCTGTTGTAAGAACGACAATTCGTTACTGTGATTTGTCACAATACAGTTCCTCTCATACTTATAGAAATGACAATCATTGTACGCCTGCGCTTCCAAGTTCGGGACGAGCAAGGATGCGTTCAACCCACTCCAGGTCGATGGCTGCCCCGCACTCTGTGAATAAATCGCGGGACTGGTGTAGATAGTAGAGTCCATCCCTTTAACATGGCTCTACAGGCGGTTCGACGCCCTATATCAGTGCTTGCCGAGAGAAGACTACCTGCAAGAGGATTATAGCACATGGATGTTCGCGAAGCCTATGAAGAGTTTCTGCATGCGAAGTTGCCGCGTTCGCGCGCAACACAGCGGGGGTACCGGATCCGGCTGAACATATTCGCGAGCTGGTGTGAAGAACACGCCTTAGAACTGCAGATGCTCACGGCGAAGCATGTTCGTGCATTTCTTGAAGATGTGGGGATGCGGCAGGGGTTGAAAAGTGAGAGGCTGGCTGCTAACACCGTCCGCCAGTACGCCATGACGGTGAAAAATTTTCTGTCCTGGTGCTCCCGGGAAGAAGAATTTGAGGAGTTGATCTCGACGAAAGTGGTTTCACGGGTTGCCTTGCCTCGAGCTGAGCAGGTGGTCATCGAAACATTCACACCAGAGCAATTGCAGGCCTTGTTTCGAGCGCTAGAAAAGCAACCATTCCCGGTACGTGATAAGGCCATCCTGAGTGTGCTTATAGACACAGGCATCAGGGCGAGTGAATTGTGTGGACTCGTGCTCAACTGTGTGTGGTTGGATGCCGATGACAGTTACATCAAAGTCCTGGGCAAGGGGCGTAAGGAACGAGAGATACCGTTAGGCAGGGCAAGCCGAATTGCGCTCAGACGCTATATCACGCGTTACCGCGGCAAACCCAGGAACCAGGCAGAGCAGCATGTATTTTTGAGCCGGACCGGTGAGCCACTTACCGTCCATGGCCTGGCGGAACTGATAGAACACCTTGGCGAGCATGCGCGCATCAAAGGAGTACGCTGCAGCCCTCACACATTTCGCCACACCTTCGCCTGCCAGTACCTCTTGAATGGCGGCGACATCTACAAATTGAGCCGGCTCATGGGCCATACATCGGTCAAAATCACTGAGCGTTACCTGCAAGCGGTGAACGCCAAGCAGGTACGGAGAGAAAGTCATTCGGTGCTTGATAACCTGTAATGCCGCCGCCGGGCGAGTGTTCGTAGCACCCGCCCGGCTAGAACACGCAGAAACGAGGTCTGCATGTCCCATTATAGTAACGATCAACAGCACGGCTACGTCGAGTCGGAGCCCATACGGCTGCCCGATGCGCATCACACGTTGCGCCTGGTCGTGGCCGTGGCACTCATCGCTGCCATCATCTTCATTGTTGCAGGCTTCTGGTATACCCTGGGCTTCACCTGGGCGTTCTCCATCTTCTGTGCGTGCGTTGCGATCTCAGGAAGTATCATCCTCGTGCTGCAGCTCTCGCACCGCAAGTGGACACATGCCTTCCTCGAAGCGGCGATAGCCAAAGGCCATAGCGTCGAGTTCAAGACGCAGAGCGAGCAGCTGCGCACTATCTCGCCCTGGACGGTACCCGCCGGTCCACTCACCATCAAGGACGTGAACATTGGCGACCAGGCGCAGCTCGCGCCGGTGCTGCCAGTGGCGCCGCCCTTTAGCCAGATTGCAGAGCAGGTCGGACCGGGTCATCTGTTTCTCGGCCAGGGCAGCGCAGGCCCGATTTGGGGGGACATCACCAGCCTGCTCTCCACTGTCATTGCAGGACGGCCAGGCACGGGCAAGTCTACGAACTTGCGCAGCGTCTGCGGGCAACTCTTGATCATCGGTGGGCAGCCAGTGCTCTTCGATCCACACGGCTCGATCCTGGACCAGCTCGGCTCATCGTTTGATTGCGCCGAGTCACCGCGCGAGATTGCGGAGTATGCACACATCCTCGACACCCACCTGGAGCGACGGCTACGCGACCGGCGCGCAGGGAAGCGCGATTTCAAGCCGCTCTTGCTGCTGGCCGATGAGATGCCCAACATTCACGAAACGTCACCCGATGCGCTGCCGGTAATCAAGCGTATCATCTCGGAAGGCCGCAAAGTGGCAATGTTTGCCCTGATTGCTGGCGTTGGCGTGCCAGCAAGCCTGTTTGGCGGCACGTTCATTCGTGATTCGATGGCGAGCCGGTACGTGTTTAACACCTCGCCACAGCAGGCACGATTGGCCGGGCTTGAGAACGAGACGGCGAAGACGATGATGGCCGTGTTGGAGAACGCAGGACCTGGAAAAGCGGTGCTGGCCACGTCCAATCGCTCACCAGAGATCGTTGCTATTCCCTACACCAGCACGAACGATATAAGGCGTCTGGTTGCTTCCGCGCCATCTTCCGCACAAGCCGATGATGCGCCATCCGGAAGGACAGTGGAAGCCAACGGGGAAGCGCGTGGAAGCCAAACCGACCGTATCACTTCTGTAAGCTCAATCGATGTCTTGCGCGAGATCGGGAAGCGCCTCCAAAACGGTGAGGATGCAGCCGAGATCGTCAAGAGTTTTGGCCTGCCCTATGGACGGGCAACACAACAATTGCGGGCTACCGTCGATATGGCAGCCGGCATGATTGAACGAGGCGAACTGTAACGCAAGAAAGGACGTAGACACATGGGTATTCTCGGAAAGATTTTCGGCTATGACGACGAGGGCAACGAGCCAACCGTCAAGGAGCTGGGTCAGATGCTGAAGGAATCAGTCGTAGAGGGGTTCATGGAGGCGACCTTCGAGCATGCGCCCGATGAGTATTATTGCGGCATCTGCGGCTGGCAGTCGCTCAAAGCGCCGTGTGAACATCTGCCTATACGAAAGTGAGCAAGCGATGAACGAGGATATCGGCAAACCGACCACACCACGAGACAGGCAGGTGAATAATTTGTCAATCTCAGGCTGGCTGCACTCTCCAGTTGAGAAAAAACAGAGCGAGCGCACACGCAGCTGGTATCTCTCAACAAAGGTACTGCTCGGCGCGGACCTGCCCTTGCTCTATGTCACCCTGTGGATCAATGAGCACGTCGCGCAAGAGGTGATAGAGACCGCGCTGGCCTTCAATGAGGGTGACGAGGTTGTGGTTACTGGTGAGTTAAGCCCCTGGACATCAAACGGCAGAGCATATATCGGCATTAAGACGCAATCATCACCATTTCAGGCCCTGCCCTGGCCATCTCGGGTATTATCGCCGGTGTGGATCTCGTGACCGGCGGCAATGCCATGCGGAACATCCCCTGGCTGACGTTGACCTGGGCCATCTGCCTCTTGCTCACGCTGGATTTCCAGGTACTCGCCCTGGGCGCCCGCGCGCATAAGGTGTACTTGTCTACCAACAAGGCCACCAGGCGCAAGGCGTTTGAAATCGCGCTGGCCTGCCTGGTCGCCGCCGGTGTGTCATATGTCTCGATTCAGATGCAAAGCATTATCGCTCGAGCGAACGTCGCCGCGATCTCCATCGACCAGGCCGCGGCCCAAATGGGTATCAATACGATTGCGCTCATTTGGGAGCGTTCAGCGTTGGTCCTGGTGCTCATTTTCCTATCCGGCTGGTTTCGTGAGGATGAGCACGAAAAGACACCTCAGCTTGAACCAGCGGAAGCCTCGGTCAATCCTGAAGTGCTCAATGTGCTTGTAGAGAAGCTAGAAACGCTGTCGATCACCGTCAATCAGTTGACCAATCCCTCGATGCCGGCGTTACCTGCCCCAACACGTGATGCAGAAAACAGCCTGGAAAATGACCAACCGATTTACCCCGCGCAATTCGCCAGCAAAGAGCAGGAGATCGCAGCCATTCTTGCACAGCGATCAGATGCAAGCGCACAGGAGATCGCACAAGAAGCTAGCTGTAGCGTGCGCACGGCTGAGAAGTGGATGCAGAAAGCGAGGCATGAGCGTGAGAAAACCACTTGATGACATGTCCGAGGATGAGGCAAGAGCCTGGGTGCATGAGTTGCGCGGACGCTTACAGCTGAAGCAGGCCAGGGAACGCAACTACCTGGAGAGACGCAAGGCGAGAGGCACGCGCACGCCCACCGATGAGGCATATGAAGCCGACCAGGAACTAGAAAACGACCTGTTGGCAATATTAGAACACCTGGAGCGTGAATGATGCCAGTTGATCTCTCTCGACTCACCTATAACGACACCATCACCTACCGCCGGGGGTTCGCGATCCAACCCGGCATCGAGGACCAGGACGCCTCAAATGGCCCCTACAAGGCCCTAGTGGTGGATATTGGCGAGCGGCTGATAGAGGTGAGGGCAGATGGCATGCACGGCGTAGCGCCCCTCTATATCGTGTTCACAGCGGATATCCTGAGCATCGAGCCAAAAACCGCCCCTGAGATCTCGTAGTGAATCGTTTCGTTAGTGGCTTGCATGTGTTTACGTCGCATGACGGCTTGCCCGGGCCGCTCTCTGCCTCATTCGCTTGCGGCGAGGAGCGCGGCCATCGCAAGATTGACACCGATTCGAGCGTCGATCTCATCCATCCTGTCTTCAACTGAACGTGTGGATGGCGTGAGGCTCATGCGAAGCTCTCGCAGCGAGTCCAGGAGAGGGTCGTCTGCGCGCTTCTCCTCGTAGGTCTCATCTGAGCTGTGCAGCGTTAGACCGATCGACTCATTGTAACGCTGCGCTTCGTTCACCAGGGACTTAATCGCCTTCACGCCACTCATAATGCTTTCGGTGGCTTTCGCGATGCGGACGTGCGTATCCGCGCTGATCGCCCGGCCTTCCTTGGTTTCGAGGGAAGCCGTCAGCTCCTCTAAAGCAGAGGCGATATCATAGGGCTCGTCGGATGAGGCACTGTAAAGAGTAAATCCGGCCAGCGCGTTCTGCCGTTGTGCTGCCAGGTGCGACTGGATATCCCCCACGTGCTTTTCAATCCCGCTTGTCGCCCGTCGCAGCACGCCAATGGTTCGCGCACTGAGCACCCGGCCTTCTTTGGCTTCATCGTCTGCAGATGAGGCACTAAATCCAGGCCAGTAGGAGCGTTTCACTGAGTCCACAACGGAGAGCGGATTCATGGCAAAAATGACTGCGCTACCTTCGCGAAGGTCTACGGCGAGCAGTTCCCTGATGCTCCCCTTCCCGTCTTCACCTTTTATCCAATTTACGGACGTGGCAACATATCCCATACTTTGTTGTCGAAGCGTTTTCATTTTGTACGAGCTGAAAACGTCGCGGGCAAGTTCAATTTCTGGATTGAACTGGACACGCGTATAGAGGCCAGATTTATCCTCGTCCGCGTCGAATATGCCCGCGATGGGCGGCGTATCTTGTGAATGGTTCCAGAGATACGGGAAAAGGAAAGGGTCACCCTTCGACTTGCGGGCGAAAGCCTCCTGCAACGTTTTGCGGAAGGCGTTATCTCGGGTGATATCCCGACCGTAATCCAAATTATGCTTAAAGTTCAGATACCCACCAATCTGATATTTTGTCGAACTCAGCTCCTTAATCTCTGAAACACACGGGAAGTATTCCATTCCCTTGCGTTCAGTGCGTGCCATTGTTGTTTGCATGGTTCTCTTCTCCTTCTTCGATGTGTACTATTTTTGTTGCAGCGATTGCGCGCCGCTTGAGTTCCTGTTGAAACAGATGAGCAAGCCCCGTTACCCGCACATCCGGCGGCGGCGTGAGCCGTAGCGGCTCGTTTGGATCGCCAACCAGCGTTGCAAGCGCGTTGATCTCGTTGTCCAGGCGCTGAACCAGCCCGATGCAATACATCCTCCTGGCCAGTTCAGCATCGTCCAAGGCTGCCAACTTCTCGCGAAATGCCTGCCGCTTGTCTTCCTGGGTGTTCATCCTCCTGTCCTGTCCTTCGATCATGGCTGCCCCCTACTTTTCTCGATGACACGCTTGCGCAGTTCCGTCCGCAGCATGCCCTGGATATCAGCCAAATCGGGGTGCGGTTCGAACTTCCGACCCGGCCATACGACAGCCATCATGTCTTGCACACGCACGTCAATCTGCTCGACGTGCTCGAACAAGAACATGGTCCTCACCAGGTCATTATCGGCCATGCGTGCGACCCGCTCGCGCAATTGCTTTTCCTGCTCTGTGTTCATGCTCGCTCCTCTCGTGGCGCATCCACCACGCTCCAATCCCACACATCGTGCATATTCCTGACCTCAGCAAGGGTGACAGTTTCTGGCTCGAACCTGAAGCCCTTGCTTTTCAACCACTCAAAGCGGCCGTTTCCTACTGGCCGGAGTGACTCGCCTCTGGCATTCTGTACGATATGGCCCGCTTCCAGAAACGGCAGGACCTCAGCCAATGTGCTCACTGGCTCGCCCTCCTTGCGGGTAGTCTGGTCACCGTTCCCTCGACGGCCTGCGGTTCTTGCGCTGCTTCCAGTTCCGCCACTCTCCCCTTCAAAGCGTCAATCTCTCGCTGGTCCTGGGCATATTTGAAGAGTAAGGCGATATACTTATCGACTCGCTCGGGGTCCGCATAACGCCCCTCTGGACGCCCGGGATGCAGGGCAGAGGAGAGCATGCTGTGCAGAAATTCTATCGCGAGGTCCATGCACTCTGCGCTCTTGCGCTGTATCTCCTCACGCCGTTCTTGCTGGAGTCGCTCAATCTCGGCACGGACCTGTGGCAAGGCAAACCAGCGCCGACCCGTCCGTTCGCTTATGCCCATCGCGTCCGCGGCATCGACAACGTAATGGCGCAAAAAGTAGTATTCAGCAAACTCTCTTTGCCCTGGCGTGATATGTCCGCTTTTGTCCGCTTTTTCCGTCATGTCCGCCCTTTCTCACTCCTTTTTTTTAGGTGTTGCATTTGTGTTGCATTTGCCTTTTTTAGGGTGTGGCATGTTGTGGCATTCGTGCTCATACACGCCTTTTTTAGTGTGTAGAACTGTAGAACTGGCCGCTCAAAACGCCTTTTTTAGGTGGTGCATATTGCTGCATTTTGCCTTTTTTTAGGTGTAAAACTGTCAAAGAGTACGCTCGAATCCCTTTTTTATAGTGTCGGTTTCGTGTCGGATTTGTGCTCATGCAATCCACCTTTCCAATCGTTCACAGGCGCCACTGGCAGCCACACAGGACTGCCAGGTGTAGCGATGAAACGGGAAACAAACAGAAAAGGAGGGCTGGAAAAAGTCTGCTCATACCGTCACCTGTTCCCTGTTCGCTGCCCACGTGGCCCGGCGCTTCACATCCTTCGCGCGATCCTGATCTTCAACCAGTTGCAGGAAAACACACGCATCACGCCAATTCCAGAGGAAATAGCCGCCATGCAGGCGCATCCTGACCGTGTACTCGCCATTGCCGAGGCGGTAGACGCAGCCGCAGCCCGGCGCGAAACTGCACAAGAGATAAGATAAGACATCCATCGCTTCGAACTCGTCCACGCTGTTTTCCTCGTGATTGGTTGACTGATCGATCAATAGATGCCTCATTATACCATGCTCCCTGCCTGGACATGCGTTTGAGAGCATGTCCAGGCGTCATTACTTAAAAGTCGTCTGGCAGAGACGACTCACTCTCAGGGTCGCCCAGCTCTCTTCCATCTTCTTCACCAACGGCAGCATACGGACGGTGGAGTGCCACCTCTGACTTCACCCAGTCAGCCGTATAGGTGAGCCGTAAATCAGAAGGCAGTGCAAGCGGTGCGCGTGTGCTCTGAGACACGGTATACTTTGTATCGAGCCCTGACCCATTACGGCTAATCACAAAATCGTGAGACAGAATAGTGCGCTCTCTCAAATCGTCAGATGAGTCAGCATAGGCCAGGGCCAGCGCGTCCAGAATAGTGCTGCTGGTAAACTTCATATCGAGCATACGCAACCCGCGCACCTGTTTCTCCACATCATCTTCCTTGTAGGTGGCGTAGACCCACTGTCCATCACGCAGTTCCTTGACTGCATGCACAAAAATTGGCAGGTAGACATGCTTTTGCGCCTTCAGCTTCCATGTCCCGGTCGCCTTCGCCTGCCCGCAATGAACGCATTCCTTCCCGAAAATGGCAGCGCAGACTGCATTGACGGTGTACTCTTTTTTGCTCGCATCGTATAATTCGTGATAGCCAAACGTGCACGCAGGCGCATCACTGTAGTTGAGCAGGAAACGGATATTCGCTTTCTGCCCATCCTTGAGAGCAAAGAAAAACGGTGGTTGTGTACTGCGTTCACGCTCTTTACGGCGCTCCGCTTCAAACTGTGCCATAGGGTCCATTTGATCGATTGCCATGTTAGTGGCTCCTTTCACTGTATCTGTGAACAGTATCAGTAATCATCTCAGGAACTCCCTGAGAACTACCTTGCAGGGGCTCGCACACCTGCGCCCGCTTTGACGGAGAAGGCTATAAGCTACTCTCGTAATCCAAAGAACTGCTCGCGCCTCACCGCTGCCTCGGCCCATGCCGGGACACCAGTATCATCGCTCACATCGTCTTGCCCATACTTGCGAATGGTGTCTTTCATCTCATCGGTGGTGACTTCCAAACTACTGCCACTACTGCCACTCCTAAGAGTCGTGGCAGTAGTGGCAGTAGTTTGGATGGTAGTGCCACTACTGCCATGGCAGTAGTTGGCAGTAGTGGCAGTAGTCGAAAGTTCTATGCCTTTTTGGGTAACAGTGTAGGTTTTTTCCGTTCCACGTGGTGCATCTGGAGACTCAATCATTCCTTCCTGTTCGAGTGCCTTTCTGTGACGGGCCCATGTTCTATAGGGAGTCTTGTACACCTTCTCACATCGCCTTGCCCACTCGTTGCTAGCGAGGCTACCTGACTCATAGAGAATCTCAAGCGTTTGGATGTGCGTTTGTGGAAGAGCAGCCCCCGTTTTTACGTCACTGGTCACGACCACACAGGATGATAGGTCTTCGTCTAATTCCACGCGAAGGAGCTGGAGCGCGATATCAGCAAAAGGTTCTTCGTCGCGTGCTTTCTTCGAGCAGAGGATAATCGACCCGTCGCCGTTGCCCTTTTCGACGAGCAGCATGTTATCAACGTGGTTGCGAAACGCCTTCGAGCCGTTATACTCCCCATTCTTGTTATCATGATGGATGAACATAAAGTGAGATCCATAGGTCTTAGCAGCCTCGTGCCCAATGGCCAGGATGGGATATACTTCCTCCTGGTTATTCTGACTCACGCCGGGAGCGCAGTTTGAGAACGTGTCGACGATCACCAGAGCAGGTGGTTCGTCCTGCTCTTCAATCGCATTGAAGATATACTGTCGGTCGGCGATGAGATGAGTGGGCACCGTCACAAAGCGGATAGTTGGGGGAAGATGCTGCATACTGTAAAAGGTGAGCCAGGCCCTGACACGCTTTTTGAGTCCATGTTTGCCTTCCTGGTAGAAGTAGAGTACACGTCCCTGCTTGACAGTCCGGCCTAACCATTCTTTCCCAAACGCGACAGCCAGTGCAAGGGCAAGGGCAAGAAAGGTTTTCCCTGACCCGCTTTCACCATATAAGAGAGAAACAGTAGCAACCTCCAGGATCCTTGCAATAAGATATTCAGGATCAGGGTAGTTCAGCACATCCTCCAGCGAATCGCTTCTGAGTACCTTCTTGCCCTTTGTTCCCATAATCAATCGTGGGTCATCTTCCTGCTGTGTATTCTGCCCCATCTCGGTAAGCACCGCCAGGGACTCAGCAATTGGATCCTTCGCGCCATTCAAAGCAATCGCTTGAATTTTGCCAGAGGCAGCAATCAGTCTGCGCCGTAGCGCGGTGTGTTCAATCAACTCCGCATAGGTCTCCGCCCGATGTGCCGGCGGGTTGAGGTTGATGGCTTCCATCTCGTCGCGCTGCAACTCCAGGAGGTAAGATGAGGTTGGAATATTACTTATCTCAATGACGCCGTGGCGCTCTAAATGGTCACTGACTGTAATATAGTCAACGGCATCACCACGAGATGCAACCGCCTGGATGGCACGGTAGATCGTCCGATGGTCTTCCCTATAGAACTGCTCGGGGGGAAGAGCGACACCGGGGAATAGGCGCGCATTCCAGAGGATAAGCCCGAGCAGGCCGCGCTCTGCCTCCATCGAGGCAGGCATTGCTTCAGTTTGCACTGTCATCCCATCACCTCCGCACCACTACAACTTGACATAACACACTTACAACATGTATGTTGCTTATGTAACATTGGTGTGCTATGATGTGATACAAATATCATGGGATTAACCCTCTCACAGAAAGTCGCTACCGAGTTGCGCCGGGGAGCGGCTTTTTGTTTGTTTGCTCTAAATTTCCAGTAATAGAAAAAGCGACGTGGGCGAAGAACAAAAGCGGATTTTCTGCTTGCTTTTGTTCTTCGCCCACGTCGCTGAAGTGACTTCTTGACGAGCTGGTACCACCCATTTCGGTTCTGCCGGGGTGCCTACAAGCCATAATACCACTCCGCCGGCCTGCAAGCAAGGATGCTGTGCACGAAAACCTATAGAAGTTTTCTATGCAAAGTGCCCAAAGCATAAGGAATAGATTATACATCGGCTTTTCCAGGTTGCTCATTACTATGCCGCCAGACCAGGAAACAAATGTTCCTAGCCAGGGCTGCTATAATGAGCGTGGGTCTGTGGCTAGAGTGTTCTTGCTGTCAGGCGGGTTGCACTCTAGCCCAGGCTACGCAGCTTCTTCGTTCACCTCTTCATCTGAGACAATCAGATCACCAGGTTTCACTCCGAGCGCTTTGGCGATCTTTTCAATCGCTTCTAAGTTGACACTATCGGTCCGGTTTTTCCAGTAGCGGCTCAGTAAAGGCAAGGTCACACCGCTTTTGATTTGCAGTTGTGATTGATTAATGCCTCGTCTCTCTGCAACCTCTTTTACCCGTAGTTTTGCCATGTCATGGCCTCCGTACTGCACGCTGGCGTCGAGCGTTTACTTGACATACGCAAGTTGTATGTCTACATACATATTAACATATACGAGTTTCTATGTCAAGGTAAATATTGACACGTTTACGTATTGACATTTACGTATGGATATGCTATACTAGTAGTATAGAAGAGAGGCACGAAGCCACTCGAAGCAAGAGAAAGCGAGACAGAAAATGGCGAGTTCAAAGACAGAGATCCAATCCGCAGCCATCGCGCGCGGAACCGACAAAATCACGCATGAGCACTTCTACGTTGTGAAGAGCGACAGCGCTGACCGCTGGTACGAAGTACGCTGGCAGGTCAACGCCTGGAGCTGCAATTGCCCTGCGAGCTGCCAGTGCAAACATGTTCGGGCAGTTAATGAAATCCTCCGCATTCGCCGGGCAACTGTCGCCCTGGCGATGGGCGGCCAGGTCCCGGCAATCGTAGCGAAATATCAGCACGATGAGGACACGAGGCAGGCAGAGGCCAGTCACCGCCCGAGTCAAAAAGGCACGCTCTCAAGCAACAAAGGCTTTCACTTGATGCGCTAGACAAGAAGCGGCCCGCGCAGGCTGGCGAGTTCAAAGCCACCTGCGCGGGCCAATCACGTCTACAGAAAGGATACCACATCATGGCAACCATCATTAGTCGCTACGAAGAGGGCGACGAACTGATTCACACCGACGAGCACCCGTTCTGCTCTGACGTGAGCTGCCCGTGTCACGACATCCAGGAGGGCCCGTACTATCAGCTCATCTGCCAGCCGTTACTCGCTGGACTCTTGACGGCTGAAGAGGCCAACCGTTTGTACTTTGGGGAACAAGTGTAGGAGGAGGATCAGCCATGCCGCGCAAGAAGCAACCGGTGCATAGCTACAGTGTCTATCTCACCGCCTGGGTGTCTCGGGAAATCAAGGAGATGGAAAAGCACGTGAGCAGCGCCGATCAATTGGAAACCCGGACGCTCTATTTGGGCAGTTCGGAGCGAACCGCGGCGTGGCACTTCTACCGTGGCGCGCAAGAAGCGATGCGCAACCCGCTCGTGATCAGCGTCAAGATACGCCGGGATGGCGCGGAGTATATCAGGCTGACGCCTTAGCTTTGCGGCGAGCCTTGCGCGTCTTGCGCAGGTGCTCGTCAATCAGACGATGGCCGGCCTCTTCGATGGCCTTGATGTCCAGGCTCTCGGCCATGGCAGACGCGCCAATTTCAGGGACCGTCACCAGGACGCCGGCGCCAACCGGCTCCCACTTGATGGTATATTTCTCGTTGATTGCTGGCATGTGTGCACCTCCTGAGAGGATTATATCATTACCCGCTTGACGTGAAATCAGACAAGCTATATAATGGATTATGTAGACTAATCCATTATAGCGAGTGCTCCCTAGCACAGAAAGAGCAGCCATGAGTGACTACGATGTGAAGCGCACGCCGTTCAAGGCGTGGCTGCGCCATCGCTTGAAGCAGCCACGCCGAGACGCCATAGACGCCTTCACCAAGCGCCTGCTAGAAGATACGCGCATCCCCCAGCAGGCAAGCAAGGCGATGTATCTGGCACAGCTCAAAGCCAAGGGCTATGATGCCCTCGACCTGACACTGTTTGAGCAGGCCTGGGCAGAAATGCGGGCCCAGGACCAGGAACAGGCGCAAGAAAACGCAGATGTTACACAAGCCATCGTTGAGATCCCGGGCGCGGCGCTTGCTGACGTGGCCGCGCAAGCTGAAGAGTTCAGCAAGGCGACCAGGCTGCTACGTTACCATGAGGGCTTGCGCGATGAGACGATCCGGAGGCAGAGAACCGACCTCTTGACGTTCGCTCGATTCCTGGCAAGTATCAGGTCCCAGCCAGGCGACTTCTATAACGATCTCTCAGCATGGCAAGGAATACGCGCCGGCCTGCTGGAGGCATTCATCGAATGGCAAAAGTTGCAGGGCTATTCCATCGGTACGATTAACGTGAGGCTGGCCACCATCAAAGCGTACTGCCACCTGGCCTATGAAGTGGGGATCCTCGACATTGACACCCATACCCATATCCAGGGCGTTAAGGGCATACAGCGCAAGCAGGCGCGTAACATCGATGCACGGCGCGAGGTAAGCCGCGTAGGGTATAAGAAAGCCCAGGCCGTTGAAATACCGATAGAGGTACTGCCCGCACTCAAACACCCTGCTACGGGCAGCCTAGCAAAGCGTGATGCCCTGCTGATGTGTCTCTTGCTCGATCACGGCCTGCGCGTGGGTGAGATTGCTATCCTCAAGAGAAATGCAATCGCGCTGCGCTCCAAGTTGTTGACGTTCTACCGCCCGAAAGTCGACGAGCCACAAACCGACCGCATGACCGATGATACGCTTATCGCAGCCAGGGCATATCTTGCAACCTTGCCTGCTCGACAGGAATCACTCTTTGACCTGGCGCTTATCAGCATCCAGGAGCGCGTGCGAACGTTGGGCGAGCTGGTCGGGATCCAGGGACTCTCACCGCATGATTGCCGCCATTCCTGGGCGACCAGGGCAGCCAGTCATGGCACGCCGCTCGACAGACTACGGCAAGCAGGTGGGTGGAGCAACATCCAAACACCGCTGCGCTATATCAGAGACAGCGCGATCGCGAACGAGGGCGTCATACTGGAATAAGCGAGGGGTAAGCTGATGTCAGAGTATAAGCGACATGGGTTAAAAGGGAAGCGCAAACAACGTGTATTTGATGCGCTGCTTCAGCGACAGCAAAGCAAGTGTTTTATTTGTGGCATAAGCCAGGCAGAGCTTGAGGCAAAGCGTAATGCTCATTCGCCGGTTCACTGCACGCTCCATATAGACCACTGCCACACGACAGGAATGATTCGAGGCTTGCTGTGTGAGCATTGCAACGGAGGATTAGGGCGGTTAGAAAATTATGGCATGAAACCTCAACCAGATGATATGAGCATCGCAACGGCTAATGGAATTTATGATCGTGCAGGTAGGTTTTTAGAGCAACATCACGACCGCATTCTTTTGTACATGCAGCAAGAACGCTGGCTACCGCGTGAAAAATGATTATCAGTTCATTGAAAAAATCTGGCCTGGACCCGGGACGATCTCCGCCCTACTTTTTCACCGCATTGGCAAGTATCGCCAAATCGGTTGAAAACTGAAATCGCAGATCCACAAATTTACGCTCAAACTTTTACCGCCGGCGAGCTGACAGATTTTCAACGAATTGAAAAACCCGGTCTTTCAATTGCCTCAATGATCGCTTTCTTGATACGGTGTCTATTGCGCCTGCCCTCGCGGATGGTTTCAGCTTCCAATGCGCCGGTGTAAATCCATCTGCGCACAGTTGTTGCTTTCACCCGTAGGCGCTGCGCTACCTCTTGCGGTGTCAAATACTCTTCCATGTCTGAATGAACGTGCTAGTGTGTCTAGTTTGGGTGTCGTTCCTGTTGCTCTCGCCGAGAAGAAGTGCACGCTCATCGAAGCGATGAGCGGCACGTGGTAAATGACCCGAAAGGTGGGCGGACTTTGCCCTGAAACATGAGCAGTTGCCCCGAATGTTAAGCAGCACAGCCATTGGCCGGTTGAGAAACCGCTTCTAAGGCGGCTAACGGTTCTCATGAGTTGTTCATTCCAGGCAGGGTACTTGTGTCCAATGTTGAGCAAGAGATATCTCGATGTGTGAGAGATCTCTTTCCTGCCACTTGACTTTTCTTGGCGAATATGCTAGTATTTCAGTATCTACTGAACTATTGAATTTGTGAGCATGGGGAAAGGTACGTATGCCTATACAAGAGGCCTATAAAGCACTTGCAGATCCGACGCGGCGGCGCATTTTAAAGGACTTGCGTGGCGGCGAACGCACCGCCGGCGAGCTGGCCGAATCTGCTGGCGTTGGCCGTACCGCGCTCTCGCATCACTTGATGGTCTTGAAACTGGCCGACCTGGTGCGCGTGGAGCGGCGCGGGCAGTTTCAAGTCTATACGCTCAATACCATGGTGCTCCAGGATGTCCTGACCGAGATGTTTGACTGGTTTGGCGTCATGGAAGCCTCGACAGACGACCGGCACTCGCCTGCGGCTGAGCCTGAACATGCAACGGAGGTACCCAGGGAGGACAGCGGATGAACACTTCTCATGATCCACCGGATAAAATCTACCCCAAACCGGCGTTTCGGCCCTCAATCGACCTGCTGATCTGGGCCATTATCGCCATGCAGATCATCGTTGCGATCTATGGTTTTCTGGTTTTGCCTGATCCGGTGCCAACTAGCTGGGGAGCGAATGGTCACGCCAATGGGTACGGCCCAAAGTGGGAGTATACGTTCCTCCTTCCGCTCCTCAGCAGCGGGATCTATGTGCTGGTATGGGTGGTGCTAGCTGCTGGCCCGCGCCTGGGAGGGCGTCAGAGTACGACAGCTAACCTGAAGGTAGCCAGGATCATCCTGGCGGGTGCCATGGTGTTTATCCTGATCATCCAGCTGGCGGCGATGGCCCAGGCGCTGGGTATTGGCTTGAATCTGAACACGGTCGCGATGCTAGCGGTTTCGGCGCTGTGCATCTTCATCGGCAACTTTCTGGGCAAACTCCGCCGCAATTTCGGGTTGGGGATACGGACACCTTGGACCCTGGCCAGTTCAGTCGTCTGGGAACGGACGCACCGGCTGGGTGGCTGGCTCTTTGTGGCGGTAGGCTTGCTCGGTATTCCGTGCAGTTTTATCCCTTCGCTGGGCCCCTGGCCGGTTCTTGTTCCGGTTTTCGCCGTCCTCATCTTTCTCTGCATCTATTCGTATGTCTGCTATCAGCGCGTTTCGCAGGAGCGGGGTGAACCCCTCTCACCGCCATTTGAGAGGGATCAGCAGTAGACGACCATGCTGTAGTCAGGGCGCTTACCCACGCCAAGAGAGCGTAGGCAGGCGTTCTTCCGCGGGATCATTGCTCTTCCGTCTCGGAGGGTCTCTTCACCTGGTGAAGAGGGCTGCGCGGAAGTGTGGCAAGGCCGGTTTCATTGGCTCCCACGGCCTTTTCCTCCAACGGGAAGTTGAACAAGAACGGTTGCATGAGGCCAAGGGCGCGGCGTTTGCGGCGCGCGGGAGCTTTGTCAGGCACTCGCCAATAGAGTAACCATTCATCCGCGTTCATCGTCCACAGGGGTAACTGAGGTGTCAATCCCAGGATTGGAGCGAAGAGTGAGCACTGAATTTACAAAAATGATGCGTGGCGATCCGCATATAGAGCGGTTTCTTAGCCTACTACAAGCCTCATTGCTCATGATTGAGGGCAATTGCTCAACATTCAGGGCCAAACTTGCTCACATTTCGGGTCATTTACCAGCACGCTTACAAAGGCTCCTCGGACGTATTCTGGCAGCCCAGGGGCACCATGAGCAGGCTGATTATTACTTCGAGCGAGCAATCGAGGTGTTTAGCACATATGAAATGCGCCTTGACCATGCGCGCGCTCTGCAAGGGTACGGCGTCTCCCTCC
>Ga0207646_10003873_pt1 | contig 16613 bp, 15 predicted proteins | sample KBSK5502metaG_FD_184343 | JGI IMG/M metagenome (GOLD analysis project Ga0207646, IMG submission 184343) | Corn, switchgrass and miscanthus rhizosphere microbial communities from Kellogg Biological Station, Michigan, USA - KBS K5-50-2 metaG... | ecosystem: Host-associated > Plants > Roots >... | reverse complement strand
TGGAGCTACTTAAACGCCGACAGGCTGCTCTCCCCGAGGAGTGCGGATGGGTCTTCCCGGCGAAGCGCTCAGGCAGCTTCTGGAGATGGGGGAGCGCCGAGGACGAGGCGGTCCGGGAAAAGACGGGCGTGGCCGACCTGCGGGCGCACGACCTCCGGCGCACAATGGCGACGAGGATTCGAGCGCTTGGCTTCGCGCGAGAGACGGTCGACGCGGTGCTCGGCCACCGCGAGAGCCGGCTCGCGCAGACGTATCAGGTCTATGACCACCTCAAGGAGAAGACGGCCGCGTTGAAGGCATGGGAGCGCGAGCTCGCTCGCATCCTGGCCGGGAAGAAGAAGGGCAGCCGCGATGTGCTCGCCTTCGCGCGACAGGGTGCAAGCTCTTGATGAAAGAGCGGCTACCTAGGGGTTATCACGCCGCGGGTGAATGGCACTCATGAGGTCATGGGTTCGATCCCCATCAGCTCCACCAACTCCAGCAATAAACTTAGCGAAGTGACCCTGGCGAGAAGGGTGCTTCGTGTCTTGTTTGTGTCTTGTTTCGAGTACCATCCCGCAGGATTCAAGGGGAGGCCAGTTTCGTGCCGAAGCAACGGCGACGGTCCATCGGTCGCGAAATCCTGCTGATCCGCAGGTCGCTCGCCTCCATCATGCGTTCGCTGGTCCGACTGGGGCCGGCACTGGAAGCACCCGCGGCGGGCGGTCGCAAACTTCCAGAGCGGCGCGGACGCACGTTGCGGCTGTCGGCAGAGCGCCGCGCCGCGCTCAGGTTGCAGGGCCAGTACATGGGTCACCTGCGGAGCCTGAAGCCACGGCAGAAGTCACGGGTGAAGGCCCTGCGGGCAGCGAAAGGTGTCAGGCCAGCTATCGCGTTCGCGAGGAGGCTGGCGAAGCGGTAGCGACGCGCGCACTTGAGTCCGCGCTCACGGTCCCTGGGTTGTATGGCGGCAGAGCCGAAGCACGGATGGCGGTGAGAGCCTCGAGCGAGCGCAGCGTGCCGTCCACCAACTCGTATCGGTGGAAGCCGTGCGCCATGCGAACGAGCTCGGCCGCTACCAGGGCTGACGTGACGGCGCCGACAAAGGGTGCGCCTACGGTCCGGCCGGCAACCTGCAGGAGGCCGCACTCGTCGAGTCCGTCACGTCGCAGGGTCCGATAGGCGGGCTGGTCCAAAAGGGTTGTCGGGGAATCAGCCGAGGGTAGGCTTCCCCACCGCGCCCTGGCGGATTTCTGAGCTGGGAACGAATGCACCTGAAACGCCAGATACTCCGAAGGACCGGCGCCCAATCCCGCCTCCACGACCCGAGTGAAGCCAACGTCTTCCAGGACCGCCCTCGCGTTCGGGTTGTCGACACCGCACACGGCCACCCCAGGCTCGTCAGGAGCAACGGTGAAGTTGGCGTCGAAGCGGCGTTCGATCACGACGGTTCGGAAGCCTCGCTGTTCGCACCACGATGCCATGGCACGTGCCTTCCGCCATCCGACGTGCTTGACCGTCGTCAGCAATGACGTGCTGTCATTGGCCTTCACCAGCTCATCGAAATCCTGAAGCACCAGTCCTACTGATCCCGGGCTCGCGTAGGGCAAGAAGCCCAGGGTCCAAAGGACCGCCTGTCCAAGATGTCCGAGACCGATCAGCCAGAGCCGCGCCGGAAGTTGGTGAATCGGTGGCTCAGTCTCCATGGTCCGGAAGTCCTCACCCGGCCTCCATAGCGAGAGCCCCGTCTCTCGCCGACCCGCGGCAGCGTTCGTGCCGCGGACGAACTGGAAGATCTCGCTCACGCCGAGCGCACCGGCAAGAACGCCGGCCGGTGTGAACTCCGATCGCTCATCGAGTCGCGTGACGCCGAGGGGCGCAACCACCCCAGTCCAGCCATCGAAGGTGGCGCGGAGCGCCAAGGGCGCGTGGTTCGTTCGGGTGTTCACGTCGCCGATTACCAGCACCGGCACGTCTGGTGGCGCTTCAGAGACCACGTGGCCTTGCAAATCGAGAATCGCGTCGCCGAAGGTGCGACGATCGCGCCACGGAACTGCCAGCGGTGCTTCCATCGGGCCGGTGACCGACACTCCGCCCAAGAAGCAGCGTCGGCCAGTGTTCACGGCTGTTAGGGCGGCGGCTTGCAGCGTTGCGGACTCGCTAACGTCTGGACCCAGGGACAGGTGCAAGCGGTAAGCGGCGAAAAGATCGTGTGCCTCCTCGATGCTTCCCGCCTCGCCGGTGTCGAGGGCCATCTTCACCATTCGGTTGAGGCCATCCGCCAGTCTCGTCGGTCGCATATTCCGTTATCCCCAGAGGCCAACGTAGAAGTAGGCACTCGCGATGGGCCCGCTGCAGTCTCGCCAGCAATGGGCGCCTTCGTACTCGTAAATGCCGAGATCGGGGAGCCGAATGCGACCTTGGGCGAACATGGGGACGATGATGGCCACGTGGCCACCGGCCGCGATCATCGGGTTGTCGCGGTCCAGGCTGCTTTGGCGAGCGAGCCCTCCGTGGGTATGGACGTCGGCCACCACGGTCTGGCCCCCGTCGCGGCAGAGTTTCCAGAGGGGTCCGTACCCCCGGCCGTCAAACACGACGATGCCTGTGGCGAGGGCGCCTGGATCGAGATCGTCGTAGTACACGGCCCTCTCGATGCGGCGACGATTGCCCCGCGTTCGACCAAGCAAAAACGCGCCGCTCTCCGACCGGCCGCCGCCACGAAGCCGCAGTTCGTGAAGCAGCGCGCGCCACACGCTGGTGGAACACGCCATGCGGTGGCTAGGAGCTACGAAGGCCCGAATAGTCGCTGGAATTGAGAAGTTCATAGATCACTTGCAGGTACTGGGTGATGTCGCGCTGCGGCGACCAGATCAACGAAGGATGCTGCGTCCGCCACGGGTCGTGGCCCTCGATGGCATGCCGATCGCACGGCAGGTAGAGACATTGCCCGGACTTCCAGCCGGGGTTGAACGCCAGAGGTACTCGCGATCGACCTCCCGGCCACCGATCCGGCGGCAGCGGGGCGTCGGCGGACTCGCTCCAGGGCTGTGCCGTCGGTGGGGTCTGGGGGTACCCCGTGCATTCAAACCGGAAGGCGTACTCGCAGGGCGCCCCCGGACGCTCAGCGGCGCTGACCGCGATGATGGCGTGGGGCCAGGTCATGACCAGGAGCCGCCACCGACCCCGATCAACACCGCTCAGGAACGGCCCTGCATCCAGGTGCGCGCGGAGCACGGTTTCCGCGATGTCCATCGCCTGGCCTCAGCCCTCGACGCGGACCTTGGGCACCAGGTCGAACGACACGGAACATTGCGAGCCGGTCACCAGCGTCCCGATATGGATGTCCTCGTCCGGCCGCTCCGCGGACCCCGTCAGCTGGAGCACGTGCTCGGCGGCGTCCACGTCCGACATGTTGAAACCCTTCGGGCCGACCGCCCACCTCTTGACGCGCTTCATGGTGGTGGCAGGCGGAAACGTCTCTGCCTTCTGGACGCCGTTGAACGTGACGTTCACGGCCACCTTCCGGCAGCGGTGGAGGTGCACGCGCCCGAGGTGGCGGATCTGCGTCGAGGCGATCGGCGCGTCCAAGTCGATCGGGGATTCCTCGTCCTCGATCCACAGGACCACGCCCTCGACGACGGAGAGGCCGGCCTCCCGTGCGGCCACCAGGATGTCGCGGACCGCACCCCCTTTCTTGGCCTTGATCAGCACGATGTCGCGGATGCCCTCGCCCTGCACAAACAACTCGATGTCCTCTCGCTCGGCCATTGGCCAGCCTCCATGCACCTCGCGGCGCGCACAGGACCGCCGCCCATCGCGGCTTTGCCGCCGGAGCGGCTCGGTCCTCCTACTGGCTCAATTCAGGGACGTGAGTCGGACCGGAAGTGGAGGACGCAGGACTACTGGTCCTCGCCCGCCGGGCAAACGAAGTAGAAGGGGCAGCGCGGGCAGTTGTGCTCGCTGGGGGTGGGTGCGAAATTGCCACGCGCGATGCCCGCGAGCGCGTCGTCGTAGTGGCGGAGCCGGGTCTTCACCGTAGATGGCTTGAGGGTGACAACCTGAACCGTGTCCGTGGAGAGGAACCGAGCCCTCACAGTTCGCCTCACCTGCGGCTCAGCCACGGCTGCTGCATGCACGTAGAGGGCGTAGACGTCCTTGTCCAACTCAGTCTTGGTCGGCCGGCCTGTGCGGAGCCTTTCGACGATTTCACTGCCGTCAGACAGCGTTTCCACGTCGTCGGGCACGAGCCTGACCTGTCCGTGCAGGAGTGCCACGTCCCACTGCGGTGCCGAAACGCTGGCACCCTCCCGCACGCGACCGATAGCCCGCTGCACCATTGATTCAGCCACGCGTCGATAGAGCGCGGCGTGGGCGTGCGTCCGTGGTCCAACCGTCTGCCAGACATCATCGAGCTTCCGCTGGGCTATGCCCTCGTCCACGTGCTCGCCCGCGCGACGCTGTTGGCCTATCCAGCGCAACACGTCGTAGACGCAGCGATGGAACTCGACGTAACCTGAGCCATCCCGGCCAGCACGCACCTCGAGCACGTACCGGTAGTAGTACTGCCGGGGGCACCTGGAGTAGGTGTCCAGTTCGTCGACCATGAACGGGCGTGCGTGCACAGGCGGATCGGGAAGGGACACCGGGCCGGCTGGCGGCCGTCCCGGCCACGTGACCGGGCCGTCCGGCAGAGTCGGCAGCTGGCCGCGGATGGCGTCTAGAAGGTCCGAGGCGTTGCTTCGCTGTGCCGCCGAGTAACGCTCGGCCCGCGACAAACAGAGGAAGTCTGTAGCGCGAGAGAGCCCAACGAAGAATAGACAGGCTTCCTCGGACTCGTGCTCATCAGCGGACGAGTCGCACATCCCAATCGGCGGAGGGCACGGCCGCCCCTGCCGGCGCGCTGGAAAAATCCCTTGGCCCAGCGCAGGGATGTAGACGGCCTTGAACTCCAGCCCTTTGCTCGCGTGCACCGTCAAGAGTCGAACGGAGTCCATGCCGTCGGCCCAACTGGGCATCAGACGGAGTTGTTTCTCTTCTCCGAGTTCCTCGAGCCAGCGCACGTACTCCAGGAACTGGCGGCCAGGATGCACTCGCACTCGGCCCACCGCGCGAACGCGATACTCGGCGGCGAAGCGCAGGAGCTGGTACAGGGCGAGACGCTGCTGTTGTCCTCGAACGCTCTCATCGCCCAGGAGAGGTTTCAGGTAGTCGCTGCGAACAAACAAGTAGGACGCGAGGAGGGTCCACGGCCGCGTGCCGTAGTGAACTCCAGCGATGTGCGAGGCCAGACGAGCCAAACCGGCCTTCCCTTGCTCAGAAATCTCAGCGCTCGTCGTGGCCAGCCCTAGAGCCTCTGGAAAGAACTGTTGTTGCTCACGCGCCAACCGGAACAGGGTGAGCACGTCACGAAGCGGGACCGAGTATTCGGGGAAGCGCGCCACTCGTAGCAGGCCGCGCCCACCGCCGCCGGTAGTGAGCGAGACGAGCGCCAGCATGTCGCGGACCTCTAGCCGCTCGAAGAGATCTCCAAGGTAGAAGGTCGGGATCCCGGCCCGTTCCAACGCGGCGGCAATGCGGGCGAGTGTCGTGTGGGACCGGCATAGGACGGCCTGCTCCCGCAGGCGGACTCCGGCGGTTCGCTGAGCCTCTATTTGGCGCGCCAGCCCATCCGCCTCGGCCGCGAGGTCGGCGGCGACCTCCATCGTCACGCGGCCGTCAACCTGCCGTTCCACGACCCAATCGGCGAAGCCACCGCCCCCCGCGCTTGGCGGCATGCCCTTGGCGAAGGCGGACATGGCGCGCACCACGGCCCTCCCAGAACGGTAGTTTCGGCGCAACGGTGTCACCTTCGCTCCAGGAAAATCCGTTGTGAAGCGATGAAGATTTTCGGGCGCGGCGCCTCGGAAACGGTAGATCGACTGTCGGGCGTCGCCAACGACCCACAGTCCGGCCCCCGCTCCGACCAGCTCACGCAGTAACATCGCGCTCGCACGATTCACATCCTGGTACTCGTCCACGAGCACATGAGGGTGCTCCCGGCGGACCTCGTCCCGCACTTTGGGGTGCTCACGCAGCAGGCGTACAGCCTTATAGATCAGGTCGCCGAAGTCGAGGAGGCCATCGGCATCGAGCGCCTTCTCATAGGCTGCATACACAGCCGCGACTTCGAGGGCCTTGGCTGCGACCTCCTCGTCGTCAGAGCATGTGGCCTCAGTCCGCATACGCTCCGCGTGCTGCGCGTACTCCGCAGGTCCCACGAGCTCGTCCTTGGCTCGCGAGATGGCTCCCACGATGTGCCGCAATGGCAAGGCCGGCTCACGCAAGTCTCGGTAGTACGCCAATGGAAGGTCTGCAACGCGCGACTCAAGGAGGGCCACGGAGTCGGCGGGGTCGAGAACCTCCGGTCTGGCCGATAGGCCGAGCCGTTCACCGTATTTCCTAAGCAGCTCGAGGCCATAGGCGTGGAAGGTCCCCATCCAGATCTGAGGAGCCACCTCGGGACGGGCACGAGCCACGCGGGCCCGCATCTCCTCAGCAGCTCGGTTCGAGAAGGTCAGTGCCAGGATCGCCGCGGCGGGGACGCGCTGTTCCAGAAGAAACAGCACACGGGCGCACAGCGTTCGAGTCTTCCCAGTGCCGGGGCCCGCATCAACGAGCAGCGGCCCCCGCGACGCGCTGGCCGCGGCCAGCTGGCTAGCATCGGGCGGTTGCTCGTCGGCGCCGCTGCCCGCTCCATGGTCGGAGTCCGGCTCTGATCGTGGCGTCAGAACTGCACGCGCGACCTGATGAAGCACAAGGTTCTCCGATAGGCCAATGCGCTGCGCGATCGCAGGGACGCGGAGGTCATCTGTCACGTACCATTCGCGAGCCAAGTCGAGGGGCAACAGGAACTCTCGCGCGAAGACATTCGCCTCTCGCTCGCGGCGTTCGCTCGGACCGTACCCCTCTACTCGCTGCACGCCCATCGGGAGGTCGTCCTCATCGGCTTCCGGGTCGAGGTCGGACTCCCGACACGCGGCCTGCTCGTGGTGGAGCCAGAGATGCGCATACTCGTGAGCCTGGTAGAAGAGGGCAAGGTCGGCGTCGACGTCTCGATCGAACCAGATTCGCTGAGCGTCGCGGTCAAGCACGGCCTTTGCCCCGTCGAGCAAGGAATCGCCGCGTGGCACACCGATGCGCTCCATGGTGGTAAGTCGATCGAGAGCAGCCAGGAGGGAACTCGCGCGTTGGTCGCCGGCCGCCTCGGCAAGCGCCGAGGCCCTCCTGACACGGCCGCTTTGGCGGATATCATCCCAGTGCGTCATGGACGCTGCGTGCGACTCCGTTCAGTGACCGTTGCCGGCGCCGGATCGCAACCAATGACTACGGTCTTCCTCAGCCATCGTTGGGTCGCTACGGACGGCGGTGTCGAAGTCCTGGGGATCAGCCAGCGTTGGCGTGCTGTCGGCACGGTAACGAGCACTCGTTGCGAGAGTGGGCGCCTGCTGCAGGTAGAGGGAGACATCGTCTTCCTGGCACTCCAGCGTAGCGGAGAGCCGTGCCAGCAGATCTTTGGGAATGCTTGGGTACCGGATGAGGCGGCGATCCAGCTTCCGCATGAGCACCTGGCCCAGCCGCACGGCACCCGCGAACTGCTTTAGGCTCATTCCCAAACTCTGGGCTCTCCCAAGAAGGGAGTCGATCGCGGGCCCACGATCCGGGGGCGATGACATCTCGTGCAGGAGGTTCTGGACAATGCTCATACCCCGCAGCACGAGAGCGTCTGCCTCGGGACCGCTGGGCTCCTTAGGGGAAGCCGAGTTCATGATGGTCCAACTCGCGATGAAGTCCACCAGCTCACGTTCGAACTGGGGATAGTCGCGAATCCACTGCTCAGGAGAACTTGCGCTTGGCGTTCCCGCTGAGGCGACAAGCGCGTCCAAGACGTCCTCCAGCGCATTGAGACCACTACTGTTGCGATTCATCTCTGTCCTCCTCGCCAATTGGCCAGAAGCCGCTCCGCTTCATTCAGCCACGTGCGAATTGTGCGTGGCGTCCTGTTCAGGTGACGGCTGATCGTCGGCACTGTCGGATCCGCATCCTCGATCGGCCATTCGTAGTAGTGCCGCAGGAGAAAGGCCGACCGGAGATTCTCGGGCAGCTGGCTGAGGGCCAGCGTGATGAAGGGGATATCCAGGCGCGCAGCGGGCAGAGGTTGAACTGAGACGCGCTGCAATTCCTCCTCCGTGAGAGTCGCTGCGTCTGATTGTTCCGCATCTGGTCCGTCGTAACCGGGAAGCGCCGACAACTCCACCTGACTCCGGGTGCGTTTGCGTGCCCGTAGTTGCCGCTGGAACGCCTGCACGCACAGGCTCTCGATCACCACCCAGAACCGGACCTGGAGGAAGTCTGCTTTGTCGGTGTCGATGTCGAGGATGCGACGAAAGAGGGCGTCGATCACCTCGCTTTCGCCCTCTTTCACGGCCTCAGGGCCGAGCGAGCCGAGGTGCTTCCAGACGATACTGACGAGCCGGCGAAGGAGAGCCGCTGTAAGGTCGTTGACACTCTGGCTCTCTGCCCGCCGCCGGAGGTACCGGATCAGGTAGACGAGGGACTCCTCGCTGAGGTACTCCGGGGATTCTCTGTCCGAGACGCCGGCCCTGGAGCGTAGCGCTTCGGGCGGCAGATCGAGGGCGGACCTGATCTGCCGTTCGACCCATGCCTCCCGCTCATAGGCCGTGCCGTTTCGATTGCGACGCGTCAGGGGCTCAAGGGTCACTTCAGGGCGGGGGGCTTCGCCAGAACCATTCAAGGTGCGCTCCCGGGCGAACCAAGTCCGCCCAAAAGGATGTAATCGCCCCTCCTCAGCCAAACCGGAAGCTCGCCACGAAACTGTGAATCCCCTTGCACGGGGCGGTTCCAACTCCTGAGAGGCCAGCGATTTCTGGGGAACACGCCGAAGCGCCCGGTGTGCCTTATGTACCCTGCGGAGTTCCTCAGACCATGCCCCCAGCGCTGGTCATGCCGTGAATTGAACTCGTCCTTCTCCGGCAAGGGAGGTCTACCCCTCGCCGCGCTCCCGCGTCCCGCGTAGCACTCGCTTCAGGCGCAGCACGACGCGTCTCTGCGCGGCCAGTCTCCGTAGCGAGTGTTCCCACACGCGTACTGACTTCCAACCCCTTCTCCTCAGCGCCTGGCTCGCCGCTCGATCCCGCCTCCGATTCCGAGCAATCTTCTCGCGCCAATAGGCGACGTTAGATGCGGGCACGCGCCCGCAACGCGGACAGCCATGCCAGAAGCAACCATCGACGAACACTGCGACCTTGGCGACGCGGAAGGAAAAGTCGGGCCTCCCGGGCAGGGAGACGTGCCGCCGCCAACCGCGCAAGCCCGCGCTGCGAAACAGGTCTACGAGGACGCCCTCGGTGGAGGCGTTGCCCCGGCCGCGAACGCTGGCCATGACCCGCGACCGCGTTTCCCTGTCGAAGGTGTCCACCGTTCGGCGCTAGGAGGCCACTGCCGCCGTCCCTGAGAACAAACTGAGGCCGTTCGCCGTAGCTGCGAGATCCTCCCGGAGTCGACGTACGTCCACCCCCACGGCCGTGACACGACATCCCGTAGCGGCATCCCCGAGATCATGAAGCGACAGCTCGTGATGTGGATAGATGAGGAAACCAACTGGCGCGTTGAATGCCGCGGCGTGCACAAGCAACTGATAGATGTCCGACGGTTTCTCTGAGCCTCCCCACACCTTGTATTTGGTGTCTCCGATCGCTCGGACGGCGCCAGTCGCCTCGCTCACGACGATGTCCGGAAACGCTCGCAGCTCGCCAGGCCTCCGGAAGACCGGCGCGCCCCGACCAGCGTCGCGAACTCGAAACGTGGGTCCACCGAGGTCCGACAGGACGTTCCTCACGGCAAGTTGGAACAGGTTCTCGAGATTGAGGAACCAGGTCCTTGGTAGTCGGTCTTCCAGCTGAGGAGTAGCTTCGAAACTCTCGTGAGCGAGCACGGTTCTCGCGAGAGCGAGAGCATCACGAGTATGGGGTTGCGTGGCGGCGTCGCAGAGACGCTCAGCCGCCGCGACAAACGCATGGCGGGGCCCGAAGAGGACGCCGGCGTCCTGACAGTCAGAGAAAAGCATCGCAAGGGCCCGACACGCGGCGACGTCGGCTCGACCCAGGTCGACGACAGCAGCTACCCGTTCCACTTCCCGCAATGCGCGCAGAAGCACGCGATTCGTATCGGTGCGGTGAGTGAGCTCGTTGCGATCGAACACCAAGATATGGCGAAGCCCGCGAGCCCTGAGGCCAACGGACCGCGTGACATCGATCTTGCCCGCAACCAAAGCACCCCTCGTCCGATGCCGTTGGTAGACACGCTCTCTGCCCAGTGTCGCGTAGCGCCGCACCGACCGAAGGAACTGCCGGATGAGCAACGCCGCCAGGGGTCCTAACTCAGTTGAACCCGTGGGAACCGCCTCGATACGAAATGCATCATGCGTTGCGTAAGCCAGCAGCGCCTCAAGCGACCCGGGCACTTTCTCATGGCACTCGACGCGGACATCACCGAGCCAAGCTGTCCCGACGTAGCAGCCAGCGCCCAGAGCTCGCCTGCCGCCCTTCGCTTGCGATACCGAAAGCACTCCCCCCTCGACGAGGCGCCAGAAGGCGGGTTGCCCCGAGAGGATCTGCCATGCCGCGGGAGGCACGCTCGCCTCCCCTCTTTCGGGCACGCGAACTATGTAGCGGGGGGCGGTTCTGAGTAGCTTGGGTCCTTCCACGGGTACAGCTCCTCGATTGTGTCGGTAAAGGCGTGGGGTTCTACCAACGGTCGGCGCAGGAGGTGCTCGATCCGTTCCGCCCACAAGCGGGACAAGTCGGGTTTCTCGCGCTTCACGTCGGCGAAGATCCCGTGGCCGAACGGCATCGTGTCCTGATACATGTCAGGAAAACGCTCTCGACAGACCTCGAAGATTCGCCGCAACCGTTGAACAACAGTAGGGGTCAGCTCCGATGCCTTCAGCATCTCGGCAAGTTGCTCCATACTCGGAGGGCAGCGAATAATCCTCAACCGGCGCAGCAACGCGGCATCCAACTCAAGCGCCGTCCGGTCGGTCGGGTTGTAGGTGGCCAGGATCGTAAGGTTGTTGGCTACAAACACCGGGCGGCGGCTGTAGATCGTGAGAAACGCCCTGCTCCGGTGTTCGACGTACGTGAGCAACTCACCCAAAACAGCGGCGATGTTCGCACGGGTCAACTCCTCGACCAGGAGCACGTATCGATTCCCTGGATCGTCCAGCGCACGGTCATTCCACTCCAGGAAGACGCCAGGGACGACCCTGACTCCACCGTCGGTGTCGATGCGCATACCTTCGACGAACTCCTCGTACGAGAAGCTCTGGTGAAACTGAAGTTCGCGGACGAACAACGGCTCGCCCGCGAAACGCTGCGCTGCGATCGAGGCGACGAAAGACTTGCCCGTGCCTGGCACCCCCGCGAGCGCCACAATCGCCCGCGAACCGTAGCTCTCGCAAGCCGCCACCACCTCGTTGATCTTCGCCTCCGTCGCGGGGCCGTAGTCGGTCATGAGAGTCCCCTATCTCAGGTCTTCGGGCAGACCTGCCCAGCGAGCTACGTGCTCGGAGTACTCCGCAGTCGACCCGAACTCGCGATGCTTGTGGTGGATTCGGGACGCTTCCCTAACGACTTCGAAAGCGTTGGGTCTTATCGTGTAGAACGTGCCGTCTTGACCCTTCTTGTCTTGAATGAGCGTCCACCCGAACGACGCCATCGAGATCCAGGGAATGATGCGATCCTCTATCGGCTCGGTCTCAACGACCCTCTCGCCCATGGCCTCGGGCGCTCCACTCACTCGGCTGTCGCGAATGAGGCCAATGGCCCGGGCCAGGTCGGTTTCGTCGCGCACCCGCATGAGGGCGCGGTTCAGCTCCTCGGAACTCAGCTTGCCTTCCAGCGCGAGCATCGCGCGCCAGATGAAAGCGAAGGGAAAGACACGCATGGAGGCGTCGTATTTCTTGCCGGCGCCAGTAGGGTTTCGCAGTTGGCAGGCGGCGAGGGCGTACGCCGCATGCCTGCCCAAGATGACTGCGTTGGGAGCGTTGATGACGTTCATGAAACGCCGCGTGGCCGCGCCGAGCCGGGTGACGCGGACCCGCCCGCCCTCATCCTCGTAGAGAAGGCCGATCGTCTCGTAGACTTGCTTGCCGTCGCGGTATCGCTTTGGGTCCGGAAGTTCGCGTTCCGACCCGCCGGCTCGAGCGCGGTCGTACGGGAGGAGTCTCAGCAATTCGTCGGGTGTGAGCCCATCAGCCTCCAAGAAAGGCTTGAGATTCTTGGACGGCTCAGGGACAAGTCGAAACGTTTGGTGCAGAGAACCGGACCAAGTCACCCGCTCTTGTGGCATGTCGGGCGTCAAGGGTATCTCGGCGGCGCCGCCCCCGCCAGTTGGTAGATTAGGCGCCGTGAAATAGAGCCAATTGCGCCGCGTGTTCGCGTCGATCGCCTTGCTCCCCGCGGAGGTACGCGGCGACCCCCTTGCCGATGACTGCCGCCAGCGGCGGAGGCACCGCGTTGCCGATCAGGGCCGCGATTTCCTCCTGGGTGCCCCGAAACTCGAAGTCATCCGGGAAGCCCTGCAAACGAGCACCCTCACGTAGCGTGATGTTCCGGTCCTCGAATGGGTGCGCAAACTTCCCGCGCGTGAAGCTGTCAAACCTCGCCGTAATGGTGGCGGCAGGAGCTGCAGGGGCGAGGCGGCCGTACACGTACCGGTGCCCGATTCGAGCAGCGCCGTTCTTGTGACAGTTGACCCGAAGTTCAGGGGGCAGGCTCTCGAAGCCGCCTCCCGGAGGAATGTACTTCAACCGAAGGAGATTGGTGGGCGAGAGCTTTGTCCGGCGATGAAGCGGGTCGGCGGGCGCCTCTGTCGGCGGCGACGGCAGATCGCCGATGGCGTCCCACACCGTCCGAAATTGGCCGGCCGCATGAGTAGGCGGCGGGAACCCGAACGGCGGATCCCCTACCGGCCAGCCGTAGAAGAAGACTCGCCAGCGCACCTGAGGGAGACCATACTCTGCAGCGTTCGCGCGAATGCTCTCGACGGTGTAGCCCTGGCTCCGCAAGTAGCGGGTGAAGGCCTCAACTAGCGCCTGGCCACGCTTGCCCACGAGACCGAGAACGTTCTCCATGAGGTAGAGACGAGGCCGCGCCTCTGCAACCAGTCGAGCGAATTCAAGCACGAGATTGTTTCGGTCGTCAGAGTCAGATCCTATGCGCTGGATCGAGAAGCCCTGGCAGGGCGGCCCCCCAACGACGACGTCCGGGCGACCCTCTAGTCCGAGTTCGGCAGCAACCGCCTCGAATGAACTGCCACGAAGGTCGAGGCATGCGGCGCGATGATCGGGAAAATTAAGGCGGTAGGTGTCGACGGCCACGCTCCATGAGTCCACCGCGCCTGCAACCCGTAGGCCCGCGTCCGCAAGTCCGGCACTCATGCCGCCGGCGCCGCAAAACAGGTCGAGAGCGGTCGGTTCGCCCGCTCCTGGGCCGCTCATGACGCCCGCGTGAGGGCGCGGGTCAGCAAATGACCCGCCTTCAGAGCGGGAATCATTCGCGAGAAGGACGCGCCGACGGGCGCGCTTATCCCGCGATCGAAGACGGCGTTCGTCGGCTCCGCCGCGAGCAACTCGCCCGCCACATGCAGAGCCAAATACGCGGCAAAGGCCGGCGGAACGGCGTTGCCAATCTGTCGGAATCGCTCGTCGAGCGTACCCGCAAATGCGTACCCTGACGGAAATCCTTGCAGCAGAGCCGCCTCTCTTATCGAGAGACCGCGGTGTTGCTCGGGGTGAACGAATCGTCCGCTCGCCGGGTTGCGCGCGTAAGCCGTGATCGTGATCGACGGGCGATCCCAGTGAAGCCGGCCGTACACGTCGTCGTACGCTCCCCGGCCCTGTTTGCGCCGGGCGCGCTCCAAGCAAGCTGGGCCGACGTCGGGCGGGCGGTTACCGCCGTCGCGCGGAACAGCCTCGATCACCTCGATCGTCGATTCCCGGTGAGAGGCCGTGTAGTGCATCGGATCGGCCGCCAGTCGTTCCCCGGCGGCGATCCGGGGCAGATGACCTATGGCGGACCGGACGGTCCGGAAAGAGGTGCGTTCCATGAAACCCTGTACCGGCATGAAGCGCTTACGCAAGCCGAGCATCAGCGCACGGTATCGCTGCTGCGGAACGCCGTACTCCGCCATGCTGTGGACGCTAAGGTGAACGTAGTAGCCGGCGCGCTCCAACATCCGCCGAGCCCGTTCCACAAAGGGCCAGTACGCGTCCGTAAGGAGCTCCGGTACGTTCTCAACCACGACCGCGTCCGGATGGAGTGCAGACGCTACTCGGGCGAAATCGACGAACAGGGAGTTTCTGGGATCGCCGCGGCCTTCCGCGTTGCGGTGAGACGAAAAACCCTGACAGGGAGCGCATCCGATCAAGACCCACGGCGTCTTCGGTGCCCCGATGGCATCCGCGAGCGCCATGGGCCGGCGCCGCGCAAGCTGGTGGATGTCCGCCTGCAGCGGAGTGAGACCGAGATTCGCAGCGTAGGTGCTGTTGGCGATGCGGTCGATATCAATGGCCCTGTGGAGACGGTAAAGAGGGAGGAGCGAATTTACCGCATGGAAGCCGGCAGACATGCCTCCGCAACCGCTAAACATGTCGACGACCGCGATCGGGCCAACGGCCTTCGGCGGCCAAAGAGAGTCCAACCGGAGAGCCGCGTACTCCCCACACGCGCGAGCGGCACGCCTCACTTCGTCGACGCCATCGGAAGAGGACTCAAGACGGCGAGCTGCCGCTAGCAGTCGTTGTCTGATCGTGCCGGAGGAGGCGCGACTCTCTCCTCGGTCGGCCCGTCCGCTATTTTCGACGACGCTGCGGGTCGGCGCCCTTCGAGCCACGGAAGCCCTCCGAGTCTAGGTACTCACGTACCAACCGAGCAAGCAGGGTGCTCTTCTTGAAAGCGCGCTCGGTGCAGTAGGCATCCAGGCGCCTGAAGTCCTGCTGCGAGAGCAGGACCGTTACCTTGCACGGACCCTCCGCTTGGGCGCTCACCTTGGCGGTAGAGGATGCCGCACTACTGCGTACGAGTCAAGAGTCCTACCCACTTGTCGGCAGGAATGCTCTCATGCGCGCGGGACAGTTTGGGTCCGAACGCCGTCTGGCAGCCGCCAAAAAAGGCTGGCCTAGCGTGACCGCTATATGTCGTGCGGTCAGCGCGTGAGACGGCCTCCAATTGTGCTCTCGATCCGCGCGAGCCTCATCCCGATTTCTTGTAGCGGACCAACGCGATCGAGGACCGCTCGCGCCTCGTGAAGAAGCTGTGTCGCGGCGGCGTGGAAAGCTCGCACGTTCTGATCGAGCGTCTCCAGCGGCTCCAACGTCCCCTTCTTGCGCTCGTAGTCGCGGCGGATCGCCGAGACGAGGCATTCGGAAATGGAGCGCCCTGTGATGCGCGACTCGCGGGCGTATTCGTCCCAAATTGGAAGGGGCAGCGTGACGGACCAAGCCTTGCGTGTCTCCCACCGCGCACGGGCCTTCTGGAGATGCTCGACGACGAGCTCACGAAGGTCTGTCCCGAGAGTGGCGTCTCGTGCGAGGCGGCCCTGAACATCGTCCAGCTTGTTGGCGCCCAGGGCCGCGAGTAGGCCGATCTCGCCGCGAGTCGGGTCGCCCGTGAGGGCGCGCTTGAGGCGGGCTTCCGCCTCTTCCTGGCTCAAGTGGAAACGCTCGAACAAGCCCATGACAGCCTCCCTCTCTCACTCTCCGCGGGAACGGAACCGGCTCACCGTGCGGCCAAGCTCCTGCATCAGGCGGAAGGGCTTGGGAAGCGCTTCCGAGAGCTTGCTGAAGACGGCTCGCGCAATGTCTCTCGCCGCTCGTTCTGGGTCCTGCTCTAGCCGGCGCATGACTTGGGGCACTTGGCGGACCACGGCCACCCCGCGCACGATGCCCGGGAGCAACGGGGCTCGGGCCGGGCCTATCCGGGTCGGCCCGACCTGGGCGAGCGCTTGGTGGAAGCCCGTCAGGAAGCGCTGTTGGAACTGGGGGGAGCGGAGTTGGTCTCGGGTCCATCCGAGCTTCTCCGGCACCACGATCTGCACGTCGAGAGCCTTCCCGCGAGCCGCGTAGAGGAAGTTGTCGCGGATCCCTTCTCGCTCGAGGAAGGGATAGGCACGGTCCACGGCCCGCTGGATGACGTGCGCAGACTCCTCAGCATTGAGGCCCATTCGCTCTAGCTGTTCGGCTCCGGTCGGGACTAGTAGGCGAACGGCAAGCACGCGCTCGCTACCCCAGTCCCGTTCGGGGGCCTGGAGGCGACTCAGCGCCTCCGGCCGTTCGTCACCAGCGACTCGCGCGCCGGTTCGGGCTTCGCGCCTGTTGTCGCGATCGAGCGTGACGATGAGGGCGGGGACGACCGTGGGGCCGGGGCCTTCCGACCGCTCAAGCACCGGAGCCGTTCGCTCCGTGTGGGGTGCTCGCTCTTGGATCCGCGCCTCGATTCGCCCCAGCTCGTCAGCGCGAGGCCCCACCGCGGGGTCCAGGCTCGGCGCAAGACGCCGGATTTCATCGGAGAGCCGCG
>Ga0207646_10003872_pt1 | contig 16614 bp, 13 predicted proteins | sample KBSK5502metaG_FD_184343 | JGI IMG/M metagenome (GOLD analysis project Ga0207646, IMG submission 184343) | Corn, switchgrass and miscanthus rhizosphere microbial communities from Kellogg Biological Station, Michigan, USA - KBS K5-50-2 metaG... | ecosystem: Host-associated > Plants > Roots >... | reverse complement strand
CTGCGCATCGCTGACGACGGTAATAGTGATCGTCGAGCCCAAATGTTTGGCGCTGATCAACACGCCTTCCATCGCGCCTTCCTTTTGCGAACTGACGGTACCGGTGAGTGCGATTGACGAAGGACTCTGCGCTGCGGCCAGATGCGCCGCGACGGCAAGAACAATCAACAGGATAGTTTTTCGAAGCATGCGCCAGATTGTATGCCTCCTCTGACATAGCGGCAAACATTGCGAGCATGGTCGCATGGGTATATAAGCTACAGCGAGGAGGACGACGTCAATGGCCAAAGTGGCGAAAGAGGCGAAAGACCTGATACCGGTTGCTGGAAACGGTTTACTGGACCGCCGCGCGTTCTTCCGCGGCGGCGCCCTGGCGGCAATGACTGGATATACGCTGGTTCAATCGGCTTCGGCACAGCAGCTCGTGGATGATCCGTGGAGTCTGACGCCGGGAAGCGTTGTTCCCGATTACGGCCAGCGGTCTCGATTTGAAAAGGACGTCGTGCGCACGCTCAGCAATCCGAAGGGTGAGGCACGCACTCAGCATGCGCGGACGCCGCATCATCTGATCAACGGCACATTCACGCCGAATCCGTTGCACTTCGTGATTTCGCATGCGGGCGATCCTGACATCGATCCTGCAAAACATCGATTGGTCATCCACGGCCTGGTCAAGCAACCACTGGTATTCACGCTGGACACGCTGTCCCGATATCCCATGGTGTCTCGAATGGCTTTCGTCGAGTGTGGCGGCAACAGTGCGCCGCTTTTCTCGAACGAGCCGATCCAGGCGAGCGTTCAGGCGCTGCATGGCCTCGTCTCATGCGCCGAGTGGACCGGCATTCCGCTCTCTACCCTACTTGACGAAGCCGGGATCGATCCGAAGGCGAAATGGATCATTGCCGAGGGCGGCGACGCGCCTCACCTGAGCCGCAGCGTGCCGCTGACCAAAGCTATGGATGACGCCATGATCGCGCTGTATCAGAACGGCGAGCGCATCATGCCCGGTAACGGTTATCCGTTGCGTTTGCTCCTGCCCGGCTGGGAAGGCAACATGAACATCAAATGGGTACGGCGGATTCAGCTTACCGAAACGCCGGGAATGACCTTCTATGAAGCCAGGACATACGCGCCGATCCTTCCCGGCGGCAAAGCGTACCGGTTCTATTTCCTCCAGGAAGTGAAATCGTTCATCACACATCCGTCGTTCGGCCTCGCGATGAATGGGCCAGGCTTTTATGAGATCTCAGGCATTGCCTATTCGGGAAATGGCCGAATTGCAAAAGTCATGGTCTCCGCCGACGGCGGGAAGACCTGGGCGCAGGCAGCACTGCAAGAGCCCGTGCATAGCAAGGCGTTCACGCGTTTCCGCGTGCCGTGGCGCTGGGATGGAGGCCCGGCGGTATTGCAAAGTCGAGCCTGGGACGAAGCGGGTTACTCACAACCGACACGAGCCGAACTCGTCTCGGCGCGCGGCCAGACAACGAAGGTTCCGGCTGTAACGGCGTTCACGAGCCAACACTACAACGCGATCACCAGTTGGTCGATCGAGCGTGGCGGGGAGGTGAAACATGTATACGCCTAAGCGGTGCGTGCCGGGTTTTGTCCTGACGCTTGCTCTCGTTTCCACTACTGTCTTCGCTCAAACGCCAAAACTGGGGAAGCCGATCAGCGCCTCCGAGCTCGCAACATGGGACATCAACGTCCTGCCGGACGGCACCGGCCTCCCGCCCGGGAATGGGACACCAGCTGAAGGCGCTCGCGTCTACGCGGCAAAATGCGCAGCCTGCCACGGCCAGGAAGCCAAGGGTGGAGCGAATGCCCGACTGGTCGGAGGCGAGCCGATCAAGAATATGGAGTCGGAGAAAACCATCGCGAACTTCTGGCCCTACGCAACAACGCTCTTCGATTACATTCGTCGCGCCATGCCATACCGGCAGCCGCGATCGCTCACCAACGAAGAAGTGTATGCGCTGACGGCTTACATTCTTTCGCTGAACAAAATCATCGGCGAGAACGATGGGATGAATGCCCAGACGCTTCCCAAGGTGCGGATGCCGAACCGGGACGGATTCATTATCCGCTTTCCCGAGAGAACTCCCTGAAATTCGGTGAAATTCGGGGACAGAATAGCCACAAAAAGGCACAAGAGGCACAAAGATACTTACGAATATTTTTTGTGCTTTTTGTGCCTTTTTGTGGCTATTCTGTCCCCGAATTTCAGACGTCCGTCCCCGAATTTCCCGCACGGGCCAGGAACTGTCGATATGCATCGTTCCCGGTGTGCGATTCCATGACCTGAGCAAGCAGTCCGGTACAATTCGCGATGGCGAAGCTGATACCGTGCAGATTAAATTCTCGAGGAACTCCTGGTATTGAACGCGGATAAGGTGATGCCAGAAAGATTCCATCGTGAAACCTGACTTCGTCGCGATTGCATTCGCCGGCCGAGTCGACTCCGATTGCTCCTTCCAGCATTCCAGGGAGCAGGTTCGCGGCGCTCACGACGAACACTCCCTGTGAATTAGCCCGCCGCAGAAAATCTTCAAAGCGGGGCCGATACTGGTCATTTGCCGTCCCGACACTGAGATTCACGATGTGCATTCCGTGTCCCAGACACCAGTCGAGGCCACGCATTACAGTATCGATATTCGCCGCCAGCCGCCGGTCGAAGATACGCACGGCGTAAAGTTCGGCAGCAGGAACCTTTTCATGAATCACGCCGGCGACCGCAGTGCCATGTCCGATTCGATCCACAAAGTCGGGACTTTCGCCTTCCGCGTATAAGAAGACACCACCCGTGACCTGGCCGACGTGTGGATGACCCGGGTTGATCCCGCTGTCGACAATGCCGACACGGACGGTCATTGCAACTCTGCCAGCGCTTCCTCGCTGACCCTTCCTCCATCGAGTGTAATGACCTGGCCGGCGATGGAAGCTAATGAGGGACGATGTGTGATGATAATGGCAGTCCGCCCGCGCAAGGCTGTTGCGAGTGAGTCCACGATTTCACGTTCGGTGTCCACATCAAGCGCGGCCGTTGGTTCGTCCAGCACCAGAACGGAAGGACTCCGTAACAATGCGCGCGCAAGGGTAATCCGCTGGCGCTCGCCGGCGGAGAGTGTGAGGCCTCGTTCGCCTACGATCGTATCGTACTGTTCGGGCAACGCCTGAATGCGCTCGTGAATGGCCGCCGCGCGTGCCGCGGCGGTGATCTCCTCGAATGTCGCATCGGGTTTACCGTAAGCAATATTTTCACGAACGGTTGCACGGAATAGAAAGGAAGCCTGGTCCACCAGCACAATCGCGTTTCGGATATCGACGAGGCGCAGACTGCGCAAATCGTGTCCATCGAGGCGAATCACTCCCTGGCCGGGATCATAAAAGCGAACCAGCAGATCGGCCAGCGTGGACTTGCCCACTCCGCTCCGCCCCAGGACGGCGCAAACTGAACCGGGCATGACGCGAAACGAGACGTTATCGAGAACCGGCAGAACTGATACATCGTCGTAACAGAAGCTGACATTTTCGAAGGCGATTTCACCGCGCACGGTGTCGAGTGGAACCGCGTCGGCATTCTCACGGACTTCGATGGGAGTATCGAGCAATTCGAAAATCCTGCCGAGGGATACACCGCCGGTGACGAGGCTGGTGTGGAGTCCCATGAGATTCTGCAGCGGTGCCAGCAACCGCAAGTGATACGCCATCAGCGCCACCAGTGATCCTGTCGTCAGGCTCCCCTCGATGACGAGCTTGCCGCCATACAGAAAAATAGCCGAACTTGTTAGCGTCAGCACGGCACCAGGCAGGGCGCCGGCCAAAAATGACGTCCGTTGCATGGCGAGCAGAGCATCGATGAAACTTGCGTTGTGCCGGTGGAAGCGCGCGGCTTCCCTCGTCTCGGCGTTGCTTGTCGCGACGAGCCGAAGACCTGTCAATGTCTCGATCAGAAAGCTCCCTATATCCGCGCTGCGTTCCCTCATCGTACGAACCTGTCCGGACAGGAGGGCCTGGTACCGGCGCAGCGCCCATATGCTGAGGGGAAGGGTGGCCACGCTGCACAAGAAGACGGGCAAGCTGAACCACATCATGATCGCAGCGGCACCCAGGAGGAATACGACGTTTGAGCAGATACCGAGCAGCGTATCTGCTGTGATGCGCTGGACCTCCGCAGCGTCGTTGTTGATTCGGGAAACCACATCGCCCAGGCGGTTGCGCGTCCAGAAACGGGGTGAACAGGCCTGCAAATGGCGATACAACCTCAGGCGCAGTTCAAAGAGAAGATGCGCCGAGATTCGTACATATTGATAGCTCGAGACGATGTTCAATACGAACCCGGCGATTGTGACGCCTGCCATGAGGGCCGCAACCCAGACGAGTGCACGCATGTCGCGGCGAAGCAATGCGGAATCGATCAGCAGCTTGGAAAAATACGGCTGCATCAGGCCGGTGGCGGTAGCCATCAGTCCCACGAAAGTTACGGCGGCAAGCCGCCCCGAGTATGGCAGGACGAAGCGGAGAGCACGTCCGTATTGTCTGAACCACGTTCGGGTGGTTTCGGCAGGCATCACCGGCAATGATGCTCACGAATTTTTGATTTGACAACCTGTAAATCTTTTGTTGCTATAGCGCACCATATCTCGTTCTACAGCTAAAGCCACGTCGCTGCTGGAGCCACGTCGTAGCCTGCTCCACCGGATTATCAACGCGCGCAGGACGCGCAGAATGATCCAATTCAGGGTCTTTTGAGAGGGGGGCTATTCCATGTTTTCCAAAACTATCGCCCGGAAACCGAGCATGTTGTCCCAGGTGTATCTCATGGCTGCGGTCGCCGCGGTCATCACTATCACGCAACTTTTCACCGTCACCGGTCTGGCCCAATCTACTTTTGGTCAGTTCGTCGGCACTGTGAAAGATCCATCGGGCGCCGTGATTGCCGGTGCCTCGGTCACGGTGAAGAATCTCGCGACGTCGGCGACGAGAACTGCAGTGACGGATTCCACCGGGTCCTACACCATCGTGAACCTCGAGCCCGGAGACTACGAGATTACCATCGAGGCGGCGGGCTTCCAGAAATTCACCCGTGCGAATGTACAGCTTCTCTCCAGGCAAACGGTTCGCGCGGATGGCGCGATGCCGGTGCTGTCGCAGGCTCAAACTGTCGAGGTCAGTATTGAGGCCATAGCTCCCATCGCCACGGAAGTCTCCAACATTGCGGAGACGAAACTCGGCCGGGAACTGGTCGATCTTCCGATCGCCCTGGGTTCTCGAGCAGCCGGCTCGACCAGCGCAATCAGCACGCTGACCACGCAACCGGGGGTGGAAATCGACAACGACGGTTTTATTTCAGTCGCCGGCTCGAATCGCGACATGGTCTCAGTCAGCATTGACGGCATCAGCACCATGAGTGCGCGGAACAGCGCTCCGATAGCGGAGTTGTTCCCGGCGTTCGACGGAATCTCCGAAATCCGTGTGAGTGAAATTAACAACACCGCCGAATTCGGCGGCATCAGCGACGTCACGACGACTACCAAAGGCGGCAGCAATCAGTTTCACGGCGGCGTATTCGAGAATCACCAGAATTCTGCTTTCGCTGCCCGCAATACGTTTAGCGCCAAGGTGCCCAAGCTGATCATGAACGATTTTGGAGCCTTCGGGGGCGGTCCAATCCGTAAAGACAAGACGTTCTTTTTCATGGATTACGAAGGCTTGCGTTTGCCGCGCCAGCAGGTCTTAGTGGAAAGCGTGCCATCGGTTGCGTTACGCAGTGGCGATCTTTCCGTGTATCCAACGCAGATCAGGGACGTCAACGGCACGCCGTTTCCGGGAAACCAAATTCCGGCGTCACGCATAAGTCCGCTCTCTGCGGCCATCATCAAAAGCGGCCTATGGCCGCTGCCGAATGCCGGACCGCCTAACGCGATTTCCAATAACTACGTACAGAATTTCCCGACGCCTATCTCCAGCAATCAGGGTGATGTCCGTGTGGATCACAACATCACCCCCGGACAGACCGTCTTCGGCCGGTATACGTATAAGCATCGCGACGATACGCGTTTACCGTGCAACTGCACGGATCCGACTAATCTGAACGGATCCGTCCTGCAGGGTCCCTTCCAGCGCCCGGAGAACGAGTGGAGTCTGACCGGTGCTCATAACTGGGTCATTAATCCGCGAGTCATAAACGAGTTTCGCGCCGGGTGGACCGGTTTTCACCTCGACCTTGGATTTGGCATCTCAGGAAGTCAAATCGCGGATCAACTGGGTCTGACCCCGTATATTAAGCAGAGCCGTGAGTCCCTGGAAAAGGAAAACGTCACTCCCGACGTCCGCATCTCCGGGTTCCAGCGCACCGGCGGCGCTGGATCCAGCCGTCAACAGACCTCAACGCTTCAACTCCTGGACAACCTGACGTGGGTGAAAGGAAAGCATACCGTTAAAATGGGCGGTGACTTCCGGTACCTCACAGCGCTTTACACTTCCGTGTTCGATACCCGGTGGCTGGGACGCTATATGTTTAGCAACTCGGTCACTGGCCCGGTGATTGGGAACCCTTTTGCGGCATTCCTGCTCGGAATTCCGAGCAGCTCGAACATTGCAACGGTTACCTCTCCCGATACGGACGCGTATGGAAGAGCCTTTGCGTTCTATGGCCAGGATGACTGGAAAGTCACTCCGCGTCTCACCATTAATTACGGTTTGCGTTGGGAGTACCACCCGATGTTTGAGGATCACAACGGGAATGTGGCGGCGTTTTTGCCGGATTACAGCAGCGTGGTCAACGGCGTGAACGTGCATGGGGCGGTCGCGGTACCTAATGGCAGGCTGAACCTGGTCCATCCGGCGTTTGCCGAATCCATCGCGCCGACGCCCATCCTGACGGCAAGCCAGGCCGGTATCCCGAACAGCCTGCGCTATTCGCAAAAAACGGACTTCGCCCCGCGTGCCGGTTTTGCGTGGCGCGCTACCGGGGACGGGAAGACGGTGATCCGCGGCGGATACGGAAGATATATCGACGCGCCGCTTGGCTATCTGATCCTTTCCTCGTGGGCCGTGGAGGCAAGTGACGTGGCAAGCTTCACGAATTCAATCACGAATGGACGGGCGCAGTACACGTTCCCTTCTCCATTTCCCGCAAATGTCGCCCAGCCCGGCACGCAGGAGTTCGTTTACTCGTATGCTCTCCATTACAAGGATCCCTATGTGCAACAGTGGAACTTCACCGTCGAACGTGATATCGGCTTCCAGACCGGTGTGCGCATCTCCTACGACGGCAGCCATGGCAGCAATTTGTCGGTGACTACCAATCCCAACCAGGTGCGGGCCAATACGGTAGGATTCGACAAGGCCGTGGCGAGCGCTCCTTTTCCTCTCTGGTATTCGCTGGCCAACGTGGAAAACAGCGCGCGCAGCAACTATCAGTCTTTCACCATCTCCGTAAACAAGCGCATGTCCAGAGGCCTGCAGTTCCTCTTCAGTTATAACCACGCCAAGAATCTTTCCAACGCCGGCGGGTGGGCTCCTACTGCCTTCGCGGGTGAGGGCGGCCTCCAAACCAGTGATTACTACAATCCCAACTACGATTACGGACGCGTGCCCTTTACGCGCAACCATCGCGCGATTGCAAACTTCCTGTATGAAACGTCCAGCCATAGCAGCAGCAGGCTCGTCAATCAGCTCGTCGGCGGATGGGAAGTGGCCGGCCGGCTTATGTTCCAGAGCGGACCCTATCTTTCGGTGTTAGCCCCAGGGACCGACCCGTCCGGCACGAACTTCGCCAACACCGCGGTCGGAGGTGAGCCGCGCGCCGACATCGCCGCCAGCGCTCCGATATATCCCTCGAACAAGAGCATCCATCAATGGGTGAATCCAGCGGCGTTCGCGCTGCCACCGGACAACATTGGGCGGTTCGCGACGTCGCCGGTTGGTGGTGTCGTGGGCCCCGGCACGCAGGTCGTTTCGCTTTCGATCTACCGGAGCTTTAAATATAAAGAGCGCTACGCTTTGCGGATCGGCGCCTCGTCGTCCAATCTCTTCAATCATCCCAACTATGGTGTGCCCAATCTGAATCTCGGTACGGCGCCGTTCGGCACGATCAACAGCTTGCAGAGCGCCGAGGACAGTGGCCCGCGTGCGATTCAGCTCGGCACGCGTTTGACTTTCTGATGGCGAAGTATTGTGAAAGAATTGAACGGCCGAAGGAGAGGACGATGACAAAGGCAGCACTCCTGGTCACGCTTGCGGCTTTGCTCGCAGTGATGCCGGGGCAAGGCCAAGAAGCCCCCAATCAACCGGCGGGACGTCCAGCTGCGGAAGAGAAACCTGAAGAAGGCATCCCTGTCACCGATCCTCTGGTCATCGCAAAGTGCGGAACCTGCCACACCAGGGATGACAAGGGAAACCTTTCGCGCATCTCCTGGGAGCGCGCCGCACCGGAAGGCTGGGAAGAAGCCATCAAACGGATGGTGCGCCTGAACGGTCTGGAGATATCGCCGGCCGAAGCCCGTTCGGTTCTCAAGTATCTCAGCACCTATCACGGTCTCGCCCCTGAAGAAGCAAAGCCCGTCATGTACATGGCCGAACACCGCATCCAGGACGAGCCTGTCCCGATTGAAGCGGTGCGAACGACCTGCATGGGATGCCATCCGTTTGGCCGGGGCTTGTCCTGGCGCCGATCAAAGGAAGACTGGAAACTGCTCACGAACATGCACGTGTTTCTTTATGCGCAGGCCGACGTCGCGTTTCGCCGGGGCTTCTTCGGAACGGGCAATGCTCCGATCATCGCTCAGGTTCAGGAGGATGCGCCTCCGCTGGTTGATCAGACGCTCGATTATCTGGGGAAAAATGCTCCCTTGCACACTCCGGAGTGGGCAGCATGGCGAGCCCGAATGCGAGCGCCCAAGCTCGACGGACGCTGGCTGGTTACGGCCCACATCCCCGGCCGTGGGAAATACTACGGCGAAATGGTCATGGAGCGGGCCTCGGCTGACGATGAATTCCAGACGCGTGTGAAGCTTCAACCTGTCACCGAGGGCCCCGCTCTCACGCGCACAGGCCAAGGCCTGGTGTACGCCGGTTATTCCTGGCGCGGGCGATCCAAGGGCTCGAACCCGGCGGGCGGCGCTCCCGACGATGTTTCCAAAGAAATGCGCGAAACGCTGTGGTTCTCGCCCGACCAGCTCTGGGCCGAGGGCCGCTGGTTCTGGGGCGAATACCAGGAATTCGGTGTCGACGTGAAGCTTGTCCGGGCTTCGGCCGATGCAACGCTCCTCGGCGTCGATCGCACGATGTTCAAACTCGGCTCGCAGGGCAACCGTATTCGCGTGATCGCTGACAATGTGCCCGCCCAGGTTACGCCGGCCGATCTGGACTTTGGTTCGGGCATAACTGTGCGGCGCATCGTCTCCCGAACTTCAAGTGAAGTTGTCGCGGAAGTGGATGTCGCATCCAATGCAGTTCCCGGCAAGCGCGACATCGCCTTTCACCGCTCGGTGCTGCAAAGCGTCATCGCGGTCTATGACCGGGTCGATTACATCAAGGTGATACCCGAAGCGTCGATTTCGCATCTTGGTAGTGATGTCCACCCCAGGGGCTATGAGCAGTTTGAAGCCATCGCCTACCAGCGCGGCGCTGATGACAAGTTGCACACCGCTGATGATGTCGAGCTCGGCCCCGTCGATGTCACCTGGTCGGTAGAGGAGTATCTCTCCGTCTACGGTGACGATGACAAGGACTTCGTCGGTGCACTCAGCTCCACTGGCCTTTTTACGCCTGCTCTCGATGGACCGAATCCAAAGCGCAAGTTCAACCGCAACAATTACGGTGATGTCTGGGTGGTAGCTACGGCCAAAAACGAGAAGGATAAGGACAACAAGCCGCTGGCCGGCCGCTCTTACCTGGTGGTAACGGTTCCAACCTATATTCGATGGGATCAGCCGGAGGTCTCGAGATGATTGCTGCCGACGCCCGCGTTTATCGTCTCGGTGAGTTTCACCCGTTTGCGGCGGAGGGCCACCGATTCCTGTACCTGGTACCGGCCGGGGCGATCTTCGAACTGGATGCAGCTGCCCGGGCAGTGATTGACAGGCTGGCGGGCGGCGAGGCTTCCCACGACGATCTGGTGGCGCAGCTCAAGGCCGTGGGGCTTTCTACTCCGGATGCGGAAGAACTCATCGTGGAGCTGTACCAGTCCCGCGTCATCACCGCCGGAGATATTAAGCCGGAACCACTAGAGGAGGCTCCCGCCGACTGTCCGCTGCAGACTTTGGTGCTCAATCTCACCAACCAGTGCAACCTGTCGTGTCAGTACTGTTACGAGTTCGGCGCGGACAAAGTCGCTACGCCCAGCGGCAAGCCGAAGTTCATGAATTTCGAGACGGCGAAAGCGTCCGTGGATTTCTTGCTCCAGCAATCGGCTGGACGCCGCGGCGTGCACATCACGTTCTTCGGGGGCGAGACCCTCATGAATTTCCCGCTTCTCCAGAACGTCGTGATCTACGCCAGGGATCGCGCCGACGAGCAAGGCCGCTCGATCGACTTCAGCATGACCACCAATGCTACGCTGCTGACGCCGGCCATTATTGAGTTTCTTTCCGAAAATCGAATCGGCGTTACGGTCAGCATGGATGGGCCTGCAGACCTCCACGATAAGCTCAGGGTGTTCGCGAATGGACGCGGCAGTTACGGGATCATCGAGCCTCGAGTGCGCGAGTTGATTCAAAAGCATCGGACGCGGCCCATCACGGCAAGAGTCACCCTGACTTCGGGCGTTACGGATGTGATCCGGATCTTCCGGCACTTAAAGAACGATCTCGGCTTCCACGAAGTCGGCTTCGCGCCCGTCACGACTTCACCGAATCAGCTCTACGCCATCAACGATCGCGGTATGGATGATGTGCTCGCGCAATTTCACCAGCTGGCCGACGAGTATCTCGAATATGCCCTCCGTGGCGAAATGCACGGCTTCTCGAATGTGAGCGATACCCTGTCGGAGCTGTACCAGGGCGTGAACAAATCGCATCCGTGCGGCGCCGCGCTCGGTCTGGTTGGAGTTGGACCATCCGGCGACATCGCCCCGTGCCATCGTTTCGTCGATTCAGATACCCATGCTCTCGGGCACATTTCCACCGGAATCGACCGTGAGAAGCAGAACGATTTTCTGCGCCGCGGGCACATCAATTCAAAATACGATTGCCATACGTGCTGGGCTCGGCCGCTTTGCGCAGGAGGCTGCCACCACGAAGCGTACGTACGGTACGGTGACACCGGTCATCCCAACCTGCACTACTGCGATTGGATCCGCGGCTGGACCGAGACCTGCCTGCGAATTTACGGCGCAATCAGTGTTCACAATCCCGAATTCTTCAGAGTGTTTGCCGAGAGGAAGGCATTATCATGAAGCACCTGCGACCCTTGAACCAGAAAGCCAGCCGCATCGCCGTGCAACTCGCGCGGCCCACTGGAGACAATGAAGACGACGTGATTGCATTGCAGAATCCGCCCCAGCCGGCGCCCAGGCCTCACATCCCCATGGGCTGCTCGCTTTCGTTTTCGCCCGGTTGGGAAGTGGACTCCGCAGGCGGTACGGCCGGACTCTGCCAGCCGGTGGAACGCGACATTTACGATTGCTACGTCACTTGTTTCTGGCCCGCGCAGGTGCCCGATCACCTCAACAACTATCCCGATTGGGCCAGCAAATGCGCCGCCGCTACGAAGGACTGGCGTAACCTGGACCTGGTCTTCCCCTAACACTTATGAAGAGATTGCTGTCGTTAGTTGCGCTACTTGCGTCGTTTTCTGCCGTCGCTCCCGCAGCCACGCTGTTTTTGGGAGCGTATCCCGACTCCATCATTGTGTTCGATGAAGCGAAGGGGCAGATCGTCGACAGGATCCATCTCGACACGGGCCTTCCGACCAGCATGCGTCTCTCGCAGGATCGCAAGAAGATCTACGTCAGCACGAACGATCACAGTGGCATCGAAGTACTCGATGTCGCCACGCACAAAGTGATCAATCGTTTTGTGCTCAATACGCCGACCAAACGCTACCGTTTCAACGGCGGCGTACCTGATCCGCAGGACAAGCTGTTTTATACGGTGACTACTGAAATGAACAAGCTGAACGATCGCTATGAGATCGGCAAGCCCAAGTACACCGTGATTGATCTGGAGCAGCAAAAGATCGTGAGGACGGCCGACATTGCGCGCGAGGACGAGAATGCGAACGCGGCTTACTACGGCCGCGCCGGTTTCGAAATCTCACCCGATGGAAAGTACTTGTATCAGTTCCGTGACAAGGTCGTGATCGTCGGCACAGACGATTTCAAGGTGGCGGATCGCATCGAGCTCGCCAAACCGGATCTCCCCGGAATGGAGAATGTCGGCTTCGGCGGTCTGCTGGATTCGATCAGCGAGCCCGGGCAGCATATTTCGCTCTTCAATTCAGCCGATCCCATCGTGCACAACCGGATTTTCGGGATCGCGCGCTTCGATCTGAGCACGCGACAGGTGAACTTCACGCCTCTCGGTCCTGCTCCAGAAGGAATGGCGGGCCTTCAGGTGGCACCGGACAAAAAGAATGCTTATACCGTCATCGCGAACGGCGCGCATGGCAAGAAGCGCTGTGAATTCTGGGCCTTCGACCTCGCGACGAATCACATCACTCAAACCGCCGAGGTCGCCTGCCGATCGCGGTTCAGCTTCGGCATGGCCGGTGACGGCAAGAAGCTCTACTTCTATGGTGCCGGCTTCGAGATTGAGGTCTACGATGCGGTGACGCTCAAGTACGAGCGAACCTGGGACCTGAATAACGACGTCACGTCGGCCGGCATGATCGTGATTAATTAGTTTGCGCAAGGAGGATCGTTGAACCGGATAACGCTCGTGCTTCCCCTATTGGTTGCGGGTTTGGTGTTCGGCGAGCAGAAAGCCAGCTCCACGAAACAACCGGAGTCGTCCCTGCGGGCGGCGGCCTCCTATCTCGACAACCGGCTCGATTGGTGGGTGCATTGGCCAAACGCGGCGCGCGATCACGATACATCTTGTGTGTCGTGTCACACGGCTCTGCCCTATGGGCTGGCGCGGCCGGCGCTTCATCGGGCCCTGGACGAGCCTCAGCCTGCGGTTCCCGAGCAGGTTTTGCTCGCGAATGTGACGAAACGCGTAAGGCTCTGGAAGGAAGTTGAGCCATTCTATCCCGATCAAACCCGCGGCTTGCCGAAGAGCAGCGAGTCTCGTGGCACCGAATCCGTTCTGAACGCCGTGATTCTCGCAACCCACGACGCTGCGGCGGGCGTGCTTTCAGATGATGCGCGGCAGGCCTTCAGCAATATGTGGGCTCTCCAATTCAAAGCCGGCGAACTGAAGGGCGCCTGGGCTTGGCTGAACTTTCACTACGAACCCTGGGAATCGAACGCATCCGGCTATTTCGGAGCTGCCCTCGCCGCGATTGCCGTAGGAACCGCACCAGGCAACTATGCGGCAAGCCCGGAGATTCAGGATCAAATCAAGTTGCTTCGCGAGTATTTGCAGCAACGAGCCGGCGCCGAACACCTCTTTAACCGCGCCATGGTGTTATGGGCATCTTCGAAACTTCCTGATCTCCTGTCGCCGAGCGAGCGCCAGGCGATCATTGATGCTGCGCTGGCAAAGCAGCATGAGGACGGAGGTTGGAGTATGTCTGATCTCGGTCCGTGGAAACGCGTCGATTCGACACCCCTGGATACATCCAGCGATGGTTACGCCACAGGTTTGATCGCGCTTGCCCTGCAGAACGGCGGCCTGTCACGCTCCGACGCGCGCGTGAGCAGAGCGCTTCGGTGGCTCTCCGAACACCAGGATCGTGAAACCGGCATGTGGTCCGCTTCGTCGGTGAACAAGCAGCGGGATCCTGCTACTGAAATTGGAAAGTTCATGAGCGATGCCGCAACCGCCTACGCGGTCCTCGCGCTTGTCGAAAAACAGTAAGCAGGATCGATCCCAGGGACGAAGGAAAATTCGGGGACGGACGTCTAATTCACCCAATTTCAATGAACCCCTTTGGATGAAATTGGGTGAATTAGACGTCCGTCCCCGAATTTTCTCAGCCCCGATAGTAAAGGTCGACGATAAACTTGAGGTCCTGCTCGATGCAGGGCGGCGTTTCGTCCATGCGCGCTTTTGGATCCCGGTTCAGCCTTCGTACATACGTATCGGATGTCCACGGTTCGGCGAGCGCTTTAGGATCGTCAATGGTGAAGGTGTAGAAGAGCAGATCGCCATCGCGCCGCAACCGCTCGGTGACTTTCATCTCGTCGGTGTGAAAATATCCCTGCCACTGAATCCATGACTGGTCGGTGAAGCCGACCGACTCGACGACGAGCGTGTCACCCTCCCAGTGGCCCAGCGGAATGCCTGACCAGGTCTCGTAATCAGAGTCCATCGGATCGCGCTCCCGTCCATCGACAGGAACGAACCGGGTTGACGTGGCGTTATAGAACACAAGCTCCTTCGGTGTTTGAACGATTTTCCCGGGCGCGGTCTGGCGCGGAACTCCGATGGGCATACAGCGAAAGGCAGGATCGACGTCGACCTTGCTGAAGTCGAGACTTCTCACCTTCTCCCAGAACTCGGGTTTGTAGATGGGCTTGTTCCATGCGGCGCCCCGCTGCATTGTTGCCTGATCGGGTTCGAAGGTTCCCATGCGCCGGATCGTATAGGGTCCAGCAGGCGATGGGAAGCCTCCGTTCCAGACGCCGGTCAAGTCGGGATGACCATCGGCCGCGCGAGGAGTGGGGAGGGATGACTTCTGGCGGGCGAAACCGTCCGCAGGAGACACCCGCTTCGGCGGCGGCTGATACGATGTCGTCTGCGCCGAAACCTGCGTCACATGTCCAGCCGCGGCAATCGCGATAGCGATGCCGGCGGCCACGAAGAAGCGGGAATTTTTCGACACGATTGCCTCCGCGACGCGGTCGTTAGAGTTCGACCATTTTATAAAGCTTGCCGTTGACGGTGACTGCCTTGAGAAAAACATATCTGCTCCCGTCGCGGGAGGGCGCGCACGTGAAGCTGTAGGTGCCGCCAATCTTCAGATCGTTCTTGATGCTGAGGCCCAGCCGCCGAAGGTTGTTGGCGCTGACCCCTTCAAGTTTCCACGACGTCACCTTGCCGTCCTCGCCTTTGACATCGACAAGCCAAATCGAGTGCGGGTTGATCTCATGCAGTTCAGTCAGGACGCCCGTCAGGACGAATTCCTGACTGACATCGAACTGAGCGGCTGCGGAGTGGTGAGCACTCATGGAAACGCTCAGCGCCAGAATCGAGATCAGCATCGTGGCTGCGAGCAGTGCGTTCTTGATCATTTTCCGATCCTTTCTAAGTACACGTTTTCGTAATACTAAGCTAATTAGATTTCTGCTTCACGGCTTCGGGCACCGGAAAGACAACATACGGGTTCGATTTGAACGCCTTGACCCTCAGGTCGGCCAGCGGGCGGTTGTCTCTCGTCCAGTGAATCTCGCTGGGGAAGATAACGAGATAAGCCGGCTCCCAATTGTCACGATAGTCGGCGAAAGTCGCGCCATACACGTGGCCATTGGCCTTCACGGTCACGGATTCCGGACGCTGGTCCTTATCCAGGGTCGTCGTCACTTCCATGCCGTCGTATGGTGAGGTCCCCGTCAGTTTGATCTTGCCGGCATTCGTCTCGACCCGGGCATGCCCTTCTGCTTCGATCACCGACCACAGCGCGCCAAACGGAGTGAGCTTGATCAACGGCGCACGCTCGGCAAGCGTCACCATGGCTGGAGTCGCGCCGGTTCCTTCCTTTGCTTCGTTCCACGCCCACGTGTCAGCAAATACACGAATCTCCGCCAGAGACTTTCCATCCGGATGGGTTCCATTCAGGAATATCCGCATCGCCGGCACAACATAATTAATTTGGAAGTCTGCGCGGCTCAGCTTAGCCATATCGCTTGGCCCGCCCGAATCCGTCAGTGTTCCCTCGGCAGAGAACATGATCGTGATGACGTTCTTAACCCCGAGAGGCTTCGTACGTCCCATTCCGATGGCTTCGGCAGCATCGCGCACTTCTTTCGGGATACACGGGCTCGCGATTTCGTACGACACCTGGCCACCGCCGCCGTTCTGGCCGAACACACCATACATCGGTGGCGCATATCCTCCTGGAGGGCACACGAGAGCAGCCGGTTGCTGCGCTAAAACGCTGGTGCCAAGGAGCAACGCTGCCGCATTTACCACGATTAGCTGACGCATGAACTACTCTCCATATCAAAAAATGAATTTGAGCGAAAGCTGGATTTGCCTCGATGTCGTTGTCGTCGACGTGATTTGCCCTGCGGTCGAATTGATCGCGAGTGTGGACGATGACCCGAACTGGCAGCTTTTGGCGGCATACTGCGGTCCGCATTGAATCGCGGCCGGTGAACCGAACGAGGCGATTGTGGCATTGGGGTTCGCGAAATTGGGCCGGTTGAGAATATTGAAAAATTCCGTCCGAAATTGAACGATTCCTCCCTCGCCGAGGAAGCCGACCCTGGTGTCCTTGTTAATGGAGAAATCCACGTTCTTCTGATCGGGGCCGCGCAGGAAATTCCGCGGCTCGTTTCCCAGGGTT
>Ga0207646_10003871_pt1 | contig 16615 bp, 14 predicted proteins | sample KBSK5502metaG_FD_184343 | JGI IMG/M metagenome (GOLD analysis project Ga0207646, IMG submission 184343) | Corn, switchgrass and miscanthus rhizosphere microbial communities from Kellogg Biological Station, Michigan, USA - KBS K5-50-2 metaG... | ecosystem: Host-associated > Plants > Roots >... | reverse complement strand
CACCGGCCGAGATTGCTTCGCGGGCGATGTAGACGAGGGTCTCAGGCGCAAACGCATGACCGTTGGCGCGCACGCGCTCCATGCACGCGGTGGTGCCGGTTGCAGGGAGCGAAGCAATCTCCGCAGCTGATTGACTCGGGCGCGATAAGGTCATGAAGTCCTTTGTTGAGTATACCGAGGGGACGCGAGCGAACCTGAACCCCCTCCGGAAAGAAATTTTCTGCAGCTCATGCGTAAAGAAATTTCGTTCCGTGTTCATGCTGGCCGTGGACGAACCGGTTACTCGAGTAGAGACACGACTCCACGCGATCAAGGAGGTTGCGATGACGGACACCGAGACGATGACCAAGGGCATGGTGGTCATCTTCATCGACCAGCAGAAGTTCAAGGTCCAAGAGCGGGAGTACACCGCGCGCGAACTGCTCGTGCTCGCCGGCGAGAATCCGGCCGAAACGACGCTGGTTCTGAAACACGGTAACGAGCTCAAGAAGTTTGAAAACCCCGACGAGCGCGTCGACCTCAAGAACGGGGTGCACTTCGTCGTATTCCACAATGGCCCCACCCCTGTGTCGTGATGTATGGCCCGGCGCGGCTGTTGGCGGAACTTGAGGCGCTCGGGTATGAGCCCGAAGAGCTCAAGGCTCCGGACGGGACATCCTTCGTCGTGATGCGGCAATTCGCCGTACCCTGCGGACGTTTTGTGGACCGCGTTATCGACCTTGGGCTTCAGACGACACCCGACTTCCCGCGCACCGTCGCGTCTGCGATTCACGTTCGCGCGACTCCCCAGCTGTTTGAGTATTCAGACACCCAACCAAACGTAAGAAACATTACCGCGAGTGCTCTGGGCCCTGAGTGGCGTTACTGGAGCTACAACTTCGGATGGCAAGAGGAACTGAGCGCGCGAAGGTTAATGTCCCAAGTCAATCAGATTTTTTCCAATGCATAGGGAGTGGAGCGTCGCAATGCCTCACTGCGTTGCCGCGGAACTTGAGAGCCATCTCATTCGTGGCGACGGACAGGAGGATCTAGTGTTCGCCCTGTGGAATCCGTCGCGCGGCGCCGAGCGACAGACGGCGCTGCTCTCCGCGGTCATTCTTCCAATTGAGGGGGATCGCGAGGTGCACGGAAACGTGAGCTTTCTGCCCCAGTATCTCGAACGGGCGTGTGCCGCGGCGATGAAAGAGCAGAGTGGAGTGGTGTTCCTTCACAGCCACCCGTTCCCTGGATGGCAGGACATGAGTCGCGATGACATCGAGGCTGAGCGGAAGATGGCCGGCGCCGTGCTTGCGCTGACTGGTTACCCGCTCGTCGGCATGACCGTGGGAAGCGATGGCACTTGGAGCGCACGGGTTTGGCTCTACGAATCAGGCCGCGACCATAGGCGGCAATGGTGCACTAGCGTGCGCGTCTCCGGTTTGGGTCTCCGCATCGACTTCGCGGACGAACTGCGCCCGCGTCCGGCGTTCCGGGAGATGTTCCGCCGGACCTATGCCATGTGGGGGACTGAGAATCACGCTCGTCTTGCGCGCATGCGCGTCGGTATCGTGGGTCTTGGGAGCGTCGGCAGCATGGTAGCCGAAGCGCTAGCGAGAATGGGTTGTGAGGATTTAGTTCTCATCGACTTCGACGTAGTAGAGCCACACAATCTCGACCGCCTCGTGAGCGCAACCGAGGGCGATATTGGCCGTCCCAAGGTTGATGTAGCCCGTGATCGCGTTCAATCGGTGAGAACTGCGGAATCGCTCAACGTGCGCGCGGTGCACAACTCGATCGCAGAAGAGGAGGGCTACCAATCCGCCCTGGACTGCGATGTCATTTTCAGCTGCGTGGATCGGCCACGCGCGCGACACATCCTCAACCACTTTGCCTACGCGCACTTGATTCCGGTAATCGACGGCGGCATAGTCGCGCGCTTCCGGAATGGCGAGTTTGGAGGAGCCGACTGGCAGGTCCAGACGGTTGGACCGGAACGCGTCTGCTTGGAGTGTCTCGGTACTTATGATCCCGCGGATGTTTCAACCGAGGTCGCCGGCAAGCTCGACGACCCCAGCTACCTTGCGGGATTGCCTGCTGACCATCGCTTCAAACGGAACGAGAATGTCTTTCCATTCAGTACCAACCTTGCGTCGCTCGAAGTATTGCAGTTGATCGCCCTAGTTACTGGTGCGGTCGGAATACACGATTTCGGCGTTCAGCGATACCGTTACGTCCCCGGGATCCTTGAGCAGCTAAGTACAAGGTTCTGCAAGGCAGGCTGTGATACGAGTAAGAATCTCGCAATCGGCGATAAGTACTTCACACTTTCGGGTTGCGATACGGCCGCTGAAACCGTGAGGAAGACGCTGCTTATGAGACTCGCGGAAAAAACGCTTCCACCATCTCGCTGAGAGCTAGCCACGGTCGGCTGCGGCTCGACGACGGATACCACTGGCCGGTGGATGGTCATGCGGCCAAACAACTCCTCCATGCATGGTAGTCAGTACGGTGCGGAATGCGTGAACTGCGATTCTCGGGTTGGTTGCGCCTCCGCCGTGTTGCGGCGCGCCTTGATGTCCTCGAGCTGGCCGCGACTGGTAAGGCCTTCCGAGATAGCCCGAATATGAGCACTATGCCTTTTCGTTGCCGAATGGAAGAATCCACCGCAGGCTTCCTTCACGACACATTTCTCACATTCTTCCAGGTACACATTTTTCCAGTCCGAGATGGATTTCCGCGCAAACGGCCATATCGAACGTGGGATTGTGCAGAGTTGATGGTTATAGACTGAGACTGCCAATCCGCGCATCGCCAACGCCAACGTGGCCTCCTCGAGCTCTCGCTGATAGTCAACCGGATCTATCCAAAGCACCTCCATGTTCTTGTGGACAAACCCAAACATTTCCATTCCCATCAGCGCCACATGAGAAACAAAGGGGAAGTTCCGATAGATGAATTCGGCTAATTGAGGAAGGCGCCGGTAAGTCTGCGCGTGCAGGACAACGCGTATCTCGACTAATACACCAACTCGCGCCAGGTTGTATAACGCAGTGACAGTTTCATTAAATGCTCCAGGCGCCTGGACAACGTAGTCGTGTTGCGCATCAATGTCGGAGTAGAGGGGTATCCCCAACATTAGATCAGGATGATCAATAGCTGCCAAGCGCTCGGCGAAGGTTGAATCTTTCAGGCGGCGGCCGTTAGTAAGGATATGCAGGGCCGTGCGTGGCAGTTTCTCTTCGAATTTGGAGACTATACGAAGGAAATCCTCTCCGAGAAGGGTCGGCTCCCCTCCGCTGATTCCGACCTCTTCGCAGCTGGGGTCGATAAGGTCGATCAATCTCAAGATCTCTGCGGCCCGGAAGGAGTCGTCTATTTCGCGCGGAGGCTGGCTGCACATCAAGCACAGGCTATTGCAGCGCTCGGTGGCCAAAATAGTGTTATGCGGCGAGTTGCGGCGGAACAATGTGTGAACAGTCCCGCTCGGCGCAATTCTTACCACATCGCCGTCGGACAAATATTCCAGATGCTTGACACCAAAGACGGCAGCCTGTTCATCACAGGCAACATCGCCCGAAGAGAGCGTCGATAGGATTGCCCCATAGCCCCCCCAGTCTCCCTCGAATCGCCTAATTGAGTCGGGCGTCGCGAATGCGACAAAATCGGAACGCGCGTCGAGTGCCTGAACCGGCAGCTTAGTGATTCTGCCGATGATTACCGACTTGACGTGCCGCGGTGTTCCCAAAGAGTGCAGATACATCTAACTAATGGCCGGAAGCAGGTCGCGTACTGCTCGATTGTTAATCCAAGACCAAAACAGCGGCTTCACAAACGCATCATCGCTGTAATAGAGCCTGATGAGGTGGGAGATGATTTCGAAATTGCGTTTGTGAAAGAAGCTTGAGGGGCGATGCCCGATCACACTGCCCTGCGTAGCGTAATTCTCCATGGGATCGGCACCGCAGTACGGTTGAAATGCGCAATCCGCGCATACCGGCAGAGATTCGATAACGGTGTCGCTGATGAGAGACCTCAACTTTTCGCCGAGGAAGAGTTCCTCATAACTGTCCTGGTGGACGTTACCCAGCCGAAAGCTCTTGTCACCCATTTCGGCGAGCATCCGCGCCTCATCAGACACGTATACGTCGCCGTCGTAATTGTAAACGGCTACGCCAATCCCGACGCCCGCCGGAGACTGAAGGTCGACATAACCAGTTGGGAAAGGTGTCAGAATCTTGGTGAGAAGGATTTTCGCATAGTCTTCCACCAAGAACGTGCCTGAGCGATTGAGCTCGATTATATGCGCGAGAGCTTTCTTGTAAAAGGATAAGAACTGATCGAGCTCGTAGCCGGTTTTGCTGCGAGTGCGCAGCGCAAAACCATAGGGACTTATTGGCCGCAGAAAGATGTGGTCGAAGCCTCGAGCAACGTATTCATCGACGATCTCGACCGGATGCTCCAAGCTTAGGCGCGAAGTAGTCATAAGCGCCGATACCCGATCGAATCCCAGCTCTTGCCTGACTCGATCGATCGATCGTGTTGCCACCTCGTAGCTGTCGTTTCCCGGTCGTGGTCGGTTTGCGTTATGGAGAAATGCGGGGCCGTCGAGAGAAGTAGAGATCAGAACTTCGTGGGCCCGACAAAACGCAAGGACTTCATCGGACAAAAATGCAAGGTTGGTCGCGATTACAAACTCGACCGATCTGCCATCGATCGCCGCTCGCCGCTCGGCTTCCGTTACGATCAGTTGAACGAGTTCGAAATTCAGGAGAGGTTCACCACCCTGAAATTCTATTTTGAGAGGATTTGATGGCGACCGGAAAACCAGATCAATCGCGCGATGAGCGGTCTCCTCGGACATGTCATACTTCTGCTTGTTGACGGTAACACGTGATACTTGGCAGTAATGACAGGAATGATCACAGCGGAGGGAGACGACGAAGATATGCAGACCGGTAAATCCAGCCAGAAAACTTCGTTTTGTCCGATACTTGGTCGCGAGCAAACACACCGGCAGAGCAGCACCAGAATCAAACAGGAAATGCTTGGACTTCAGGTCGCTGTATTCAGAGGCACTGGGCTCGAGGCGGTGAGAGACAAATGCGTCGAAGGTGGCCTGTTCGAGAAAAAGATGCTCTCCCACCTCATTAACTAGGAACTTTCGGCCGTCAAAATCGAGGAACCGAAATGGGAGAAGGTTGTATCCGTCAGTCGGCGGGGAAAAATGCTCGCGTTCGTGGAAAGTGACGGGCACCCTCAACTCTCCAGTGGGTCGTGCGGTTCGGATTCAGGCGGTTCTTGGAGCGTCAGCCTCAGCGAACGCCTGTGCGACGATTAGTTCTCTTATTTTGCGGGTTTCGGCCTCTACATCAGCGCGCACGCGCTGGTTAATCAACTCGTTGGTAAACTGTCGAATAGTTTGATCCAGAAGCGCATTATCTGGCGCTTCGAACATGACTCTCAGGCGTGAGCTATCGAGTCGCTCAAGCGAAACTGTGCAACGATCTGTAAATAGGTGACACACCCGAAACACAACACTCTCGCCGTAAAGCGCGCCATCAATCTCAACATGTCGCGATTTGGCGCCCGGGACAGACTGCACAGAGCTTTCCGGCATGCTGCTCACATCACCATTCCGCCAGACCTATGGGAGCTGTGAGAGCTATGCGAGCTGTGTGACGAGTGGGAGTAGTGGTTTCGGGGGGTGTAGAGCGGTACTGGCGTAACGGATGGCACCACCGTGTCGCGGCCTTGCACTGTCCTGAGCGAATCTCGAGTAGCTCTCAGCGCGCGGCGTGTCGCGCGCAGCGAGTCTTGGGTCGCTTCGAGCCTCTTCTTGAGTGCGGCAACGTCCGTTCCCTGTTGAACTTGATAAAGAACGAACTTGTCGGCGTAACGGGACACGAGTACTTCACTCGAAGGCCTTGTGGGACTTAGCTCAGATGAACGTGGTGCAGCAATGGCAGTCGGCACTGAACTCAGCGCAGCTACCACTGCAACCTTCTTGGAAAGTCCGAGGCGCTCGTGGGCGAGGGTCAACAAAGCCCGTACGTACCGCGACCAGCCGGGCATTGATCGCTCCTTCAATAAGTGAACAGTAGATACTATTGCAAGGTCTCGCTCCGGAGCGCAAGAAACTGGCTGGCTGATGATCCACCCATGCTCCGGGCGGGAACGCATAACAAACGCTCAGATGCTGGTTTTCTATCCCTTCCTCCGCGAAGCACCTAGCTTCAGCGTCGCCGATGTGTCGGTTTCATTTCATATACCTCTCGCCCCATTACCCTGACTGCCAGGACCGGATCCGCTGATCGCGAGATCACCGGAACGCGCGTGGCCCATGCGTTGGGCGCGACTTATCACCGATCACCGACATTGTCGGTTACGCTCTGGCCAACAAATCTGAGCGATACGCTTCCGTGCGAATTGCGATTACTCCGTTCGGCTTGAGTCTCAAGCACAGTTCGCCAAGCCCACAACATTTCAATGTCGAATTCTTATCAATTGATGTCGAATCTCTAACAGCTCGCGGCGAAGATCACCGCTTTACCATCAAGTGGACTTGCTGGCTCTCCACTAACCGACCAGAATCAGAGTAACAAAGATTCTTTGGACGGGCGTTCCCGATTCAAACGCCCATTTCTTGGCCTCGCTTCGTAGCGAACTTGCACACACGTCGTTTGATCTATGGCAGAATTATTAAGATCGCCGGCATCAAATCTCACAGAACTCGAATATGGCAACGCGCTCTGAAAACGCTGGTTCATCTGAAACACCCCTCGAGCTAGCAGCGCTTCGAGTTCACCAGTGGCTACCGGAGTGGGAGCAAATCATTTGGGCACCAGACAAAAGGCAGGCTAAGCCGAACCCCCATTTTTATCTTCTCTCGATTCCGGCCCGACTACTCAAACGGCTCACTGGTATCGAGCGCAGGTCCACGCAGGATCAACAGCCCAGGTCGGCCGACACCGGAATTCAACGTTACCACGACGTCGAACGCTCAGTGGAGATTGCCAAATTTGTTCGGTTCGGGTATCCGTGGTCAGAACTGTCAGAGGCGAAGCGGCAACTCGATGATTTTAGGGACCTAAGGAAGCCGGGCTGGTTGCCGACAGCAATAATCGTCAACGTCCCCGCCAAGGGTGCGCAGCGGCGTGGGAGGGTACTGGATGACCTCGATGCTATTACTATCGCTGACTTAGACTCCAAAACAGCGACCTTCAAGCTCCCGAGGTTAGCTTCCGATCCCAACTGGACGCCAAAGGTTCTCTATCCACTTGAAGTAATCGATGGCCAGCACCGCCTGTGGGCATTCGAGGACACCAATGCTCCAGACAGCATGGAGCTACCGGTGGTCGCTTTTGACAATCTCGACATAAGTTGGCAAGCGTACCTGTTTTGGACAATTAACATTAAGCCGAAGCGGATTAATCCTAGCTTAGCCTTTGACTTATACCCTCTCCTTCGCGCCGAGGAATGGCTCGACAAGTTCGCTGGTCACCCCATTTATCGACAGACAAGAGCACAGGAATTAGTCGAGGCACTCTGGAGTCATCCCCAAAGTCCGTTCCGCAATTGGATCAACATGCTGGGCGAGTCTAGCGCCCGCACCCACGATCAACGACCGATGGTATCTCAGAACACCTGGGTCCGCGCCCTAATGGCCACCTACATCAAAGCGTGGGACAGCCGCAGAGGAGGAGGCGTTGGCGGATTGTTCGGAAGTGAACGGCAACAGCACGAACCACGCTTGCAATGGACCCGCACGCAACAGGCTGCTTTTCTGATTCTCGTATGGGATACAATGCGTAAAGCCGTCGCAGAGTCTCAGGAAGAGTGGGCCACCTCGCTAAGAAGTGAAGATCCCAAGCCTGCTTGGATAACGCCGTCGGATGACCTCGCCTTCAGGAGCAAGTTCTCGCTTTTCACGACTGATCCCGGCATTCGCGGAGTCTTGGCTGTCACCAACGACTTTACCCAGGTGAGAGCAGACGAGCTGGAATTAGAAAAGTGGGAAGCTGCAACCGAGAGCAGCGCCGTCGACGCGGACGCAGTCAGCGAAGCGATCGGGGATCTACGGCAACGCCCCGTTGCATCGTTCATATTGGAAATCGCCAGGGCCCTCACTACATACGACTGGCGCACATCCGCTTACCCCCTGCTCACGGCGGAACAGCAACGTTCGAAGGCCGCGCTCCGTGGTAGCAGCGGGTACAAGCAAATGCGGGAGGACCTAGTTAACCATCTGGCACAGCAAGACGGTACGCTTGGTGAAACTGCGCGGAAGGTTAGTAGCAGACTGGGATACGGAGAATAAGCGCGTTGCCGAAACAAGCTGGAAGCAAGCGAGGTCTGACTGCCACAGATCAGGTAGCCATTGAAGCCGCTGACTTCCAAGCTGTTGAAGCCGCTGCTGTTCGCGTGCGTGCCAACCTAACCGGCTCAAGCCGCGCATGGCTATCAGCCGGCAATAAATACGGTCGCGACGTTGTCCAAGAATTCAAGCGGACCGCAGGAACGAGTGATCCTGAGCTGGAAGAGTATTTGGCTGCCTCGGTCCTCCTCCACTGCTTGGATGGGTGGGCCTACTTGGGTCGCGCGCTTTCCGCACACACCTCCGGGGATCCAGCGTCCGCGCTGCATCTCGCATACTATGGAGAGCTACGCGCGGCTATGACGATACTTGGCTCACGGGGCATCGGCGTTCTAGACAGCGATCACTTCGTTCTCGACACAACAAGTTCTATTCAACGGATATCTGGTATTGGTACTCACCCATTTGTCTGGCATTCATTTAAGTATTGGTCCGGAACAACTGCAGCAGCTGACTTCTTAGGGAACGCGGTTCAATGGCAGGGAATAACACTCAAGGATTGGTTAGCGGCGATCAATCCGGGTAGTGGAGCGGGGAAGGCGTTGGGCCAGCAGTGGTTGCGACTCTGGGGGCTGGATCTCTCGGCGGTTGGAGATGACCGCCGTCGACGGAACCAAGCCAGTTATCGGCCAACAGGATTAACGCGTGCCGTTAAGCGTGACTTCGGGCAGGTTGCAGAGATTCTCGAATCGATATGGCGCCCGTTCGAGCCCAGTGCGCAGTCCTTCCCGCTTATCGACATGTACTTGATCCGCGCCGCGATTTGGGCAAGCTATGAGGGCGTTGCTAAACCGGGAATGGAAAAAGACCAGGCGGAATTCGCAGCTTTCTTGGATCAAGGATTGAATTCGCTTGGACTCGACCCCGCAATCGAAACTTTTTGCAGAAGTTTCTTCCCTGACAGAATCAGCCACCCTGACCCCTGGATCCTAACCAGTGCCGCCTCGGTGCCGAGCGGAGGAGCGCCGACACAATACCTCGGTGTTCTTGCACGGGCGGCTATGCTGCTGCGGGTCGCGATTGCCGCGGCTTTCAACGTTTCGCGCGGCGGCGCGTTCTCGGCAAAGCACCTCGCATTCTGGTGGGAGGGGATATCAGTCGATCGAGCCTTCCGCGATCCCGTGAGGATTCCATCATCGAGCGAGGACATGTGGAGCGACGTTAGCGAGGCCCTGGATGAGCTTGCAGTGTGGTCTTCCGGTGCTCCTCCGAGCCTCGGTGATAAGCAAACTTGGTCGCACGCCAAGGCAAAATCGATCTTTGTCCTAGCTGGAGCGGAACGTATAGCACTCTGGGGTCTCGCTTCGTAGCGCCCTAAGCACAGGTCTATCCGAAGAAATGCCACTCGCCCAAAAGGCAAGAAGTGAACACGCCCGAATCTCTCTTCGGGTTATTGGTGTGGAGAGTTATGGCTAAAGCGTAGTAAATTGCGCCAAGCGAAAGGCGTTGTTTGGACTCCACTTAGAGGAAACCGCGATTTCTCATTCAGCCCCCTTCAAGAGAAAAAACTTAAATCACTCCGCCCAAACACCCGGCGAAGAATTGCTCGGCCTGAAGGAACGCTTTGGCACCATCCTCGCCGATCCGCCCTGGCGATTCTCCAATCGAACCGGCAAAATGGCGCCGGAGCATCGCCGCCTATCTCGCTATTCGACGATGGATCTGGCAGACATAATGGATCTTCCGGTCGCTCAAGCCGCACTGCCGCAGAGTCACCTCTATTTGTGGGTGCCGAACGCTCTCATTCTGGAAGGTTTAGAAGTTATGAAGCGATGGGGCTTCAAATACAAAACGAATCTCGTTTGGTACAAAACCCGAAAGGATGGCGGCCCAGATGGGCGGGGCGTAGGGTTTTATTTCCGAAACGTGACCGAGCTTGTTCTCTTCGGCGTGAGAGGATCAATGCGGACGCGCACCGCGGGCCGGCGTCAAGTAAATATTCTCCTCTCGCGGAAGCGCGAACATTCGAGAAAGCCTGACCAACTATACCCAATTATCGAAGCGTGTAGCCCGGGACCGTACCTTGAAATGTTTGCCCGTCACCATCGTGAGGGTTGGACGCAGTGGGGAAACGAGGCACCAAATGCACCTATGCAACTCGCGCTGCTGAAGTAGCGAGGAATCCTACCGGGTTGTAGCGCGGGACTCATCCGCGGGTTGGCGGTCCGAAAATGCGACGTATTGGAGATGGGATGAGTAATGGCTGAAACTACCCGCGGTTCGCTTACAAAAGAGCCACCTCTCGAGAAACTGGATGCCACGCTGTCCCTTATACGACCGGGGATGACGTACGATGCGCTCAGAGCGATTGCGAGCGCACAAACACACCCAGTAATTCCGGCCCTTCTGCGCAACCGTTTCCTTACTGTGAGGGAAACAGGGCAAATACAGTACGACGGACTGCTTTCTTTGATTAATACCTACGGAGTTTCGCACCCCCGCGTCCGAAAGGTGATGTACTTCGTCTGGGCCTGGCGGGATGATAGAATCCGTAAGTTCATACTCGAAAGGATCGTCGACGCAAACGGTAGGTGGCGCCCAGCGGCGGTAATCGACAAATCAAACGCATCCTTTTTTGAACAGTTTATGACCGTCGACAGCGCGAAGAAAGCACGATCCAACTATGAGTTTTTCTTAGTGGAAGCAGGGATCTTCAACCCAGCAACGAAAAAGGTAGGTCTCGATCTCGAGGACGGATGGCTGTCGGACGCCGTTGCGATAGCGGCCTCGCACGAACCGCCCGAGATCCAGGCCTTGATGGTCACCGACCCAGTAGGCTTTCTGTTTTCGCGTAATGCAAACGGCCTAGCAAATCTTTCGAAGGAGCTGCGGCCAGAAAATGTGCCGGGAGAACTGGAATCGCTAGACTGGATCGATGATGCCCGAATTGCGAACGCAGCTCCTACAAAGGCCCACACTTCTCATGCCTGGGCCCCACGTAACGTCGCCGCGATACAAGGAAAAGTGCGAGAGGTTCTTACCGATCTGATTGCAGTTGAACGAGCGTCACTAGCCCATCAAAACTTGGAGCGCCTGTTGGCGGGTAAGCTCAAAAAAGCCGGTCAAGAACCTCGATTTAACGCGAACATCGACATGTTCTATTCAGCGGCTAACGCTGCCGTGATTTTCGAACTAAAGAGCTGCCACTCCGGAAACCTCCACGCGCAGATCAGGCGAGGAGTGGCTCAGCTTTTGGAGTACAGGTATTTGAATAGAGATTTGCTTGGCAGCGCTGATCTTTGCCTAGTCCTCGAGACTAGCCCTCCTGCGAACAAGCACTGGCTCGTCAAATACTTGTCTTCACTCGGAATTACAACTGTGTGGAGAACGCTTGGAGGCGATTTTGCAACGACGGCCGAAATCCCGGCATCACTTGAGTCAGTCGTCAAGAAAGGATGAATTAGGATCCTCAGTTGGTCTGATCGGGGGAAAAAGCTCCGCGACCGATCTCAGCGGAGCTTCATTGCCCCTCCTGGGGTCGAACCAGGACTCTCCTGATCCAGAGTCAGGCGTGTTGCCAGTTACACCAAGGGGCAGTACTTAGGTTTTTCGCCGAGTTAGGCGGGAACTGCAATTTAAAACCCCAAACCCAGAGCATCAATCCGGATCTTGTCGGTGTCAACGTTCATTAGAAATGTCACCCATGCCGGTCAACGTAGCGAGTCCACCACCACCTTCTTCCCAAACTGATCGATATCGAACGCGATCGCCTTCCCCTTCCCTGACACCGCGCCCCTCACCGTCGCCAGCGCCTCGTAATACTCGAGATACGGAAACGACGAGATCTTCGCTCCGACGAATTCGTACTTCGTGACCGCGCTCCGCCACTGGTCGATCTCGTCCTTCACGCCGTAGTAGATGTAAGGCGAAAAGCCTTGCGCGTCCTCCCAGTTCTCGGCGAAGTAAACTCCGCGCACCCCTCGATGGGCGGGGTGACCCGTCACCACACCTTCGAGTGACGCCAGCAACACCGCATCGTGAACGATCGCGCTGGTGTTCGAGTGATCCTTGTGGATGCTGTTCTTCCAGTGCGTGATGATGTAGGTCGGCTTCACCTGATGGATTACGTCGGCGACGTACCTCCGCACCGCCTCGTCGTTCGGGATCTCACCGTCACGATACGGCGCAAAGATCACCTCGGCGCCGATCACCTAGTCGGCGGCGAGCTGGCGATCGCAATCAGAACGGCCACCATGATCGACGCCTTCGCGTATCTCATGACCGCCATTTCACACCCCTTCACCAGAAGGCTGTGCCGGTAGCACCGTGTCCTCCCGCGCGAAATCTATGAATCCACGTTCTGGATCCGCGGCGAGCAATACTACACCTACTTCACTCCCCGGTCGAAGTCCCTTCCTGCCCCGCACGAGCCTGCCCTCGATTCTCTCGGGCTCCAGCCTGATCCAGGTCGCCTTCTGCGATACGCCCGTCACCACCGCTCGAAACGTCTCGCCAATTCTATCGCGCAGGCTCAGAGCGGCGGCCTGTTTCCTTTCCTTCCGCGCTTCCTTGGCTGGCTCGATTCCCTCTTCATGCTCGAAATCGATGAAGCCGTGCACGCTGTCGGTGCTGATAAGCTTGACAGGAATCTTCATTCCCACTTTGAGATTATTGGCGCCGCGGACGACGCGCCCTTCCGCGCTGCCATCGAGAGTGCGTACGAAGGTCCCGTGATCGGTGACGCCGGTCACCTCGGCGTCGAAAGTCTGTCCGATACGCGAGCGGAGCTTGTCGGCGGCGATCTTTTTGCGACGGCTGCGCGCCAGGCGACGCGCGGCACCATCGGATTGGTGCGCGAAATCTATAAACCCACGGGCTGGGTCTGCCGACAAGAGAACGAGTTTGACGGTGTCTCCGACGTCCAGCCCCTGGCCGCCGCGCACGATCCGACCCTCGACCGGCGGACTGAGCACGCGCGCATAAACTCCTTTCGGCGACGACGCCGTCACCACCGCCGCGAAGCTGTCCCCGACACGCTCGGCCAGCATCGTCGCGCCGGCGATCTTGCGCATCGTCCGCTCGACTTTGCGCGCCGCCTCGCCACGCTCGGTGCAACGCTGGGCGATGGCGAACATCTCGTCGTCGTCGTACGGACACGGCTCGCCGAGCGTCACCGCCCGCAACATCCGCTGCGTCACCAGATCGGCGAAGCGGCGATTTGGCGCTGTCGAATGAACGTACTCGGCGACTCCCAAACCGAAGTGACCGATGTCGCGCCGGTCGCCGAGTCGCCGCTCGTAGACGTAGACACCAGGGCCGAGCAGCTTGACGATGTTGAGCGAGAGATCGGCGTAGTGCTCGGGGTCGGCAGCGCGACGTCGCGCGAGAAACTCGCTCAGCGCGACGTTGTCGGGCTTGTCGGGAAGCTTTTCTCCGACTTCCGCCGCCAGCGCCACGATACGATCCCACCGCTTCGGCTCTTTCACTACGCGCCGGAGTGACGCGGTGCCGCGATCGAGCAGATACTTTGCCACCGATCGATTGGCGGCGACCATAAAGTCTTCGATCAGGTCGCGCGCAGGACCGCGTCTCGTGATGGCGAGGTCGACGACTTTACCGTGCGCGACGACCGGCGTCGCCTCGAGGCTCTCGAAGTCGAGCGCACCGGCGACTTCCCGCGCCCGACGCAATCGCTGCATGGCTTCTTCCTGCAGTCGCAGCTGTTGCTCGAGCTCCGGCGACTTCGCGATCGCCGGAGGGGGCGGCGTCTTTCCCTCGAGCCAGGTGCCGACTGCATCGTAGGCGAGCTTCGCTCTGTTCCTGACCAGAGCGCGGTAGATCTCCGTGTTGGAGATGTCACCGTTCCCATCGACATCGAACTGCACCACGATCGCCAGCCTGTCCTCACCTTGGTTGAGCGAGCTCAAATTCGTGCTGAGCCGTTCCGGCAGCATCGGGAAGGTGACAACTCCGGTGTACACCGAAGTGGTATTAGTCGCCGCGTGATCGTCCGCCGCGCTGCCGACAGGGACGAGCGTGTCGACATCGGCGACGCCGATGCTGACGCGGATCGAGTCGTCGCTCAGGCGTTCGGCAACTTCGATCTGATCGAGATCGCGCGACTCACGGTTGTCGATCGACGACCAGAGTGCGCCACGCATGTCGCGCACGTCCGGCGGCTGAGGATGGTCCGCCGGTTCATCTAGCGCGCGGACTTCACGAATGACCGCCGCCGAGAACTCGGGCTCGAAACCGTGCTCTCGCATCGCGGCTTCGGCAGCACTGCGCAGGGACTCGGCCTGGTTTACATCGGCGACTTGCATGCTCGCAGTCTCGTTGAGCCTTGCCGCCCTGTTACCGCAAACCGTACACGACGACCTGATCGGAGAACGTCGGCAGGTACACGTGCCCGTTGGCGATCGTCGGGGCAGCGAATTTCGCGTAGAAGCCTCCGTTGTCGCGGGGATCACGTTGATTGTTCCAAAGCTCCTTGCTGACGTCATTGGCGTCGAACGCTCTCAGGATCCCCGTGCTTACGGTGTGTTCCGCGTCACCTGCGGATGCGTATGCCGCCCACACAATGCCGGTCCCTGCCTGGGTGCCGTTGGAGGAAACCGACAGGATCGCTCCGCTCTGCCCGGCCGGACCTGGTGCGCTGGACACAACCTGGCTCTGCGTGCTCAGCAAGTTGCCGGCGCGGTCGAACGGGATCGCACGCAGCGGATCATTCTCCGACCATACATAGACGAATTCGCTGGAGCCTCCTTTGTAATAGGCGGCCTGGCAATGCATGTTGGCATTGCTGCCCAGCGAAATGACTTGTTGCACCTGGTTGGAGGATGGGAGGATGCCGCCCATATCGTCCCTGTTCAGCAGATAAAGTTTCCCATCCTTGCCTCCCGTCAGGTAAAGGCTCGAGTTGGGAATGAGTAACGCGCCCATTCCACCGTAATCCAGGTCCTGATCGTTGAGGTACTGGTAATTGTAGGGCGTGAAGTAACTCGCCACGCGCAACGTCGAACCTGACGGCGCGAGCTTGAGGGCGCTCGAGCCGCGATTCGTCGGATTCGTTGGATCACCAGCATCGCCGACGGTGCCGTTGCCAGTCACCACGTACAGGTTGCCTTGCGCATCCGCCGCCATGCCGGTCCCGCTTTCCCACATGCCACCCGCGGATCCGTTGGGCGTGTCATTGTAGACAACGCGCTGCTGCATCGTCGACGCGTCGTATCCCAGTATCCAGCCGTGAAACGGGCCCCAATCGCAATGGGATGAAAAAGTCACGTACACGGTGCCGTTGAGCAGCGTCAATCCCTGACGCTGGTTCTGGCGCTGTGCATCGAAAGCAATTACGCCATTGACGTTTCCGTCCCCGCTGCCGGGAGAGCTGGCGTCGATTTTTGTCGGGCCGCCGAGTATCTCGGATCCGTCGACGATGTTCACGGCATGCAGATATTGAACGAAGGTGCCGCCGGTGCCGCCGCTGGTACTGCGGGCAACGAAATACATCCTGCCTGTCCCGGCATCGATCACCGGAGTACCGACGATCCCGATGTTGCCGCTGAAATCCTGGTACGAGCCGGAACACGCCCCCGTCATGTCGAATCGTTGCGGCGGCCGCATGCCCGGCGCCGTGAAGTTCTTCTGCCAGTACACTGTGCCGTTGTCTCCGTCAAGAGCATAAACCGTGTTGTTGACCGTGGCGACGAAGACGACGTTGTGGTAGCTGCCGGCGATGGCTACATGGCCGACGACCAGCGGCTGGGCATACACCTGGTCATCCACTGTGACCGTGAACACTTCTCCAAACTGCTGAGCGTTGACATTGGCGGTGGTCAAAGCGGTTTCGTTGTCATTCAAGCCCGACCGATTGTTGTCATTGTGTTGCGTCAGCACCGACACGAACTGGGAATTCGGCGTCGGGGTTGGCAGGTCGGGGGGCGCTTCGCTGTCCCTGCAGGTGGCGAGCACGAGAAGAATGAGCGAGACAGGCAGTTTGTGTCTTGCCATGAGCGATCCGCGGCAGATTCATGGTGGAACAAACATCTCTCGCCCGCAGCGCGTGACGTCGGCGCCAGGGTACGCAGCGACATTGCAGCCGGAGAATTGACACGACCTCAACATGGAGGGCAAGCACTGGACAACCGATCAGTCACTCGGTTCAAAGCTAGCCGCGCAAAAAAAGAAACGCGCTCTCTGGAGCGCGTTTCTTTTATTCGTCAGGGCGATGGCGCGAAAGTCTACTTGAGTGTGAGCTGCTGGTACGTTCGCGAGCCGAGTGATTCGCGCATCGCGGAGCGATCGGCGAACTGCTGCGCGCGT
>Ga0207646_10003870_pt1 | contig 16616 bp, 16 predicted proteins | sample KBSK5502metaG_FD_184343 | JGI IMG/M metagenome (GOLD analysis project Ga0207646, IMG submission 184343) | Corn, switchgrass and miscanthus rhizosphere microbial communities from Kellogg Biological Station, Michigan, USA - KBS K5-50-2 metaG... | ecosystem: Host-associated > Plants > Roots >... | reverse complement strand
CCGCCGCCGGCGGCACCGGTCACCAGGTGGTCGCCAACGTCCTGCGCCTGTGCGCGGCCCGGCAGGGCGCCCCCGCCAGCAAGGGGGCCTGAGCTCGCGCGCCTCCAGCCCATGATCACGTGAGTTTGTTCGCACATGCGACGAACAGACTCACCTGATCATGGATGGGGGGCGCTGAACGTGAGGACGGCGAAGTCGGAGACCGGGTGGTAGCCGAGGCGCTGGTAAAGGGTGTTGCTGGTGGGGTTGGCGAGGTCGGTGAAGAGCACGACGCCCTCGGCGCCGCCGTCCAGGGCGGCCTGGCTGACCGCGGCCGTCGCCGCTCCGCCGAAGCCGCGCCCGCGTAGTTCCGGCGGCGTGTAGACCGGGCCGATCCGGGCCAGCCCGCCGGCGGGCAGGGTCCGCCCAGCCAGCGACACCGGCGTGCCGGCGTGCTCCCAGAAGGCCAGGCCGCCGAAGCTGAGCCGGTCGTCCACCGCCCGCTGCGACTCCCGCGGCCCGATGGGACCCGCCTCGTCGTGGAACGCGTCCAGCCAGGCGAGCAGCAGGTCGCGGTCCGCCTCGGCCGCCGTCCTGGCCCGGCCGGGCGGCGGTGGATCGGGGGGCACCAGCCGGCGAAGCTCGTACAGCCGCATCCGCATGCCCATTTCGGCGGTCTGGCCGGTGCGTTCCGCCCAGGCGGCGGCGAAGGCCGCTGCGGGCCCGGCCGCGGCGTTGACCCCGGGCAGGGGATGGTTGCGGCCGGTCAGGTCCGCGGCCAGGGCCGCGGCCGCCCCAGGGGGCAGCGCCGTCAGCAGCATCGGGTAGGGCGGCGTCTGCAGGCAGGCCGCGCCCACCGCGCCGTCCGGCCCGGTCCACCAGCCGCACAGCGGAGCGCCGTCCCCGAATGCGGCCGGGCCGCGGGCCTGAAGGGTCTCCGCGACGCCGAGCATGACCGTGTTCAGCGCGGCGTTCGCGCGCAGAAAACCACCTACCGTGGCGAGGTAGGCGCCGGCGTCGTTGGTGAGCTGCCAGGCCATGGCCCATCATCGGCGACGGGCGCGGCGCCACGCACCTCATTTCCGCGCCCGCTGGCCTGCGATCCGCGAGACTGTGAGGGCGATGCCAAGGCAGGGAGGCTGGCCGTGGAGTACCGACCGCCGGGGGAGCGGGAGCCTGACTCCCAGTACCGCCTGATGCTGGAGCGGATCCTGTCGTCCGGGATCAGCGTGCCCACCAGGCAGGGGCCCGCCGCGCTCACTCTGATGCAGCAGACCATGCGCTTTGACCTGGCCAACGGCTTCCCGCTGATCACCGAGCGGAGCCTCAAGTCGTTCTGGCGGAAGTCCATCGGCGAGCTGTGCGCGTTCATCAACGGCGCGACGACGCTGGCGGCGCTGGCCGAGTTTGGCTGTGACTGGTGGGGCCCCTGGGCCACGCTGGACAAGACCTCGTCCCGGGGGCTACCGCCTGGCAGCCTCGGGCCGGGGTCCTACGGAGGAGCGTTCCGCCACTTCCCGACCGCCGAGGGCGGGGGATTCGACCAGTTCCAGCACCTGGTGGAGCAGCTAACCGAGCTACCGGGCGACCGGACCCACTTCGTGTCCCCGTGGATCCCTCAGTACCAGGTCCGGGGGCGCGGCAAGACGCCGAAGACGACGATCGCGCCGTGTCACGGCTGGGTGCACGTGCGGGTGCTCGCGGGCGGCCTGCACCTGCACATGTTCCAGCGGTCGGGGGATGTCCCGGTCGGCGTGCCGGCCAACATGATCCAGTACGCGGCGCTGCTGCTGATGCTGGAAGGGCTCACCGGGATCCCGGCCGTCGCGTACTACCACACGATCTCCGACGCCCACGTGTATGAGAACCAGGTGGAGGCCGTCGCGGCCATGCTGGAGCGGGCACCCCGCCGGCTGCCCACGGTGCGGCTGACCGAGGTGGGGGAGAAGGTCACCGACATCCACGACTTCCGCGCCGAGCATTTCGAGCTCAGCGACTACGACCCGCACCCGCCGATCTCGTCCATCCCGGTCGCCCCGTGATCGTGTCGCTGCTCGTGGCGGCCGCCGAGAACGACGTCATCGGGCGGGACGGCGCGCTGCCGTGGCGGCTGCCCAAGGACGCCCGCCGGTTCCGGGAGCTGACCACCGGGCACGTGGTGGTGATGGGGCGGGTCACGTACGACTCGATCGTGGCCGCGCTGGGCCGGCCGCTGCCCGACCGGGCGTCCATCGTCATAACGCGGGCCACCCAGCCACCCGGTTCCCCAGACACCAAGTCCCCCAGTCCCGCGAGCTCCAGCGCTGGCGGCGCGGGACCCGCCGAGGGGCAGGTGCTGTGGGCTGACTCGCTGAAGTCCGCGCTCGAACTCGCGGAGCGTGTCGCCACCGCGGCGGGCGACACGGAGATCTTCGTCGTGGGGGGCGTGTCCATCTTCCAGGACGTGCTGCCGGTGGCGGACCGGATCTACCTGACGAGGGTCCATCACGTGGTGGAGGGCGACCGCAGCATGCCGTCCGGCTGGCTGGCCGGGTTCGACCTGGTGCGCTCCGAAGAGGTCATCGACGAGAAAAGCCACCTGGCGTACTCGTTCCTCGACTACGAGCGGGCGCCGGCGTGAGCCTCTACTGCTTCGAGAACGCCCGCACGGATGAGCAGCGGGCCGAGATGGCCAGGCTCGACGCCGCCGGGATCTGCCTGTTCTGCCCCGACCAGCTGGCGAGCCACCCGCGGCAGCGGATCCTCCTATCGACCCGGCACTGGACGGGTACGCCGAACGAGTACCCCTACGCAGGGACAAGCCACCACATCCTGCTTGTCCCGCACCAGCACGCGAGCGACCTGCTAGAACTCAGTGATGAGGTGCGAGCGGACTTCTGGGTGGCCCTCGCCGCGGTGGCGGAGGCGAGCGGCCTGCACCACTACGGCCTGGGCATCCGCAACGGGGACTGCCGGTTCACGGGCGCGACCATCCAGCACGTCCACGCCCATGTGCTTGTGGGCTCGGACGAGGAGGGTGCGCCGCCGGTCCGGATGAGGTTCAGCTCTCATCCCCGCCAGGCGCGGCCCGCGTGACGTCCCGCGGCGTGGCGGGCGGTGCCGCGCGGGTGTCCACCCAGATCAGGCGGACTCCGCTGGCGCGCAACGTCTGCTCGCCGTCCAGCACCGAGTACTGGCCGGCGAAGAAGCACCGGCTGAACCCGGCCTCGGCGATGAGCCGCGCGCAGGCCGGGCAGGGGAACGTGGTCGTGTAAAGGTCGGCGCCCGCGAGCGCGACCCCGTCCCGGGCGGCCCTGGCGATGAGGGCCGCCTCGGCGTGGATCGCGGTCGACAGGTCGGCCCGGACCCCGCGCTCGAACGCGTCGCGTGGGTCCCCGCTGACGTAGGGGGCGTACTCGGTCGGGTGATGGCGGTTCCAGGCGCACCCGAGCACCTGCTGACCTCGCGCCGCAACGGCCCCCACCTGCCGCCACCAGTCGGAACTTCGCGCCGAGATGGCCTCCGCCCGGCCCAGAAGCTCGCGGGGAAGGTCGTCCACCGTGATCTCGCCGTCGAAGGAGACCGGCGTCTTCGCGGTCGCCCAGTCCCGGTCCCAGCGCAGGAAGGTCCGGTCGAAGAGCACGGTCCGCCCGTCGCCCAGGTGGTAGCGGGCGGCGAGGTCCCGCATGATCTCCTCGTCGGGCAGCACGAGGACGTCTCCGGTGACCGCGGCGGCCAGGTCCGCCGGCTCGACCACGCGGACCTGTGCCTGGGTCGGCCCGAGCCGCAGGTAGCCCGCGGCCCGCTCCGGGGCCAGGGCGCGGATGTCCTTGGCCAGGCTGGGGTAGGCCTGGGTGAACCCCTCACCGAGGAGCAGGATCTCGCGCGCGTCGGTGTGGCGCCGGAGGAAGGTTTCGTACCCGGAGTGGATCACCGGCAGGTAGAGCAGAACCTGTTTCACGGGGAGGCCGGCGGATCACCTGGCTGGCTGGGGCCGCTGTCCGGCATTGGGTTGCCCGGCTGGCCGGCGTCGCCCCCGGCCAGCGGGTCCCATGGTTCGGGGAGGCCAAGCTGGATCCGGCGCAGCCGGGCGGAGGTGCTTACGGTCGCCATCCGCTCCAGGACCTCCACCCGCCCGCAGTAACGCTCCTCAAGTTCCCCGATCTCGGCGCGGGTGTACGTGTCGGCCGTGGCGACCAGCACGTCCGGGCGGATCGTCTTGATAAGGCGCCACCGCTCGTCGTGCAGGTGCTTCAGCGTGACAAGGCCGACGCCGCGCTGGTGGGTGACCATGCGCAGCCGTTCCATCTCGGGCACCGCGGGCCGGTGCGGGCCCTTGCGGGCCTTGATCTTCTCGTCGCTGTCCAGCCCGACGATCAGGAAGTCGCCGTAGTGGCGGGCCGCCTCCAGGTACATGGAGTGGCCCTCGTGAAGGATGTCGAAGGAGCCGCTGGTCAGGACGACCTTCAGGCCCAGGACGCGCAGGGCGCCGACGATGGCGTGGATCCGGTCGTAGTCCGGCACGTAGCGCAGGTCGAAGTTGGACGCGTCCGCGAAGAGCCCGCTGTTGACCAACGCGAGCGGTTCGCTCGTCGCCAGGCCGGGGGCCCGGGCCTCGCCGGGGCCGGTGGTTCGCGTCTCGTGGGGCCCCGCGCCGTTGCCGTCCGCGCCGTTCGGCGCGGCCCGCTGGCCGGAAAGTGGTCCATCCACCTCGGCCATGGGTGTCCTCTCGCGCGCGGGCGCACCCGGTGGCCACCTGCTCACGGCCCCGATCATAGCGGCCGGCCGCCTCCGGACAGGCCGACGGAGCCCGGCGTGTCGGGCAGGGGGTCGAAGTGGACGTACGCCCTGGGGGCTTGCGCCGGGACGATCGCAGCGGCCCGGACGACCATGCCGGCCGGGCCGCTGATGACGATGTCCTTGGTGCGGGGTCCGAGGTGGGCGGCGGCCACCTCGGGCAGAACGCCGGCAAGGCCAGCGGAGCAGGGCTCCTCGGAGACCGGGATGACCGTGAGCGACGGGCGGTCCGCTGCGAGGCGCAGCAGGTCCGGCAGGTCGTAGAGGTCGGCTTCGCTGCGGGCACCGAAGAAGACCTGGACGTCCGGGTGCGGATGCGGCCAGTCCGGACCGGTGAGCGCCTCCGCGATGGCCTTGACCGGGGCGAGACCGGTGCCGCCGGCGACGCACGCGACGCGATGGGACATGACGGCATCGGCCGTCATGTCGCCCCTGGCCCGTCCCAGGATCACCGCGTCCCCGGCCCGGGTCTGGTGGACCAGTGCGGTGCTCACCGCCCCGCCAGGTATGGCGCGGACGTGCAGCCGGAGCAGCCCGTCCGGTTCTGGGGCGTTCGCGATCGAATACTCCCGCCACACCCGCGGCCAGCGCGGGACCTGGACGCTGACGTGCTGGCCCGCCCGGTACGGCAGGGGCTGATCCGGCCGGAGGGTAACGACGGCGAGGTCAGGGCGGCGCTGGTCGTGCTCGACCACCTCGGCCACCCACCAGGCGGGCTCGCTGGCGAAGCGGCGGGCGGCGTCCGCCATGGTGGCCCCGATGTGACGCAGGGCGGCCTCCCACGCGGCCTGGTTCTGCGCGGACCAGGAGCCGTCGCTGAAGGCCCGGACGGCGGCCAGCAGTGCGTCGCCAAACGGCTGGTAATGGTGCTCCAGCACGCCGTACTTCCGGTGGTCGCGGGCGAGCTCGGTGAGCCATCCGGTGAGCCATTCCGGCCGGTCCGAGGCCCAGATGCAGCGGGTCAGCGCGCTAAATAGCTGTTGGCGGCTGTCGTCCAGCGCCAGCGGAAACATTGGCCGCAGCTCGGGATTGTGCACGAAAAGGGTGGCAAAGAAATACGCCATGGCCTTCTCGGATTGCGGCGCGAGCAAGGCTAGCGACTTCTTCAGAAGCCTGGAATCCGCCGGCGTCACCGGGCTACCCGGCGTGGCGCCGGCTGATTCCCGGTCCCCGGCAGGCGAATCTTCCGCGCTCCCGTCCTGTACCCGCCCGGATTGGCCGCCGACGTCACTGGCCTGGGCAGAATGCCCGGAAGCGCGCTTGGTCTCTGGCGCATCCCCCGCGGCCTGCCAGCGCTGCTGGTTTGGCGACAGGCCCGCCCCCGGGTCCCCGGAGAACCCGCTTAGCCCCCCTGCCATGCGCAGGAGTCTTTCACCGGCCGATCACACCGACAAGTGTTTCCGCGCACTTGCGGAAACGAGGCCGTTTCGTTACTAATGAATAGGCTGACTACGATTGAAGTTCGTAGTTTTCGCTTTTTGGAAACGGTAATTCTCAATCGATTGCAGTTGGACTTTCAATCGTTCGCATTCGGTCACGGGCGCTCCTCGGCCGCAGCCCGGCGGCACCGGCACGGCAGCGGCCGGGCGAACGTGAGAGGGTCGGCAGCATGATCCGGCTGTTGGCCTTCGTCCTGCCGCTGGGCCTTGACTCGTTCGCGGTAGCCGCCGCGCTGGGTGCGGCCCGCCCGGCGGGCGCCGCAATGCGGGTCCGCGTCTCGGTGATCTTCGTGATCTTCGAGGCGGGAATGCCGCTGCTGGGCATCGCCGCGGGCGGCGGCTTGGCCAGGGTCATCGGCGCCACGGCCGACTACCTGGCGGGCGCGGCCGTGATCGGCGTTGGGATATGGATGCTGGCCAGCCGGGACGAGGACGAGGAGGTGGCCGGCCGGGTGACCAGCGCTCACGGCATGGCCATCCTCGCGCTGGGGGTCAGCATCAGCATGGACGAACTGGCCATCGGGTTCAGCCTGGGGCTGGTCCGGCTGCCCGTGGTGCCGGTCATCGTGGCCATCGCGGTGCAGGCGCTCCTCGCCAGCCAGCTCGGGCTAGCCTTGGGCGCCCTCGTCGGCGCTCGCTTCCGGGAGCGCGCCGAGCAAATCGCCGCCGTGGCGCTCATCGTGCTCGGCGGCTATCTCATTGCCCAGCGCGCGCTTGCGTAGGGCGCCGGGGACGGCTCAGGTAGCACCACACGTGCGGGCCGGCTCATGTGATGGCACCGGCACCGGCGGCCGGGGACGGCTCAGGTAGCACCACACGTGCGGGCCGGCTCATGTGATGGCACCGGCGCCGGCGGCCGGGGACGGCTCAGGCAGCACACCAACCCGCGTACCAGCTCATTTGATGGCACCGGCACCGGCGCGCGGCAGCGGGCGGGTCAGCCGGCGAGGACCTTGCGCAGGGTAGTGGCGAAGGCCTCCGGATCGGGCTGGAGGAATCCGTCGTGACCTCCGGGGAACCTCACGGGCTCCGTGCCGAGCCGTCCGGCCACGGCGGCGGCGCCGCGGCCGGCGATCATCCGGCCCGAGTCGGCTCCGACACCGAGGACGACGCACGTGCTTGCGGCGCGGAGCGCGCCGAAATCGTGCTGGTAGTGGCTGAGCGGAATCATGTTCAGCCCGACGAGCGGATGGTCCCGGGAGCCATCATCCTCGGTCGGCAGCCCGAAGTTGGCCGGGTTCGGCGCGGGCCGGTCGGCGTAGTCCGGCGGGAGCGGGCCGTCGTACATCACCAGCGCGATGAACTTCGCCATCGCCGGGCCGAAGCCACTGCGCTGGTAGGTCTCATGAATGTCCACGGCGGCGGCCACCACCGGCTCGCGGTCCGGCAGCGCCGTCATGGACGGCGGCTCGTGCGCCACGAGCGTGCGGACCTGCTCGGGGTGCTTGGCCACCAGGGCCAGGGCGTTGACCGCGCCACCGCTGCTGGCGAACACGTCCACGGCCCCGGCGCCCTGAGCGAGGATCAGCCGGTACAGATCATCCGCGTGCTCCTCCACCGTGGACTCGCTGGCACCGTCGGTGCGCGGGCTGCGCCCCGCCCCGCGGGGGTCGAAGGTGACGACCGTACGGTCGGCGAAATGCCCGGCCAGGGCCGCGAAGCCCTCGGCGCCCATCGGCGACCCGGCGAGCAGCAGGACCGGCTCGGTACTCGACTCGTTGCTCCGGACGTCGTAGTGAAGAACGGCGCCCGGCGCGCCCAGGGCGAAAGTCTTCGGCTCGGTCATGACTGCCCTCCAGGATTGTCCGTCTCCACCCATAGTGACGCCCCGCACCTGGGCAACTCATCGGCTTGGGCCCGGGTCGCAAGGTTTTCATGATCCGTTCGGATCTTCGCCCGCCCCCAGGGGTTAAAAATCGAACGGATCATCGGCTCCTGCCGGTTAGAGCGGTGACTGGTAGCTGCCGATCCAGTGGGTCTTCAGCCAGAGAAGGGCGGCGGACCAGGCGCCGGTGACCTCCAGAATGCCGACCGCCACCAGCATCGCGCCGCCAGCCAGGCTGATCGCGCGCGCGTGCCGCCGGGCGAAGCCGAACGCCGCGACCCCGCGCTCGAACGCCAGCGCGACGACCAGGAACGGAACACCAAGCCCGAGACAGTAGGCGAACGTCAGGATCGCGCCACGAACCGCGGTGCCCGAGGCCATGGACAGCGTCAGGACGACGGTGAGCGTGGGGCCGATGCACGGCGTCCAGCTCAGGCCGAACAGCACGCCGAGCATCGGCGCGCCGGCCAGCCCGGCTCGGGGCCGCAGCGAGGGCCTGAGGATCCGCCCGGTGACCGGGAACCGGTCGAACACCCCCGAGAACAGCAGGCCCATCAGGATCGTCAGCACGCCGAAGACCTGGGCCAGCCCGATGCTGTGCCGCTGCAGCATCCCGCCGAACCCGCCGAACGCGACCCCGGCGCTAGTGAAGACGGCCGAGAAACCCAGCACGAACAGCGCGGTGCCCGTCACGGCGCGGCGCCGCGCCGGCCGGGGCCCAGGGCTGGCGGGCTCGCTGGGCGCGACGGTGGTCACGGCCACCGCGCGCCGCCCGCCGGCAGCAGCGCTGGTCGCGGGGGCCGGGCCGAGCGGAGGGGCGCTGCCGCGCCCGCCGGCCGCGGACTGCTGCGCGTCCACGCCCGACATGCCGGTGATGTACGAGAGGTAGCCGGGGACCAGGGGAAGCACGCAGGGGGAGAGGAACGTCACCGCGCCGGCGGCCGCCGCCACCGGGACGGCGAAGAGGAGCGGCCCGGAAAAGATGAGGTGCTCGACCCCGCTCATGGCTCACCTCCGCCCGCGCCGCCTGCCCGGGTGCGCGGCCGGCCCGGTCGCCGGCGGGGGGCCAGCGGCCGCGCGTCCGGGGCTGGCCCTAACTTATCCCGCTGCCCCGGTACCCGGGGCCCCGGTCGGTGCTGGGCCACGCATCCTGCCCGGTGCTAGGCCCAGGTACCGCCCTGGCCCCGGCCCGCGTGCGACCCCGCGCCGGTCAGGTAGAGGATCACCGCCAGGCAGGCCAGCGCCACGCCGGTCAGCAGCGCCATCCCTAGGGAGGCGCCGTTGTTACCGGAGTTCACGAACGACGCGCCGCTGGACGCCGCGCCGAGGACGGCGAGCAGGGTCACCGCCGACAGCCAGATGAGCGGGCCGCGCCGGGACAGGACCGACCGGACGAGCAGGCTGATCGTCCCGAGGAGAATCAGCAGGCCCAGCCCGGCGTGGATCGCCAATGCGGCCGGGCCGTTGGCCAGCGCCCGCCCGATCGCGGTCAGGACGCCCCCGCCGTGGTCGCGGGCTGGCACGGTGGCGTAGAGGTTCACCACCATGCCGAGGGCGAACTGGACCAGCAGCGCCATCATCATGCCCAGGCTCGCCCGGCGAACGATCTCCACGTGACCGGCGCGCTCGGCGTTGCGGACCTGCGCGGGACCCGAGTCGATCACCGCCGTCACCTCCATCTCGGAGCTACGTTTCAGCAATAAATAGTTTCTACTCGCAATGATCCATAGATGCAAATGTAATACGAACTGATAGTCTTGAACCGTGGAAGAACCCGCCCCGGACGCCGGTCTGGACACCGGGCCCGGCCTTGCCTTCCTGCTGGTCCAGCTCGGCTCTCACCTCGCCCAGCGGTTCGCGGAGCGGCTGGGCCCACTGGGCCTGGAACCGCGCCAAGCCGGGATGCTGGTCCGGCTGGCGCAGAACGACGGGAAGTCGCAGCAGGCCATCGCCGAGCTGATGGGCCTCAACGCCACCCGGATGGTGTTCCTCACCGACGAGCTGGAAAAGCTCGGGCTGGTCGAGCGCAGGCGTAACCCGGCCGACCGGCGGACGCACGCGCTGTACCTGACCGAGGCGGGCACCGCGATGCTCGCCAGGGTCGTTGAGGTCACCGGGGAGCACGAGGCCGACACCGCTGCCCCGCTGAGCGACGCCGAGCGCGGACAGCTGATCGCGCTGCTGCGCCGGCTCGCCCGGGCGCAGGGCCTGGCCGGCCGCGCCCTGCCCGGCATTCCCCCGGCCCACCTGGGCCGGCCCGCGCTTGGACGGCTCTGCGACCCGGATTGACCGCCGCGTGCGGAGACCGCAACGATGTTGCCCATGCGAACTACTCCGCCGTTCCGGGCCGACCACGTCGGCAGCCTGCTCCGTCCCGCTCGGGTGTTCGCCGCGCGCGCCGACTTCGCCGCGGGCCGCATCGGGGTGGACCAGCTGCGGGCCGTCGAGGATGAGGCCATTGGGCAGGTCGTGGCGATGCAGCAGGACGCCGGCCTGCAGTCGGCCACCGATGGCGAGTTCCGCCGGGCGTCCTGGCACATGGACTTCATCTACCAGATCGGCGGGATCAGCAAGGCGCCGGGCAACCTCGCGGTCCGTTTCCACAACCCGTCCGGGGACATCGAGTTCACGCCGGCGGCCCTGCACGTGGGGAGCAAGCTCCGCATGAGCAAGACGATCTTCGGCGAAGACTTCAGCTACTTGCGGTCGCTGGCGGGCGCGTCCACCGCGAAGCTGACGATTCCGTCGCCGAACATGGTCCACTACCGCGGCGGCCCGGCCGCGATCGACCCCACGGTGTACCCGGATATCGAGGAGTTCTGGACCGACCTGTCCGCTGCCTACGCCGACGAGGTACAGCGGCTGGCCGGCCTCGGCTGTACCTACCTGCAGTTCGACGACACCAGCCTCGCCTACCTCAACGACCCGGCGCAGCGGGCGGAGATCGCCGGCCGCGGCGAGGACGCCGAGCACCTCCACCTGCGCTACATCCGCCAGGTCAACGACGCGCTCGCCGCCAAGCCGGCCGGGATGACCGTCACCATGCACCTGTGCCGCGGCAACTTCCGGTCCTCATGGGCAGCGTCCGGCGGGTACGACTTCGTGGCGGAGGCGCTGTTCAGCGAGCTGAAGGTCGACGGGTTCTTCCTGGAGTACGACGATGAGCGGTCCGGCGGGTTCGAACCGCTGCGCTTCGTCCCGCCGGGCAAGATGGTCGTCGTCGGCCTGGTGACCACCAAGCGGGGGGAGCTGGAAGACCCGGACACGCTCAAGCGGCGGATCGACGCGGCGTCCGCGTTCGTGCCCCTCGACCAGCTGTGCCTGTCGCCGCAGTGCGGCTTCTCTTCCACGGTCGAGGGCAATGTGCTCAGCCACGAGCAGGAGGTCGCCAAGCTCGAGCTGATCGTCAAGGTCGCCCGCGACGTCTGGGGGTAAGGGCAGGCTCCGGGCGGACCTCACCCCGCTCCGGGCCTCGCGCGACTTCCGGCTGCTGTACGCCAGCCGCACCGTCACCATGCTGGGCACCCTGGCGACCGAGGTAGCCCTGCTCGTCCAGGCCAGGCAGCTCACCGGCTCCGCCTTCGCCGTCGGGCTGCTCGGCGCGGCGGAGGTGGTGCCGCTGGTGGTGTTCGGCCTGTACGGCGGCGTGCTCGCGGACCGCTTCGACCGGCGCCGGTTGATGGTCTGGTGCGAGGCCGCGCTCGGCGGCTGTGCGGCCCTTCTCATGCTGAACGCGCTGGCGCCCAAGCCCTCCGTCTGGCCGCTGTTTGTGGTCGCGGCGCTGATGATGGCGACGGCCGCGTTGCAGCGGCCGTCGCTGGAGGCGTCCGTCCCGCGCGTGGTCCCGCGGGACCAGCTCACCGCCGCGTCCGCGCTGATGTCGATGTCACAGAATGTGAGCCTCATCGTCGGATCCACCCTCGGCGGCGTCCTCGCCGCCGGCCCGGGCGCGCAATACGTGTACGCCACGGACACGGTCAGCTTCGTGGCATCGTTCTGTCTCTTGTTCCTGGTGCGGCCGCTCCCTGCGCTGGCCGGCGAGCACGCGCCCGTGCCCGGCCTGCGGAGCATCCTGGCGGGGCTGGCCTACGCGCGCCGGCGCCCTGAGCTACTTGGCTCCTACCTGGCCGACCTCGCCGCGATGACGCTGTCCTACCCGAACGCGCTGTTCCCCTTCGTGGCCGCCAACCTGCACGCGGCCTGGGCGGCGGGGTTGATGTTCTCGGCACCGTCGGCCGGCGCGATCGCGGTGACCGTGCTGAGCGGCTGGATGAGCCGGGTGCGCAGGCACGGCCTCGCCATCGCCGTCTCGGCGGCGGTGTGGGGACTGCTGATCACCGGGTTCGGCCTGGCCCCCGACCTCGCCGTGGCGTTGTCGTGCCTGGTCCTGGCCGGGGCCGCGGACATGATCAGCGGGATCTTCCGGGGCACGCTGTGGAACCAGACCATACCCGACGCCCTGCGCGGCAGGCTCGCCGGAATCGAGCTGCTCAGCTACAGCCTTGGCCCGTCGGCCGGCCAGATCCGCGCGGGCGCGGTGGCCGGCGTCACCAGCGCCCGGTTCTCGCTCACCTCCGGCGGCCTGCTCTGCACCGGCGCGGTCGGCCTGGTCTGCCTCGCCCTGCCCGGCTTTACCCGCTACCGCGCCCCGCCGGCCGCGTAGCGCAGCTACGCCCGCAGCGGACCCCGCGGCTCGTCGCAGGGGCCGCAGCCGGGCGCGCCGTCCTGTAGCTCGTCCAGGGCGGCCTCGATGGCGCGGTGGAAGGTGGGGTAGGCGTAGATCATCTCGTGCAGGCGCTGGACCGGCACCCGGGCGTGCACGGCCACCGCCAGGGCGCTGAGCACCTCGCCGCCCCACGGCCCCACCGAGGTGGCGCCGGCCAGGACGCCGCGGCCGGTGTCCTGGACGAGCTTGATGAACCCGTCGTTTCCGGCCTTGTGCATCCAGCCGCGGGCGGACGTAGGGACACTGGTGGCGCCGCACCGGATCGTCATGCCCTGCTCCCGCGCCTGAGCCTCGGTCAGCCCGACCGCGCCGACCTCCGGGTCGGTGAAGGTGACCCTCGGCACGGCGTGGTACTCGGCGCCCGTCCGGTCCCGGCCCAGGATGTCGTCGATGACGATGCCCGCCTGGTACATGGAGATATGGGTGAAGGCGCCCTTGCCGGTGATGTCGCCCAGCGCCCACACGCCCGGTGCGGCCCGCATGTGGTCGTCTACCGGGATCGCCTTCTGGCCCTCGTCGATGCCGACCGCCCCGGTGCCCACCGCGGCCAAATCGGTGCGCCGGCCGGTGGCCACGAGCAGCGCTTCGCCGTGGAGCGTTTCGCCGCCGTTGAGGCCGACGGTGAAGCCGTCACCGCCGGAGTAGCCGACGTGGCCGACACGGCACCCGGTGCGCACCGTGATGCCCTCGCGGCCGAACACCGTGGCGAGGAGGTCGCCGGCCTCGGGCTCCTCCAGGTGCAGCAGGCGGTCCGCGCCCTCGGCGAGCGACACCTGGCTGCCGAACCGGGCGAAGACCTGGGCGAGCTCGGCGCCGACGGCTCCGCCGCCGAGCACCACCAGCGACCGCGGCACATGCTCCGTCTCGATCGCCCCGTGGTTGGTCCAGAACGGGGTGCCGGCCAGGCCCGGGATGGGCGGCACCGCGGGCTTGGTGCCGGTGGCGATCACGATGCCGATCCGCGCTCGCAGCACCTGCGCCTCCCCGCCGTCGCGCGGGGTCACGGTGACCTCTCCGGGCGCGGTGATCCGCCCGTGCCCGCGGACCAGGATCCCGCCCTTGCCGGTGAACCGGTCCGCTGCCACCTTGTCGTCCCAGGTGTCGGTGGCCTCGTCGCGGATCCGGCGCGCCACCGGCGCCCAGTCCGAGTGCACGGACGCGCTGCCCGCCATCCCCGGGATCCGGTGTCCGTCCGCGAGCAGGTCGGCTGCCCTGACCATCATCTTCGACGGGACGCAGCCCCAGTAGGGGCACTCGCCGCCGACCAGGCTGTCCTCCACCCCGGCCGCCGACAAGCCCGCCTCGGCGAGGGTGCCCGCGGCGTGCTCGCCTCCCGGGCCCAGGCCGATTACGACGACATCAACGTCACGCTCAGTCATCTGTCCTCCCCGGAGCATTTGCCACGGCGCCCAAGGGTATGACAGCTGGGGATTCCGGCGGGGGCAAGTAGATGGTTAGGACCGCATTGCGTATCGCGCGCTGTCTGCCCGACGGTTTTCTCGCCGAGGCGCTGCGCGCGGACGCCCGGGCGGGCCTGATCGCCTCCCCGAAGGTGCTGCCGTCCAAGTGGAACTATGACGAGCGGGGCAGCGAGCTGTTCGAGAAGATCACCCAGCTGGACGACTACTACCCGACCCGGGCGGAGCGGTCCATCCTGCGCGCGAGGGCCGGAGAGATCGCGGCCACCACCGGGGCCCGCACCCTGATCGAGCTCGGCGCCGGGGCCGCGGACAAGACCAGGCTGCTGCTCGATGCGCTGCGCGCACGGGGCACGCTGGCCAGCTTCGTTCCCGTGGACGTGAGCGAAGCCGCCCTCGTCGAGGCGGCGCGCCGGGTGGCGGAGGAGTACCCCGGCCTTTCCGTTACGGCTGTTGTCTCCGATTTCGAACAGTACCTGGGATTGCCCCGCGACCACGGCGGGGCGCGCCTGGTCGGGTTCCTCGGCAGCACGATCGGCAACCTGCTGCCCGGCCAGCGGGCCGCCTTCATGGCCTCGCTGCGGTCACGGCTGCGCCCCGGGGATGCCTTCCTGCTCGGCACCGACTTGGTCAAGGATCCGGCAGTGCTCGTCGCCGCCTACGACGACGCGGCCGGGGTCAGCGCCGCGTTCAGCAAGAACATCCTGTCCGTGCTGAACGCCTCGCTCGGCGCGGACTTCCACCTGGACGCCTTCGGCCGCGTCGTGGTGTGGGACGCGAATCACGAATGGATCGAAGTACGGCTCCGGTCGCTGCGGGATCAGGTGGTGACGTTGCCGGAGATCGATCTCGTGGTGGAGTTCGCACAGGGCGAGGAGATGCTGACCCAGGTGTCCGCCAAATTCCGCCGGGAGGGGATCGCCGCGGAGTTGGCGGCGAGCGGGTTCGCGATGCGGTCCTGGTGGACCGATGACGGCGGCCAGTTCGGCCTGTCCCTCTCGGCGCCCGCCTGAGTCTCAGCGGCGCGCGGGACCCGCTCCAGCGGGCGATCGGCGCGCCGGCCCGGCGCGGGCTTACCTGGCATGATGAGGAAGGATACTATGGGCCGCCCGTGATCGCCCCGCATGATCGTTCCGCCCCTGATGACCCCCGCCATTGATGACGCATCGCCAGAACACCACGTATGGACGTTGACGCTGTAGTCGCCGAGGTCGCCGCCGCGGTCGGGCTGGCTGAGGGGCCAGCCGGCGTGGCCGACGTGCTCCGGGTGATCGCCCGCCACGAGCCGGTGGCCGCGCGGGAGATCAGCCGGCGGGCCGAGCTGCCAGTGCCGATCGTCGTCGCGATCTGCAATGAGCTGCGCAAGCGCGGCGTGGTGGGCCGGGCACGCCCGGTGCAGCTGACCCCGGCGGGCCGGACGAGCCTGACCGGTCAGGAGACCCCCGGCGCCGGGCACCAGGAGATCACCGGGCAGTGCCCGTCCTGCGGCGGCCTGGGCGTCATCGTTCCGGACGCCGTCGCCGCGCTGGCCGGCCTGCTCGAGCGGGCGGCGCAGGGAACGCCCGCGGCCAAGCTGGACCTGGACCAGACCCACTGCACGCCCGATACCAAGCTGCGCCGCGTGCTGCGCATGCACGAGGCCGGGGCGCTGGCAGGGCAGCGGGTGATCGTGCTGGGCGACGACGACCTCGTGTCGGTGGCGCTGGCAGCTTTCGCCGCGCACGTGGGTCCCGCCGCGGCCCCGCGCCGGCTGGCCGTGGTGGAATGCGACCAGGACCTGGTCCGCTACCTCGGCGATCAGCTCGCGGCACTCGGGATGGCGGCCGAGATCGTAACGCACGATCTGCGCGAGCCGCTGCCGGAGTCGCTGCTGCGGGGCTTCGACGTGGCCTGCACCGACCCGCCCTACACGGTCGCGGGAGCCGAGCTATTCCTGTCCCGCGCGGTCTCCGCCCTCGCCCCTGGCGCCGGTTCGCACGTGTTCTTCTCGTTCGGCGCCCGCCGGCCCGAGGAGACGCTGCACACCCAGCGCCTGATGGCCGGCATGGGGCTCGCGCTGCGCTCGCTCGTGCCCGGCTTCAACTCCTACACGGGGGCCGGCATCCTGGCGGGGACCAGCAACCTCTACCACCTGCGGACCACGGCCGACAGCCGGCCGACCATCACCGGCAGCTACGCGGGCCCGCTGTACTCGGCCGACATGCGGGCGGCCGCTGCCCGGCCGTACCGCTGCGCCGGTTGCGGGGCGGTGCACCAGGTTGGCCCCGGCGCGCCTTGGGCCCTCATCGCCGAGCTGAAGGCGGCCGGCTGCCCGGAATGCGGCGGCACCGTGCTGCGGCCGCTGCCGCTGTCCAGGACGGGGGCGGGCGCAGGACGGGGGCGGGCGCAGGACGGGGGCGGGCGCAGGACGGGGGCGGGCGCAGGACGGGGGCGGGCGCGAAGCGCGGGGGCGG
>Ga0207646_10003869_pt1 | contig 16620 bp, 16 predicted proteins | sample KBSK5502metaG_FD_184343 | JGI IMG/M metagenome (GOLD analysis project Ga0207646, IMG submission 184343) | Corn, switchgrass and miscanthus rhizosphere microbial communities from Kellogg Biological Station, Michigan, USA - KBS K5-50-2 metaG... | ecosystem: Host-associated > Plants > Roots >... | reverse complement strand
GGAACAACTGCTGTTGAAAGAGGGGAAATAACTCTGATTGGAGCAGGTCCTAAGACCGCCTATGAACTGGCCGAGCCAATTCTCAAGGATTTAAGTGGACAAATTTTTTACATAGGATCTGATCACGGGGCCGCGAGTGCACTTAAATTGGCAATTAATATCAATATCGCATTAATAGCATTGGCTTTAGCAGAAGGAATGGTCTTTGCGAGAGGAACAGGGGTAGATACAGGTACCTTTGTCAAAATTCTCAATTCTACGTACTTTAAGACAGGGATAAGCGAGAAGAAGGAGCCAAGAATTGTCAATGATGATTATACTGCGTCGTTCTATCTAACGAACATGGTAAAGGATCTAGACCTAGCTCTACGTACAGCATACACCTCTGGTCTAACACTCCCAACTACAGCTTCTGCTGAGGCTGTTTATAGGGCTTCAGAAGCATTTGGATTATCTATGAAGGATTATACTTCAGTAGCTTATTATCTCTTAAAGCTAAATGGCTTCAATACGTTTCAAACCATTTAGCACCTAAATTCGCATGATTCGTGGTATATTTTTCTGCTCCATACTTACCTATAAAGAGTCCTTCAAGAGAGTATGAAAAATCAGTACACTTATTCTGGCTGATTTGTAATTGATGGTTTTTCTTTCTTCCTTTCATCAAATCCAATTAACAAGTAAGAAAAAAAGTTTAGGAATCTACTGCACTTTCAGGTGGTATTTTACGTCAACGGCAAAGTTTGTCGTCCCGGTAGTTGGATTACCCGGTGTCAATCCACTAAAATGCAATTCATGTTTCCCAGAAGAGAGAGGCTGCAAGAAAACCCAGTACCCGTCGCTTATTCCTTGAGTCTGACCAGCAGGAGAACCAAAGAGGTTATGGGGTGGATAAGTGACACTGAATAGCGGTGAAGTTGCCCTGTACCTATCCAATTGTTTTATGTTAACGCCATCAACTGTTACTCGCAAATTAATAGACCTAGTGTCATCAGCTTGAGCACATGAGACAAGTGCTGGTTCGGATTTCACATTTGGATACGATGCATAATCGCATCCAGAGCTGATAACTGGGAATAAAATAGCTTTGCCTGCGGGTATGGTAGAAGTGCGTTCGGCTGAGCAGCCGCATACAACGCGACAGATTATCGGCGAAATGCTCAAAATTACCCATATCTTCACATTCAATAGTTGTGACTCTATGTACTCGCAATAAGAGACATCTATGTCCTTGGTCTATGAAGAAGTTGATTTTAGCGGTTGCAGTAGATACGTAAAGTTTGAATGCATTTGTCCAAAGTCGACCGGCACTATAAGGATAGGAATTTGACCCTACTACAAGTATAAAATAATGACCCTCTATGATAAATGATTAATATTACGCAGTTTGGATAGACACTCAGTAATCAATGGAGGAACGCGATTTCTTTGAAGATATTGCAATAACGATATGAATACGAACATCCCAATCAAGGAAAATAAAAATAATGAGGATAAGAAAAAGATCTTGATAGTAGATGATGACCCAGATATTTGTGTTACATTAAGGAAGATTTTCGAGCAGAATGGATTCATGGCTGATTCATTTATAGAGCCTCTCTTAGCGCTAGAGAATTTTAAGGCTGGTTTATATGATTTACTACTTTTGGATATCAAAATGTCACAAATGGGTGGCTTTCAATTGCATCAAGAAATGAAAAAATAGATAAGGAAGTCAAGGTATGTTTTCTGACAGCTACTGAGATGGATTTTGAGAAGTTTAGAAAAGCAAAAGAATTCTATGTACTGGATAAAGAACGGTTTCTTCGAAAACCAATTGAAAGTAAGGAGATAATAAGGGAAATAACTGGAGTTTTGAACAGTGTTACTCGCGGCTAACTAACTATACCAACGCCATTTAATTTCTCTCATTAAAGCACCATTTCCCGATATTTGTTTTTATCATAATTGAATTCTTTCTCTTTCTTTGATTTACCCCCTGGGCTTCCTCCTCTTCCGTTCCTGCAACTCTGCCTCTTCCGGGCACGAACCCGGCTTAATGATTATTTGCGGTTATTATTGCGAGTTTGATGTGTGTGTATGCGGTTTTAAGACTATCGACCCACTTCTGCATCTCGAGTACTCTGTCAATTTGAATTAGGCCAAAATCCTTTTCTCCCATCCATCAACGGAATAAGTGGAAAAGCACTTGTTTTCCAACTATGCATAGTAACTGACGCTAAAACATTCCGATAGTATTAGCTGCTTTGGCTGGATCTGGTACCTCTTGAAGTACATCCCAATGTTCTACCATTTTTCCATCGGTATTGAATCTGTAAATATCAACACCAGCTATACCCCTGTCATTCGGATCATCATTATACAGGTTGAAAAAGTTTGCATGTGCCCACACCCAGTCGTCACTTGCAATAATACGATATACCTCTACAAGCAAATTTTGCCTTGCTCCAACAACACTGCTAAAGAACTCGCCCAAGGCTTTAGCTCCAGTGGGAATTATGGGATTATACCTTTCCCACGGGCGCTCTAATAGGAGCTGGCACTTGTTCAGAAATTTCGATTACCCTTGCAGCAGCCTCGGAAGAAGGTAAGCCGGCGTTTTGCATTTTGTTAAGTGCCGTTGTGAATTGATCAAAATATTTTCCGTATAGATTTTTTTGCTCAACTGTCATGTTTTCTGAAACCTGTTTCAATTGAGTCGCAGTCTTAGCGGGACCACCTGTGAGCATACTGCCAGGCTGCACCATTATAAAATCGATACCGAATGGTTTTAATTCAGTGCGGTAGACATCTGCAAATGCCTCCATAGCTCCTTTTGAAGCACTCGATGGCCCGCTGAAGGGAAGCGGAAAACGTCCTGTCATTGATCCGATCTGAACAATTCGCCCTTTTGCCTGACGTAATAAGGGCAAAAAAGCATGGATGGTAGCCAGGCTGCCAAAAACGTTTACTTCGAATTCGCGGCGAACGGCACTAAGCGATAAAACCTCCATCGGCCCAGGAGTGAGCACGCCGGCATTATTAATGAGGAGATCCAGCCCATCCCCATTAAGTGATTTTCTTACCTGCTCCTTCCAATTGTTTACCTGTTCTTCCTTAGTGATGTCGATAATAGTAAGGGTAATATCACCTCCACCAGCTGATTGGTTTTTTTTAGATTCTGAAAGGGCTGTACCAAACACCTGGTAGCCCTTAGCTGAAAATCCTAGTGCGAGTTCCCGTCCAAGGCCGCTGCCAGCCCCGGTGATCGCCACTGTGGGTCCTCTTTGTTTCCTTGCTTGCATCATGACCTTTCTCCTCACACGAGTCTCAGAAACGGTCTTACCACGCTCTTATACATTTAAGACTACTTTGCCCCTTGGATGTGCCTCTTTTTGTTAGTCAAGTGCCTTAGCAGCTTCATCTAATGAAAATGTCTTGTCTATATTCACTTTAATATTATTTTGATCTACCCACTCTGCCAATTTGGTCAATCGCTCTCTGGTTGCCTGAGTAAATTGAGATAGTGCTTTGACTCCATATTCATTCATTAGTTCGGAATTTGGTTGTTCTAACATAGAAACAATTATGCCGCTACCTTTCTTCAATACTTTAAAAGACCTCTTGTACGTATCACCAGCAACAGTGTCAAAAACTGCATCATAATCATGTATCATATCTTCAAAATTCTCTGTCTTGTAGTCTATCACTTGATTAGCTCCTAATTCTTGTACAAACTGTTTATCACTTGTACTTACTGTTGTTGCTACGTATGCGCCTAGATGTTTTGCAAGCTGTATAGCTATAGATCCTATTCCTCCTGCGCCGCCATGAATTAGGATCTTTTTATCTTTCGATAATCCAATATTTTCTACAAGTGCTTGCCAAGCACTAACACCAACAGTTGTTAAAGCTGCAGCTTCTATATGATTTAGCGTTCTCGGTTTGTGTGCGATGCTATCTTCGTTTACCAAAGCCAATTCTGCAAATGCTCCCGAGCCACCGCTGAAGACGGCTGAGGCTTGTCCGTATACTTCATCTCCCTGTTTAAGCCCTGAGCTAGACACGCCTTCTCCAAGCTGTTTGATAACACCAGAGAAATCTGCTCCTAGGGTTGATGGGAACTGAAGCGGTGCCATTTGCTGAAAGTATCCTTCACGGATTTTCCAGTCGGCCGGATTTACTCCAGCTGCCTTCACATTAACCAGAATCTTTCCTGAGGACGCAGTTGGCGCTGATGCCGAATTTTCGACCTCAATTACGTCGCTACCATCATATCTATTTATCTGGATAGATTTCATAATTTGTTATACAAATAACAAGTATTAAAGTGAGGTAGTATTTTCATAGTTACTAACTAATTATTGGCTTACCCGATGATTATGACATAGTGAGTTAGTATGGTATTAGTTAGTATGGTATTACTTACATACTTAGTAAGCGGCTTCCACCTCTCTTAGGTAATTCCTATTCGTTATTATGTTGTAATGACAAGATGAAATAATGATAAGAATAATAAAAAAAAATTATTACAGCTTAAAGAAAGACGTATCACGAAAGTTTCAGATCGCATTCATTATGGCAAAGATGGACATGCCGATGACAAATATATAGTCTTGAAACCGGGAAACTGGACTGATTCTGATCCATTTCTGTTGATGGCAGAAGACTGGTTCAGTACTGACGGTTTTGATTGGCATCCTCATCGTGGTTTAGCAATTTCCCTGATGGATTTATTCTCTTTGTAAAGCCGAATTGCGAACTCTTCTTTTTCAGCCCTGGTCATATCTAAAAGCCAAGCCAATTTTTACCTCGTATATGATAATCGTTAGTCTTCCTAATAGCTTTTTCCCCTGTTTCCACCTGTTGCCATTATGTTTCGACTTGCTACAATGATGTTTTCACCTGTTTCCTACTGTTACCGTTATGTTCAGGCTTGCTACCAGTATGTTTTCACCTGTTTTCTGCTGCTACGCTCTGTTACCGGAAGGATCGAATTGTGCGAGAAACACCCACCCCCATGTGTACTTTAGAAAAATACTTCAAATCTTAGAAAAAATCCTGGCGAAATAGCGTTACTCAAATCGTTACTTGGTTGTTGTTGAATTTGCTATTTCAAATGTATTAATCATTTTTTGTACAATTGCCACGTAGGTAGGGTATTTCGCCGCTTCTGAATTAAACGAAATAGTATAGACATTATTGCCTTTCACTGTCCAAACTAACATCGTTTCTATTTTTAATAATCCGCTGCCTGACGAAGCTAAAAATACTGTTTTGTGTGCTGGATTTCCCGCAAGAGTAGATGGATTTGATTCTATAATCTGGACGCTTGATTGTTTTAATGAATTATTAATCAAAGCATTATATTCATCGAGTGTTATATTTTGTGAAAAGTGCCTTATCGATATTATAAGGCCTCCCGTCACTACATCTGAGAGATTTCCAAATGGTGCATAAAACCCAACAATATCGGAAAAGACTCTAAGACCGTTTTGTGACACCATCCAGGACGAGGGGAACTGCATTTTTATTCCCTGACTGGGATTCTGATAGGTCAAAAATTTGGGGTTTGTTTGTGCAGACACCTGTACCGTGGAGAGGCTCAATAACGATAACGAGAAAACAAATATTGGCAACGATCTATTTTGGCAGCGCACACTTAACAGCCTAGATGAAGCACTATATTAACACTTAAGGACATGCGGGATATTCCTATGACGGTGAATCAGATGAAAATACTGTTGCTTTAATTAAGATACTTTTAGCGACCCTTAATTGAGATCTATCATCAACATTCGACGGCCTATACAGCCTGCACTTCTTGGTATCCATAATACAGTTTACAGGACTAAGTATGTAGGCTGCTACACTAGTTTCCATCAAAACACCAACATTCAACATCGTTAACGATAGTTTTCTGCACTAATTACAGTTGCAGCAAAGAACTTGATATAGTTTGTCTTTGTACATCATAGTACCCGTACCCTCCGTGGGAGGGTACAACATTGATTTCCGTACTTTTTTAAACAAGTTTTAAAAAGAAATGTTTTGTATGAGCATAGGGAAATCTGTTTTTGATGTTATTGAACATTGTTCTACGGAGGTAGTTTTACCCACCCCAATCGACCAGGGTAGGCAAAAAAGGCAGTACTTTCATTTTAGTACTCGCTCATCAGGGGAGAAACTAACAATCTTTGTACGTCTGTACGACAATACAGACTTGCATGCCGGCATAACATCGAAGCACGAAGTCAAATTCCCTGGCCTGGAGTACTATCGAGTCCGACACACTGACTTAAAGTCTCTAGTCGAAGATGACAATACAATAGATGCCTTGGACTCCCATACGAATATCATTGTTTGGCAAATCAGAGATATTAACTAGTTACCTAAACTCGGAGTTTATGTAGCCATGCTTTTGAGATTCTGGATTCATAAGCTGCTGCAAATATAATCATCCTAAGGGATGCACGCCTATAACGTAAAGAACAACCAAACTATTTACTTATGCCTACGTTCGGCATCAAATTTAAGCTAAAATAGTCGTTACCTAGACTCGGAGTTTATGTAACTACCAATCAATAATCCATAGGCAAATTGAATCTTACTATTGATTTTCATGGCAAGTTACATAATCTTGGAGTTTAGGTAACTATCAAAGTTCTCTTCGTTTGTCGGGTCTAATCCTTGCTTTCGCATCTCCGAAGCAATAAGTTCAATCAATTCGTCTGGATTATTATGAGTTAGATGTCTTTGCTCAGCAACTGCAATCATCTTTAGCATTCTCTGTTCGCGTAAGCTATTCACTAGTACTTTGTAGGCCCAGTCGGTACTGACTTTCGCATTTTTGAGTTTTTCTAGATATTCTTGGGCCACCAGATTTCCCCTTCTGGCTGTCTCTATTATGAATTTCGATTTTCTCATTTGTGTTGGTGTTGTTTCTGCTTTTTTGACTACCTTCCTAACTAGTAAATCACCAATTGTCTTACCGATATATCTTTTTTGTAATCTCTTGCCGTCCTTCCAGTATGCGTAAAGATAGGGGCCACGCAATTGTTGGCAATCAGGATTACCGCATCTAACGTGTTCCTTTCTTATTGTTGCATTCTCTGGATATTCATATTCGTTATCTTTCATTTTTATTCCATCACCAATTTTGTTTTATACGTATTGAAGCAAAATGCTTGTAATGAAGTAGTTGATGATTGTAAGAAGAAATTTCGAGATCATTCCAGTTAGTCATTACAGTATAGACATATTAGACTTTATTGAAGTTGTATTTTATGATGCACCATATAGGGCGATCAGAATGAAAAAAACACCCGCTATCAATACGATTTTCGAAAAAGTCAAGTATAAAGAATATGAAGAAAATGCGTTATTAAAACAAGATATTCTTAGTTACTACTATCAAGTTATCAAAGGAGAGAAGGTGGACAATTTATTCCGATTCCGGGATTTGGCCATGTGGCTTATGAAGAACAATCTTGAATTCTTCAATTACTATAAAGGAAGTCATGTTAAATATAGAGACCGAATAGAGAATAGAAAATACCGTATAGTAAATGCGACCTCATACAAGTCTTAGAACCAGAAATTCAGAACATGATGCTTTATAGAATGAAATTATCTATTGAAAGGATGTTTGAGAGCATGCATGATTTAACTAGAGAATACGAAGAATTTCGATTTAGATTAAGAGGCAACTATCAAACGATTGCATTGGAAGGCTATTGCAAAAAGTGCAAACTTAGAAGAAATGTGGCGTTTCACTATCTCAATTATGTCAAAAGTTTCATTTTAGTTGCCAAGAATGAAATAAGAGCGAAATGTCCAATCTGCAAGACGAAAGATAGTATCATTATTCCTTATCTATTCTAATACTAAACTGCAATATATCCATGCTACCAATTCTTCATTGATCTATTTGCTCCATCACTTGTACTAATTTGTTTGAAAGATTTGCAATTGCCTGTGTGTTAAGGTATCACGTCCACATAATTCTTGTTTTGTTATTTTCAATTTAATTACTGTTTGGCAGACATCTATACTTTACTACCTATAGCTAGTTTCACAAAATTCAAGCTAGCGTTAGTATCCATGGCGTTTAATGCCCTTTGGATACTGACACCGATATTTACACTTCGTATTAAAATTCGATTAAGAATCAAATATTTATGATGGAACCGAATACCGGATCTTTTAGCGAACAATCTTTCTCGCTGGAATTGATGCATACAAAACGGATTTCGTTCATCTTCACTCCAGCTATAGATTTGTGGTCAGGAGAGCATACATTAATACATGGTGCACAATAAATATTCTCGTGCACAAAATGATGCAAATGCAATTATGAAGGCAGTCAAAGTACAATTCTTGATTAATAGCATAATGCACTGATATTAGTATAAATTTAAAATAACAAATTAAATTTGCCGTTGAATCCTAAATAATGATTACATATAGATATTTAATATGTCACACACGAATATTCTACGATATTGCAGGCCTTTAAACATAGCTTCGTTGTTAATACTTCTATAGATAGAGTCTGGGAATTTTATACAGATATCAAACATCTTGAAATAATAACCCCAAGAGAGATGAAACTTAAAGTTACTAATGCCACAAGCCAAAAACTTACTCAAGGATCAGAAATTTGGCTTGAGGGTAAATTAGTAATTACTATGAGAAGATGGCATTCTATAATAAAATCACTAAGCCCATATCAGTACGTAGATGAAATGTTAACTGGCCCATTCAAAAAGTGGAGACATTCACACATATTCTATGCTATCACCATCGACAATAACCAAAAACAAACAGAAGTAATAGATGACGTTGAGTTTGAAATTCCGTATAGCGCGATAGGAAAGCTATTTGAAGCTTATGCATATAGTCGGATTCAGAAACTCTTCGATCATAGAAAGGCAGCGACAATTAGAGCTTTGGAGGATATTTAATTGCAATAATTTGGTAGATATTGGCTATATAATTATCGCGATAAGTCAAACAAAACACGGATCGGGGGAATGAAGCAAATAACTTTCTAGGCTCAATAACTATGTTACGGTCTTAAGCACACCGGGCTGCGAACTAGGGACCGATCGTGGACTTTGCTGTAAACTACTATGGTGAGGAGGACCAGCAGACTGGATATTGAATGGATAAACTCTAGAGATACTATCGCTAATAGGCGATTTACTTGCGGAGGTTACAGCTCCATATTTGAAAGTCATCGTAGCATTCGTCATACCAGGACTTGCGGCTCTGTATGTTATACCTGAAAGATTTGGACTTAGTATGTGAGACTGTTCTCCAGGCTTTAGAGTGACTTGTTGCGCCTTACAAGATGCAGTTGCAGCCTGAGGTACGGTCATGACATTTCTATTAAATGTGATAGAGATCGGTGAGCTGCATGTTCCGTTGGCAAATATGATTGTCGCTGTGGAGTTGTTAAACACAATGCCCCGTAGACTGAAAGCATTACCAACGGCTACCTTTGATGGTATGGTATGAACGCGAAAAACCTTCACACCTTTTACATGACGAGCTGAAGCAGTGGCGGTTTTACTTGAGGTTTTACTAGTACTTTTCTTAACAGCTAATACTGACCCAGCGAAAATAGGAGCTGTTGTAAGCATTAAGGTCATCATAAGAACGCCCAAAAGTATCAATGTTGCTTTCAGGTTTACCATTGCAACCAACTATAGATGGTATATTTTATAACTTTAACCATTGTAGTACGTCAGGCTAGTCAACTTTGATCTGATCGCAGATAATACGCATACTGATAGGATTAGGCATCAGTACATCTTGGAATGTGAGCGAAGGATTAGGCATCAGTACATCTTGGAATGTGAGCGAAGGTTATTGCAGTGTCGAAGGATGAGTGGATAAAAAAAGATTTTGGAGCAGACTATATTGTTAGGGATTTTGATAAAGTAGTTGAACATGTAAAAGAAATTACTCAAGGTAGAATGGCAGATGTTGTCTTAGATTCATTAGTTGTTAGCACATGGGCTTAACCCAAACCCAAAATGCGCTTAAAATCATATATTGAAAAGTAAAACGAGATTAATCCCTATGTAGCCAAACATCATCATGCTTATCAAGTTCGGCTAGGCGTCTATATGCAACCTCAACTGTCATGGGATCATTATATAATGATGAACCTGGTTGTTGTTTACGGCCACCTTCACGTAGTGAACCTGTATCTACAGGCGTAAAACCTATCTCATCAATAAGTCTTGATACGACAGCCTTTGCATCTGTGTCATCTCCAGCCACAAATAGTACCAGACGCTCATCCTCGGATTTGCGACCTCCTGTACGCAACGTTTCGTAATACATGGTATTGAATGCTTTTACAAGACGAGCAGAGGGAATTTGTTTTGCCACCTCTTCACTTGACGTAGAGTTACCAAGATCAATTAGTTCACTCTCAGAAAAAGGATTCGTTGCATCGATTACAATTTTTCCCTTGAAAAGATCAGGTGGTGGTAGTTCATGTCTTATCCTCCAAGGTATTGCAAGTAATACCACTTGAGCAAACATGACTGCCCCCTCCGGAGTTGCTGCCGTAACATTATCGGAACCGATTGACTTTATAAGTGCCTTCATGGATACCGGACCTCTAGAATTACTGATTTCTACTTGGTGTCCGGATATTGCTAACAAAAATGCTGTCGTTGCTCCTATATTTCCTGAACCAATAATACCTATTTTCATGTTTTTTGCGTCAGTATGTTACCTATGCCTTTGTAAGATATAAAGTGCCTTCTTCTGAAGGTTTTTTGAGACCTCAATCCCGCGGAACCACTACCGAAAATTAGTACGTGTTAAGGAAAAGAAGAAGGTGGGTTCACATGTTTTACTTGATCGCTTAAGTCCTTTCAAAGACGAAATATCTTTAGGGTTCAGATTACATAAAAATAAAGATTATCTAACTACCTGAATGGATACATTGGACTGAAGGGTAAGGTTATACTTACCTATTAAAGCACTTGGTCGAGCGTATGGCCCTACAACAGGCTTCACAGTAAAAGAAGCGAAATTACCAACCGATCGCTGTAGGGTAATTAACTACTAATAGAAATTTTCTTCCAACGACGAACTGCAAAAGTCCGTCCGTTTACGGCGAGAAAATGTCGTCAGGTTTGTGGGATGATCTACATACTATGAGTGCATCAAAATCATAACTACCAAATTCTGTTACTTGTTTTATTTCTACCAACGTGTGACTTATCCCAGTCGCTTTTGTGTTGATATCAAATACATATGTGTCAAATCCTACTTTGTAACAGATAACCCAAGCTGACCTGAACCAATAATTAGTCAGCAGTTAGTATTTTAATCAATGAAGGTCTTATCATGGTGGCTCCGGATTCTATAATCTCCCATGTATCCCGGACTAACGTTCCAAATTCCAAATCATAGCCACTACTGGAAAATGGGTAAAATTACACCTTTTCATTCAAAGTATAGAGGCAGCCTGTATTATTGGAGAGACAGGGGATTTGATTTCAATGTCTTAGAGCTCGCTTAGACCGTCTTTGAACATGATACTAGCATGGCTTCCATTACAAAACGGCATATTGACAGAGGCACCACATCTGCATACGGTCACCCGGTTCCGTCTCTCATAGGGCTTGCCGTCCTCTGATTCGATTCTAATGCCGCCCTGGATCCACAGTGGTCCGCTGCACCCAATGGTAGGGTCTTCAATCACTCCTATGGAAGGCTCGGGATATTCAGGCTCAATCTGTTTGCCCGTCTTTTTGTCATGCAACACCAGTCTCCCTGATGGACAATTCATGGCTTCACGTATCACGAGCTTTCGCGCTTTCGGATCGTCTGTATTTTCAATCAGGCTCCAAATCTTTCCGCCAGGATCGCAAAAGCGCGCAAATGCACATAGATTTTCGACGTCGCTGAGGGTGAGCGTCGGACCGTCATACGTTTCCGCTTGACGAGCAAAGGGTTGTCGAGTTGCTGTCTCCTTACCTTCAAAGTGTATTTTTTCATGTGTCCCGTCACAAAATGGCTTGTTTTTAGAGTGCCCACACCGACAGAGATAATAGACAGGGTCTATCTTGAAAGTTCTCCCTTTCTTCCACTCCCATGAAAGCCCCTCCTTATTTGGCATGATTGTCTGGATCGAAAGCGGAACGCCGCCGGTAACAACATAAGGTCCATTCTTCGAGACGACAACTTTCTTGTCTGAAGCCATTGTGGCACCAAGAACCTTGTTATTGCTGTGTGACTTGATGGCAGACCCGGCCTTTGGCATCGTGTTAAATCATTTATTATGTTTTGATTATATAAAGACAATGATTGATGGCATACAGCCATTTTTGCGGAAACGTCTTGGATTTTACAAATTGTGTGTTAATTATCTACAGAAAACCAAATCATAAGCGAATTATATTAAAGATTCAACCGGAAAAGATAATGGGACTATCGATTCATCCTGCTTTTTATTTCCTTGAATATTCACCATGGAATAAATAAAACATTTTGCGTTCTTATGAGCTCTGCTGATTAACTGATAACGAAAGAAAAATTGAATGTGATCTATCCGTACATTATTCCTTCCCTCATTGATTTAGGAGTTTGTCCTTGTTCTTGTTGCCCTTCTTGTTGCTGCTGCCCAGCGTATGATTGAATTATTTTTTCCATCCTACTTCTTAGACTCGCCCCTTGCTCCCTAAGCTCATGCGTATCAATCTTCAAGCTTTCATTTTCAGTAATTTTACTAAGTGATTCTATTAGAATGGCTGCTCCGTCTGGATCCGGCATGCCTCTTGCTGCATATATGAGTATAGCCTTCGAGGCAATACTATTTGATAAACAGGAGGACAAAATTCCGCCAGCCATCCCTCCTACAAAAGCGGTAGTTGGATAAATGCTACCATTGTCTGCCACCTTTTCTTCTTCTTTTTTTGCTACATCGATGCTCTTCTCATGGATAAGATTTGCTGCATCTGCCTCTCTACCATCGCTTGACAAAATTATAGGAGTTCTTTTTGAATCAGGTAATGCTTCTACGGCAATGCCATCCAATACCATAACTTCCTTTACCTTATTATGTAAAGCCCATTTAATGACTGTGTCTAAAACTGAATACATACCTTGAATCATTATCGGTGCTTCACACACAAGCACACAAACATCACCTTTTTCATTTGAATACAAGCGAAATGGGTGCCTCAGCTTTCCTTGAGCATAAATTACACCTGGTACTATAAACTCAGATTCTACACACGCTATTTGATTCATATGAAGTTTGTCGATAATGTAACTAGTACTTATCGATCCAACTAACCCTGCCTCTGGAAATCCTGCAATGAGTATGGGAGAATGTAATTTTTTCTTTCCTTCTACAACTTTCGCCAAGGGTTTAATCCTAGTTTTGCCTTCTCTAGCACCATTATCTATGTCAGTATGGGTAGCAATAGCCTTTTCTCTTCTTTTAAGTGGTCGTGAAGATCTAGATTTGTTTCGCCTTGACAATGTAGAAAACTACTATAACAGACCACATAAAGTTTGTCATGGGACGTCTTCATGAAAGATACCTTGTAAAATAGTAACCAATTGAAATCGCCGCGATCATGAGGATATAATCATTGCAAGAACAAGACCATCAAATAATTTTCAAGTAAACTGGGAATATGGAATTCAATCTATTTCAAATCTAGGACCATTTCCAAGGCCTAGAATCCTGAACTCATTTTAGAGTTTTTAAAAAAACTCTTAAACCGGATGCCATTATTTTACTTATATAGTTGCTATTATAAACAAAAAGGTCCCACTTTTTCCTTTATTATTGACTAATTTTACCGGCACTCTTGGGTTTAGTATTGTTTTGCCTTTTTTGGTATTTTTAGTCACAGGTTTGGAATATATTTTTTATCATCAGATAATAACATGCATTATCACGCTCACTTCTCTACCTTGCTGGATGTAATTTCTCTCGAGAATGTTGCCCCTTTAGGATTATTATTATCATTGCCTGCATTATCAGTTATTCTCCCTGATCGCCTACACAGTATTTTGAATGAATCCAAGACATCTACTTCAATTACTCCTGGCAGATGCTCAATATTAGGGACATAATTGCTTATGATATAAAGGCCTAGTATTCTGACTTCTATTTTGATTTCGCTACTTTTCAAATCATCAGAATCAGACCGGTTTACAACCTGTAATGAATTTGCAAAACGTTTCTGCTGATCTTCTAACGGATACTTTCCGCCATGGATTGAATCTTCAATCATTTTACATAGTTGTGAAATCTTCACAGTTATATTCCTCTCCAATTATGAACTTTAACCTTTTGTTATTCTTATCATAAATGCTATGTAGTCAGATTCCCAAATGCACGCTACTAGCTGGTATACTCATGATTTTTTCAAATGCTCGGTCAATCGGGCCGTGTAATAGGGTTAAGGAATCGGCGTGAGCAGAAGGCCATTCACGTGGAAGATTAAAGCGGAGTCTACATTGCATCCCTTGGATCAAAAGTTTTAATCTAATCAAAGAGATATTACATTTGGTAAAACATGACGATGAATTGTCCTCTATGTGGTGCGTTAATGGTTTGGCTTAACGGATCAATCATGCACGATCCCCCAATCAACTACTATCAATGTAGAAATGACAACATATATGTTACAAAATTTCAGGACGGAACTTACGAGATTCAATATCCAAAGAAAAATAATAAAAAATTCCATATCAAGTACAAGTAATATAAAACATCCATATTTCTGCGACATAGACTAATCCGACTACCATACGAATTTCAAAAGTCACAATCATCACTATGAGTATGGCAATATTCGTGATAGTGACTCCTTATTCTCTAGTGTATACAGCTCACAACACGAAGACTAACTAAGTCAGACGGTACTACTAATTATATATATGCAAAATAGTTTATTATAGTCTGAATTAATAATGAAAAAGCTTGACGGAAAAATTGCAGTCATCACCGGTGGAAACAGCGGCATAGGCCTCGCCACGGCACAGCGGTTCGTCGCAGAGGGCGCATATGTTTTCATCACCGGTCGCCGTCAAGGCGAACTTGATGCAGCAGTAAGACAGATCGGCAAAAACGTCACCGGTGTTCAGGGTGACGTCTCTAATCTCGCAGATCTTGATCGGTTGTATGCCGCGGTGAAGGACCAGAAGGGCCGCATCGATATCCTGTTTGTCAACGCCGGGGTTGGGGAATTCGCTACAATGGTGACAATTACTGAAGAGCACTTTGACAAAACGTTTGGCATCAACGTCAAAGGGCTTCTGTTCACTGTGCAAAAAGCGCTTCCGCTGTTTCAGGATGGAGGCTCGATCATTTTAACAGCTTCGACCGCTGCATCCAAAGGAGTCGAGGGGTTTAGTGTTTACAATGCGACCAAGGCCGCGATACGGTCGTTCGCGCGCACCTGGACAGTCGAGCTGAAACAACGCAAGATCCGCATCAACGCCATCAGTCCTGGTCCGATCGACACGCCGGCCTCACGCCTAAGCCTCAGTGGCTTGGTACAGAGTGTCCAACAGAGCGAGCAGTTAAAGAAGAACCTCGTGAGCACCGTTCCTCTAGGTCGAATGGGTAGTCCTGACGAAGTAGCGAAAGTCGCCTCATTCCTCGCGTCTGATGACAGTAGTTATGTTACCGGTATCGAACTGTTCGTCGATGGGGGTGCGGCACAAATCTAAGTGAGCTTGATCTCGTTTTTCAACACCCATTTAAAACACCCGACGAATTAACCGTTTTTTAAGGAGCCTAAAGAGGAACCTTTCAGTAAGCATACTCGCATTAAAGACCCTGATGCTGGGCTGATTTCGGTTGCTCAGATAGAATCGAAATCCGCCGAAGCGTTTTATCTGCCAGGAGTAATCAGAACAGATTAGATGGTGTTCATATCTCTTTTTTGATGATTAGATGCCTTAGGTTATGAAATCCTTATTATGATGACACGGAGTTGGTGGAAAAAATAAAAAATTTATGAAGATGAAAGAAAGAAAAATAACTTTTTAGTTGAGAACGGTTCATCAAGACAATGAGTAAGATACGGTACTGGGAAGTCAATATTCTCCTCTCTGAAAACAAGGTTGCTTGTTGATGCCACTCCTACTTCGAAAGCGACCCAATTTTGAGTTTATACGTCCTTGATTATGTTTTTTGTTACTATAAGAAATGGCATTTTGGATAAGTAGTTTCTATTTCTGGGTACATTAAATCATCGGTGCGCCACACTGTTTGAGTATACTTTAATACTAGATAAGAGTATAATAAAAAAGATATAGAATGAAAACTATCAACTCGATAACCTCCTCAAAGATGAATATTATTCTAGTCCATGGGGTTCACGAGGCCCTTCACTCTAGGCTCGGCAGCTGTTCTACTTCAACACTCCTAGGAGGAGACCATTATGACTGAAGTCGGAACTAGAGACATCCAGCCGCTGAACTGGGACGTGCTCGTAACGCCCGGCATACCTATTGCCACGAGCGACCTGCTTCCGGGCATGAAACAGGCGATGTTTCAGGCGATAGCGTCAACCCTCATCTATGGCAAGCGAGACGCCTTTATGACCGTCAAGCAGGCTGATAAAGTATTAAGAAAATGGA
>Ga0207646_10003867_pt1 | contig 16630 bp, 23 predicted proteins | sample KBSK5502metaG_FD_184343 | JGI IMG/M metagenome (GOLD analysis project Ga0207646, IMG submission 184343) | Corn, switchgrass and miscanthus rhizosphere microbial communities from Kellogg Biological Station, Michigan, USA - KBS K5-50-2 metaG... | ecosystem: Host-associated > Plants > Roots >... | reverse complement strand
CGGTGAAACGGGCGATCGGACAGTGGCACCGGGAGCACCCCGGGGAGCCGCTGTTCGGCGAAGCGGCCTACGAGGCGCCACCCGGGATCACCTGGGACGACAAGACGTACCGAGGCGACGCCTACGGTGCGTTTGCGTGGGCCGCCTACGTCGCCGAGGTCGAGGTGGATTTGCGGACCTGCACCACGCGCGTGATCGACTTCGTCGCGGTGCAGGAAGTAGGCAAGGTGCTGAACCCGACGCTCGCCACGGGACAGGTCCAGGGGGGCGTGGTCCAGGGGATCGGCTGGGCGCTAATGGAGGAATGCAAGTGGCGAGACGGGGCGATGGCGAACAACCAGCTCACCAACTACCTGATCCCCACTTCCGACGACGTGCCATCGGTCCGCGTCGCGTTCCTCGAGAACCCTTACCCGCACGGCGCTGGCGGCGCGAAGGGGCTGGGCGAGCTGCCGATCGACGGGCCGGCGCCTGCGATCTTGAACGCAGTCGCCCGCGCGACGGGTGTCGATCCGCGGGCGATACCGTTGACGCCCGAGAGACTGATGGAGCTTTTGGACTGAGATGGAGATCTCGCTCACCCTCAACGGGTCGCCTGTCTCACTCACGATCAACCCGGGCGACCGGCTCCTCGACACGCTGCGCTACCAACTCGCCCTCACCGGCACGAAAGAGGGCTGCGGCGAGGGCGAGTGCGGTGCCTGCACCGTGTACTTAGACGGCTTGCCCGTGAACTCCTGCCTCATCCCCACCTATCAGGTACGCGGGCATCGGGTGGAGACCGTGGAGTCGCTCGACCCGGGTGCCCTCGAGCCGTTCGAGCGGTGCGGCGCCACGCAGTGCGGGGCCTGCACCCCCGGCGTCGTGATGACGGCGTGGTGGATCCGCCAGCATCCCGAGCTGCTCGGCACGCACAGCATTCGCGAGCTGATGGCGGGGAATCTGTGCCGTTGCACCGGTTACGACGGAATCGTGGACAGCGTGGCGGAAGCTCTGCGGGGAACGGGCGGGAAGCGGGAAACGTGAACGTCATGTTGCCGGGAGGCGTGCCCGAGGCGCTCGACATGCTGGCGAGCGACGGCGCGGCGATCCCCATGGCCGGGGGCACCGACCTGCTGGTGCACTGGCCCGTGCACGTCGAAGCGCACGAGCGAACCTACGTCGACCTGTCCCGGCTCGACCCCCTGAAGCCGCTACGCTGGACGGCGGACGAGCTGCTGCTGGGCGGGCTCACCACTTATTGGGACGTGATCCGGGACGCGCGGGCCGGGGAGGAGTTTCCGCTGCTGGTGGACGCCGCGCGTCAGGTGGGGGCGATTCAGATCCAGGCACGCGGCACATGGGCGGGGAACATCGTCAACGCGTCGCCCGCCGCCGACGGCGTGCCGGTCTTGATGGCCTACGACGCGGTGGTGGTCCTCGAGTCGCGGCGCGGCCGGGAGGAAGTCCCGCTCGACCGGTTCTATTCAGGCTACAAACAGATGCAGCGCCGTCCGGACCAGCTGGTCGTGGGGATCCGGATCCCGCGCCGCCGCTACGCCTACCAGGTGTTCGAGAAGATCGGGGCGCGGCGGGCCCAGGCGATCGCGAAGGTCGGCCTGGCCGTCACCCGCTCCGGCGCCGGCTGGCGCGTGGTGGCGGCGAGCGTCGCGCCCACCATCCGCCGCTGCCCCGCCGTCGAGCGCCTGCTCGAGACCGGCGCCGCCCCCGAAGGTCCTGATGATCTCCTGCCCACCATCGCGCAGGACGTGGCTCCGATCGATGACATCCGCTCGAGCGCCCACTACCGCACGCGCGTCATGGCGCGTGTACTGTATCACGACCTGCGGGATTTCTGGGGACAACGGGCGTGATGCCCGCGCGCCGGCCGATCCACACGGCCTACGTTGGCGCGCATCTGTTCCACGCAAGGTTAGCCTCGCACTGGGGCGAGCTCGCGCTCCAGGTGCTGAAGATGTACGCCCCCGACGCATCCGACCTCGCGGCGGCGGTCGATCATGCTCTCGACGATCCCGTGTACGCACAGCTTCGCCACAAGCTCGAGCGTGAGCCGATCGAAGACCTGCGCATCGACTTCGAGGACGGTTTCGGCACCCGGTCCGATGAGGAAGAAGACGCGGCGGCGTACACCGCCGGCGCCGAGGTGGCGGACGGGATAGCGACCGGAACCCTGCCGCCGTGCTGCGGCATCCGGATCAAGCCACTGGTCCCCGAGCTCGCGACACGAGCCGGCCGCACCCTCGAGCTATTCGTGACGTCGCTGGTCGAGCGAAGCGGTGGCACGCTGCCCTCGCATTTCACGGTCACGCTGCCGAAGGTGGCGCACCCGGAGGAAGTGGCGGCCCTGGTACGCCTGCTCGACGACCTCGAGTCGCGGCTGGATCTCGAAGCGGGTGCCCTTACCCTCGAGCTGATGGTCGAGACGCCGCGGGCGATTCTCGGTCCCGACGGCCGCTGCCCGCTCCCGGCGCTCGTCGCCGCGACGCGCGGTCGCTGTGCCGGCGTGCACTTCGGCGTGTACGACTACCTGGCGGCGCTCGAGATCGCACCCTCTCAACACCGACTGCGCCACCCGGCGTGCGACCAGGCGCGCCACGTCATGCAGGTCGCCCTCGCGGGGACCGGGGTCCTCCTGTCCGCCGGCTCGACCAACGTGCTCCCCGTGCCGCCGCGCGACCACCTGCTCCGCGCCTGGCGGCTGCACTTCCAGGACGTGCGACACTCGCTCGTGAGCGGCTTCTACCACGGATGGGACCTCCACCCGGCGCAGCTGGTGACGCGCTACGTCGCGGCCTACGGGTTCTTCAGGGAGAGCCTGGGGTCGACGGCGGTCGGGAACGTGCTCGAGGACCCGGCGGCACGCAGCGCGCGGGCGAGCCTGATCCGGCGGGCGCTCGACTGCGGGGCGATCAGCGAAGCAGAGGCGAACGCGGCGCTATCGTAGCAACGCCCCGGTGCGGATCCATCTCCCCACGAGATCCCGCTCATCGGGAGTCATCCCCGTCAAGTTGCCGAGCGGCATGGTCTGGGCGTCGACCGCGACGGCGAGAATGCGCGCCGCGTTGGCTCGGATCTGGTCCGGGGTGTCGAGCAGGACGCCCAGCGGTGCGGCGGGGATCCCCGCCGTCGTGGGCGCGCTCGAGTGGCACCCGGCGCAGCGACGCGCGACGATCAGCCGCACGTCTGCGAACGGGACCTGACCCACGGTCGACACAGCGGGCCCCGACCGCGGCGCCGTGACGACGGCCAAAGCGACGAGTGCGAGCGCCGCGGCGGGGAGGATCCACACGCTTCGCCGGCCCTGGTTCCGCAGGTTGAACCAGTGGCGCGTCGCGACTCCGATGACCGCCAGCCCAGCGAGGATCGCCCAGTTGAGCTTGTGGCCGTAGGTAGCCGGGTAATGGCCGCTCACCATGATGAACAGCACCGGGAGCGTGAGATAGTTGTTGTGGAGCGAGCGCAGCGACGCCTGCTGGCCGCGCACTGCGTCGGGAGTGCGACCCGCGGTGAGCGCGGCGACCATGTCCCGTTGGGCGGGAATGATGACCATGAGCACGTTGGCCGCCATGATCGTGCCGATCGCGGCCCCGACGTGGAGGTACGCCGCGCGCGGGCTCAACAGCTGCGCCAGCGCCCACGCGAGCGCCGTGCCGAGCACGAACAGCGTCGCACCCAGGGCGACCGGCCTGGCTGCCAGCGGCGAGCGGCACAATGCGTCGTACACGAGCCAGGCTGCCACGAGCGACCCTACGCCCACGGCGATCGCCGCGCGGGGGCCGAGCGCCGCGGTCTCCGGTCGCACCAGAAAGGAGGCCGCGCCGAAATAATAGATCAGGACGAGAAGCGCGAAGCCGGTGAGCCACGTGGCGTACGCCTCCCACTTGAACCAATGGAGCGTACGCGGGAGCTCTCCGGGAGCGACCGTGTACTTCACGACGCGGTAGAACCCGCCGCCGTGCACCGACCAGAGCTCGCCCGCGACGCCGGGCTCCCGCCGGTCGGGCGGCGGCGGGGCGAGCCGGCTGTTCAGCCAGTTGAAGTAGAACGACGTCCCGATCCAGGCGATCCCGGTGATCACGTGGGCCCAGCGGAGCGCGAGATTGAGCCACTGCTCGAGGTGGGCGCTCACACGGGCAGCTCAGCTGCCGCGGTACGTCGTGTAGCCGAACGGGCTGACGAGCAGCGGCACGTGATACTGCTCGGCATCGCGAATCTCGAATACGATCTCGACGAACGGGTGGAACGGCGAGACGCCCAAGGCCGCGAAGTACGCCCCCGTGTCGAAGCGCAACCGGTACGTACCGGCGGCAGCCTTGACGTCGCCCGGGAGCAGATTCGCGACGCGCCCGTTGGTGTCGCTCCGGCTAGTGGCGAGCTCGGCCCAACCGTCGCCCGAGCGGCGCGCCAGCGAGACGGCGATGCCCGCGGCGGGCCGCCCGCGCGCGATGTCCAGGATGTGGGTCGTGATGCCGCTCATGAGACCACCAGTTTGTCGAGTCGGAGCCGTGTGATCTTCGCCTGCTCCGCCGCCGCGACGCGCAGCTCCGTGGCGGGATCGTTCGCGAGGCGACCGCGCAGCGCGCCGAGCATCTCGTCGGCGGTCTTGCCCGTGGCGGAGATCAGGAACACGTGCCCGAACCGCTCCTCGTACGTGAGGTTCCCCTGCGCCAGGGCGGCGAGCGTCGCCCCGGCCGCGCCGTCGGCTCCAGCCTGCTCGTGCCGCGCCCAGTCCGTCAGCGCCCCTCCACTTCCCCGGTCGCCGATGCGGGGGTGCGCGGCGAACGCCTCGAGCCAGTCGGTGGGCCCCAGTCCCCACCACACCCGCTCCGCCGCCGCCAACAGCTCGGCGTCGCTCGCAAACGGGCGCGCCGCGAGCATCGCCTCCACCCAGCGGCGCGCGCCGCAGCAGCGGCCGAGCGCGGTGCGCGCCGCGGGCATGGGGAGAGAGTTCAGATATGCCGCCGCGGTCACACCGGTCTCCCCCACACCCGCAGCCGCGCCACCCCTCCGTCCGGGAAGATGTTCAGCCGCACGTGGGTCACCGGCTCACGCCTTCCAGGCGGGACGGCCAGGCGGTGGCGCGCGTTGGCCCGCAGCGTGGTGCGGGCTACGAGCTCGCGCCAGGCAGCGTCGTCAGCCGGCGGCGCGCCGCTTCCCGCTGCGTCGCATCCCTCCAGACTCGCGCTCTCGGGGAAATTGCCCTTGAAGTGGGTCGTGTCCAGGTCGACGCGATCGATCACGCCGCGCCGGCCCAGGCGCAGCACCACCCAATCGTGCCCGGGGCCCCGGCGGCGGCGCGTCTCCCACCCGTCGCCCATGTCACGGGACGGTCCCGGCATGATCAGGTTCAACGGCTCGCTGAAGAATTGATCGCTCGTGGCGAGCGGAACGCCGCCGTGTTCCACGGCGACGAGGTCGACGGCGCGCCGCGCCGCCGCGATCCTCCGCCAGTCGGGGCGCGCCTCGCCCCAGATGCGCAGCCGCGCCACGCCGCCGTCCGGGTAGATCTTGAGCCGCACGTGGGTATAGGCGGCGTCACTCACGAGGGCAAACTCGTTTTCGGTGTCGCCGACGAGTGGCGAGCGCGGCAACAGCTCCACGAATGCGCGGTCCAGCGTGCGTAGCGCTCGAGCGCTCACTCCCGGTGTGCCCGACAGCTGCGCCGCGTCGAGCGAGCACCCGGCGGGATGGTTTCCACGGAAGTGAGTCGTATCCACGGTAACGACGCGAATTGCGCCCGGGATGCCGAGGCGGATGATGCACCAGTCGTACCCGCCCTCCGCGCCGCGTCGCCGGCGCGTCTCCCACCCGTCCATCCACTTGCCGCGATCGGTGTACTTGCCCTCGACGGACACGGCGCCGCCCGCCGCGAGCAGGTTGTGCCTGGGCGCGAAGAATTCGTCCGACGCGACCAGCGCCCGCCCGCCGACGCGGGCGGCGGCGAGATCGATGAAGCCCTCGTGCGTCACCGTTCCCATCTGCCGATGGCTCCCCCCGGAAACTCCCCTTCCTCGTACACGCAGGTTCCCCGCACGAAAGTCTGGCGCACGACGCCGTGGAGTACCATCCCCGCGTATGGCGTGACCGGATGCCGCTGGCGCAGCCGCTCCGGCGCGACCGTGAAACGGGCCTCGGGATCGAACACGATGACATCGGCATCGCACCCGGGCGCGATCCGCCCTTTGCGTGTGAAGCCCGCGAGCCGGGCGGGTCGCTCGGCGCACCAGCGGGCGAGGTCTGCCAGGTCCCGGCCGCGGTCGCGCGCTCCGGTCCAGGTGGCGGCGAGCCCCAGCTCGAGCGACGCCACCCCGCCCCACGCCCGCACGAAGTCGCCCGTGTCGAGGCACTTGAGCGCCGGGGGAGCGGGCGAGTGGTCGCTCGCGACGAAGTCGAGCGTCCCGTCGGCGAGGCCCTGCCACAGCTGCTCCCGGTTGCTCCGCTCTCGGATCGGCGGGGCGCACTTCCAGGCGGTGGCGCCGTCCAGGATCTCCTCCGCGGCGAACGTGAGATAGTGCGGGCACGTCTCGGCCGTGACCGGGAGTCCGGCACGTCGGGCGTCACGCAGTCGGTCGAGCGTCTCGGCCGCCGACACATGCACAATGTGGACGCGGCATCCCGTTTCGCGACAGAGCCCGAGCATCAGGTCCACCGCCTCGAGCTCCGCGGCGCGGGGGCGTGAAGCGAGATACGAGCCGTAGCGTCGCGGGTCGCTGCCGCGCGACGCCGCCGCGCGCGCGATTGGGCCGGGGAGCTCGGCATGCACCAGCAGCGGGAGCCCGAGCCCGGCGAGCTTGGTCATCGCGGGCCGTAACTGGCTCTCCCCCACAGGAGGAAACTCGTCAATCCCCGACGCGATGAGGAAACACTTGAAGCCCCGCACACCCGCGCGGGCCAGGGGCGCGAGCTCGTCGGTGTTGCCCGGCACCACGCCGCCCCAGAAGGCGTAATCGACCGTGGCACGACCCGCGGCCGCCCGCGCCTTCAGCCCCAGGGCGGGCGTGTTCGTGGTGACCGGAATGCTGTTCAGCGGCATATCGACGATTGTGGTGACGCCGCCCGCCGCCGCCGCCCGCGTCGCCGTCTCGAACCCTTCCCATTCGGTCCGGCCCGGTTCGTTCACGTGTACGTGCGTGTCCACCCCGCCGGGCAGCAGCACGGCGTCTCCCACGTCCAGACGCCGAGCCGCGTCGGGCGCCGCACCGTGCTCGTGAATGGCGGAAACCACGCCCTCGGCGATCGCGACCGCGCCCGGCGCAACTCCCTCCGGGGTGACGACCCGCGTACTGAGAATGACGAGATCGGCGCTGGGCATAGCCGGGGAGACCAGACGGCCGCCCCTCACGTCGCGTCTTTGCGCAACGTCCGCCCCACCAGGACGGTGACGTTGTCTGTTCCTCCGGCATCGAGCGCGTCGCGCAGCAGGTCCTCGCAGACCTGTTTCGCCGAGGTCATCACGAGGAGGCGTTCGCGGATGCGACTGTCGGGAACGTGCTTCGTGAGGCCGTCGCTGCACAACAGGCCTACGGCGCCCCACTCCTGCTGCATCTGAGTCACGATGGGTGCCGTCTGCGGTCCCCCCAGGGAACTCGACAGCACGTTGGCGAAGGGCGAGCGCAGCGCGTCGCTGCGACGGAGCACGCCCCGATCGAGCAGGTCCTGCACCAGCGTCTGGTCGCGCGAGAGCTGTATCAGCTCGCCGTTCCGGAGCAGGTAGCAGCGGCTGTCTCCCACGTGGAGGAGGTAGGCGCGCGGCCAGAGGCCGATCCACAGCGTCAGTGTCGTCGCCATGTACGCCTGCAGCGGGCCCGTCGGGCTGCTGCCCTGAATGTCCCCATGGACGCGCAGCGCCGCTTCTTCGAGCGCCCGGGGGAAGCGCTCTTCGTCCGCAAGATCCACCGAGTAGTAGCAGTGCACCGCCTCGGTCACGTATCGCGTGATCGCCGCGACCGCCAGCCGACTGGCCTCTTCCCCCTCCACACCTCCACCGACGCCATCAGCGACCATGGCGAAGAACGCGAGCCGCTCGGTGTGCGGCGACAGGAGCTCCGTCATCGGGAGGCTCGTGAGATGCACCTGCATCCGCTTTTGGAGCGAGGAAATGAGAAAGTGATCCTGGTTCTCGCGCCGCACCTTGCCGGGGTGGGTGAGGCCGTAGACGTCGATCTCATCGTCGCGCGGCTTGCGACCAAGCGTAGTAGCGGTCGCGGTGGGGTCGGACGTTTGCATGGAGGTCACCTCTCGCCGTTGTGGCAATCCGCTGACATGCCGACGCAACACCGGCCGTTCCCAGAATCTGCACTCTTTTTCGATTCTTTGGTTTTGCACCACAGACGCACGAAGGCCGCGCCCCAAAAAGCAGCGTGGCATCTCGGCTGCGCACCACTATTCGACTTCGTTGGTTGGCATCGGTCTTGCGCATTGTCGCGGGTGGAAGGGCAGTTCGTTCGGCACGTACGCTCGAGGGAGCAGGGAGCAGGGAGCAGGGAGCCGTGAACGAAGGTCGCAAGCGGATCATCCGCACCGCAGTCGCAGCGCTGGGTCTGACGGCGTTACTGGCCCTGCAGCCCGAGTCCGCCCGGCTCGTCGAGTCGGCGTGGGCGCGGAGCGGGAGTGGGGCGACGCGCCCGCCGATTGTACGAAGGCTGATCCTGTCCGACCAGGCGCGCCGCTATCTGGCGCTCCAATATCGCTCGTATCCCACCGAGTTCATGGGCTGCATGATCGGCGAGACACGGGGCGGCACCGTGGTGGTACGGCGCATCGCGCCAGCCGACGTCGAGCCCAAGCACTCCACCCCCACGCGGGTCGTCCCTCACCAGACGTGCGAGGACGCCGGGTGGTGGGGCACGGTGGGCATGATCCACAGCCACCCGGGCGGCGAGCGCTGCTGGTACTATTTTCCGACGACCCGAGTCGCCAGCTCAGACGGCCAGTCGTTCGCGGCCCAGCCCTATCCGGTGGATGCGATCATGTGCGGCGACCACGTGGTGTGGATCAACCGCGACATGGCGGAGGCGCAACTACCGCTGGAGGCAGATAGCGTCCGCCAACCATTCGCACCGGTAACGCGGTGACGTGGGCGGCGAGCGCTTGGAGCACTGTTCCATGGGCGGGCCTCGCTGCGACTTCTACGACTGGGTGACCCACACGACCTGCGACCAGGCGGCGCGCTGGGTGACTCACCAGAAGTCCCAAGACACGGGCCGCCTCGAGCGGTATTATTGTGACAGGCATCGGCCGCCCCGGGCGCATCTCATCGGCACGCCGGGCGCTGCGCAGGATCGCAAGGCACGATGACGAGATAAGGAAACACGCGACGCTAGGATTCCCGTGGACCTGACACGAGCGGGGCAGTGACGCCGAGGCGCTACTGGGCTCGGGTGCGAGCGGAGATCGACCGCCCGCTCCGCCGTGGCGCGTGGTACCAAGTGAAGAAGCTGGGGCCGCGCGAAGCACTCCTTGATGTCAGCGGCGAAGCCGTGGACGTCCCGCGGCCGCTCCTCGACATCATCAGCCAACCGCCGCACCGCTGGTCCGTAGTGCCGCGTCCCAAGAACCCGGCCTGGTTTCCCGGGGTGACCGAGTACGGGGTCTGCCCCAACTGCCGCGAGCGTGTACCGCTCACCGAACGACTCGCCTCGCTACAGTGCAGGCACTGCCACGAGGTGTTCGACGTCGCTTGGGAGGAACAGTACTTCCAGGGCGTCTAGGTGAGCCCCAGCCGGCGCTGCAGGTGCGCCTGCACCGGCAGTGTGATGATCCCGCGCTTGACGGCGTCCGCGAGCGCCGCGGTGGTAGCGGCGCGATCGGCGTCGATGCCCTTCTCGCGTAGCTCTTGAATGATCCGGGCGAGTCTACTGTCGTACTCCTGCGGCTTGAGCTTTTCGGCGTCCGACACCTGTTTCAGCTTCTCCAGCTCCTGCACAAACCGCGCGATTGTGACGGGTGCCATTGACAACCTCCCTTGGGGTCCCAAGCTGATCAATCTAACCCGTGCGCGCGGATCGGCTGCGGTTTGACTTCCCCCCCCGGCTCCATTAGCCTGGGACACCCCTGAACCGGTAGGGCAATGGCGAACGAAGCGGCATGGACGGCGCGCCTGGCGCGCTACAAGGGACCCCAGCTCCGGCGCAGCGTGTGGCAGCTCGCCAGCGCGGCGGCGCTGTTCGCCGGCGCGTGGGCGCTCATGTATGCGAGCCTCCGCGTCGGCTACTGGCTCACCCTGCTCCTGGCCGTGCCCGCCGCCTTCTTTCTTATCCGCCTGTTCATCATCCAGCACGACTGCGGCCACGCGGCGTTCTTCCGGTCGACGCGCGCGGCCGACATCGTCGGCTCGATCCTTGGCGTGCTCACACTGACGCCGTACCACTACTGGAAGAAGACGCACGCACTCCATCACGCCACCTCGGGCAATCTCGAGCACCGCGGGTTCGGCGACATCGACACGCTGACGGTGGACGAATACCTCGCCCGGTCGCGCTGGGAGCGGTTCAAGTATCGCGTGTACCGCCATCCGGCGGTGCTGTTCGGCGTGGGCGCCGTGCTGCACTTCTTCGTGCGGCACCGCATCCCGACCATCGTGCCGCGCGAGTGGACGCGCGAGCGGCGCAGCATCTTCTGGACCGACGTCGGCCTGGCGGCGTCGATCGCGCTGATGGGGACGCTCGTCGGGTTCCGGGAGTTCGCGCTGGTGCAGCTCCCCGTGACGCTCCTGTCCACGTCGCTCGGCGTGTGGCTGTTCTACGTCCAGCACCAGTTCGAGCCGACATACTGGGAGCACGACGAGCGCTGGGCGTACGACGCCGCCGCGCTGCAGGGGAGCTCGTACTACCGACTCCCCAGGCTGCTCCAGTGGGCCACGGGGAATATCGGGCTCCACCACATCCATCACCTGCATCCCCGGATCCCCAACTATCGGCTCCAGCAGGCGCTGGACGAGCATGCCGAGCTGCGCCACGTCCCGACGCTCACGCTGTGGGAAAGCTTCCGCTGCGTCCGCCTCACGCTGTGGGACGAGCGGCAGCGGAAACTGGTGCCGTTCGCGGCCGTCAAAGAAGCAGAGACTTAATCAACCGATAGCACCTCAGCGGCAGCCGACCTTCCCCGCTCCACTGCCGCGGCTCACTCCTCCCCCGAAGGCGCTCTTCAGACGCCGCAGCGACGACCCGGGGCTGACCGGCGAGATCCCCGAGAACGCCGTCCCGACGCCGAGCGCGAGTGTCCACTTGGGCGACGCCGCCGAAAGACCGACGCTGCCGTCGAGCGCGAGGACCAGCGAGCCCACCAGCACATGGCTCGTCCCGGCGCTCAGCACGCGGCTCAGGGCCTGTGTGGAATCCGACTGGCCGACATCGGTGCCAAGCGCGACGTCCGCCCTCCAACGAGGGGAGAGGTCGTAGCCGGCCTCGGCGCGCAGCGACGTCGCGTGGGGCGCGGCGAGCGCGGATTGCGCCGAGAGGCCGCTGATGCTGCGGCTCGCGTCGGCCGAGACGCGGAGCCGCCGGATCGGGGACACGCCGACGCCCAGATCGAGCCCGACCGACGTTTCCCCGCTCCCCAGCCCGCACGTCGCGTTCCCCTCCGGCAGCACGACCGTCAGCGCAGCCGCCACGACGGGGGAACCGGGCGTCGCGAACGCATGGAAGGCGTCGGCCGACAGCGGCAGGTCGCCGAGTCCGCTGCTCGACACCGAGCGGCCGCTGACCACGTCCGAGACGTGGACCGCGGCCGGCATGACGGAAAGACCGAGCCACGGAGTCGCCTCGTATCGCACCACGCCGGTGAGCGCCTGCTCGGAGCGCGCATCGGTGAGCTTCACGGTACCGACCGTGACGCCCGCGGTGAGAGGTGACTGGGCAGCGAGACGGATGCTGCCGAGCGCCGCGCAGAACATGAGACAGCCGAGGACGGAGCGCATTTCTACACTGTAACACCCGGGCCCGGTGACGCCGGTCACGGGACAATAGCCGTAGATGGGTGGGCGCAGGATGGAACGGTTACTTCTCGCGCGTTCGTTCGGTCTTGGGGGTTGAGAGCGCTGCAGAAAAGCCTGCAGCCTCCTGCCATGCCAACTTGGAGGATCCAATGAAGCGAACCACTGCAAGGCTGACTACGAGCGTCCCGCTGGCGTTGGGACTCGCGCTTGCGACTGCCACCGCCGTAGCCGCCCAGAAGCCCACGCACGGGCACGCGTCGGCGCATGCGCCCAACGTGAACAAACCGTCGAACCCGGATCAGGATCGGGCCAAGGATGCCGATAGCTTCCGCGGCGTCGCAAAGAAGCTCGACACGACACCCGACGCCCTCGAGACTGACTACTTAGCGGCGCGGCAAGCGAATCCGAAGCTCACGCACGGCCAGTTCGTCGCCGCCAACATGGTGGCGCACAACTTGAGCGCGAAGAACCCGAACATCACCACTCAGGCGATCCTGGACGGCCTGAAGAGCGGCAAGAGCCTCGGTCAGACGCTCCAGAGCCTGGGTCTCAGCGACAAGGAAGCCAAGGAAGCGGAGGCGAGCGCCAAGCGCGAGGCGAAGCAGGCCGAGCACGACGCGGACAAGGCCGCGAAGACCGGCGGTCAGTAATGGCACAGCGGGCACGCTCAGTTTGGAGCGTGCCCGCTGCGGTTTGGACACGGGACACGGACCACACGAGGGCTCAGCCGCGTAGTGCGGCGAACACTCCAAGGATGGCGATCACGACGCCCAGCGCGATCTTCGCCGCGGCGGCCGTCGCGCGACCCACCACGGCGCCCCACCCCGCCCGTACCGCGGTCCCCGGCGCGCGGGACAGCGAATACTCGAACAGGGCCGCGCCCGCAAACGACCCGAGGAACGCGCCGATCACGCTCCCGACGATCGGCACGGGCACGCCCAGCACGGCGCCGACGATCCCGCCGACGAGCGCGCCCCACGCCGACCGCCGGGAACCGCCGAACGTTCTCGTGAGCCGAAATCCCAGCCACCACTCGATGATCTCACCCAGGAAAGCCAGGCCCAACACGGCCCCAATGGTGGCGACGCCGACTGAGCGGAAGTCTGTGAGCCAGCCGTAGCCGACGATGCCGGCCACCATCACCCACAGGCCGGGAAGGCCGAGGGGGACGAGGAGCAGCCCTAGAATGGTGCAGACGCCGAGCAGCAGGGCGGGAAGGGCGTGACTCATGGTCTCCGATGCCGTATCATCTTCTCATGGCCGACAAGAGTATGGAGCAGCTGCGCTCGCTCCTGAAGAGCTACGAAGAGCGTAGCGCGAAGTTGCAGGCCGCCGTGAAGCCGGCGCACGACGAAGGGGAGCGACGCCGCCGGGCGTGCGGTGATCGCCTCCGGACGGTCGTGCGATCGGTGCTGGACCGGTTCATGGATGCGCTCAAGAACGCCGGCCACCAAGCCGCCATCGAAGACGAGACTGCCACCGCGGGTGCGTATCCCACCGTGGCGCTCACGTTCACACCGCACACGCCCGCGGGCACCGCCCTCGCCTCCACGCTGACGTTCAAGTGCGATCCCCGGCGCGGGATTGCGGTGGCGCGGGACATCAAGCCGTCCCCGACCAAGGGCCGCGCGGTCACGAGCAGCACGGACCGCATCGGGACGATGAAGGTGGAAGCCGTGTCGGTGGAGTGGGTCGAGACCAAGACCTTGAGTTTCATCGAGGCCGTGCTCAAGGTCAACTGAAGTCACTGCACCATCCCAAACCGCTTGTTCTGGGCGGTCATCTTGAGGAAGTGCTGCAACCGCTGCCGAAAGACCTCCGGGCGACGTCTGCCCGCGTCGATCCAGCCGATCCGGATCCGCTTGTAGGACTCAGGGAACGTCTGGAAGTGCTTCCACGTCGCCCGACCCCGTTTGATGGCCGCCAAGATGTCCTGGGGAATCCGCCACTCGAGCTTCCGCTGCATGTCACTGTTCTGATCGAAGACGTGCGCGATTCGCTCCGGCGCCGTCTTGTGATGCTTGGCGAGCCAGGCACGCCACTGCCGGCGGTCTTTAACGTACAAAGTCGTGCCTATCACCATAGGGGATGCAATCTATCTCTTGACCGGCTGTGGCTCGTCCCCTACCGTGGACCGTCTCCAACCCTTGAGGCGAACGATGGGCATGCGCTCCGGCGGGCTATCTGCCGTTCTGGTCGTGCTGGTGGTGTCGGCCTGCGGTGGCGGCAGGCGCAGCGTCCTCGTGCCGCCCCGGCTCGACCTCCAGCCCTACGGAAGGCTCGGCCTCGTCACCTTCACGGTGGAAAACGCCAAAGGCTCGCTGCACCAGTTCGCGACCGAGCGGTTCGCAGAGGACATGCTGGCGGCCCAGCCCGGAATCGAGGTGCTCGAGCTCGGCACACAGGATTCCGTGCTGCAGCGCGTAGGTGAGAAAGAGCTCGGCATCGCCACCGCCCAGGAGCTGGGCAAGCAACGTGAGGTGGGCGCCGTGTTCGCGGGCCATCTCAAGGTCACGAATCCGACCGCGGGCGGCGGGATCGCCGCACTCGCGACGCCGCATCTCGAAGCCACCATCCGACTCGACCTCACCGTGCGGCTGCTCTCGGCCCGTTCGGGTGCCACGCTGTGGCGCTCGAGTGCCTGGGCGACCCAGAGGGTGGGTCAGGTCGCCCTGGTGGGTGGCCAGCTCAACTTCTCAGCCAAGGATCCCAAGGCGGCGTACGGGCCGCTGGTGAACACTCTCATCCGACTGGTGACGCAGGACATGCGCTCGACATGGACGCGTCAGTGAGCGGATAGGCCCCGGTCAGGACGCGCGCGCGATCGCCTCGAAGTCGCGCGTCGAGAGCTCGAGCAGCGCCGCGGCCACGTTCTCTTCCAGGTGCTGCACCCTCGAGGTCCCCGGGATCGGCAGCATCACAGGGGAGCGCCGTAGTAGCCACGCGATCGCCACCTGCGCGGGCGTCGCGTGCAGCCGCGCCGCCACCCTGTCCAGCGGGCTCCCCGGACGTAGCGCCGCCCCTGCACCCAGCGGGTACCACGGCATAAACCCCACTCTCCCGCGCTCGCAGTGGTCGAGCACGCTCTCGTGCTGGCGGTCGGTCGGGCTATAGCGGTTCTGCACCGAGACGATCGGCACGATCTTCCGCGCCCGCTCGATGTCGGCGACCGAGACCTCCGACAGGCCGATGTGGCGGATCTTCCCCTCTTCCTGCAACCGCTTGAGCGTGCCAAGTTGGTCCTCGAACGGCACCCTGGGATCGATGCGGTGCAGCTGGTAGAGATCGAGGCGCTCGAGTTTGAGCCGACGCAGGCTGCCTTCGCACGCGGCGCGGAGGCGCTCCGGTCGCCCGTTCACCTTCCACTGGTCGGGCCCGGGGCGCTCGAAGCCCGCCTTGGTCGCGATCACGAGGCCTTGCGGGTAGGGGTAGAGCGCTGCGGCGATGAGCCGCTCGCTCACCTCGGGGCCGTACGAGTCGGCGGTATCGATCAGGTTGACACCGAGCTCAACGGCGCGGCGCAGCACGGCGACCGCTTCACGTGCGTCGCGCGGCTCGCCCCAGATCCCTTTCCCGGTGAGCCGCATGGCGCCGAAGCCGAGGCGGTGAACGGGCAGGTCGCCGCCCAGGAGGAAGGTGCCGCTCCTGGCGGCGGGACGAGCATCAACGCCGGCGGTGTCGCCGGGTCGGGTACCGATGGAAGGCGTCATGCCGACCCTAACACCCGCGAAGGACACCTGGTTCCGGACATGAAGCGCGCCGGGTTCACTCTCATTGAGCTACTGACGGTGGTCGCGATCATCGGCCTCCTGGCCATGATCGCGGTTCCGCAGTTGACCAACCTCAAGGGACGGGCGCAGGTCGCCGCCATGAAGTCGGATTTGCGGAACCTGGTGACGACCCAAGAGAACTACTTCGCGCAGCACCTGAAGTACGCGACCGCGACCGACCTTGCGGGCGCCTACACCGTGTCAGCAGGGAATTCTATGCCGACGATCACCGTGACCGGTGACGGCTGGACCGCGACGATAGCGAACGCCAGCGCGGGGGAGGTCTGCGCGGTCTTCATGGGCTCGACGCCCGCCAGGCCGGCGATCAGGGAAGGTGCGCCCGCGTGCGAAAACAGTGGGAGCACGACCGTCACCCCCTGAACGCGCTCGATTTCAGCGCATCGCCGCCCCCCGCGCCGCCGCGAGCTTCGCCTGCTGCTCGGCCGAGAGTGTGTTCTTGATGTTGATCAGCAGCGTGATATGAGCGCGCTTCACCTCGCGCTCGACGCTCAGCACTTCGTCTACCTGCGTCAGCGCCGCGGCCTGATCGACGGCCGGCTTTTCCAGGAGCGAGGCGAGACGCTGCGACTGCTCCTGCATGCGCCACTGCAGGTCCACCACCTTGCCCTGGAAATCCTGGATCGCCTTGGTGATGGCGGCCCGCTGCTCGGCGCGGAGTCCGATGTCTTGTTGGTGTTGCATCACGAGCTCCGGTGGAAACAGCACGCGCGCGAGCGGATCGTCGGGAGCTTGAGGTGGCTGCTGCGCCCCCGCCCCCGCCCCCGCCGTCGCGACGGCGAGCAGAGCCAAAGCCGGAACCAGGCAGATACGGAATGTTTTCACAGAATCCTCCGGTCGAGGCCCCGGGACCCGAGCTGCGGAACACTGCGCAGCAGCTCGTCCCCGGGGAGCTTGAGCAGGAAAT
>Ga0207646_10003866_pt1 | contig 16631 bp, 15 predicted proteins | sample KBSK5502metaG_FD_184343 | JGI IMG/M metagenome (GOLD analysis project Ga0207646, IMG submission 184343) | Corn, switchgrass and miscanthus rhizosphere microbial communities from Kellogg Biological Station, Michigan, USA - KBS K5-50-2 metaG... | ecosystem: Host-associated > Plants > Roots >... | reverse complement strand
AAAATGAAATATTATTATTGGTCCTATTATACAATCCATTGCCCATAATGCCATGTTGGCTAGGATACGTTCCAGATAATAGGCTGGCCTGCACAGTACAGGTAACGGCTGGAAATACTGGCTCCATTTTAGCGCTTTCACCTTCACTTGCAATTCGTGAAATATTTGGAATAATATCAGACTGAAGATGATCAAATTCCAATCCTACAATATCGATAACAATATAGTATTTTATCATGACTAATCTTACACTACAACTAGTTTATTAGTTTGTTAATACGGTTCGTTGGATATTCAAACATTGCTTTAACCAGTCGAATTCATGTCACATATAATTTTCTAGCCAAAGTCATTGCTGGAATCATAGGAAGTAAAGTAGCCAATCCATAATATATGCTTGCAGTTCCGCTTACAAAAATTGAATCAAGAACTATGATAGATAGTACCAAAGTCTTTATAGCTTTTTGAATACCTCTTGATGAGTAATCCTGAAAGACTGTTTGTTTGAATGTAATAATTATGATACCAGCAAATAGCACTAGACTTGGGACTAAATCCACTTGGAAAATATTGAAGAAACGTGCAAACACTATAGTGCCAATAACAGCGAAAATAATGATGAAAGGCCCAATAATAGTCCGTTTTGAGCGTGTAGTTTCGCCGATTTCCCTTCTGCTGAGAATACTTATTGCTAAGACGTATAGCAACATTAACATGCTCACAAGTATCAGTCTTAATAGCAAAAAATTATTATTAGAAAATAACATTCCAGCAAGCGCTGGACTTGCACCCAAAAATATATTTAGAAATCGTGCGCTTCCCATTGTGACAGGTCCAGCCAGAGTTTGTTTTAATCGGTAGTCGTAACCAATTACTGTAGCTGATAGAATAATTGTGACAATAAAACTTGCAGTACTCACTATAAAAGCAAGAAAATTAGCAGTTATCATTGCAGCAATGGCAATAGCGAATGCTTTTTGCTTTGTAACCTTTCCTGAGGCCAGAGGTCGAAATGGGCGTTCGTGTCGATCTACTTCGATATCAAAATAGTCGTTAAAGACTATTCCTGAGATGTAAAGTAAGGCTGATGATAGCATCAGAATAGATAAATTTGAAGCATTTGCATAGGACGGTAGTACGACAGCGAAGTATCCTGTTAGAATATTAGATGGAGTAGTAAATGCATTAGGTAATCGGAGTAGTAGTAGATATTGCCTAATCACAGAGAAAGTCGGCGCTATCTGTTCATATTAATGTAGTTCAATTGTTTTACCGTCGAACCTCTTTAAACTATCTTATTGGATATCATGACACAGACGCATCTTATGCTAACTTATTTGATTTAATATTTCACTCAGATATTGATACGCTACTGTTGATGCGTAAACAGGATTATCTTGATAGGGATAGAGCTCAACTGTCACAAATCCTTTATATCCTATCTCATTTATTGCCTGGAAAACTGACTTAAAGTCGATTGAACCTTTTCCAGGGATTAGATGATTATGTACTCTGTCAGTAGCAATCAAATGAAAATGTTCGATATAATCGGCCAATCTATAAACAAGTTTCGCAGGATCTTCGCTTACGCAGTAAAAATGTCCTATATCGAAATTGAGTCGGACATAATCAGAGTTGATATCATTTATAAAATTCAAGAACTGTACAGAATTTTCTAGAAGCAAGTTTGGTTCAGGTTCAATTAGTATTTTTATTTTGCGGAATTGAAACTGATAATGTTCTTGTGTTATTTTGTACGATTTTAAGATGAAGAAGGTTTTGCTATAGTAGCAGCATTGGCAGTTGCAGTAGCAGTATTTGCAGCTGCAGAAGTAGACGATAGAATATTCTTTAGATAAAATAAGTTATTTGTTGTATCATATCCAAGCTGACTCATCGTCAATACTCTAAATCCATTATCATGTAGATATTTCATCATTTGAGCGAACAATGGCACCATTATAGTAGAAGGTAGCTCGTTGTAAACTTCATTGCTATACGTAAGGTTATGATATGTAATTATAGGAAATGTGTTAATTGTTCCGCCCTTGTTATATGGAGTCTGACTATTGACTCGTTGAACGAACTGTTGAAATAGCTGAGTAGGAGTTAACGCAATGTTACTATGAATGTGATATGTGACTTCTAATATCGTATCTGTTCACGTAGCTCAAAGTACCATCAGGCAAGAACGTTCTACAGTCTGTCTGAAGATGCTTAGTAAATCCATTGCAGTGTAAGAACATAAGTGGGTCACTACCCGTTCTTGCTAGACTATAATATTTAGCTACGACATTTACTACTGTTTTATTGTCTGATCCTAAATTATCTGGATACCCAAAGATCGGGACCTGGTAGCCATGAGTTGCAAAGCATTGTTTTGCGAAACCTAGTTCATAATATAATTTGTTTGTAGATACGGAATTTAAATGAGCATGAGTCATAGTATGAGATTCTATATCCATTCCGTCCTGTCTTAATGCTGCTACATCTTGCCAACTTTGTCTTTCACTATTTTTTCCTACCCAGCCACAGACTTCAAAGAAAGTAGCCTTAAATCCATACTGATCTAATATTGGCTTGGGGTAGAGCATTTGTGTTTTATATGAATCATCAAAGTTTATCATTACTACTTTGTCGTTGCTGTTGGTGCTACCAACATTGTTCCCGGTTGATTTAGCACCGATAGCACTACTGCCAGAACCATGAGATGATAAGGGGGGAAGACTTACTCTCAAATGCTGGAATTGGTAAAGCTCGAGGAAAAAGTATCATTGCAATAGCGATTCCAAATATAACAAGAACAAAAATATCGAAATTCCGAAGTTTAATGTTGTTTTTCAACGAATGTGTAGCTATTACTTGGCTGGTCAGCTATCTATATTCATTATCAAATGAAAATCTACAAACCTGCCTTGGAGGGCGATATATCAGTTACGCGCTGACTCACCGAGTGAAATAAGACAAAGCTGCGATATTATTGTATATCACTAAGCAATTTCCACGTTCTAATACTCTGATTGGCCTTGTGTTACTTGTCGCATCCCCCTCTTGTGCTTGAATGTCTCTGAGTTGCATATAAACCACTGTGAGATTCTTTACCATGACACGTATTGACGTCGTCCACCGTTAGCCATTGACAATGATGCAAGCATTACAAGTTAGCTCACTTCAGAAATATCAGCAACATGCTTTGATTGCAGACCTTTGCTCGTATCTACTATTCCACACACAATAAAATAGCGGGCTTCTACTACAATATATGCCAAACTTGCGTAAATCTGGTCCTAATTGCGTATTCAAAGAAAGTTATATTGTATATTCATAACCTGGAGAATTACCAAGGATGTCCTTTGTATCTCATACAGATGAGCTAGAATGGTTTCCGCAAGTCAATGATGTTTTGAAGGGCCATCATCGAAGTACCGATCATCTGATTAAATACTCAATTGCTAAAGCGATTATAAAACGATCAAACAAATCGTATTTACATCAAAGAGGATAAGAAATTTGCAAGCGCGAAAATATATCTCTAAATCAAAATTAGCAAGAAAGGGAAAGATTAACCTTAACGATATCGCCAATACATTACTGTTCCTTGCGGTGTTTGTAGGGATATGGCAATTAGTATTTATGCTGGGGATATGGCCCAGAGTTTTGTTACCATCCCCAGCGATGGTCGCTCAATCTTTTGCGCAGATGGGTTTCTCATTGATTGCTAATATCGCCTGGACTCTGTGGCGTCTCGTCATTGGCTTCTCAATTTCAATTATGTTAGGAGTCGGGATCGGATTGGCGATGGTGAAGTTCAAAGACTTTGGGAAAACTATGAGTTCCTTTGCAGTAGGACTACAATCATTTCCAAGCATAGCATGGGTACCGTTCTCAATTTTGTTCATTGGTCTAAACGATTTTGGTATCTTATTTGTTGTAATCATGAGTTCGGTGTTCTCGGTGATGTTAGCTACTTACAGTGGAATTCGCAACATCTCACCGCTATATATTAGCGCGGGCAGAAATTTGGGCGCGAATGGACTACACCTTTTTAGGTATGTAATGTTACCCGCTGCCACACCATCGTTAATAGTTGGATTGACACAGGCTTGGTCTTTTGCATGGCATGCATTGATAGGAGCTGAAATACTGATGTCGGCATTTCTTGGTTTGGGTCACATCTTAGACGTCGGCCGAGAATTCCAGCTCATGGATCAAATAATTGCATCTATGATCACTATCTTCGCAATAGGTTTAGTATTTGATAGACTTGTTTTTTCCAAAATAGCAGATAAAGTAAGGGATCGATGGGGACTAAATCGAACTAATGAATAGAACTTGGACATGTTTAGTGGTGATATGAGGCTGCTGTTTAGGAGCTCGAGAAGGGCTGCAGGAAAAAGTACTTTGGCAAGCGCGAGCAGAAAACTTTCGTAAAGGATTTTAGCAAAATATTTTTCACAATTAACGATCATGGAAAAGTATTAACACATTCGACAACAATTTTATGGGTTATGACATATATTACAATTATTTTAGACCGCGTCAATGACTCGATTATTATCAAAAATAACAACAACATGGGCCGCGAATTTTTTCGGTAGTCCTAGAAGAATATAAAATGAGTATTCGAATAAGACTAATCGTAGCTTGATAATTCTTCAGCTTAAGTCAGTCCAAGAGCAGAATGCTCTCTCGAATATCTCGTCTATTATTAGCAATATTTATGAAAAACACGGTTATGTTATCAAAGGTCACGAGATACAGCAGCTTCAATCAAACATTGATAAAACAGGGATAGCCGAACGTGCGAACATTGTTTCATCTTTTTGTACCAGAAATGAAATAGATTATCTGACTTATCATATACCAATTCTTAAACAAAATATTTATGATGATAAGTGGTTCAAAGTAATAACAGATTCCATTTCTGAAACAATTATAGAAGCGGAAAAGGTGTTCCGTGATGCCGGTCTAAAACACCAGATTATTATTGTCTTCCACCTGACAAATTTCATTCATGAGGAAGAACTTCCAATAAGCAAAGAAACAAAATATAAAATGATGAAAAAAACAGAAAGGTCATTTCTTGGTTTTAGTGATAATCGCATCCACGGCGATCTAAAGGATAGCCGAAAACATTATGTATTAGCAGTAGAAAATAGTTATTCAAAATATTTTCTCAATTATGCAACAGTGAACCTATTTCATCCGATTGAGCTGACTAAGTATAGTAAATATGGTATAAGGACAACCCTAGATTTAGCACATTATCAGCTATATTCAAATTATTTACGCTATGGAAGAGGAAATTTAGTTGGTGACCTTGAAAGACAAATCTATGGCTCTGCACCGTCCTGGCAAGAATGTATAAAAATACTCGGCAACTCATTAGTGCAATTGCATATTAGCGATGCCAAGGGAATAAACTATAGTGGTGAAGGACTCCCACTAAAAGAGGGAGAAATTCCTGTCGTTGACGTCTTAAATGATATAAATTCGCTTGGAAAAATAATTCGAGGGACAATAGAATTAAAAGAAGGTCATCTTCACGACGGAAAATTACAGAAGCAGAGTGTTGATTGGTTACTTACCAATGTTAGAGGTGTTTTTGGCTGAATTGACAGAACTCGGTATAGTTTGTCTTTGCACACACATGATACCCGTACCCTCCGGGGGAGGGTACAACATTGATTTTCGTACTTTTTTTTAACAAGTTTTAAAAACAAATGTTTTCTATGAGCATACGATAAACTGTTTTTGATGTTATTGAACATTGTTATACGGAGGGAGATTTACCCTGGTCGAGGTCTACGGAGGTAGAATAATCAGAACTATCTTCTAGTAGTTGCGGAATTAGGACCAATCTGGTTATTACGACACAACCTCAAAAACAACGAAAAGTACAGGAAGGCGTGGGTGAAAAACCAGAAAATCTCATACCAATTGAATTTCGGGTCATGCCGAAAGCAAGGTGAGAATCCATATCGACAGGATAGCCTACAATAGTTGCTGAATCGAACCTTCGACAGTTTAATGCATCAAAATAAGTTACATAAACTCTGGGTTTATGTAATTATTCTTTTGATATTCTGGATTCATACGATACTTTTTATTCTCATGGTAGAGATAATCACCCTAGGGACACATGCATATCACATAAGGAACAAAACCATTGACCTATGCCTACGTTAGGGATGAAATCTCAGTTGCTAATTAAGTCAAATACGCCTTTTTCAGCTTTTGAAGCTTCTCTAGCTAGAACACTATCATATAGTGCCTGGAAAAAGACCAATCTTGTGAGCTCCAAGAGCTCCTCAGCCTTGAAGAACTACTGGCCTTTGTGTATCAGGCATTTCTTTTTGCGACTATAATATTCAATGTAACTTATTTCTTTTATCATTTGCTCGTGTGGTAAATTCAGCCGAGAAATGAACCTCTTACATGTTGAGATATTTTTGACCTACCCCCGATTTTGGGTCTGCACAATCTTTTCTTAAATCAACACTAGCAGGATCTGTTGCTTGGTTTGGTTCATAGTTAGTTTCAATGCTGGTTCCAATTTGTCTTGCCCTCTAACGTATCCATCATCGAACAACGTACGTAGGGGACCACAAGTCTTACATTTGCAGCTGATGCTTGTCTCGCTCTGTCATTAATATATTCAGGATCTGTCTAATATTTAGAATCAAGGTTTAACTTTGTCCACGCCGCGGCAAGATTTGCAATAGCCCAGCCCAAATTTACAGCGCAGACTATCGGCGCGTTTCTAGGCACACCAACAGGTGTGGCGGATCGAGAGTATTGTTCATCAGCAGGTTTAAGAATTTCTTTAGTCATTAGTGAAGACCGTATCACTTCTGTTAAGTCGATTCCAGTTTCAATTAGTGCAGCTTTAATTTTAGGTACCAAATCATTAGCGCCTTTACAATAAATTCCAAAATATCTTTGTTTTTTCCATATCTATCATTGACCTTCTTAACGTAGTGCGTGATAGATATTTGGTTTAATAACAAAAACCAATTCCTAGCAATTGACACCTCCCAGGATCATACTCAGAGTATTAGTGTGTTTACTAGTGATACACCATTAGGCAATGGTTAAAATTTTGTAGAAAGTAAGATTTCTTTGATTTGTGGATTGCCTATTATTAGGTCTATTATCTTCGTACGTTCTTCCGTGGGTATCTTGTCATCATTTGCTACCCCAAGAGAATCGATTGCTCTAAGTTTCCAATAGTTTTTGACGGCACTTCCAAGTAATCTCTGAGCATCATATACCACCCTACCAAATGCAGTAACAAAATATCTTCCCTTTTGTCTGTTTACTAAGCCAGCTTTTGTAAGGCGAGATATTCTTGAATAGTACTGCTTTTTCGTAAGTTTCAATTGAGTTCTGAGATTCTCACCACTATCTCCACTAGCAAGAAAAATAGTCTTGAAGATAAGTAGTGATTTGTTATCAGATATTAGTTTTATAACCTCCCCTAACGATTCTAACTTCTGGTTCCTTCCTGCGTCATCCAATCTAGCAGAGACCTCATTGTCAGAATTTGCCATCAAATGATCTCACATTCGTTTGATTATGATATGCACGGTATTAATTAATATCTGGATAATCATGGACAGAAGTACCGCGATAAGCTAATCTAATGTTTTTACTCCCATCTGGGGATATTATTCTGATCCGTCTTTTGTCACAAATTTTATTAATAGGAATCCAATAGGAATGCGATCGTCGATACGTTTGAAACAGAAGGATCACGATCTATCACGAAATTTCATTGTCTTGTGTTATTATTCTCATCTGATGTTTAACGGGTCAGAGTTCTCAGGAACACAACTGAGGAGCAAATTTCGAGGTGGAGCGACAGATCTACCATGCGCTCGCCTGTTGAAAAAAGGTCTTTGAAGTAAGCGTTTCATATTTCCTCTAACTTTCAGACAAATCTCATCAATTTGGCGATCGAAGTGTTCATAGAATGCGAGTGTATTCATACATCTCCCAGGTGAGCGTCACCAAAGAAAGATACGAATCATTCATATAATTATATTAATGGGCTGCATACCTCGTTGGTCAGTATCGGATTACCAGTAATCAATAATTCGGCACTGTTAGCAATGTATCCCTCACATCCCTAGTTTTCTTAATTTCTGCTTCGGCAGATAGACGTGATTCGTCTTTCATTAGAACGCTTTTAATTTCTTCATTCTCTATTAATGCACAAATAACCTTGCCTGTTTCTTCTCTTGAGGGCATTTCCAATGAATCGATTGCCTTGAGTTTCCAATAGTTATTAAGTGCATTTTCAATTTTTGCCTCGAGATTCATCTGAGCACTATAAATCACTTTACCAAATGCAGTAAGAAGATATCTGCCTTTTTGTCTTTTCACTAAGCCGGCTTGTAATAGCCTGGATATCCTTGAATAGTACTGTTTTCTAGTGAGCTTCAATTGAGAAATGAGGATATCAGTATTCGAGTCTGCTGAAGCGATACTTTTAAAAATATTCGATGCTTTCTTGTCGGAAATAGCGAAGAAGAGAGAAATCTTCGATACCATAGTATTGTCTCATATCATATATTATAACGTACTATATATCCCTAGTGGGCGATATACACAAAACGTTGCCATTTGGTGTAATTTTTCTTCTTTTATAGTTCGAGTTCCACAAGCAGGAAATTTGAGGGAATAAGGTTCTGAAATAAGATACTCTACAACAATACATTAGAAGTATGCTGTAAATTCTTCATCTAGAGATTCGATATAATTTTCTCACCGTAGCTACTGAGTGAGAATGATATGAGAACATACTAGCCGCTTGGAACTTTGATCCCTTAAAAAGTAGAAATAATAACACCTTGCTCGAAAACTATAGTTGGCCATTTCAACTTACGAGCTAAAGTACCACGGTCTCTTAAAATGGGAAATTACCATAATTTGTCTCAAAGTCAACCGCATATAACTTTAACATAAGCACCGAGAATCGTAGAATTGGCGATAATATTAGATCAAAGAAACGCATGGTAACCCTCAGGTGAATGCTCCTCAAGGTATGAATATTTAACAGGCGGTTCGCTAAATTAAGAACGTCAGTATTAGTATCAATTATTGAACGATCTACATAGCTGCTATCTTTTGTGAAATTTATTACTTCCTGAATTTCATGGCTCTTAATCTTTGGTAGCATTAACCTGCATTGCTGCTTTATCAGCCATTCTTGATCTGTCAGATAGATTCCCTTGCCGCTATCATAGCAAAATAGCTCCTCGTCTGTCGTAGTAGTCGCACCAAGATAATCGCTCATTAGTCGTGTCCCTATTTGCGCTCTTTACATTCGATATTTGTTTAGATTTAGCGGTTGTCATTCTATTCAACAAAATAACTCTATGCTTTCAACTTCGCTTTGTAGCGACTCAAAAATAGCATCTGTCAGTTAATCTATGATATCTTTTCATATGTCTTTCGCCCTTGAACAATATAAACAGTTACTCCCATTGTATTGAATATCACACCGTTTAAACTGTAAGTATAATGATAAAGCTTCATTGAGTTAGTACCCCCGAGTTAAAATATGATCACTCAATAACGAGTACTCAGAATGCTGTATAGGTGACGGAATGCTGCATTGAATTAAAATTTCAACTTAAAGTGTGAGGTACTATTTTATATATTGAACCAAAAAATGTAAGAACATACAGATAGCCATCTGGTCCAACTTGAATATCGGTAATATACTGAAACCCGGTTCCGAATACTACCGGTTTGCTCTCTTGTAGGGTGTAAGCTATCTTGTTAGCTAGCGTGCCATTGAGAAGAAAGCCTGTCCTAGTTTGGTTTAGTTTGAAGTGATAAAGGTTGCCATTATTGAAATCCCCAACAAATAAATCATTTTGATATTGTTTACCTAATTTTGTAGAATTAAGGAACTTGAGGGCAGTAGGAGCCACCGTGTGAAACCAAATGAATTCTGGAGCTCTATATTTTCCTTTTCCTCCAAAGTTTACTAAATTGGAGAGATGAGTATTTTTTGGTCCTGCATTATCGCCATTTGGAGTCCAGATGCCTTGTACTTGTGTCCAACCACTATTGAAACCAGGCTCGACAAGATTTATCTCATCTCCATAATTTGGCCCATTTTCTGTATCCCATAACTTCCCTGTGACAGGATCAAAATCCATACCAAAGCTATTCCTTATGCCATATGCGTAGTATAGATTCAGTGGGTACGTCCTGCCTAGAGGACTATTTGGTACGGGTAGGCCGTCCTGTGTAATACGAAGTATACCACTGGTGCCATCAGGTGGTGGCCCACCAGGAATGTTTTGGGCTTGGGTTCTATGAGAATAGTAGAGATCACCGATAACGAGATATAGATTCTGGTCAGGTCCAATCAAAATCTTCCCACCATTGTGAATGGGACCCGGAGTACCTGGAAGGCTCAACAATAGGCGAGGATTGACTAGCTTGTTGCCCACCAATTCGTACTTGTAAAGACAGTTAGCGGCAACTGTGGTTGTAGCTGTTTTGGCCATGGAAGCTCCTACGCTGCCATTTTTCCCACATCTACCATACATGGTATAATACAAGAAAACAAATGGTGAAGATCCACTACTGGTACTACTTTTGCTCTGCTTTGCGACGGCAACTCCAAGCAAACCTCTTTCGTCTTCTGTGGCCGCATTCACATGTACGAGAGCTGGTGATGATAGAGAACCATTCACAATTCTAAGTACGTTACCTGTATCTTTCTCTAGAACTAAAATATCATTTGGACCTAAAAAGGCCATAGTAGTAGTAACATTTAGTCTCTTGAAAATTAACTCAACTTTTAGATTAGGATCGTTGATAACAGGTTTATTGATGGATGAAACTGCCGCTGCATACACATAGTGAACAAGATGTCCGGATGATATCATACTAGTAACTACTGAAATCAAAAATAGTTCAAGGATCTGATGGCTGGATAGCACGACTCATCAGTAAATCAGGACAAGACTTTTATTATATAGGAGATTCAATTTTACTTCTTAACGGCCTTCTGATACATCCAACAATTGGACTCCAGTTATTTAAACCTGCGCAATTATCTCTTGTACGACCAAAACTACATCATTTTAGATTCGCGCTAGTGACTTTTACCAGACTTGCATGCACCTTCTCGACTCAGTACCGCTATTCCATAGTTTCTAAACTATATCTTTTCGACATGTTCTTTTTTAGATAACAAATGAGAGATAAGCCCATTTTTTTGCCAATCATTTTTTCAGAATATTTAATGAGGGGAACAACTTTGTCGAAAATTTTATAGGCACCAGAATTTATTTTCGGGTTCCGTCCTAGATTCCCATTTATGTACCAACCTACTATTCCTAACATATTAAAATAGAACATTCGATCGATAGTGAATTGAGCTCTCCTAGCCTTAGACTCTAAATCTTTTTCGGTGTATCGTCTGAAATGACCTATACTTGTATCAATCACGTTATACAAGAATTTATGGCACGGGACCAAAACAACCAACGATCCTTCGCTTTTCAACATCTTGTATAATTCTTCTAAAGCAAACTCATCGTTTTTTATATGTTCTAAGACATTGATTGCCAGTATCGAATCAAATTTTTCATAGCCTATTTGTTCATAATCTGTTTTGCAATTTAGATCTAGCTTATAGGTAAAAATGTTGTTGTCATTGTCATTAGAAAATCTTTCTTCTAAAGCCCTAACATAAGTTAATGAAGCATCTGTCAGGGTTATATTGGAAGATGGCAGATCGCGAATTATTTTTTCCGAAAATGTTCCTATTCCACTGCCTACTTCAAGAACATCTCCGTGCAAGACAGGTTTTATTTCTCCATACATCCAGTCATTAAACCTGTGACTTTGCGATATGAGCTCTAGATTTTCATGACCAACATAGTCAGGCAATACTATCACAACCTCTTGTTCTTGGTACATCAATCATAGAGATTCATATTATATTATCCTTGGGCACACCGAACAGATCGTGGCCTGATATATATCTGTGGAGTAAATTCTCTTCAATTTACTACATGATTTTCTTGTTCTTATCTGCGAGTCCTAGCCCTTGTTGAATCATCATTGCGTTCGCAGATATACCAAGTTTCGATCGACCTACAGGTGTTACCAATCAAAGTGATGAAAATGAACCTAAAATTGTTTATCTTTGTAAGTTCCTATTAATTAGATATTCTAACCTTCTTCTGGATCTTACTACGAGTTCCGACACCATTCCAACAACCAAGGATATTGTTCCTGTCATAAAGAGAAGGGATGACAGGACCACAGAAGGCATTGATATGATCTGTCCAAGATATATTTTTTCGTGTAGAACTTGAACGGCCGGATATATGCCTGCCACAAAAAAACCAAGAGCAATAATTGCAAAAAACTTTAGCGGATTCAGATTCATCAAAATAAAAAGTAACGTTCTGGCTATTTTCATACCATCTCTTAATGGGTCTAGTTTCGTAGTCGATCCTCTTCTTAGCCCATAACTAACAGGAACTTCTAGCACCCTATATCCTTTGGCAAGAGCTTCTACTGTCATTTCTACTTCTATTTCAAAAGCGTCACTTATCAGAAGAAGATCCCTGAACGTTTTCCTGAATAGAGCTCTGTACCCCGAAAGAGAATCAGTAATGGTAGTTTTCATCGCAAAACTGATCGCTCTATTGAGTATCTTATTTCCCGAGTTATTGAAGATTGGAATGGCTCCTTTTTCTCGCCTTCCTAGTACTCTAGATCCTATTACAATATCTGATTCACCGCTCAATAGAGGCTGTAGCAGCAGTTCTAAGTCAGCTAGGGAGTATGTACCGTCACCATCGATGAAGACAATAATATCTGCATCTGAAACATCTACTGCTTCCCGCATAGCGCTTCCTTTTCCTTTTCCTTTTTGAATAATAAATCTCACCTTTTCTCTTTTGCAGACATCCAATGTGCCATCAGTGGATCTGCCGTCTATCACTAATATAGAGAGTTCAAAGGGCAAGGTTGACGAGTGAATATTGTGGATCAATTCCCCTATGGTTTCTTCCTCGTTTAGAGTTGGAATTATAATTTCTATCGTTATATTCCCGGTACCAGGAGTAGTCTCTTCAAAGACCCTTGACCTTAATTCCTCTTTCACTAAAGTACCATTGTCACCTGAAATTTTAAAGTTTGCTGCCTCATAGTTGCCTATCGGACTCACCTTATTACTTTCCTGATGCAAATTTCTTAATTGCAGAATAAAAGAATAGATTAAACTTGCTACCCCTTCTGGGGCTGCTACCGAATCTAATTTCCTTTATAACAAGTATTCCTAATGTAGCAATACCTCCTAACAGAAACAACATAGGCACGGGTCCGAGTTTGCATAAGACGTAGGTATCATATGGACAAGGGGCAAGTCCGTAAGATAACCAATACCATGCTGTGTTAGCATACTTCAGTGGTTGAATATTAGATACGTAATTTTCTGTTAACATCTTTATATGCAGAATAATTGGCGAATAATGGCTATTCCATGCCATTATTATAGGCCACTCAGTGGCCCCTAATCCTTCTCTTTGCCATGCATAAACTAGATCATACATAAACCAAACAAGCGTGCCGAGTAAATTAACAGAAAAGCCAGCAATACATAGTACTACTACTGAAAGTTTTAAAAGTAGTCTTCTTTTAGCATTCATCCTTCTCAGATTTACAAGTATTGCCCCTGATACTAGAGTAATGAAAGGCAATACTGGTATCAGATACCTTGGTCCCCATGCTACTCCTCCGCTCCAAGCAAAGGGCTCCCAATACGAGAACGTACCTATGTACAACCAGGTGGCAAGGATAATGTAGGCCGATAAAAAGAATACCCCTTTATTCTCTTTATACATGTATTTGAATGATAGAGGGAGCAAAATTACTATCGGAAAATAGAAAATGATTCCTGCTCCAGGGCTTGCCAACAGTCCTACTAAGCCAATCCATCCGCTGTGTACTGATAATGATTCAAAATAACCATAACCAAATTGCGTAAATGAACCAAACCTCCAGTAGTTAACAAACCCCATGAAAAGTAGGACAATACCTGTTACTATCAGAAAAGAAATAAGAGTTCTTTTGTTGTGCCTCATAAAAACAATAGAATACACTATAAAGCCGGGGATTAGAATAAGGCTATTAGGATGAGCAAATACTGATAATCCTAGAAATAGTCCTCCTAGTCCAGCAAGATAAATTCCTTTAGTAGTATCTTTCTTATAGTTATCATAACTATCAACAACAGTATTACTATTACCACTGCTATTTTCTCTCATATAGTGACAGATAAATGAAGAGTGGCGATGTATTGAAAGGTAAATGAAATATGCTGCTGCAACAAGACAAAGTGCCTGCAAAGGCTGCGACCATAAAGTAGTATGATAGGGCCAAACAAAAGAGCAAACACCAAAGATGAGGCTTAATATGAGAGCTATCTTTTTAGAACGAAAAATCTCCAATGAAAAAAAGAATATAATCACACTGATTAATGAAATCAATAATGAGTTTACAAAGATTGCTACAAAGGAAATAGGAGAGACTGAGAAAAAAATGGCTGCGTAATAAAATGGAACTGCTATTGCCGATAGAAATAATGATCGAATCAAATAAATGGGTTCAATCCGTATATTTGGATCGTAAGGTTTTCCAGTCTGCAGCGCTTTATTGATAGGCATCAAATAACCTATTACGTAATGAAGTTTCTGTATACTCGGGTCATCAGGATATAACATTGCAGAATGTTTCAATACCATACTCTCAGTAACAAGAAATGCTTCCACTCCGTCGATCCAATCAAAATGACCTCCACTTGAGGCAATGTTAACTAAAAGGAAAAAACTAAGAACTAAAAAGAGTAATTTCTTATTACTGCTATTGCTGCCAATTTTTCGCATAATCAATGGTAGTACTCACAATTTATAATCGGACTTTATAAGTTCTATTAAGTATGAGCCACTTAATCTCTCCCCTAACCAGCTGCTTTAAATCTCATAAATGCTCGTTGATTTGGAATAGACTCAGATTTCGCTAAATCAAACAATTGATACGTAAGATCGATTATTTTTTCTGGTGGTGAAGAATTCGCGCCATTCATTCAATTTCCAATCAATGATTCTAATTGGTCTGGCGGCCGCCGCAATTATTCTCGCAATTTTCTCATCCTTAACCAATAACTGCAGATCACGTATGGTACAACTACATGGCTTCTTAATCGGCCTTAATCTGCTGCTGAAGCTGAAGCTGCTGCGCTTGCCGCGGTACCTTTCGCCGCTGTGGCCGCTACTGCAGAGACGGCTCCTGCAGATGCTCCTGTAGCTGCTGCTGCGGAGGCTGCGGACGCTGCTGCAGATGCTCCAGAATAGGAAGCGGCAGTAGCAACAACGGCAGCACTTGTAGCTGCCTCAGCCGATGAACTTGCTGCTTTGGAACCACCGTGAGCCGAGACTGCAGTTGCTGCTGCGGTTGCTGAGCTACCAGCTGCGGCAGCCGAGGTTCCCGCTGCGGCTGCAGCGTCACCTGCAGATACTGCAGCTGCTGCGGCTGCTGAAGCAGAGCTCCCTCCAGCACTTGCAGCTGCAGCTGCTGCTCCAGCAGCCGAAGCAGCCAGGGCTGAATAAGTTCCCTTATAGTGCTTGACATGCAAAACATTGGTAACAGCGAGAGCACTGGCTACAGACGACGCTGCAGATGACTTGTGACCTGCAGTTGCTGCAGCTGCACTGATAGCAGAAGTCGACTTTCCAGCGGCCGCAGCTGCTGAAGCTGCTGAGCCGGCCGCAGCTGCACTTGCAGATGAAGCGCCGTTAGAATAGGATGTTGCTGCTCCAGCAGCCGCTGCAGCGGCCGCTGATGAACCACCAGCTGCAGCCGCTGCAGTCGCAGCCGCAGTGGCTGCAGCCGTGGCAACCTTGGCAGATGAAGTTCCAGTAGTAAAGGCTGCTGTTGCAGCAGAAGCTCCAGCAGCTGCACCTACAGCAGATGCCGCATAATTAGCGGCTTGCTCATTGGATAAATGTCGTAGCAATGCATGTGTTGCAGTAGCTGATGAAGCAGCTGCTGCAGCTCCACCAGCAGTCGATGCGGCTGCTGCAGCTGCTGCTCCAGTGCCACCACCTGCTGCTACAAAAGATATAGCGGCAGCTCTTCCAGATCCACCACCGATAGCAGCTGCAGCTGCAGCTGCTCCCGGATCTCCTCCACCAGCGGCTGCCGAGATGGCAGCAGCACTTTTGCCGCTAAGAGCTGCGCTAGCAGCCGCTGCTGCAGAGGAAGACTTGTCACCTTCTGCTAGGGCAGCCGCAGACGCTGCTGCGGCAGCTGCTATCTCTGGTTTAACACATTGGGTAGCGGCGGCTGCTGCTGCGGCCGCTGCTGCTACTCCAGAAGGTGACTCGTGATCGTCCCTGGCGTTATCAGCTGCGGCAGACGCGGCAGCTAGGGCGGTTGCAGAGCAAGCAGCAGATGCTGCTGCTGCTGCGGAACCACCATGAGAAGAGACTGAAGATGAGGCTGATGCTGCTGCGGCTGCCGCAGATGCAGCAATTACTCCATATGAAGTTGCACCGTGTGATACGGCAGTTGAAGCAGCTGCTGCG
>Ga0207646_10003865_pt1 | contig 16634 bp, 13 predicted proteins | sample KBSK5502metaG_FD_184343 | JGI IMG/M metagenome (GOLD analysis project Ga0207646, IMG submission 184343) | Corn, switchgrass and miscanthus rhizosphere microbial communities from Kellogg Biological Station, Michigan, USA - KBS K5-50-2 metaG... | ecosystem: Host-associated > Plants > Roots >... | reverse complement strand
GTCGGGCTTCTCTACTCCATCAATCGGCACTACCAGACGACGCAGGACGCTCTTGTGCTCTCGGGGACGGACCAGCGCGTCCCGGTCTTCGCGGCGCCCGTGGTTATCGTCCCGATCGCGCGACTCGATCGGGCCGCGCTCCAGGCGCTCGCTTTCGCTCGCTCGGTCTCGCCCACCGTGAAGGCGGTGCACGTGTCGACTTCGCGCGCGAGCGCCGACGAGTTCCGCGCGCGGTGGAACCGCCTGGACACGGACGTCGGCCTGGACGTTGTCGAATCGCCGTTCCGCTCCCTGCTCCAGCCGCTGCTTCGCTATATCGACGCGATCGACAAGTCTGACGATCGGCCGATCACGGTGGTGTTGAGCGAGTTCGTCCCCCGCCATTGGTGGGAGTGGTTCCTGCACAGCCAGACCGCGTTCCGCCTCAAGGCGGCACTCCTCTTTCGGCCGAACACGATCGTGATCGACGTGCCCTACCACTACCAGGACACCGCCGACCTCGCGCGCCGCTAAACTCGCGCACTCATGCAACCGAAGCGCATCCTCGTGGCGCTCGCCGGAAGCAGCGCGGATCCCGATGTCATTCGTCTGGTGGCCTGGATCGCAAAGCCGGCGAAGGCTGAGGTGGTCGGCATCCACGTCATCGAGGTCCGCTGGAACCTCGCGCTCGACGCCGTGATGGAGCCGGAGCTGGACAGAGGCGAGGAGCTCCTCGAAAGCGCGAAGAAAGTAGCCGACCAAGCTGGCCTCGCCCTCGAGACCGAGCTCCTGCAGGCACGCGATGCCGCGGCGGCGATCGTCGACACGGCGGTGGAACGCAAGTGCGACCTCATCGTCGTTGCCATGCCCTACCGGAGGCGATTAGGAAGGGTGTACGTGGGAAGAACCGTGCAGAACGTATATGTCAACGCGCCGTGCGCGGTGCTCGCGTATCGTCAGGAAGAGACAAAGTGAACGTCGTCATCGTCGGCTGTGGCCGTGTGGGTGGATTCCTCGCGGGTCTCCTCGACTCCGAGGGACATCGCGTGAGCGTCGTCGATATCGCATCGACGAGCCCGGCGCGCGCGGAGCGCGCGTGGTTCCAGCATCTCCCGAGTTCCTTCAAGGGCGAAACGATCCTCGGGGACGGCACGGACCTCGACGTGCTGCGGCAGGCGGGCATAGAGCGGGCCGACGCACTCCTCGCGCTCACCGAGGGTGACAACCGCAACCTGATGTGCGCTCAGATCGCGCAGAAGATCTTTGGCCTGAAACAGGTGATCGCGAAGGTGAACGATCCGGTGCGCGCCCAAACCTATCGCGAATTGGGCATCAACACGTTCTCACGGACGACCATCCTCGGCACCCTTCTCCACGCCATGCTCCAGGACGACCGTGAAGTGGGAGAGGTCCTCATGAGGAAAGCTCTGGCGCACGAGGCGGACATGGTCCACGAGCCGCCGAAGACCCCGGTAAAGGCCCGCTAGCTAGATGTACTTCGTCGTCGCCGGCGCGGGTGAGGTGGGATTCCATCTTTCGCAGGCGCTCCTCGAGTCCGGGCACGAGGTGACGGTCATCGAGGCCGATCGGCGCCGCGCCAATTTCGTCCAGGAGAAGCTCGGGTCGATCGTCATGAACGCTCCGGCCGATGAGGGCCGCGCGCAGATGGAGGCGGGCTGCAGCCGGGCCGACGCGCTGATCGCCGTCACGGGAGACGACGCGAAGAACCTCGTCATCTGCCAGCTCGCCAAGCTGCGCTGCGGCACCCCGCGGGTCATCGCGCGGGTCAACAATCCGAAGAACGAGATCGTCTTCAAGACGCTGGGCATCGACGAGACGATCTCGTCGACACGCGTGCTGATGAACGTGATCGAGCAGGAGCTCCCTTCAGGCGGTTTTATGCCGCTCATGTCGCTCGCTGGCTCCGCGAACGAGCTGATCGAGGCGGAGATCGCCATCGGAACACCCCCTGCGGGAAAGAGCGTCGGAAGCCTGCGCCTGCCCAGCGGCGCGCTGGTTGGCGGCATCATTCGGAAGGGCAAGCTCATGCACGCCGACGACGAGACCAAGCTCGAGGTTGGCGATCGCGTCATGGTGTTTTCGCCGACGGCATCCGAGAGCGAAGTCCGCAAGGCGCTGTTCGGCTAATCGGGCGGCGCGCCGGGTCCTGTGCGCTCCGCGCTCAGGGGCCCCTGCCCCTGGGGTCGGGGCTGCGCTCTCGCCTACCGGTCCGCTTCCCACCAGATGGCATCGTTCGCTACTGACGCGGCCGGTCAGCGGCTCGCGCGCAACCCTCTCCCCCGTGCCACCCGCCGCGCAGCGTCCACTCTCGCCGCGGCTCCCTAGACGTGATACGGCACGTCGATCACGACCGTATTCGGCCTGAAGAAGAGCCGCAGCTTGAGCCGCAAGGCCGCCTGGTTGTGCAGCAGGTACTCCCATGGATGCCGCGGGACGAACTCCGATAGCACGACCGTGATTGAGCGCTCGGGCTCCTGTTTCTGTAATGCGTCGATGTACGCCACAAGCGGCGGAATGAGCGCGCGGTAAGGCGACTCGAGGATCACCAGATCGGTGTCGCCGTCGACATCTAGGTTCCGCCAGCGCGCCCGAATGCGCTCGCCTTCCGCCGGGTCGTCGGTCACGTGGACCGCCGTTACGAGAGAAGCGATCGATCGTGCGTAGGCGAGCGCCTCGAGAGACGCTCGGTCGAGCCGCGCGAGGAGCACCAGCACACGAGGCGAGGCCCGTCGCGGCAGGGCCGTGTGCGGCTTGTCGAGCGTGAGCGCGTCGTCGACCGATCGGTAGTGGTGGTTGATCGCCCACATGACCGCGATGAGTGCCGGTATGAGTACGAGGACCATCCACGCGCCAAGACCGAACTTCGCCGCGCCGACGACCAACGCGACGAGCGCCGTGGCGACGGCGCCGAGCCCGTTCAGAGCCGCGCGCCATCGCCAGCCGCGCTCGGTCCGGCGGAGCTTCCACCAGTGCCGGACCATCCCCGCCTGGCTGAGGGTGAAGGCAACGAACACGCCGACCGTGTAAAGCGGGATCAGGGCCGTGACGCTGCCACCGAAGGCCACGATGAGCACGGCCGACAGGAGCGCGAGGACAACGATGCCGGTGGTGAACGCGAGACGGTCGCCGCGGAACTGGAAGTAATGCGGCGCGAAACGATCGCGAGCCAGGATGCTTCCGAGACGGGGAAAATCGGCGAAGGCCGTGTTGGCGGCGAGGACAAGCAGCAGCGCGGTCGAGATCTGTACGAGGTAGTGGTACGGGGTGCCGTTGCCGACAAAGGTCCGCGTGAGCTGACTCACCACTGTCTCCTGCTCGGTCGGATCGGGAATGATTCCGAGCTGACCGGCGAGGAAGCTCATGCCGAGGAAGATCGCACCGAAGAACGAGCCCATGAGGATGAGGACAACCTGCGCGTTGCGCGACTCAGGGCGCTTGAATGCGGGAACGCCGTTCGAGACGGCTTCCACCCCCGTGAGCGCGACCGAGCCGGACGCGAACGCGCGAAGCACGAGAAGGATCCCGAGAGGGCCGATCGATTCTTGGAGCCGCCAGTCAGCCGGCGCCGTGTACTCGGGTAGGGTCCCCGTCGCGAAGCGGAAAAGGCCGTACGCGAGGAGTCCGAAGATCGCTACGAGGTAGACGTAGGTCGGCAGGGCGAAGATCGTCGCGCTCTCGCGGATCCCGCGTAGGTTGCCGACCGCGAGGATGGCGACGAACGCGACGCCGAGCGCAACGCGTGTGTCGAAGAGCTGCGGGAAGATGGACGTCAGCGCGGCGACACCAGCCGCGATCGATACCGCCACCGTGAGCACGTAGTCGGTGAGCAGCGCCGCAGCGGCCGTCAATCCTGGGAATGGCCCGAGGTTGTCGCTCGCCACGATGTACGAACCGCCGCCACTCGGGTAGGCGCCGATCGTTTGCTGGTAGCTCACCACGACGATCGCGAGGACGACGATGATCGCCAGCGTGATCGGGAGCGTGAGCGCGGCCATCGTGCCGAGTCCGGCGAGGAGAAGGACTCGCATGATCTCCTCCGTCGCGTACGCGGAGGACGAGATGTTGTCAGAGGCGAAGACCGCGAGTCCCTTCACCTTGCCGATGCGTTCCTGAAGCTCTTGGCTCGTGGGTATCCGAGCGCCGAAAAGCGCTCGACGAACGCGGTCGGCAATTCGGCCTGGCGCGGTCGTGGGCGCCAGGACGCTTTCTGTCGCTACGAGGTGGCCCGCGTCTCTGCGCTCGAACTCACGCTGGGCGGGCCGGACGATGCGGACGTAGCGATCGCCACGCTGCCGGCCACGAACCGGGTGACGTTCCTCGAGATCCGGACCAGCGAGCTTGGCGCTGGACTCTTTTGGTTTCGGCTCGTTCACCCGTGAAGCGTCGCGCGCGAGGCCTCAACGACTCCTGAACGCGGAGGCCCGCACGCTCAACGCGCTCTCAATAGCGCCCTAGAGCTCCTCCGAGCGGAAGCGGTACCCGACGCCCGGCTCCGTCGTCAGGTGCTTCGGAGCCTGGGGATCTTCCTCGATCTTGCGTCTTAGTCGAGCAACGTACACGTGTAGGTAGTGCGATTCGTCGCCATAGTCGGGTCCCCACACCTGCTGAAGGAGCATTCGGTCGGTGAGGACCTTGTTGGCGTTTGTGAGGAAGACCTTGAGGAGGTCGTATTCGGTCGGGGTCAGGTGAACGTCGCGACCGGCGATGGTCACCTCGCGGCGCTCGACGTCGACAACCAGATCCCCGCTACGAATGCGCCTTTCCGTCCCGGCGCCCGGACGCGCGACGTGCCGCAGGGCGACGCGGATGCGCGCGAGGAGCTCGTCGATCCCGAAGGGCTTGGTCATGTAATCGTCAGCCCCGAGGTTGAGCGCGTTGACCTTGTCGTGCTCACCACCGCGCGCTGAGAGCACGATGATCGGCGTGCCAGAGTGCTCGCGGATGCGACGTACGACATCGAAACCATCGCCGTCCGGGAGATTCAGGTCGAGCACAACGAGGTCCGGCTGCCGTCGCTCGTAGCTCGCGATCGCCTCCGCAGCCGTCTCCGCCGTCTCCACCTGAAAGCCATGTCCGCGAAGGTTCGTGCGGAGGGTGCGGACCATCGATGGCTCATCGTCGACGACGAGGAGGCGCGCCCCTGACGGTTCGGCGCGCACAGCGTTAGCTGACACCGGCTCGTCCAGGGAGCGTGAATACGATGGCAGTCCCGTCTCGCACGCCGCGATCGATCCGGATCGTACCGGCATGCGCTTCGACGAGTCGCTTCGCAATTGCCAGTCCGAGCCCGACTCCGCGGGGACCTTGGCCTGCTCGCGCGAGACGAACGAACGGCTCAAAGATCCGTTCGCTGTCAGCCACCGTGATGCCCGGCCCGTGGTCACGAACCTCGAACCTGAAGTCGCCGTTCTCGCGCTCGACACTGATGCCAATCTCGGAACCTGGCGGCGAGAACTTCGCGGCGTTCTCGACCAGGTTGGAGAGCACCTGCTGGATCTCGACATAGTCGAGCTCGACCGGGGGCAGATCCTCGGGAACATCGACCCGCACGGGATGGCCCGAGGTGACCGGGCGCATCCGGCCAGCGACGTCCTCGACGAGCGCTCCGACGTCGTGCCACGCCTTGTGCGGCACAAGCGTTCCGTTCTCGATCCGCGACAGGTCAAGAAGGTTGCCGACCACGCGATCGAGGCGCACAGCTTCCTCCTGTATCGCGCCGGCAAACTCGTCTCGCTCCCGGTCGGTCCATTCCACGTCGCGCTGTCTCAAGCTCCCGGCAGAGGCGAGGATCGAGGCGAGCGGTGTGCGGAGCTCGTGCGAGACCGCGTGCAGCAGCTCGGTCTTGAGATCGTCGGCGCGACGAAGCACCTCGGCCTCGGTCGCCTCCTTGCGCAGCCGGGCGCTCTCGATCGTGAGGCCCAACTGGGCGGCGGCGATCGCCAGCAGGCGCTCATCTCCGCGTCCGAGCTCGGCCGCACCGCGCCTCGGAAGGACACGGAGCGTGCCGATGCGTTCCGTTGCGGAAACGATCGGGACCACACGAGCGCGTTTATCTCGCGCGGCGCCGGGCTTCTGCGGGCCCACGAGGCGTATCCGTCGTGACGCGCCCCCCGGCTCCATCAGGCGCAGCTCAGTCCCGGTCGCCCGGAGAGAATCGCGAGCCGCGTCATCGCGCGCCGCTACGGCGGGATGTGGAAGGATCTCGGCGTCCGCCTCGATCGACACCGCGTCCAGGTCGAGCGCGGCGCGGAAATGCTCGGCGACCGCGACGAGCGCCTGTTCGAGATCGGGCTCGGCCATAAGGAAGGCCGCTTCGTACAAGATCTTGGCGTCGTGCTCGCGGTGCTCCGCCTCCTCCGCGCGCGCCCGCTCCCGCGCCGCCAGTGTTCCAGTTACAACCGCGGTGATCAGGAACAGCGCCAGCGATAGGAGCTCCTGCGCGTCCGCCACGACGAGCTGATGCGTCGGCGGTACGAAGAACCAGTCGAACGTCCCAAAGGCGAGGATCGAGGCAACGATCGCGGCGGCTCGCCCGAAGGCCACCGCGACGACCAACACGGCGACCAGGTAGAGCATCGAGATGTTGGCGATCTGCGCCCGCTCGACGACCAGGCTGATGAGCGCCGTGGTGATCGCCACAGCCACCGCCGCGGCGCCATATGGCAACAAACGTCGAATCACCACTCGATTGTCCCCTAGCCGGAAATTGCCGCCTCGGTCACGCCTGGGGTCGCAAGGCCGACGGCCACGCTCGTGAACGCGGCCGCGTCGCGTTCGACCGCATTCGGCACGAGCTCGCGCATGAGCATGCGAAAGGCCGGGATGGCGCTCGACCCGCCGGTGTAGACGACCGCGGCGACGTCGGCTGCGGCGATGCCGGCGTCGCTCGTCACGCGCCGCACGAGCGTGCCGGTCTCATCGAGCAGCGGCCGGATGAGATGCTCGAATCGTCCGCGTGTGACTCGGGCGTCGACGTCGACTTCGGCGTGGTGATACGTGAGGATCGCGGCGGCGACCGTCGAGAGATCGATCTTCGTCGAGTCGGTGGTCTGGAAGATCTCGTAACCCAACTGGAGCTCGATCGCGCTTCGCAGAGCGGCGAGCTCGCGTTTCGGCGCGCCGGCCCGCACGAGATCGTCGAGCGCATCGAGGAGAGGCTTTTCGTTCAACGCGGACAGCGCGTGCCAGTCGCGCAGGGCGTTGACGATGTAGCGGGGAAGGCGCAGACGCTTCGGTCCCCATTCGGCGCGCGAACCCAGACGCGGCGCGACCGCGTCCTCGATGAGAAGCTCGGTCGCGCGGTCGCCGCCGATGGGACCGCCGGCGGTCGCGAGCACCACGAGCCCGCGGCCGCTCTCGCGGTGTACAACGCACAGGTCCAGCGTGCCGCCGCCGAAGTCGAACACGAGGCTCGTGCCCTCGCCGACGTCGGCGGCGTGCGCCGCCGCGATCGGCTCAGCCACGAAGTGGATCTCGCGAAAGCCCGCGAGCTCCGCGGCAGCCCGCAAGCGGCCCGTCGCGCGAGCTTCCGCGCCCTCGTCGCCGATGTAGCGGACGGGCCTGCCGAGGGTGATCGCGTCGGGCGCCGTTCCGGTGAGCGCCTCCGCGCGATTTCGGACGTGAACGAGGATGAGCGCGATCAGCTCCTCGAGCCCCTTCGCGTTTCCGAACACGTTCGTCCTTGTCTCGAGGGGATCGCCGAGGAACGTCTTGAGCGCCTGGAAGAGCCGACCGGGCGCATTGCGATCGGTGTAAATGTGCGCCTCGACGATCGGGTGGTCGGGATTGGAGGACTGCATGAGGATCCCGAGCGACTGGAACTCTCTGGTAAGCGGCCCCCGCGTTCGGTTGTCCTCGAGATATGCATCGATCGCTGGCCGCCCGACGATGGGAGTGCCATCTCTGCGGATATAGAGAACGGTCGGCATGGTCTCGCCCGCCACAGCGTCGATCGGGAGGACACGGGTCCACGTGCCGTCATTGACAGCGAGGGATGTATTTGAGGTGCCGAAATCAAGGCCAAAGCGCACGGGGCGACAAGACTACGACCGGGGAGGAGGCCTGCCGACCGAGGGCCCCCGCGCGGTGGGGCACCGGCCGGAGGCCGGGGGGTCCGCCGCCGCGTAAAGAGGGTTTCGGTCGGCAGGCCGGCTGCTCGGCGGCTCGGCTGCGGTCCAGGAACCGGGAAGAACCTTGACAACGGCATTGATAGGCTTTTAGATATTCCTCGTGGCAGGCGCACGTCGACCCGTGTACATCATCAGCATCGCCGCTGGTCTGGCGGGCTGCCATCCGCGGACGCTCCGCATCTACGAGGAAGAGGGCCTGCTCGATCCGGTCCGGACGGACACAAACATCCGCCTGTACTCGGACGACGACCTCGAACGCGTGCGCGCCATCCGATATCTCACCCAGACCCGTGGCGTGAACCTCGCGGGGGTAAAGCTTCTGCTTCAGCTCCGCGACGCGGCGGACTTCCTGGATGAGATCGCCAATGAGCTCACTCGTGAAGACGCCGAGGCTCCGCAGACGGTCGAAGTGACGCACGAGCCCACGAATCGCAAGCCACGAATACGCCAACGCCAAAAGGGCGTTGAACTGTAACGTCCCAACAAAACGATCCGACCCTTAACTAGCTAGAAGGAAAAAAGAAGTGACCGACGCCGAGACCACATCCACCAACACGAATGCGCAGACGAGCCAGTTCCCGAGCGATCTGCCGCTCGTGCCACTACGGGAGGCGGTCGTCTTCCCGAAGCTGATCGTCCCGCTCGGAGTGGGTCGCGAGAAGAGCGTCGCCGCGATCAACGCGGCGATGAACGAGGAAAAGCACTACATCGTCCTTGCCGCCCAGAAGGACGCGGAGGTCGATGACGTCGCCCCCGAGCAGATCTACTCGGTGGGTACGGTCGCGGAGATCGTGCGCCTCCTTCGGATCCCCGATGGCAGCGCGCAGATCATCGTGCAGGGCATCAACCGCGTGCGCATCAAGAACTTCCTCCCAGAGCAGCGGTTCTTCCGTGTGACCTTCGACGTCATCCCCGACGAGATCGGGAACGCCGTCGAGCGCGAGGCGCTCCTGCGCAGCGTGCGCGGCCTGTTCGAGAAGTACGTGGACAACGGCGGCTCGATCCTTCCCGAGCTCGCCATGACCGCGAAGAACACTGAAGATCCCGCGCACTTCGCGGACCTCGTCGCATCGAGCCCGGACCTCACCCTCGAGCAGCGACAGCAGCTCCTCGAGATGCCCGCGGTCGTCGAGCGGCTCAAGTTCATCTCGGTCTTCCTCGCCAAGCAGAACGAGATCCTCGAGCTCAAGGCGAAGATCCAGAGCGAGGTCCAGCAGACCCTCGACAAGACGCAGCGCGAGTACATCCTCCGCGAGCAGATGAAGGCCATCCAGAAGGAGCTCGGCGAGGACGAGGGCGGCGCGGAGCTTCGCGAGATCAAGGAAAAGATCGAGCAGGCTGGCATGCCCGAAGCGGTGAAGGAGAAGGCTCTCAAGGAAGTGGGCCGTCTCGAGAAGATCCCGCAGGCCTCGCCCGAGACCGGTGTCATCCGCACCTACGTCGACTGGCTCGTCTCGCTCCCGTGGAGCAAGGCGGCAAGCGACGACTGGGACATCGCGCAGGCCGCGAAGATCCTGGACGAGGATCACTACGGACTGCCCAAGATCAAGGACCGGATCCTCGAGTACATGGCCGTGCGCAAGCTCGCCCCGGGCCTGCGCGCACCGATCCTCTCGTTCGTCGGCCCGCCCGGCGTTGGCAAGACCAGCCTTGGCAAGTCCATCGCGCGAGCGATGGGACGCAAGTTCATCCGCATGTCGCTCGGCGGCATTCGCGACGAGGCTGAGATCCGCGGCCACCGACGCACCTACGTCGGGGCGCTACCCGGGCGCATCCTCCAGAACATGAAGACCGCGGGCGAGGTGAACCCCGTGTTCATGCTCGACGAGATCGACAAGGTCGGCGCGGACTTCCGCGGCGATCCGAGCTCGGCGCTCCTCGAGGTCCTCGACCCCGAGCAGAACAACTCGTTCAGCGACCACTACTTGGAGGTGCCCTACGACCTCTCGAAGGTGATCTTCATCACCACCGCGAACGTCGAGGACACCATCATCCCGCCGCTCCGCGACCGCATGGAGATCATCCGTCTGCCCGGTTACACCGAGGACGAGAAGATGCACATCGCGAAGGGCTTCCTCCTCCCGAAGCAGCTGAAGCAGCATGGCCTCGAGGAGGGCAAGCTCGTGATGAGCGACGAGACGCTCCTCAGGCTCATCCGCGAGTACACGCGCGAGGCCGGCGTCCGCAATCTCGAGCGGGAGATCGGGACGATCAACCGCAAGGTCGCGCGCGCGATCGCCGAAGGCAAGGCCGAGACGGTCGAGGTCAAGCCCGAGGACCTCACGACATACCTCGGCCCCGAGCGGTACGACTACGGGCTCGCCGAGAAGGAGGACCAGGTCGGCGCGGCCACCGGCGTTTCGGTGTCCGAGCACGGCGGTGACGTCCTCACCGTCGAGGCGACGATCATGGACCAGGGATCGAAGCAGGAGGAGTTCGTCCTCACCGGCCAGATCCAGAAGGTCATGGAAGAGTCCGCGATCGCGGCTCTGAGCTACGTCCGAGCGCACTACGCGGAGCTCGGCGTGCCGAAGGGCTTCTTCAAGGACCACGCGATGCACATCCACGTGCCCGCGGGCGCGATCCCGAAGGACGGCCCGTCGGCCGGGGTGACCATGGCGACGGCCATCGTCTCGGCGCTGACCGGTCGCAAGGTCCGCAAGGACGTCGCTATGACCGGAGAGATCACGCTCCGTGGTCTCGTCCTTCCGATCGGTGGAGTGAAGGAAAAGCTGCTCGCGGCGCACCGCGCCGGGATCAAGGTCTTCCTCATGCCGAAGAAGAACAAGAAGGATCTCGTGGACGTACCTCAGGAGGTCGTCGACACCGTTGACATCAGGCTCATGGAGACGATCGACGAGGTGCTGAAGAACGCACTCTTGCCCGGACCGAACGTGACGCCGGCTCAGATCGAGGCGGCGCGTCCGAGCATCGCGCCATCGGCACCAGCGCACTAACTTTCGGGGGCGGAACGGATGCCGGTCGAGTACAAGGACTATTACAAGACCCTTGGCGTTCCCAAGAACGCCTCGACCGACGACATCAAGAAGGCTTACCGGAAGCTCGCACGCCAATACCACCCGGACGTCAACAAGAAGTCGGACGCCGAGAAAAAGTTCAAAGAGGTCAATGAGGCCAACGAGGTCCTCAGCGATCCCGAGAAGCGGAAGCGGTACGACACGGTCGGCCCGGACTGGGAGCAGTTCGCGCAGCGGCGCGGACGTCCCTCCGGGACCGGCGGCTTCGAGTACGTGTACACGGGGCAGCCCGGGGAGAATCCTTTCGGCGACGATCCCAGCGGGTTCTCAGATTTCTTCCGGACGCTCTTCGGGCAAGCCGGGAACGGTGGGTTCGCCGATGCGGACGATCTGTTCGGCACCGGACGTACGCGGACCCGGTCTCGCGCTCGACAAGGCGAAGATGTCGAGGGCGAGGTCGAGGTGACATTGCCCGAGGCGTACAAGGGCACCGATCAGGTCATCCAGATCTCTCGCGAGAACGGCGGACCGCCGCGACGGCTCGCTGTGAAGATCCCACCCGGGGTCAAGAACGGCCAACGGATTCGCCTTGCGGGACAGGGGAGTCCGGGAGTGAGTGGGGGTCCTCCGGGCGATGCGTACCTTCGTGTACGCGTGAAGCCGCATCCCTTCTTTACGCGTGACGGCGACGATCTTCGCGTGGATCTGCCGGTCGCGATGCACGAAGCCCTGCTCGGCGGGGAAGTCACCGTGCCCACGCTGAAAGGGCGGGTGTCACTGCGGATTCCGCCGGAGACACAGAATGGGCGCACCATTCGCCTCGCGGGCCAGGGCATGCCGCGGGCCAGCGGCGGTCACGGCGATCTGTACAGCACGGTCAAGGTCGTCATGCCGACGAAGCTCAGCGAAAGAGAACGCGAGCTTGCGCGCGAGGTCGCGACGTCACGCAGCGGGGAAAACGTCAGGAGTCATTTGCTCTGAGAACGAGCGACGAGCGAGCGCTTCGCGCTCAGGGGCCCCTGCCCCTGTCCGCGAGGAGCGAGTCGACCAGCCCTGAGCGTGTCTCCTGGCCGCAGGCCAGAGATTGAGAAGGTAACGAAGTGATCGATCCGAATAAGCTCACGGAGAAGTCGCAGGAAGCGCTTGTCGCCGCCCAGCAAAAGGCGCGCGACGAGGGCCACGCGCAGCTCGATGTCGAGCACCTCGCAGCCGCGCTGATCGAACAGCCTGGTGGGATCGTCTCGAGCGTCCTGACCGCGCTCGGCGTCCAGCCGGCGCAGCTCGCGTCCGCGCTCGAGGCCGAGCTTCAGCGACAACCCAAGGTCACCGGGAGCGTGCAGCTCTCCGCATCGGCGCGGCTCGGGCGTGTCCTCCAACAGGCGCAGAAAGAGGCGCAGAGCCTCGGCGACGAGTTCGTCTCGACCGAGCACCTCCTGCTCGCGATGGCTGAGGACCAGGGCTACACCGGGCAGGCTCTGAAGCGACTCGGCGTCACCCACGAGCGTGTCCTCACTGCGCTGAAGGACGTCCGCGGCAACCAGCGCGTGACGGATCAGAACCCCGAGGGGAAATACCAGGCTCTCGACAAGTACGGCCGCGACCTCACCGACCTGGCGCGGAAGAACAAGATCGATCCGGTCATCGGCCGCGACGAAGAGATCCGTCGCGTCATCCAGGTCCTGTCGCGACGGACGAAGAACAACCCTGTCCTCATCGGCGAGCCCGGCGTCGGCAAGACCGCCATCGTCGAGGGACTCGCGCAACGCATCGTGCGCGGCGACGTGCCGGAGGGGTTGAAAGAGAAGCGCGTGTTCGCCCTCGACATCGGGTCATTGCTCGCGGGCGCGAAGTACCGCGGCGAGTTCGAGGAGCGGTTGAAGGCCGTCCTGCAAGAGATCGCCAAGAGCGAGGGCCAGATCATCCTGTTCATCGACGAGCTGCACACGGTGGTCGGCGCCGGAGCGGCCGAGGGCGCCGTCGACGCCGCGAACATGCTGAAGCCGATGCTCGCGCGCGGCGAGCTTCATGCGATAGGCGCCACGACGCTCGACGAGTACCGCAAGTACATCGAGAAGGACGCCGCGCTCGAGCGGCGTTTCCAGCCGGTCTACGTGGCCGAGCCGACGCTTGAGGACACGATCTCGATCCTTCGCGGGCTGCGCGAGCGATATGAGATCCACCATGGCGTCCGCATCCAGGACGCGGCGCTCGTCGCGGCCGCGACGCTCTCGTCGCGCTATATCACCGACCGCTTCCTCCCCGACAAGGCCATCGACCTCGTCGATGAGGCCGCGTCGAAGCTGCGGATGGAGATCGACTCCATGCCGGCGGAGCTCGATGAGGTGGAACGGGCCATCTCGCGTCTGGAGATCGAGCGCGAGGCGCTCCGCAAAGAGACCGATCCAGCCAGCAAAGATCGGCTGCAGAAGCTCGAGCGCGAGCTCGCGCACGCCAAGGAAGAGGCGAGCGTCCTTCGCGCACACTGGCAGCAGGAGAAGGCCGCCCTCACCGAGATTCGCGAGAAGCGGCAGCAGCTCGAGGCGATCCGCGCCGATGTCGAGCGCGCCGAGCGCGCCGCCGACTACGCGAAAGCCGCCGAGCTGAAGTACAGCGTCGCGCCGAACATTGAAAAAGAGGTCGCGCGCGCCGAGAAGCGACTCGCGGACCTGCAGAAGAACCAGAAGATGCTCACCGAAGAGGTGACACCCGAGGACATCGCCGACGTCGTGGCGAAATGGACCGGGATCCCGGTCACCAAGCTGCTCGAGGGCGAGGTCGCAAAGCTCCTCCGGATGGAGCAGAACCTCCACGAGCGGGTCGTCGGCCAGGAGGAAGCGGTCACGGCGGTCGCGAACGCGGTACGCCGCGCACGCGCCGGCATGCAGGACCCGAACCGGCCGCTTGGCTCATTTCTCTTCCTCGGCCCAACAGGCGTGGGGAAGACCTTGCTGGCGAAGGCGCTGGCGGAATTCCTCTTCGACGATGAGAAATCTCTCGTCCGCCTCGACATGTCCGAGTACATGGAGAAGCACACCGTGGCGCGGCTCATCGGGGCGCCTCCGGGCTACATCGGCTTCGACGAAGGCGGTCAGCTGACGGAAGCCATCCGCCGGCGGCCGTACTCCGTGCTCCTGCTCGACGAGATCGAGAAGGCGCACCCCGACGTGTTCAATGTCCTTCTTCAGATCCTCGACGACGGGCGCCTCACCGACGGAAAGGGCCGGACTGTCGACTTCAAGAACGTCGTGATCATCATGACGAGCAACGTCGGCTCGACGTTCATCACCGAGCTCGCCGATCAGCCGGAGGCCCTCCGCAAGCGCGTCATGGATGCGGTGCGTGGTCAATTCCGCCCCGAGTTCCTGAACCGCGTCGACGAGATCGTCATCTTCAAGAACCTCGTGACGCAGCAGCTCATGGAGATAGTCGAGAAGGAGACGAAGGTCCTTGCGAAGCGGCTCCTCGAGCGGAAGATCACGCTCGAGCTATCCGACAACGCGAAATCGCTGATCGCGACAGAGGGCTTCGACCCCGTGTATGGCGCACGCCCGATCAAGCGCACGATCCAGCGCCTCATCATCGACCCGCTCGCCCAGAAGGTCCTTTCCGGCGAGTTCAAGGAAGGCGATACGGTCTTCGTCGACGCGCAGGACGGCAAGATCGTCTTCTGGAGCGAGCAGTACGCGCAAGAGAAGGCCCAAGAGCGAGAGAACGTCGGCCGCGAGCCCGCGGGCGCCGGCGGCCGCGGTAGAAGGATCAACTAGAGACCGCTCAGGCACACGGGCCTCGCGCGCACGGAGCACGGTGTTGCGCATGGGGCGGCTCGCGGTGTTGGGGTTCAGCCTTCTGCTGATTGCGTGTGGCTCGCACGCCGAGTCCGGCCTCACGAGTGTCGATCCGCTGCTCGCGATCGAACGGGATCCGCAGGCGGCGCTCGCGGCCGCGCGGCATCCGACCTAAAAAGCGACGTACGAGCTGACCTTCAGCTCGCTCTACGCGTCGGCGGCGCCTGGCGCCGCGAGCCTCTCGAGTACGCAGACCTACGTCGCGCGCCCACCCGACTTTCGCTGGGACTTCACCGTCACCGTCCCGGTCCAGTTCCGGATGGTTGCGATCCTTCGCGATAAGGACGCGTACCTCTGCCTCGACCAAGACACGACGCCCGTGTGCTATTGGGTGCCGGCGACGTACACGCAGCAGATGCTGCTCTCGCTCAACGAGTCGCCGCTCGACATGCTGCAGTCGTCGGTGAAGGACATGGACGTGACCGTGCTGCCGCGCGAGCGCATCGCCGGCCGTGACGCCGCGTGCTTCCGTTGGCAGGCACGCCCGAGGGCCTCCGCGACGACTTCTCCGAACCCGCTACTCGGCCAGCTCGGCGACGTGAAGCTCGAAGCCTGCTTCTCCGCGGATGGCGTGATGCTCCGGACCCTTACATCGTCAGGGTCCCTTTTTAGTGCCGAACAGCGCGCCACCAGCGTCAGCCCCACCGTGACAGATGCGGACTTTACGCTGCCCTATCCGCTTACGAGCGCGCCGTTCTCGATCCTCACCTCCGCACCGATCACCGCGCCTACTCCTCGGCCGACACCGAAGGGCACCCCGAACCCGAATCCCACCCGCTGACGCATTGATTTCGCATCGCGCGCGATATACAGGAGTCGTGAGGCGGCGCCTTATCGTGCTTGCGATCGTCTTCGCGTCCTGCGGTGGCGCGACTACGCCGCCCGCCGCATCGCCGTCCGCTATCGCAGTGAACGCGAGCCCGTCCGCCACGCCGACGACGGTGACGACGTCGCCGGCTCCGACGCAGCGACCGATAAGCGCGGTCCTCGAGCGTATCGACCCCGCGAAACTCTTCGATCACATGGTTGCGCTCGCGTCATTCGGTTCCCGCGACGTGCGCAATCCGCAACACGCAAAGGCGGTCGTCTATTTGAAAGAGCAGCTCGACGCGATTCCGGGCATCGCCGTGCAATCGCATCGCGCCGCATACAACGGCGTTCCGCTCGAGAACATCCTCGCGATCGTCGATCCCCTGACCTCGGCGCCGTCGGACGGGTGGGTGATGATCTGCGCCCACTACGACTCGATCTCGAACCGCAGCCCGGGTTGGAATCCCGCGACGACCGCCGCACCGGGTGCCGATGACAACGGCACGGGCACCGCGGCGCTCCTTGAGTACGCGCGGGTGCTCGCGCAGGAGCGGGCGGCGCTCAAGCAGCGCATCGTTCTCGCGTTCTTCGACGGCGAGGAGCTCTTCTTCAAAGGAAGCCTCGCGTACCTCGGATCGCTCGAGACGCCGCGTCCCTACGCGGCGGTCATCAACATCGACATGGTCGGATTCAACCCGCTGGCCGACCGGCTCGACCTCATCTACTACACGAACGCGTCCGCTCCGCTTCGCGACCGCATGATCGCTGCGAACGACCGTTATCAGATCGGCGTCTCACCCCTTATCCCGCAGCTTGCGACGAGCGGGGCGACGATCCTTGACGCCGCCCCCTTCGGGTTAGCCGGAATCCCT
>Ga0207646_10003861_pt1 | contig 16640 bp, 10 predicted proteins | sample KBSK5502metaG_FD_184343 | JGI IMG/M metagenome (GOLD analysis project Ga0207646, IMG submission 184343) | Corn, switchgrass and miscanthus rhizosphere microbial communities from Kellogg Biological Station, Michigan, USA - KBS K5-50-2 metaG... | ecosystem: Host-associated > Plants > Roots >... | reverse complement strand
GGCCCGCGCGGGGCTTCACCAGCCGCGCCAGCACCCGCAGTCGTCGGTCCTCGGGAAACACCGCGACCACCACCGCGACGTCCTCGAGCACGAAGAGCCGGGGCGGCCGGGCGCGCTCGGCGCGTGCGCGCGCCTTGGCGAGCTTCTCCGTTGCGCTGCGCGCCCACGCGACGGCGTGAACGTCCAGCTCGCCGGCGCGACCGAGGACACGATAGGCGACCAGGCAGCTTGTCGGCGCTCTGTAGCGCAGGTACACCGCCCGCGCGGACCGCACGTCGAGGTCGGGAAGCAGCTCCTTCAGCCGCTCGCCGAAGCGCGCGTCGTCGAGCACGAGGCCCAGGCCCGGCAGCTCCCGCGCGCGGGCGACGAGCGCGCCGTCAGCGCGGCCGAGCATCAGACCCCCCTTCCACCTCACCGCCGCCGATCAGATCCATGGTGACGTCGACGCCGCCCGCGGAGAGTAGAGCCCCCGCCTTCAAGAGCATCTCGAAACCCTTTTTCTCCACCCGCGGTCCCACTGTCAGTGTGCGCGATCACGCCACGTGCCGGGAGCGAGAAGATGCAAATAACTTTCACAGAATTGTCAGCACCTCGCCGGGATCGGGGGAAACCGCGGCGAGACGCGGCACCCGCCGTCAGTCAGGGGGTGCAATACTCAGCACGAATTGCCAGAAAAGGTGCGGTTCCGTCCACGCGTGTCGAACGCGCTACTGACAGATGACAATTCCGTGACGTTAATATGCGAACGGACGAAGTCACCGCAGAGGACGCCGAGCGGCCGGTGCGGATCCTCTCAGCGCGGAGTGGTCTCAGAACTCCAGGCGGGCCTGCAGCTCGATCCGCCGGTTGCCCGCGGCCGAGGCGCCCGCGCTGGCGCCGAAGGGTGCCGCCGTCGCCACCGGCTTCCCGAAGAGCAGCGAGCTGAGATTGCCGATGGGTGGCCCGGGGTTCACGTGGTTGAGGACGTTCTGCGCGGCGACGGAGAAGCTCAGCGTCACGCGGCTCTCCCCGCCTTCGCGCGGGACGCGGGGCGGGCGGGTGTCCACACCCGGAGCCGCCTGGTCACCGCGGTCACGCCCGCGGCGGCCGCCACGTCCCTCGCCATCGCGTCGCTCGCCTCCCTCGGTCGCGGCGGCGGGCCGCCGCGTGCCGAAGCCGATCAACTTGCGCACGCGGAGGTTCACCATCAGGAAGGATCCTCCCCGCCCCAAGTTGTGCGGGACGATGGTCTGCCCGGGCCTGGGATTCGGATCGAGCAGGCCCCAGGGCGTCTCGACCACGCCGCTCGCGTGGGGATCGGTGGCGTAGGCCGGACGGTCGGTGAAGAGCATGTCGGCGTTGTTGTCGCGACCGGTGGTGATGTTGAACGGGCCGGGCGACGAGTAGATGACCAGCGGGCTCACGCGCAGGTTCCCGGGCAGCCGCACGCTCCCGCCGAGCGTGAAGCGGTGCCGCGCGTCCACGGCCGCGGGCCCGTAGTCGGCCCCGGGGTCGTGCTGGTCGGCCGGGAACGATCCGGGTCCGTCCGTGTCGCTCCGGGCGCGCCCGAGGAAGTAGCGCGCGAACAGCGTTACCGTGCTGCTCGTCCGGCGGTTCAGGCCGACGATGAGCTGATCCTGGTCGAACCGCCCCGTCGACTCGTATTGGTAGACCGTGTCCGAATGCGGGCGCCCCTGGCCGGCCCGCGGCGCGGTGATGTTTCGCGAGCGCAGCATCTGGCGGATCCGCGTCGAGACGCCCGCGACGGAGAACGTGAGGTTCCCGGGCAGCAGCTGCTCGAAGCTCAGCGACGCCTGGATCGTCCGGGGCGCCTGCAGGGCGGGGGCCACGCGACGGATCGTCTGGGGCAGGCCCAGGCCCGCCAGCTCGGCCGCCGAGGGAACGCCCAGCGCGCCGTCGCGCGTGAGGTCGATCCGGTCCAGCACCGCCGGCGAGTTCACCAGGAACTGGCGCTCGGTGGCGCCGTCGAAGCGATGGGTCTGCAGCGTCAGGTCGTCGGCGAAGCGCTCGTAGAAGATCCCGAACCCGCCGCGCACCACGGTGTGCGGCCGCTCGTTCCCCCGGGAGGAAGACCAGGCGAAGGCCACCCGCGGCGCGAAATTCCAGTCGCTGCGGATGTTCGTCTGGTTCTCGTAGCGCAGGCCGAGGCTCAGGATGAAGTTCGACGCGACCTTCCAGTCGTCCTGGACGAAGGGGGCGACGTCCCATTGCATCACCCTCGCCTCCGGGTCGCCGCCGGCGATGCGGAGCTGCGTGGCCCCGCCGCCGCGGGCCCGGATCTCGGCCCCGGACAGGCCCATCTCCTGGAACCGCAGCGTGCGGCGGTAGCGCTCGAGGCTGGTGAGCGTGACCATCACCGGCCGGCCGTCCGGGCCGAGGACGACGCGGTTGCCGGCGTCGAGGAGCGGACCGAGGCCGCCCCCGAAGGTGACCGTCCCGCCGAAGTTGGCGTCCGCGAAATCGTCGACGCGCGCGCCCCGCAGGCGCACTCCCGCGCGCACGGAGTGCGACCCCTGGCTCCAGGTCGTGACGTTGTGGACCTCGATCCGGTCCTCGTCGTTGTGGGCGAGGCCGATCGACGAGCCGCCGCTGGTGAAGGCCTCCAGCACCTGGATCGTCGGCACCGAGTTGTCGCCCTCCCGCCGGTCCCGCTCGCGGTCGTAGAGGACGCGCGTCTCGTTCACGACGCGGTCGGAGAGGAGCAGGGTCTCGATGAGGTGGAACGTGTCCTGCCGGTGGGAGGAGCGGTAGGCGCGTTCGGGGAGCGAGAAGCCGCCGATGCCCGCCCGCTCGTGGCGCGACTCCAGGAACGCGTATCGGGCCGTGAGCGTGTGCTTGCCGACCTGGGCGTCCAGCCGCGCGCTCCCCGTCGTCCGGAGCTGCGGGGCGAGGACGGCGACGTTCAGGAGGACGGGATCGAGCGAGGCGTCGAGGATGGTGGCGTTGATGAGGTCGTTGTTGTCGATGGCGCGGCGCTCGAAGTCGGCGAGGAACGAGGCCTTCTTCGAGAGCGGCCCGCCGAGGTTCCCGGCCCACTCCCGCCGCTGGAAGGGCGGCCGGTTCACGGCGAAGGGGTTTCGCGAGTTCAGCTTGTCGTCCATGAACTCGAAGGAGGTGCCGCCGCGCAGGTGGTCCGTGCCCGGTTTGGTCAGGATCTCGATGCGGCCGAACCCCAGCCGGTCGTACTCGGCCGAGAACGGGTTCACGTTGAGGCGGATCTCGCGGATCGTGGCCTTGGGCGGTAGGCGGCCGCTCGAGAAACCGTCGATGAACATCTGGCCCCCGCTCGGCCCCGCCGCGGGGCCGGCCAGGGCCCGCAGCGCATCGGCCATCTCGTCGGGATCGTCCGGCAGCGCGTCGAGGTCTTCGCCCCGGAGCACGATGGCGCCCGCGCTCTCGGTCGGCTCGAGGCCCAGCGGCTTCTCGCTTTCGACCGTCGCCGTCTCCTCGAGCGGCGCCAGCTCCAGCGTGGCGTCGAGCGCGGTGACGCCCACGGAGGTGACGGTGACGTCGGCCCGCGTAAAGGGCGCGAAGCGGTTCTTCGTGACGAGGACCGTGTATGAACCCGGCGTCAGGCCGACGATCCGGTACGCCCCCGCCGCGTCGGTGGTGGCCGCTGCGCGTGCGGGGCCGATCGCCTCGACCCGGGCGCCGGCGATCGTCCCGCCGGTGCGGTCGGTGACGTGCCCCGCGATGACGCCCGTCGCCTGCCCGCGCGCCTCGGCGGCTCCGAACAGCCAGAGCGTCAGCCCCGCGGCGAACGCGAGCCGTGCTGTCTTCATGGAACCCCCAGCTCCAGGTCGAGCGTTCCCGGAGCCAGGCCCACCGCCTCGACCCCGCCGGCGCCCCGGCGCGCGCGCGTCTGGAGCAGCGGCTCGATCCCCGCGAGCAGGACCGCGGCGATCAGCCGGCCGCGAGCGCGGCTCCTGGGGCTCGACACCGCGATCTGGTCGCCGGTCTTCAGCTCCTCGATCGGCATCGGCGGCAGACGCTCGAGCATTTCCTGGAGCGTCGCCCCGCCCATGCGCCCCGATCCCGGGTCGCCTTCCGGTCGTCCGGCCCCGGACCGGACCCGCTTGCCCAGCCGCGCTGCCATCTCCGGTGGCAGCCGACGCACCATGGCGTCGGGGCCGACCGTCACCGTGAGCGGCCGGCCGGTCTCGTTGTCGCGCATCCTCACCTGGCCTCCGTGCGCCGCCTCGACCGCGCCGGACACGATCTGGAACGCGCCGGAGACGACGTGTTCGGCCAGGACCCGCGCGCCGTCGGGCGTGCGGTCGCCGAGCACCCGGAGCTGGTCGCCGACCTGCAGCTCGCCGAACGAGCTGGGCAGGGCATCGCTGAACCGGACCGACTCCGGGGCGTAGCGCTTGAAGGACGCATGACGGTCGGCCGTCGCGACGACGACCGTCTGCGATCCGGCGAGCGAGCGCGTCTCGACCGTGATCTGTTCGGTGGCGGGATCGAGGGCCTTGATCACGCCCGCGAGCCCCCGCCGGCGCCACTCGGCCCGCTCCTGCTCGTGCTTGAGATCGATGTCGGACCGGTTCATGACGACGAGCTGGCGGCCGGCCAGCGTCTTCTTGTCTTCGGTCAGGGTGCCCCGGGCGAGGAGCCGGTCGCCGACGGCGATCGCGGCGAACGTCAGCGGCGACGCGCCGGAGAGGTCCCGGGCTCCCGGCTGCGCCTTCAGGAAGGACGTCCGGTCGTCCGTTCTCACCACGACCCACTCGCCGGAATCGGTCTTGAGGCTGATCTCTCGCTTCGCGGCGTCGATGCTCGTCACCTCGCCCACGATTCGCGGCACCGTCGAGGAGGCCTTGCCCGCGCCGTCGGGCGGCTGCGCGGCCGCCGCCCGTCCGAAGCCCAGGCCGAGGACCAGCAGCGCGCCTACGGCTCGTCGTGTCATCCCGCACTCCCGATTCCGACCGAATGGGCCCGATCCGTCTTGAAGTTCTCTTCCCACCACGTCCGGCACCGCTGAGCGAGCTCCCCGGTTCGGGACGAGGCCGTCTCGAACGCCCGGGGATAATCGAGATCGGAGAGCAGGTCGCCGGCCAGGGCCTCGAACAGCTCGGCGTCGTTCGGCTTCATCTGGGTCCGCCAATCCCTCAACCCAGGAGTGGGAGGAAGCCAGGCCTTCTTGGCGGACAGGCCTTCCAGGTGCCGTACCTTGCCTTCGTTGAAGCACAGCATGCGGCCCGAGAAGGGAAGGCCCAGGAAGCTCACGACCGACCGCAGTACGCCTTCCGCATCGGCCACCAGCGCCTCGTATCGGACCTCCTGATAGGCGCCCGGAGGAAGGACGGATTGAGACCGTCGGCCCCGCCGTACCTGCCATCTCCACCACAGGGCGCACGTGGCCACGGGCTGTTCTCGCCACAGCGCGAGCTTGGCGGGCCCCTTCTGCCGGCCGTCCCGGCCCGCCCACTCCACGATCGACAGCGCGACGTCCCGTCCGTCGCGAATGAGGTGGACGCTCCTGGCCCAGGGAAACAACCGGTGCAGGAACGGGAGATGGCGGACGTAATCGGGGGTCTTTTCTCCGCCCAGCTCCTTGCCGTGCTTGCGCGCGAGCTGCCCGTACAAGAGGCTCACGAATTCGCGGTAGCTGCGGGCGGAGGCGGCGGCCTGCGCGAACGACGTCTCGTCCAGCCCCATACGCGCGAAGCGGTAGTAGCCCCGCACCCACGAGATCAGCTCCGGGAGCATCGAAGCATCGAAGAGCGCGTCCTCGTCTTCGAGAGAGCCGGGTCGGACCGCCTCCAGCGCCCGAGGAATGAAATGCGTATCGTTGGCGACCGCCAGCTGCGGGTGCGCATCGAGCATGCGCTGCAGCAGCGTCGTCCCGGAGCGAGGGCAGCCCACGACGAAGAGGAACGGGTTCTGGCCCGTCGGTATCGTCATGTCAAAGCTCCAGAACCGGAACCTCGGCGGATCTCACCCCGACGTCCAGCGGGCTGCTCTGCAGCTGGTACAGCCTGGCGTAGAGCCCATCCCGCGCCACGAGCTCCTGGTGCGTGCCCTGCTCCACGATGCGCCCGCGCTCGAGATACACGATGAGGTCCGCGCGCGCGCTGAGCTCCAGGTCGTGGCCGATGAAGAGGGTGGTGCGCCCGACGCTCAGGTCCTCCAGACCCTGGACGATGGCCCGATAGTTCTCCTCGTCGAGGCCCACCGTGGGCTCGTCGAGGATGAGGAGAGGAGCGTTGCGAACGGCGGCGCGGGCGATGGCCAGCCGCTGGCGCTGCCCGCCCGAAACCGTCACGCCGCGCTCGCCCACGACCGTGTCGTAGCCCTGGGGAAGCTTCTCGATGAACTCGTGCGCGCGGGCCAGTCGCGCGGCCGTCTCGATCTGGTCGGTCGTGCAGTCGGGCGCGCCCCAGGCGATGTTCTCTCGGATGGTGGCGGCGAACAGAAGGCTGTCCTGGAGGACCGAGCTGATCTGCGCGCGCAAGGAGGGCAGCGTGAACGCACGGATGTCGGACCCGTCGATCCGGATCCGGCCCTGCTGGGGATCGTGCAGCCGGAGAAGGAGTGCCGCGGCGGTGGATTTTCCGATCCCGGAAGGACCCACCAGGGCCACTCGCTGGCCGGGCCGTACGCAGAGGCTGAACCCCTTCAGGACGGGATGTCCAGGCTCGTAGGCAAACCACACCTGCTCGAAGCGCACTTCGCCCTGGAAGCGCGGCGCCGCCACCGCGTTGGGACGCTCGGCCACCTCCGGCTTCCGGTCGAGGAGGTGGATGACCTGCTCACCCGCGGCGGAGGCCTTGGCCAGGCGGCCGGTGTACTTGGCGAAGTCCTCCATCGGATGGAACGCCTTCTTCAGATAGTTGAGGAAGACGAGCAACCCACCCGGGCTGAGCCGCCCCTGGAGAACCAGCCGGGTGCCGTACCAAAGAACCAGGGCCGTCACCACCGCCCCCAGCATGTCGACCGTTCGGCCCAGGCTGGCCGAGAGGCGCGCGGACTTGACCTCGTCCTTCTGGCTCTCCTGGTTGCGGACGTTGAAGTTCTCGCGGAAGAACGGCTCCAACGAAAGGGCCTGGACGGCCTTGATGGCGGCCATGGATTCGCCGGCCGCCCCCGCCATGGCGTTCTGGCGCTTGCGCTGCTGGCGAGCCGCGTCCTTGATGCGGCCGCTCAGACGCAGGGTCCGCAGCCAGAAGAAGGGGACGCAGGCCAGGGCCAGAACGGTCAGCTCCCAGTTCAGCCACAGCATGACGCTCCACATTCCCACCAGGACCAGGACGCTGGCGATCAGCGGCAGAAGGGCGGTGACGGCCACGTCCCGCAGGAGGTTGACGTCGTTGATCAGCCTGACGGTGAGGTCCCCGCTGCGGGAACGGTTGTGAAAGGAGAGGGACAGCCTCAGCAGATGGGCGTACAGGTCGGCGCGGACCTTGCCCAGGCCCCGGTTGGCGATCCGGGCGAACCCGACCGCCACCACGTAGTCGGCCATGGCCCGGCAGCCGATCACGACCAGGACCGCCAGGGCGGCCAGCGCCAGCAGTGTCGAGTTGCCCAGGGCCTGGAAATCGAGGAAGAAGGCAGTGGGCTCCCCACGTCCATGACCCACGCGGATGATGCGGTCGAAGATGATCTTCAGGGGCCACGGTTCCACGAGCCGCAACGCGGTGGCGAGCAGGAGAGCGCCCACGCAGGCCAGGATCGACAGGAAGGATCCCCGGAAGTAGGGCCAGAGGCGGCTGAGGATGCGCCACAGGCTCGGCAGGGCCTCGTGAAGGCTTTGCGGACGCTTGGCCGTCATCCGACTGGACACTCCGTAGATCGGTCCCCGAGGTCGCGGGCGGAGCGCGGCCTCGCGCCCAGACCCAGCCGTTGCTCGCACAGATCGAGCAGCGCCGCCGCGGTGGCGACGCGCTCCGGGAAACGAACGCTCAGCCCGAGGAGCCGGGCCAGCGTGAGCGTGGCGTAGACCGTCGCCGTCGCGGCGACGGCACGTCCCGCCCGCTCGGCATAGCGGTCGACCAGCGCGGCCGCGGGCGCGTCGAAGACGCCGGGGTCGCCGTGCTCGCGCAGCGCCTGCTCGATCACGTGGCCGACGAAGTTGCCGACGTCGAGCGCGGGATCGCCCCCGGAGCACAGATCGAGGTCGACGATGTGCACCCGCTCGCCGTCGACCACCGCCTGGTCCGGATAGAAGTCGCGGTGGATGAGCGACGGCGCCGGCGCCTCCACGCCGGAGGCCGCTCGCGCGCAGGCCTCGGCGACGCGGTTCAAGCGGGCCGCCCATTCGGGACGCTCGCCCGCCATCACCTGGAGGCGCCCCCGCAGCACCGCGATCTCGTCACTGGTCGTATGGGTCCGCCCAGGCGAGACGGGTGCGCGGTGGAGCTTGTGCAGCGCCTCGGCCAGGCGCACGGACACGCGGGCACCGTCGCTGCCGGCCAGCAGCACCGTCGAGGGCCGCCCGCGCACGCGCGCCTGAAGCCACATGCCGAGCTCCGGCACGACACCCAGGGGCGGAGGGATGGACACTCCGTCGGCACTCTGCGGGCCGAAGCCGCACTCCATGAGCCGCCGCGCCAGCCCATGCGTGCGGAGATCGGCGCCGCGCGCGCGCACCTTGCCCAGCACGAACACGGGCTCGGCCGTCGGGTCGGGGCCCGCCAGCTCGTACTCGATCAGGCAGCGCCGGCCCGGCTTGTGGCGCAGCACCCGGACCGAGCGCACGAGCAGGCCCGGGACGCGCGCTTCCAGCTCGGGCAGGCGGCGGAAGCGCTCCTGGACCACCGAAGGGTCGAGGGCCGCGGGCAGGAAGGGGATGCGCTCGTCGGCCACCGCGCCGAACGGATCGAAGACGCGCGCGATCATGCGGAGCCGCTCCGCGCCCGCCGTTCGCGCGGCAAGAGCGGTGCGCCCGCGCAGAAGCGACTCGATCCGGTCGAGCACCGCCGCGGTCCGCTCCGGCCACTCGGGGTCGCGGTCACGGAAGAAGTGCGGCGCGATCCCGAAGAGCGCGGCCGCCGTGTGCAGGGCCAGTTCGCCGTCAGGGGGAGGCGCCGCCCTCCGCGCATAGCCCTCGAGCAGGGCCTGGGCCAGAGCCTCCGCACGACCGGGTGGAAGTCGGCCCGCGCAGGCCTGGCGTTCGAGGTCGGCCCGGAACGAGGCCAGGTCCGCCGCGGGCTCGGCCACGGCGGCCTCGTCGAAATCGATCAGCGCCGCCGCGCCGTTCGCGAGCAGCACCTGGCCGGCGTGGAAGTCGCCGTGCACGGGCATGGCGCCCGGTGGCCGCACCGCCAGCCGCTGGGAAACCTCGCGGCCCAGGCGATCGGCGCGGGCGGAGAGGGCAGGCTGCACGAACCCGAGCGCGGCGGCGACCGAGAGCACGTGGTCGGCCTGCTCCCGCGGCGTCCGGACGAGCAGGTCGCGAGGGGGCTGGCCGTGGACGCGGGCGAGGGCCTCGCCGGCCAGCGCGACCTCCCCCGGTCCGGCCTCGCCGCCGAGCAGCGCCGAGCCGAGCGGGCGGCCCGCGATCCACTCGAGCGCGGCGACTCGGTGCTCGGGCAACGCCCCGAGCAGCCGCGGCACGCGCAGCGGTGGCTGGTCTTGCCAACCCACGCTGCCACGCAGCGCGGCCTCGAAGCCGGCGGAGGCATAGGCCTTCAGGACGACGGTCGGTCCCTCAGGGGCGGCGAGGCGTCCGACCCAGCGGCGCTCAGGCTTGTAGCGGAGTCGGACCAGATCGCCGCCGGCGTGGACACCGAGCAGGTCGCCGATGAGGCCCCGTCGCGCCTCGGGTTCGGCCAGGCGCGCCAGCACCCGTAGCTCGTTGTCCTCGGGAAAAACCGCGACCACGACCGCGTGGTCGTCGAGTACGAATAGCCGCGGGGGGGGTTCTCGGCGACGGGCGCGCGCGCGCGCCTTGTCGAGCTTTTCCGGCGCGTGGCTCGCCCGCGCCACGGCATGCACGTCCAGTTCGCCGTCGCGGCAGAGGACACGATACGCGACCAGGCAGCTCGTCCGCGGCTTGTAGCGCAGGTACACCGCCCGCGCGACGCGCACGTCCTCGTCGGGCAGCAGCTCGGCCAGCCGCTCGCCGAAGCGCTCGCCGTCGAGCACGAGGCCCAGGCCCGGCAGATCCGGCTCGCGCTCGATGAGCGCGCGTTCAGCGCGGCCGAGCATCAACGCTCCTGCCCCGCGCCCACCGCTTCGCGGGCCAGGCCGATGATGCGCTCGGCCACCCCGCTCCAGGTGCGCTCGGCGAGCACCGCGCGCCGCGCCGCCTGGCCCAGCCTCGACCGCAGGCCCGGATCGCCGGCCAGGCGCAGCAGAGCGGCGGCGAACGCCTCCGGATCGCCGGGCGGGCAGAGCATGCCGTCGACGCGGTCGCGGATCGCCTCCTCGATCTGGCCGATCCGGCTGGCCACCACCGGCAACCCGGCCGCCATGTACTCGTACACCTTCAGCGGCGAGAAGTAGAACTCCGCCTGGGGAGGATACGGCGCCACCCCCACGTCCATGGAGGCGAGCAGGCCGGGCACGGCTTCGGGAGGCACCGGTCCCGTCAGCTCCGTCGCTTCGCGCGCGCCTCGGGCGGCCAGGGCCGACTCGAACGCCGCGCGCCCGGGCCCGTCGCCGACCACCAGCAGCCGCGACGCGGGCCGGCGCTCGCGCAGCCGCGCGAACGCCTCCGCCAGCAGCGCCAGCCCGTGCCAGGGCTTGAGGCTGCCCAGGAACCCCACCGTGAACACGCCCTCCGCCGCCGGCCGCGCTGGCGGCAGGCCCGCCGGAAAGCGATCGGGATCCACGGCGTTCGGCACGACATGCACGCGCCCGTGGGTGGCGGGATGCTGCGCGAGCCGCCTCGCCAGACAGTTCGACACGGCGAGCAGGGCGGAGGCCGCGCCAAAGGCCCGGCCGGCCACGCGCTCGGCGGCCTCCCGATCGATGAGCCCGCGATAGGTCGCTTGCTCCTCGACGAGCGGCGCGTTGACCTCGAGCAGCCCCGCCGCGCCCGCACCCCGAGCATGCTCCATGCCGGCAAAGCTCCACAGCGAGTACCGCTCATAGACGAGGTCGAAGGGGCCGCGGCGGGCCAGAGCGGTCTCGAGCGCGGCGTTGGCCGCGAGGGAGGCCTGCTCGCGCTGCGCCCGGTCGTCCTCACGTGGACAGGGTAGCGGCTCGACCGGGACGCCGCGCAGCGCCGTCGGCGCCTGGCCGTCGAGGCGGGCCGCGAACAGCTCGACCTCGGCCCCCGCCCGGCGCAGCGCCGCGACGACCTGCTGGACGTGCACCGAGCAGCCCTTGGGCCCGAAGACGGGGACGCCGGTGTCCGCGCAGACGTAAGCCACGCGCATCACGCCCTCGCCGCCTCGGGCACCGCCGTCGGCCGATCGGAGTGGACGTCGGCCAGGATCTGGCGCAGCCGCGCGCTGCTGCAGCGGGCGTCGAAGTCCTCCTCGATGCGCCGACGGGCCCGCGTCGCCAGCGTGATGCGCAGCGCCGGGTCGGCCAGCAGCCGCTCCAGCACCGCGGCCAGCGCGGCGGCGTCGTTCTGCGGAACGAGCAGGCCGGTGTCCCCGTCCCGGACCAGCTCGGGGATTCCGGTCACGTCGGTGGACACGCACGGCGTGCCCAGCGCCATCGCTTCCACCAGCGTGGTGGGCAGGCCGTCGCGGTTGCCGTCCCGCCCCACGACGCAGGGCGCCGCGAAGGCCGCCGCCTCCGACACCGCGCGCGCGATCTCCGCCTGCGGCTGCGGCCCCCGCAGCCGCACGCGCCCGCCCAGATCAAGCTCGGCCATCCTCCTCTCGAGCGGCGTCTCAAGCGGGCCGCCGCCGATGAGATCGAGCGTGAAATCGACGCCGCGCGCCGACATGAGCGCCGCCGATTCGAGGAGGACATCGAAGCCCTTCTTCTCGACCAGGCGTCCCACCGCCACCACGCGGCGGGGACGGACCCGCGGCTCGGCGTACGGGAACCGATCGAGCTCGAGGCCGTTGTAGACGCGCCGGACACGGGCGGCGGCGGCGCCGAAGGTGGCGCGCAGGTAGGCGAGGTTGAAGTCGCTGACCGTCACCACGGCCGCGGCCTCCTCGAGCTTGGCGCGGAGATCGTCGGGCTGCACCGTCTCGTGGAAGATGTCCTTGGCGTGGGCGGTGAAGCTGTAGGGCACCCCCGCCAGGCGCGCGGCCAGCCGGGCCACGTCGGTGGCCACCGTGGCGAAGTGCGCGTGCAGGTGCTCGATCCCTCTCCGGCGCACCTCGAGCGCGAGCAGCAGCGCCTGGTAGGCGTCTCCCGCGGCCGCACCCCGAAGGCTCTCCAGCGCCGTCCAGGCTCCGGGCAGGAGCCGCCCCGCCTCCTGCAGCGCCGCCCAGAAGTCCCCCGGGCGCGTGCCCTCGCTGGGGAGGTAGCGCACCGGAGCGCGCACGCGCGCGAGCAGGTCCTGGAAATGGGTGTCGTTCGGCGGCCGGAGCGAGAAGATCTCGACGTCCCAGCCGGCGGCCTCGTGCGCCAGCACCTCCGTGACCACGAAGGTCTCGGAGTAGCGGGGGAAGCGCTTGACCACGTAGCCGATGCGCATGGGCTCAGGGCACGACGGACTCGACCGCAGCGCCCGCGCGCCAGCGGAAGCCTTCCGCCTTGCGCGCGAGCAGCTCTCCCGCGAGCTGCCGCAACCGGTCGAGACCGCCGAGGTCGACGCCGAGGCGCCCGGGCCGTCCGACGTTGTCGGCGATCCACGAGGAGATGGGCCCGGGCGCGAGCGCTTCGGGGTGGAGCAGGTCGACGAGCCCGCGATCCCGGAGGCGCTCGGCGCGGATGAGCTGCTCGCGGCGCGGCGCGACGCGCGGCACGATCAGGGCCCGCTTGCGGAACGAGAGCGCCTCACACACCGTGTTGTAACCGCCCATGCTGACCAGGCACCCGGCGCGCGCCACGAGGTTGACCGGCTCACGGACGAAGTCGACGACGGTGAGGGCGCGATCGCCCCGGGCCAGCGCGTGCAGACGTTCGCGGCCGACGGCGTCCATGTCCGGGCCGCTCACGATCACCCGCCGGACGCCCGAGGGGGCCCGCGCAAGGGCGAACGCCTCGGCCAGGCGGTCGCCGTCCTGGCCTCCGCCGACGGTGCACAGCGCGAAGGGGCCCTCGGGCAGCGGTTCCTCGAGGGCGGCCGCCGTGCGGCAACCGAAGCGCTCACGCTGGTCGAGGTAACCCAGGTAGGAGAGCTTGCGCCGGATGGCGGGGGCGAACCCGCACTCGGCGGCGACGTCGTACAGTGTCCGGTCGCCGTAGACCCACACCGCGTCGTAGTAGTCGCGGATCGCCCGCTCGTTTCGCGCCCGGCGCCATTCGCGCGCGACCGACAACGGATCGTCGAGCACGTCGCGCAGGCCGAGCACGCAGGGGACCGAGCGGGCCGCCAGGTCGTCCAGCGTCGGCTGGAGCTCGCCGAGCGCGCCCCTCGGCACGTTGTCGGCCACCAGGAGGTCGGGGCGGAAAGCCTTCACGGCGGCCCGGATCGTCGTCGTCCGCAGCGCGACGACCTCCGACAACGCCAGGTCGAGCTGCCGCGAGTCGTAGGCACCGTTCGGCTGCTTGCGGAGAGCGGGTAGGGTGACGCAGTCGATCCCGGGCCTCAGGGAGAGCGCGCAGGCCTGGACCGCGCCGCAGATGAGCAGCACGGTGGCCTCCAGGCTTGCCCCCGCCAGCGTCTCGGCGATGAGCAGGTTGCGGCGCATGTGTCCGAGGCCCATCGTGTCGTGCGAATAGAGCACGACGCGCGGGCGGCGACACGTATCCGAGTTGCGGGAGGGAGGTCGCATCGATGGGAGAAGGAGGGAGCCGATCCTAAGCTATGACCCCATACCCACGCCGCGGGAAGGCAGGGTCCCGCGGTCTCACTGCCGCATCGCCCCGGCAAGGTCTCCAGACGGGGGAAACCCTCGTCTCCCCAGGTCTCTGGCTGGCCCGTCCGGCCGACAGGAAAACTCGCCGTCGACTATGCAAGAACCTTGCGGACCGAACAATGCGTTCGATCACAAACTTATGGCCGATGGGGAGCGGGATCGGTTACAGCCCCGGTAAGCCGTTACGATTCTTGTGACAACGGCGTGACGGGCCTCGGCTCGCCCGGCCCGGATCTACTGGACGCCGCCGTTGCGGCCGGGCTCGCGGCCGGGACCGTTCGGCGACCGCCGCCAGAGCAGCACCTCGAAGCCGGCCACCTTGCCGCCCTTGACGGAGACGATCGGCTGGTAGTGGGTCCGGAACTCCTCGCGGTCGAGGGCGTGCCGCAGCGCCGCCTCGAGCTGGGCCAGCGACATCGCCCGGCCCTCCATCGCGGAGTCGAACACCTGGAAACCGGGCTTGCCGAGCGCCTTGGCCTTCTGCAGCGCCCGGTCGGCATCGCGCACCACGTCCTCGGGACGCGCGTGGCCGGGCTTGCTGAGGGCGATCCCGATGCACGCGTGGGCCACCACGCGGTGGCCGTCGATCTCCAGGCGATCCTGGAGCCGGGCCAGGATCCGGTCCGCGACCCGCACCGCCTCGTGCTCGTCCTCCAGGTCCTCGAGCAGGATCGTGAACTCGTCGCCGCCGAAGCGGGCGACGGTGTCGCGCGAGCGCAGGCACGCTTCCAGCCGGCGGGCCACTTCCACCAGCAGCCGGTCCCCCGCCTCGAAGCCGAGGGACTCGTTGATGGACTTGAAGCGGTCCACGTCGAGGAACAGCACGGCGAACGGCCGGCCCTCGCCCTGCGCGCGCTGGGTCAGCGCGCCATGGAGGCGATCGAGGAAGAGGCGCCGGTTCGCGAGGCCCGTGAGCCCGTCGTGCAGCGCCGCGTGGAGCAGCTCTTCCTGCAGCCGCTTGACGTCGTCGCCGGGTTCGGGTGACGGCGCGGGGGCGGGAACGAGGGAGAGAGGAGAAGAGGGATTCGCGTCATCCCGGCCGAACGTCACCGCCCACCGCCTTTTCCGGGGCGTCCACGCCCCTGGTGCGCAAGAGCCGCAGTCTGTGCTGGCCGTCGGGGCATATTCTGTGACAATCATCACCCGGACACAAACGGACCGATCATGGAGCCCATTGCCGTCGCCGACGGCGTGCTCGTCCCCGGTTCCGCGCTCTCGTTCCGGGCCGTCCGCGCGTCGGGGCCCGGGGGCCAGAACGTGAACAAGGTGGCCTCGAAGGTGGAGCTGCGGGTCGACCTGGCGCTCGTCCAGGGGCTCACTCCCAGCGCGCAGGCGCGGCTCCGGACGCTGGCCGGTCCCCGCCTCGACGCGGAGGGCCGCTTGCTCGTCACCAGCCAGCGCACCCGGGACCAGCACCGCAACCTGGAGGATGCCCGCGAGAAGGTGCGCCAGATCCTGGGCCGGGCGCTGCGGCCTCCGCGACCGCGCCGGGCCACCGCCCCCTCCGCCTCTGCGCGCGAAGAGCGCCTGCGCGAGAAGAAGAGCCGGGCGGCCCGCAAGCGCGCGCGGGCCGCGTCGAAGCGCGAAGAGGATTGAAGCCTACCGGCGGGCGGCCTGGGCCTGGCCCAGGATGTCCTGCGGCCGCTCGGCGAGGATCCCCCGCAGCCCCCCCACCGCCTGCTCGAACTCCTCGTTCGTGAACGGCTTCCTGGAGTCGGTGAGCGCGGCCTCGCGGATGAGGCCGTAGGCGGCCTCGAGCTTCGGGCCGAGGTAGGAGGTGCCGACGAAGACGGCCGCTCGCTTCATCGCGTCGACGTAGGCCTGCCTCATGGCGGCGTCGGCGGTGAGCCGGCGCGTGAGGAGGTTGGTGTCGAGGCGCAGGAAGAGCGGCCATCCCGGCTGCACGAACGATGAGTTCTTGTCCCAGGGGATGAGCACGAACCGGCTCGAGTTCTTGAGCTGGTACAGATAGAAGTTGTTCATGCCGCCTTCCCCGACGAAGCCGTCGCTGTCGGCGGTGGCGTTCTCGACCGCCACGTAGGTGAGGAACTTCGCCGGGTCGATGTAGCCGGCGATGTCGCGGCTGAACGTCGCGTCGGGCAGCTCGTTGATCGCCTTCACGAACGTGACGAGGGCGGTCCCGTCGAGATGGGTCTCGTTGGTCTCGGCCTGGAAGGGCACGGGGACGTACGCGACGACCTCGTTGCCCTTGGAGGTGAAGTCCCACACCTCGGTGTGCTCGTATTTGAAGAGGTTGCCGCCGTCCTCGCCGTAGCGGTCGGTGAGGAACTTCTTCTTCACGTCCTCCACCAGGTTGTAGAGGCCCCAGTACTGGTCGTTGACCGTCAGGCGCGCGAAGGAGATGCGGGGGGCGGGGATGCCGAGCGCCTCGTAGACCGAGAGGGCCAGCACCTCGCGCAGGAAGCTCGCGTCCTGGACCGCGTTCTTGACGTGCACCGCGCCGTAGTCGTGGAAGGTCTGGCTGTCGACGTACTTGTTGAAGTCGATCTTGATCGCGGGCTTCTCCCCGCTGCGCGAACCCTTGCCGCGCGAGCGGATGCCCACCTGCTCGACGACCTCCCCGTCGATCGACGTGTTGGCGGCGTAGTACTGGTTGGTGCGGAAGTTGTCGCGCAGCGCCTGCCAGTCCGCGGGATCCATCACGATGCGGATCTCGTGGAGCACGCCCTGGTTGAAGATCGGGTCCGCGGCGCGCGCGGGGGCGGCGACGAGGAGCGCTGCCGCGAGGGACGGCATGAC
>Ga0207646_10003860_pt1 | contig 16645 bp, 15 predicted proteins | sample KBSK5502metaG_FD_184343 | JGI IMG/M metagenome (GOLD analysis project Ga0207646, IMG submission 184343) | Corn, switchgrass and miscanthus rhizosphere microbial communities from Kellogg Biological Station, Michigan, USA - KBS K5-50-2 metaG... | ecosystem: Host-associated > Plants > Roots >... | reverse complement strand
CCGTCCCGCGCGTTGAGCCAGCCAGGTCACGCTTGAGACGCACAAATTTCTCAAAGAGCAGAGGAAGCTCTTCGGCAGGGATGCCAGGACCCGCATCTTGCACGCTCAGACAGACTGGGGAAGAAGGATCTGCTTGCGCAGCCTCAATGCGGATCTCTGTCTGTGTGGGAACATACTTGAAGACATTGGTAAGCAGATTGAGCAGCACTTGACGCAGGAACTGTGGGTCAGCCCAGACCATGACCTGTTCGGCTACCTGCAGGCGGATTGTGTAGGCTTGTACATCCCCAGGAGCCAGCTGCGCCAGCACCTCCTGCAGGATCTGGTGGACCCGGACGGCCTCCAACTTCGCCAGAGGGATTTCGCCAACCACCGTGGTAGCATCCAACACCCGGTTGACCAGGTCGACGAGTTCTTCCTGGCTCGCGAGTACCTCTTGCAGCAAGTGTGCCCGTTTCATTGGGTCCAGGTGCTCATCAAGCTCGCTGAGCAGTTCCAGGGAGCCTCCCAACATGGTGAGTGGCGTGCGCAACTCGTGGCTCACATTCAGCAGAAATTGATCCTTCAACTCATTGATCTTGCGCTGCTGCTCATAGGCGAGCGTGGCCTGGCGTTCTCTCAGTAAGGTCAGCAAGCGCTCTTGCTCTGCTGCAAGCGCTTGCTGACGAGCCACCTGTACCAGGTCAACCGCCGTTCGTAACCAGCAGACCACGAGACCAAGCCCGAGCGAGGTTCCAAACCCAATGATTCCCCCCTCCACGAAGGCGTGGTCAGGCAACATCCCCCGCAGGAGGAAGAGGTAGGTCAACTGGAAGGCAATTCCATTGAGTACCAGACTGATGAGCAGGCCGCGATAACGAAAGAGCCAGCAGGCGCTGACGATGGGCAGAAACATGCTGGCTCCATTGTGGACAAGAGGAAAGAGGAACCAGAGCCCGGCGACTCCCAGCCCATACGAGAACGCCACGATAAGTAGACGTTTGCCGACGGAGAGACTCAGCCAGGAGAGTGGAAGCGTGTGCATCTGGCGCGGGAAGGCGCTCACGCGATCAGGTTGCTTCATCAGTATTCTCTCTCTCACAACAGACGATTTTTCTGCCATGCGTATGTTCATTTTAGCAAAGGCTCATGCCCAGATTTGGTGAATTGATGAGCTTATCGTGGAGTTCTGCTCCCAAAAAGTATCCAGAAAATTGATGAGAAAAACTCATCAATTCGCCATTGCACCAAAATGGGACATGACCCAGGTTATCAGTCGGACACGATTTTTTCTCGTGTCAAATGACACCATCTGTTTGCTTCCTTTCTCGTCCCTTTCTCCCACCATTTCTGAGCGATCGTTCTATGCATCTCGACTATACCTGAAGGCTGTCCGTTTGTAAAGAGTCAGGATGAGCTTCTTTCGAAGAAGGAGCAGTATCCCCAGGTGTCGCAAGAAACGAAGGTTTTTGACACGAATGGAAGAGATTTCTCTTTTTCATCAGCGAGGTTGCAGAAAAAAACCGTAACATGGCGCTTCTCTCAGATATTTTGGCGTTGGGTAAAAAAAACGCGCAAGAGAGATGAGCTATGAATGTCTCGAGACAAGAAAATGTTGTCACGCCACATTATGAGAGAAATTCCATCCGCTGAAAGCGCTTGGCAGCGTGGCACGTTTTCTGAGAAACAGTGCTTTTATCCTGATAAATGACAGTTGCACACAGATATGTTGTAAATGCAAACTTTATCATGGCGAAAATCACACAAGTATGCTGGGGGGAATGGATTCTCTTTGCCTCGTTCGTATGCTCCTCAGAGGGCCTTACAAGCCAAGAAAACGCCCTTCTTTACAGCAGCAGCAGCTTCTCTGTCCACCAGCATAATTTCTTACAGGCTATCCCACCAGGGGTTCACAGCTGGATACTCACTTCACCGGCTTAGCGAACCGCGAAGACTTGATAGCTGACGCCACCCGGAATGAGGGAACCCATACCAATGGCAACCACCTGCTGAAGCCACGCGTACTGCGCCGCACTCGTCTCGAAATACGGAGTGATCACGAAGTAGTACTCCTCGCGTGGGATCTGCTCTCCGGCCGCCCAGCGGGGAAACAACTCCAGTATCTTGGTGAGGTAGCCCCGGTACGTCACATAAATGAGGGCGCCATCGTCAGTCTGCAAGGTCGCCCGCACATCGATTTCACCAACACCATCTGGTCGAATCAGCACCCAGTCGGCGCCACCAGGAAGGACCTTGCCTTGCAAGCGGGGACTCAAGATAAGCCGATATCTCATAGAGGAACTCCAACTGAGGCGCGTTCGGCATCCTCGTACTCCTTTCAGCTCTCTTTTGCGCTAAACGTTAGACACTACGTGATCTCATCACTGGCGGCCAGACCACCGATCGTCGGGGGCGTATGCTGTGATCACCTCTTTGATCGGGTTTTCCAGGCGTTCATGGTTCTCGTTCTGAGATGATAACGCGGCCGGGACGAACCAGGTCAGGGAAGGCGTTCTCCGCCTGGTCGCGTGCGATTATGTAAAGAGTCGGCAGTTGCTTCCCCTTGCGGACCTGGGGAGCAGTACACCAGGCAATCGTGCCGGTAAAGATGTCCTTGCCCAAAGAGTAAGTGACTCTCTCCCCAAGCTTATGTTCGCTATACGGAGCAGCAGGCCCGTAAATCTCTTCTAACTGGCTCATCTCGAACATCGTCGTGTCCCTTCATTACCGGCTGTTTTACGTCTACTTCTTCTTAAAATTATACAGCAACCGGTCTTGAGCGTTCCAGTAGGAGAGGTACGAGGACTGCCCAAATACCATCGATAAAGGCCAAACCTTTATCAGATGCAAGGTTGATAAATACTATGGCCTCTTGCCCAATTCGACAAATAATTACTTGCGGCCTTCTCAAGCGGGAAGGCGGCCATTTCGCCTGCTGTGGTTGTAATGTAGCATGGGAAGCCAAAAAGGCAAGCATTTGGTGTGCGCTGAGGTATTGGTTTTGGGTTGGGCAACTATTGACAAGTAGAGAACCGTAGTCTATAATCCATGGCATACAGCGACTGGATGATCCCGTAGCTCAGTGGATAGAGCGACAGATTGCGGAGTGCGCCATGCGAGGCGTACAGGACCGAGCGGGAAAGGCCCGTTGCACTTGAACAACGTGCATAAAGCAGCGCCTTACCTTGCACCGAAAGGTTGCAGGGGACAATAGCATGGCGCGAAATTGTCGGGGTCAGTCGGGGTCTTACGACTGAAAGACCGGCAGCTAAACCGTATATGGCTAGAGCTAAACTGCCCGAACCCTAGACAGGTGATGTGTCTGTCATCCATAGGACAGGAGACCTGAAACCTATGCTAGCTTGCTGGATGTGAAGATCCGCAGCGCATCCAGAGTTCACAAGCTAGACCGACCTCAGTGAGAGGAATAAACGTCGAACGGGGGGCCTAAGTACGGTCAAGGTTCTGTATGTAACCATGGGACTACCTAAAAGCCGAGAGGCTCATGGTAGCAGAGTTCTCGTAGTACGTTCAGATGCGACACAATCTAAACGGCTCAAGTGTGTTTTCAGTGTCATTACGATGGTGTAGCTCAGTGGATAGAGCGCTTCCCTGCGGAGGAAGAGGTCGGAGGTTCGACCCCTCTCACCATCGCTTTTTGATTCTGAAGGAAAAAGACACACGAAAAGCCGAAAGGACGACAGTAGCCGAAATCCGCAAGAGGTGAAACAGTCGCTAAAGGACGGAAGGGGAACAGAAGGTACTCCTCCTATCCCATCCAGGTTGCCTTGGAGAAGGCATAAGGCCAAAGATGAGATAAGAGGCTAGGCGGCTTTAGTGACAGTAGGGTTGTAAGGAGGACCTTGTAGAGCGTCAGATTGTAGAAGATAAGGAGTGAGGCCCACATGAGTAATGCGGGTAACGAAAACGGTCTGCAAAGATTAGAAGTTATCCGTAAGCTCAACGGTGAGAACCGTGGGTGGGATAACGTCGATCTCTACAGACTGATGTTTAAGCGTGACCTGTACATCGTTGCCTACGAGCGTATCAAGTCCAAGCCCGGTCAGATGACTCCAGGTACGGACAAAGAGACCGCCGACGGGTTTTCGGAAAAGGAGATCAACCGGCTCATCGAAGAATTGAGAACGGAGAGCTACCAGCCGAAGCCAGTCAGAACGGCGTACATACCGAAAAGCAACGGAAAAATGAGGAAACTCGGTATTCCGAGCTTTAGGGACAAGATAGTGCAGGAAGTGGCCCGAATAATCCTAGAGGCAATCTATGACGGCCCCTATGGCGCCTACTTTCTGGAAAACAGCCACGGTTTCAGACGCTCGCTAAGCACCCATAGCGCGTTGCAGGAGATCCAAGGGAAATGGTCCGGCGTAACCTGGTTGGTGGAAGGGGACATACGGGCCTGCTTCGATGAAATCGATCACGAAACATTGATCGAGATCATGAGGAAAAAGATCAAGGACGAGAGGTTTCTGTGCCTCCTCCGAAAATTCCTCAAAGCTGGCTACATGGACCTGGATGAAGTCCGAAAGGACAGCCTAGCCGGAACACCCCAGGGCGGGATAATAAGCCCAATTCTAGCAAATATCTACCTGCATGAACTCGACGAGCATATAGAGAACATACAAGCAGAACTGGAAAAGGGTGAGCTAAGAAAACCTAACCCCGAGTACCGCTCACTCCAAAGGAAGCGGTTACGTCTGGCGCAGGCCGGTAAAGCCAACACCAGGAAACATAAAGAGTTGGGCAAACAGATGCGAAAACTCCCGTCATTGGACACCCAGGATCCGAACTTTGTTCGGGTCAAATACGTGCGCTACGCCGACGACTGGATGGTCGGGGTTATCGGGCCGAAACAACTCGCGGGGGAAATAAAGACAAGAGTTGGTCAATTCCTAAAAGATCGACTCAAGTTAACCCTCTCAGAGGAAAAGACCAAAATCACGAACGCCAGGACGGAAGAAGCCGAATTTCTGGGATACAGAATAAGGCTGGGTAAATCGGAGAGGTTGCAGAAACAAACAAAGTCAACCAATGCATCGGGAAGGGTCTTCAAACGGAGATCAACAGGGATGCAAGTTGTACTAAAGGCACCGACAGACAAGCTCGTAAAAAGGCTGAGTCAAAAGGGCTTCTGCGATAACAACGGAATACCAACTCACAAGGCGGCATGGCAACAGTTGGACGAAGATCAAATCATACTGTTGTACTCCTCAATAAACCGGGGGTTGCAGCAGTACTACAGACCGGTGGACAATTGGAGCAGCATGCAGCGCATACAGTACATCTTGAAATTCTCGTTGGCGAAAACCCTAGCCGCAAAGCGGCAGGTTCCAATAACCAGGGTAATCAAAGGCGGGGAAATCAAGGTCGAAGTGAGACGCGCAAAGGGGAGGATCAAGGAAGTGATCTTTTACAGGAATACGAACTGGAAAGTCAACAGAAATGGCTTCTCTGAAAGCCAAGAAGTAGACCTGGTACGTATGAATGTGCGGTTACGGACGCGGTCCAAGCTAGGGCAACCATGCTGCATATGCGGTGACGAAAACGGCATCGTAATGCATCATGTAAGGCACATACGGAAGATGGACAGCAAGGCCCAGGGCTTCACAAGAGTCATGGCAGCTCTGAATCGAAAACAGATACCGGTGTGCCGACAGTGCCACGCAAAAATTCATCAAGGGAAGTACGACGGCCTAAGCCTCAAAGAATTGGCCTACGACCCAAGGAAACCAAACGGGATGGATAGTCACATGAGCCTAACAGCATAATGTGACGAAGTACCTGAACAACTGAATAAGGCAACGCGCCGATAACCGGAACCTCTGTCTGTCGCTGGGCTTGCTCGCCGGGAGCGGACGGTTTCGGAAAAACGCGGGGTCGTATGGACCGTACAAACCACCAACCAACGGGGACGCCGGTAACGACAGCGGACGGAAGGCTCTATCCCCCGCCTAGCTAGCTGATCCGAAGGAGTGGACTAAAGTACAGTCATCAGTAGCAGGTCCAATGAACTCCCCTACTGGGTAGAAGGGCAGAAAGACACGCCGCACATACGACGACGCGCAGCGTTGTACGATGGCGGTTGTTTTTGTTCATTGTCCTTTTACGGTCATTAAGGCGGCCTAGAGCGAAGGCTGGACCTTTGGAAAGCCGTATGCGGGGAAACTCGCCTGTACGGTTTGGGAAGGGGGAGATGGAAACGTGCATCTGGTAAAGCTTGCTGTCGAGAGACAGCGCCCCCGATGCAACGCGCTGTCTTCCTACTTCATTCTGTAGGTCGGAGGTTCGACCCCTCTCGGGATCGCTTGTTTTGTGGAACGGCCAGTATTGGCCGTTTTGCATTTTTGGCAGGACTGCGTTTCTCCCGCGATGCGGGACGCAGCAGGTAAACGACTACTGCTCCTGCTGTGAGTCGCTTATAGCTCTCGTAGTTCTATTTCAATGTCTTCGACTGTAGGCGGCGTTTCGTCGCTGTGATATACTCTTGCAGGGTCGGGGCTTTATTGATAGCATGTAGCAAATATATTTCTGAACCCGTTTGGAGATAGAAAAGATTTCGACCAGGAGCAACTGTTATGCATAAAAAAGCCGTAGTGCTCTTGTCGGGAGGCTTGGACTCCACGACAGCACTCGCTATCGCATGTCATGAAGGGTTTGAACTACATACGCTTTCTTTTGATTACGGGCAGCGTCACCAGCGAGAAGTAGAAGCTGCTGCTGCTGTTGCCCGGCACTATGGAGTCCAGAAGCAAAAGACGATTAGCATCGATTTGCGGGCTTTTGGTGGAAGTGCGCTGACCGCCGATTTTGATGTGCCTCACTCGAGAAGCCTTGAAAAGATGGCGCAAGAGATACCAATCACCTATGTCCCGGCCAGGAATACCATTTTTCTCTCCTTTGCCCTCGCATATGCCGAAGTCACAGGCGCCAACGATATATTCCTGGGCATTAATGCCATTGATTACAGCGGCTATCCCGATTGCAGACCCGAATACCTGGAAGCATACGAACGCATGGCCAATCTTGCTACCAAAGCGACCACACAGGACGGGCGGGAGTTTCATATCCATGCACCGCTTTTGCGCATGAACAAAGCCGAAATCATTCGCAAGGGCGTCGAACTCGGTGTGCCCTACGAACTCACCTGGAGTTGCTACGAAGGCGAAGAACTGGCCTGCGGCACATGCGATAGTTGCCTGCTGCGCCTCAATGGATTTGCGGAGGCGGGACTACGAGACCCGATTGGCTACGTGCCAGCAACCTTCTAGCGAGGATTCGAGAGAAGAGGAAAAAGGAGCTACATTTGAAAGTTTCATTCTGGTTTGTTGTCATTGCCTCGGTCTTTGTCACCTGCCTCATCACAGCAAACATAATCGCCGTAAAACTTATCTTGTTTCTCGGGTTCCTGGTACCTGCTGGCATCATCATCTTCCCGCTCAGCTACCTATTCGGGGATGTGCTTACAGAGGTTTATGGTTATGGTGCCGCCCGTCGCGTTATCTGGCTAGGTTTTGCTTGTAACCTGCTTGCCGTCATCGCGATTTATATCGGTGGTATTGCGCCCGCTGCCCCTTTCTGGACGCAGCAAGCGGCCTATAATGCCATCCTTGGCTTCACGCCGCGTTTGCTGCTGGCCTCTTTTATAGCTTACCTGGTAGGAGAGTTCACCAACTCGTTTGTACTTGCCAAGTTGAAGATTGCCACGAAAGGACGCTGGCTATGGACACGCACTATCGGCTCAACCCTAATAGGTGAGGGGCTCGACACGCTGATCTTTATCAGCATTGCCTTCTGGGGCATCATCCCGGCGAATATGATGCTCGAGGCGATACTGACACAGTGGATTTTCAAGGTTGTCTATGAGATCGTCGCCACTCCGTTTACGTACCTGGTGGTGGGTTTCCTGAAGCGGCGCGAGAATCTTGATACCTACGACTATCGTACAAACTTCAGCCCGGTTCTCTTCCGGCGTGAACTATCTGAAAGGCCAGGATAATCTGTCAAACCTGGGGATGAAACATGAAATGCTGCTCGGGTCTAATCGCCCTTAGCGGTCTCGATCGCTTCTGGGGTTGTCGAGCCACGCAAAAGCCATGCAACCCCAACCGCCAGTAGAGCTCCCGCGATAGGCCCAACCATGTAGATCCATATGTCAGTGAACTGGCCACTCACCAGGAATGGTCCCAAAGAGCGGGCCGGATTCATGGAGGCGCCGCTGATCGGTGCAGCGAATAGTCCGCAGAATGCAATGGTCCCACCTACGGCTAGTGCGGCATTGTGACCAACTAGCCCATGATTTGTGGCCGTGCCCAGGATCACCGTAAGCAGCAGGAAAGTCAAAACGACCTCCATGATCAGCGCTTCTATTGTTCCATGGTGTGGGAGCGTCGCTCCCAGGTTTCCAACCAGGCCGAAGAGTGCGCGCAAGAAGAGTGCAGCAAGCACTGCACCGACCAACTGGGCGACCCAATAGCCTGGTACATAGCGCCAGGGAAAGTCTTTGCGTAGAGCAAAGGCGAGCGTCACCACGGGATTGAAATGAGCGCCGGATTGACTGCCGAGCGTATAGATCATAGCCATCACAAGCAGCGCTGGAGCTACAGCACGAGCAGCGGAACTGACTTCACCGCCGCTGATGGCTGCGATGACTTCACCTCCCGCGGCCACCAGTGTGAGTGCAAAGGTTCCAAGTAGTTCAGCTAAGAGTCGCCGCAACTGGTCGATCGGCCCCTTGTAATCCTCTGTCTTCTTTCGCTGGTTGCCCTCTCGAAGCTTTTTCTCATTTTCCAAGCTAGCACCCCCCTTGCTGGGTCAATCTGATCCAGCTCTTTGCAATAGCTGCTGTCTTTTTGATTCTAGCGAGTATCGGGGCGGATTGATCCTCCACCCGGGGCGACGCAAGCGTCCCCTCCTCCCGTTCGCACAGCTCCCGCCCCTACGCGACCGCTCCCGATACTTGCCAGATCACTGGTTCGTGGGAAGGTAGCGACGGTATTCCGGGCGCGGTCCCTGGTAACCAGGTGCACTCTGCTCGGCAAAGATGATGGTCTTGATATTGCCACGTACGGTGAAGCCGGCGACCACGCGCATCCAACGCGGCGAGAGCAGCGTAACCAGGTCATCCAGGATGGTATTAGTTGCCGACTCATGGCTGATCTGCCGGTTGCGATATTTATTGATATAGAGCTTTAAGCTTTTCAGTTCCACGACATATTGATCAGGTACATAATCAATAATGATGGTGGCGAAATCGGGGAAGCCCGATCTCGGGCAGAGGCAGGTAAACTCTGGAATCTCAAGGTGTGTTACATAATCCCGCTCTGGGTTGGGATTAGGCCACGCTTCTAGTTGGCCTGACTCGATCTCCTCTATGCCATACCTGCCAGGGGTGCGCGTTTTTGTTTGGTTATCCATGGTTGGTTTGGTTTCTCCTAGATTAATGCCTGCATAACAGCAGATGCTACTATTTCAATTCTGGCCGGTGCCAATGAAAAGTGGGTCTCTATCGCTCTGGATGTGGAGAGGTTTGTCCCGAAGAATCGAGGCCCGAAAAATACAATGTAGGAACGTTCTTATGTTGAGAAGATAGTATCACATGGCAAAGTGCTGCACAAGTGCCAGCCTGGCACCCGCAGGGAACATGCGCAGACTCTGATTGGATGTGTTAATTGCTCTTGACAAAACACTAGCTTTACTCGTATACTTGCGATAGTGAGATTGCGAAGGCAATCTCAAACTCATCTAGTTTACCCAGGCAAATAGACCTGGCAAGCATTATCCGGCAAATCTCACGAAAGGAGATGGCGAGCATGGCTTCAGGAACCAAGTTGCTTAGCATTACGCGCTTGCGCAATGATTCTGCCTATTACGGCCATGCTATGCCTTGCGGCCTGGTGAAGCTCATCATAGAAGATGTCACAGGGAAAAACTCTGGACCCATCTTTGTCTTCGCCCAGGGTCGCATTGTGCCCATCTCCAGGGGATCTCCACCTACTACACCATGATGTGTAGGTAACAATTGAAGAGAATCCCTCAACCGTGGGCACTGGCGAAAATGAAAAATTCAGTCCCACGGTTTTTTGTGGCTCTTTTAGGCTCATAGGAAAAGAATAGTACATCAATAGTTGCTTGTGTGTCTGGTAGTTTTGCCCTGTTGTACAGGTACGCATCTGTTCTAATGATCGATGTATGCGCCAGGAACAGGCAGTAAGCTTGAAGTAAAACATGGGCGATGCCTCCGCTGCTGGCGGTTTGAAGAAGGAGATGAACTCTTGGCTATCCATGATCTCGAAGATATGCAATTAACTGAAACAATCGTCATCGACACAACCAAAGATGCTGTAGTGATCGATGGCGTCACTAAGATATTCAAAAAGTCTCGCCCATTGCTGCGCTGGCCTCGAAGTGAGCAGAAGGGGAAGCAGCGCGAGGTGCATGCCGTTGACAATGTGACTATGACGGTTAAGCGCCGGGAGATCATGGGTATCCTTGGTGCAAACGGTTCCGGTAAATCAACGTTAGTACGTATTCTCTCGACGTTGCTGATCCCAGACACCGGGCGTGTGACGATCTTTGGCTACGATGTCGAGAAGGATGAGCGCATGGTGCAGCGGCTTATCAACCGCGTGAGTGTAGAGGCGTCGTTCTTCAAAAAGTTGTCACCAATGGAGAATCTGATCTACGCGGCGCGGCTCTACAATATGCCGGGAGCAGAAGCGCGCGCGAAGATCAAGAGTATCCTGACGCGCCTGGGTATTCCCAAGGACCGGATTGGACAGCCCCTGGAGCATATGTCGCGTGGCATGCAGCAGAAGGTTGCCATTGCGCGCGCCTTTCTCACTGCACCGATCGTGTTGCTGCTGGACGAGCCCACGACAGGCCTTGATCCGCGCTCAAAGCTCGATGTGCAGACGTTTGTCGAAGAACTGCGTGCGGATCACGACGCAACCATACTGATTACCACCCATGACATGGACGAGGCGGAAGCGTTGTGTGACCGTGTTGCCATTATCGACCAGGGACGTATCGTGGCCATGGGTAAGGTTGAGGAACTGAAGCGTGCCGTCGCAGAGCGTTTGGAGCGTACAACACCCGTTTCAATGAACGAAGTGTTCATGCATTATACCGCTGCTCATCATATCACTGATGCCGATATTGAACGCTATGGAAGCTGGGAAAAAGCCTTCGAAGCGTACGAGGCCCAGAAAGAGGATGAGGAGGAGTAAATAGGGAGTATCAGACTAATGTCTTCGCTAATACATCAAGGGCGTGCGTCATACGCTTTCTTTGAACGAAACTGGAACCTGACCAAGCGCTACTGGGCCTGGGAGATTGTCTGGCTGGTCTATAACATCGTGAATGCTCTGGCGGTCACCTTTATCGGAGCCGCCGCTCAAGACCTGCCTGGCACGAAGGGGCTGAAGATAGATACTGCCCCTTTGATCCTCTTCCTGGTCATCGGAACGGCGGTCTGGTCCTACCTGAGTGTGACCTTTGAGGGTGTGACCGATCTGATTACGATAGAGCGTTGGGAAGGCACGATTGAGCATACATTCATGGCTCCTATCTCGCGTTTCACACACCTGATAGGGAGTTGTTGGTACGCTGTAGCGCATGGTATGCTCTTCACTTTCATACAGTTGTTCGTGGTAGGGGCATTCTTCCATCTCGATCTGAGTCATGCCGACTACCTGACGGCAGTCTTCATGCTCTTAGCCGGAAGTGTCTCATTCATTGGCTTTGGCATCGCCGCATCCGCGTTACCTCTGCTCTTTACCGAGCGAGGTTCACAGATGTCCTACATTGTTCGTGCGGTATTGTTGCTGGTTTCAGGCGTCTACTATCCGGTATCTGTGCTACCGGGATGGATGCAGCCCCTGGCGCGCATCTCGCCAGCGACCTATGTACTGCAGGGCCTGCGCGCAGGTCTCCTGGAGAACAAGGCGGTCTGGTCACCCGAGATCTGGAGCAATACCTGGCCGTTGATAATCACGGGCATCGTGAGTATCCCGCTCGGAGTCTTCATTTTCAGGATTGCTGAACGCTATGCGAAGCGAAGCGGCAAGCTGAAAAGAAATGGATAACGTTTGATCATAGCTGGAATAGATATAAGGAAGGAAATGAAGTATGGACATCACGAATTTGGTCAACTCGATATCATGCTTGACAAGATTGAAACCATCTCCTACGAGAAGGAGTTGCGTGCAGGTATAACACTAAGCATGCAAACTATCCCAGGGAATCTTCCCACTCCTTCTCAGATAGGCCGAAGAACGGAGAAACTGACTATGGCTGTACTTTTAAAGAACCTGATGGCGCGTACTCCGAAAATAGAAGACCTGGTAGCCGTTAAAGAACTAGTCGCAGAGTGTGACATTGCTGAGTATGGTTTGGTAGGTAGCACCATGGAGGATTTGGCCTCCAACTGGCAGAGGTCCGAGTTCAACCTGGCGACCGATGCCTGGGTCATAGTCACGAATAAGGGACAAGTCGTTGGCTTTGCGTGTGTGTGGCATAAAGACTATGTGCAGATCGATACGTTCGTCTGCGTGCATCCGGAGTACCGTGGTCGCGGTATTGGAACTCTCCTGTTACGCCTGGTGGAAGAACGCGCACGCCAGCATGCCCGTAATGCATGCCCTGGCTCACATGTCACCTTGAATAGCACTGTCAGTAGTGTCAATGAAGGGGCGAAACGCCTCTTCGAGCGGGAAGGCTACACGCCGGCACGGCAGTTCTGGCAAATAGCGATCGAACTAGACGAGTCATCCGACAAGTCCTCTCGACAAGGCAAACTCGAGCTCGACCTGGATGATGAGTCACAACACCTGGTCAATGCTGCACAGCTCTATGACCGGGACGCAGTATATGTAATCCGGCAGTATTACATCTATGAGAAGGAACTGCGTGCGGGCGATGGCCCTTGCGCGGGTGCAGGCGACGAGCCCGAGGCACTCGCAGTCGTAAGATAAAGGGGGCATCATCCTTCTCCTCTATTAAAGAAAGCATAGCACGGAACATGCTGCGTGCACGCAGCATGTTCCGATTTAAAGCGTAAAGGATAGAAACATGGCAGGTAGTATTCCGGAAGGATTTCTTGTACGTTCGCCAAGGGTTGATGACCTTGAAACAGTCCATGAATTGCTTAGAGTGTGTGACATAGGGGATTACGGTGAGCCCGAGATCACACTTGACGACCTGCGAACCGAATGGCAGGCACCCACTTTCGACAGGGAAGCCGATGCCCGGATAGTGATTGCGCCTGGCGGTAAAGTCGTTGGATATGCCGATATGGGGCAGAGAGAGCATGCTCGCATCTTTGCATTTGTGCGCGTGCTTCCTGAATATGCTAATCAAGGAATCGGGGAGCACTTATTATCCCTGGCCGAGCAGTGGGCACATAAGCAGATGCTCCAGGCGAAACCTGAGGCGCGTGTCACCCTGAATAGCTTCGTAAGTAGCCGCAATGAAGAGGATCAGCGATTCTTTGCGCGGATGGGGATGAAGGAAGTCCGTCGTAGTTGGCGAATGAAGATCGAGATGGACGAAGCTCCTCCTGAACCAGAGTGGCCTGAGCATGTCACCGTCCGTACATTCGTGCGAGGACAGGACGAGCGTGCCGTTTTCGATACGGATGACGAGGCTTTCCAGGATCACTGGGGTCACCTGCCCGGAAACTTCGAAGAGTGGAAGCACTGGACGGTTGAGCGTGAGAAATTTGATCCCTCGTTGTGGTTCCTGGCCTTTGAAGGGGACGAAATTGCCGGGATCTCCCTATGTACCTACCTTTTGGATAACGGCTGGGTAGACACATTGGCGGTACGGCGTCCATGGCGGCGTAAGGGACTGGGTATGGCACTCCTACTCCATTCCTTCGGTGAGTTCTACCGGCGCGGTAAACACAAAGTAGGCCTGGGCGTCGATTCGCAGAATCTAACCGGTGCGACACGGCTCTACATGCGAGCGGGCATGCACGTTGCGCGAGAATACATCGCCTTTGAAAAAGAACTGCGTGCAGGTGTGGAACTGAGCACGCAGGCGATCGAGGTCTAAGCTGAGGCATGATTCTAGAGATTAAGAAAATAATCGGATTACACCAAAACCCTTGTTACCTTAGCTCTAGCTATACCGTCATGATAACGTGTGAGGTTTTAACTATTAAACAGAAGAACAAACATGGCGCCGAGTAACGTAGAGAGGATAGAGTATCATGTATGTCCTGGGGATAACGACCTTGAGTGCACTAGCAAAGGGGGGAATGCGGCCACTATTACTACTGCTGCTAATAGTAGCTGTTATCTTGCTGCTTGTGGGCTGTGGCATCGCGCTGCTAACCCTGCGAAGCCAACGAAAGGACCATCTTGCTTTCATCGCCATGGAAAAATCGGATAGAGAAAAGAACTAAAACGTCACGACGCCGTGGCTCGGTGACGCCTCTTCTCATTGGCACGTTTATTTTGCGGGTAAATGGTGCTGCGGCGGCTATAATACTTGGGCGCTTGCTGGCGCAGATAGCATCAGAACATGGTCACGCCATTTCAAATATAAACGTGGGACTGATCGCCGTGGCGTTTTATGCTGTAGAGCTAACGCTGGCGCCCATCATGGGTGCAATCAGCGACCGTATTGGACGACGTTTTTTCTTGACGCTGGGGCCGATCATTGGCTTGATTCAAGTTGCCTTACTCGTCTTTACTCCCAACCAGGGAGCTTTTCCTTATTTATTGAGCTTGCAGATATTGGCCGGTATCTCCTCTGCGATGCAGGTTCCTGCTGTTCTTGGGTACCTGGCGGATTATACCAGAGAGAGCCAGGCTCTGCGCATGCGAGTCATGAGCTTCTATGAACTCGCCACAAGTGGTGGCCTGGCGGCTGGTGTCGTGGTAGGCGGGTTTGCCTGGGACCATTTTGGTCGTTCTGCCTTTGGCTTGCTTGCATCAGGCTATTTAGTCGTAGCGGTCTGCATGTTCCTGGTTCCAGATGTAAAACAGGTGGTTGAACGCAGTAAGCTAAGGGCGATAGCTGGTCGCTATTGGCGAGTCGTGCGCACGCCGCGCTTATTCATCTTCATTCCGGCATGGATATCTCTCAGTGCACTCGTTGGTGTCTGGTTAGGCCCACAGCTCACGTTCATACTCTCATCGAATAGGCGTGATCCTCACCAGTTATTGATGGGTAGTTTGAGTGCGCATGGCGGCGGAGGCCATTTGAGCCTGGTCCTGGGAGCTGTAGTGCTGTTCTTTGGGCTTTGTTTGGTCTTCTGGGCGTTTTTTCTCAATCGTGCGCCTCGTTTACTGCTGATGCTTTCTTCCATCACGGGTGTCTACCTGGCATGCATCGCGCTGGCAGGTATCAATCATTTCGGTGCAAGCAGTAGACTATTGCTTATAGCATGGATTGTACTGTTACTGGTTGGCATCTTCGCAGAGAGCAGCTTTGCTCCCGCCGCGCTGGCTTACCTTGCCGACGTCTCGGAGGATGCTGCTAAAGATCGTGGGTTACTGATGGGCCTCTATTCCGTTTTTCTAGGATTGGGGCAACTGCTTGGTAATGGGCTGGGCGGGGTATTTGCGCAGTTCCGGGGCTTCGATGGATTGATCTACTTGACTGCGTTGCTGGCATTTGTAGCGCTGATTTCACTGCTAATGCTCTTCCGGCAGGAGAAGCGCATCGCAGCTGTGGAATAATGAATGCTCCGTGATGCGTTTGCTTAGTTGTGGCTTTAAATCTTCTAGAAAAAGACGGGCAAATACAGGCATGACTAAGAAGGCAAAGATCACTGTTACTATAGCGCTCATGCTTGGTATGTCGCTGGCCTCCCTCGATACCACAATCGTAGGTACAGCGCTGCCAAGCATCGTTGGAAAACTGGGTGGTATCACCCTCTATTCCTGGGTATTTTCGGCCTACCTTCTAACTTCCACCACGACCGTTCCTATCTATGGCAAACTGGCTGATCTCTTTGGGCGCAAGCCGGTCTTTCTTTTTGGTACGGCGCTATTTCTGATCGGCTCCGCCGCTTCAGGAGCGGCTCAGTCGATGGAACAACTCATCATCTTCCGTGCCATCCAGGGTTTAGGAGCTGGCGCGGTTCTACCTATCGTGCTCACAATTATCGGTGACATTTTTGCTCTGGAAGAACGAGCCAGGGTGCAAGGGCTTTTTAGTGGTGTCTGGGCCACATCGAGCATTGTAGGCCCCGCGCTTGGTGGGTTGATTGTTGACCATTTCTCCTGGCGGTGGGTCTTTTATATCAATATCCCCTTCGGCCTGCTCTCAGCTTTCCTACTCATCATTTCTCTTAAAGAACATGTTGAACGCAAGAAACTGTCTTTAGATTACATTGGGACGTTAACACTGACGGGTGGGATTGTAGCGCTTTTGTTCGCACTGCTTCAGGGAGGAACTTCCTGGGCCTGGAACTCGCTGCAAAGTATCGCTTTGTTTGCGCTTGCCGCTGCACTGATCGTCCTCTTCTTCTACCAGGAGCGACGCTCGCCAGAGCCGATTTTACCATTGACCTTATTTAAGAGTCGCATTATTGCCATTTCAAGCATTGGCGGTGTCATTCTGGGTGTGCTGATGTTTGGTATCACGTCCTATGCTCCGCTTTTTGTGCAGGGCGTGAAGGGCGGTACAGCTACCAGCG
>Ga0207646_10003859_pt1 | contig 16647 bp, 13 predicted proteins | sample KBSK5502metaG_FD_184343 | JGI IMG/M metagenome (GOLD analysis project Ga0207646, IMG submission 184343) | Corn, switchgrass and miscanthus rhizosphere microbial communities from Kellogg Biological Station, Michigan, USA - KBS K5-50-2 metaG... | ecosystem: Host-associated > Plants > Roots >... | reverse complement strand
TCGCCCGCCGGCACATCAGCGTCAACCAATAGCCACTTGATGGGTCGCCCCTGATCTGCCACCGGCGCTCGCCACCGCGCGAGCACGCGAAACTGCGCAGGCACGGCTCTGCCCGCGGCGTCAGCGAGCGCGAGATTAGCCGGGTCTCTGACGTTAGCCTCTTCTTTCAGCGGCACCCCGAAAGTGGCTGGGCGGCGCGTAATCCGGAGCGGGACGTTGAGTGCCGGTTGAGTGGTCGGGGCGGGAGGAAGCGACAGGGGCGGCGGCGGGTTTTGCGCGCAGGCAGACTGGGCGAGTGTCATCAGCACTGTCAGCGCAGATGAGCATAGCCAGAGGCGGAGCGACAGGGCGAAGCGGCGGTACGGCGCAACCACCTGCTCATCGCATCGGGCCAATAGGCGACCCTGATTTATGCTTCTCATCGCGTATTCGCTTTATAACTGGGCCAGCCGGATGATCTGCGCCTGCGCCCGGGTCTCGTCGAAAAAGCGATCCAGTTCGGCGTTGACCTTCTCCTCGGCGAGGATCGACTCGATCTCCGGGCGCATCTCATCAAGTGGCCTGACGTGCCCGCCGCGGTTGCGCATGCGCGGCAGGGCAACTTCATTGTAATAGCGCTCGATCTCATCCGGCTTGACGAAGACGAAGGCGCGAAAGCGGAAGTCGATGTACTTGAGGATCTCCAGCCGATGGCGCACGATCTCGCGCAGCATCTTCTGCTCCAGGCCGACCTTTTGCAGCCGCGCGCGGAAGAGGTCTTCAGACCCGAATCGCTTGATCAATTCGTCGTTGATGTAGCTTGTGATCTCGTCCTCGCTCGGCTCGTTCTGCGGGATCTTCTCAGCCTCCAGGTCGAGCACCTTCTGATCGATCAGCCGCTCCAGCATCGTCTTCTTATTCTCCAGGCTCAGGTCGAGCGGTTGAAGTTCCGGGTCGAGCGCGAGCGCCCAGAGCACGTCGCTCTCCGTGATCAGGTGCCCGCTGACGGTGGCGAGCATGCGGTCAGTGACCTCGGCCTGCGCGATGGCGAGGCCGAAGGCGCAGAGCAGGGTGAAGGAGCACGAAATGAAGAGGCGTTTTCTCATGACCGTTTATAGTTTCAAGGTTCAAGATTCAGATTTCAAGCGAAGTGCGCCAGCACTTGACCAGTCAGCGACCACCATTCGCTTTACAGTGGCTGGCATCTTGCCATAAGCTGGCGCCAGGAGAGACTTATGAGCACAACCATACAGCATGACTTTCACCTGCCTCTGCCGGACGAACTCTATCGCCGGCTGCTGGCAGAGGCTGCCCGCTCAAACCAGCCGGCGGACTTGGTGGCACGGCAGGCGATTGAAACGTGGCTCAAGCAGAAGCAGGATGCCGACCTTCACCGAGCTATTGCCACGTATGCGGCTGAATACGCCGGCAGCGATCTCGACCTGGATTCAGAACTTGAGGCCGCCTCAATCGAGCACTGACCCTTGACTAGTGTCGAACTATAGCGGTTGGCAGTTGAGTGCGACCATTTCTCTTTCTTGGCGCCTTTGCGCCTTTGCGCGAGGCAAGGTTTCTCGCAAAGGCGCAAAGCCGCAAAGGACGCAAGCCAGCGACATCTGCTATAACTTGCCTCTGAGATGTCTACAAACAACTATCTGTTTCCCCCAAAGCTCTTCACTGAGACTATTCAAAACGCCTGTCCAAAGCTGATGTGGACGCGCACCCGCGAGAGCTTCAACTGACGCGCTTGGTCCGACGTCAGCCCCGAACCGGTGAATGGGTCCCTCACCAAGTAGCCGACGTCCACGCGGAACGGCCCGAGCGGTGTCTTAAAGCGCAAGCCCGCCCCGACCGTGTGCGTAAAGTTCTTGAAGTTGATGTCGCTGGCTGTGCGGAAGACGTTGCCGCCGTCGTAGAAGCCGACCCAACTGATCTGGCGGTAGAGGGCACGCCGGATCTCGCCGTTAAAGATGACCAGCGCATTGCCGCCGGTCGGGCGGCTACTCGCGGGCGCCAGCGTCCCGTCCGGATTCTTATCCTGCTTGAAGTCACGCGGCCCGGCCTGCTCGAAATCGTAGCCGCGAAGCGTGGTCGAGCCGCCGGAGAAGAAGCGCTCGGTCAGCGGCAGGAGCGCCCGCTCACTCTCACTGAGGTCGGGCGGGAGGTCCCGGCGCGTGCCGATGTTCCTGGCAAGGCCGACTCGCACGTCGCCCGCGAGCACCGTCCCGCCGGAGTACGGCAGGCGGTAGTAAATCTGGTTTTCGGTGAAGAAGCGCGCGAACTGCTCGTTGCCGCCGAGGGCGCGGACGGCGAAGGAGAAGTCCGCCGTGTGATAGCGCCCGGTCTTGGCGTCGAACGGGTTGTCACGCCCATCGAAGGCGTATGACGCCGACAGCCGCGAGAGGCGCACCGGTTGGTCGCGGCGGTCGGTGACCTCATCCGGATTGGTGACGCGAACGTCTTCATAGTTGTAGCGGAAGAGCAGCAGCGACTGCTCGCTCAGCCGCCGTTCGACTTGCAGCAGCACCGTCGCCCGTTGCGAGTCGAAGGCCGGCCGGCGCTGCTTCTGGACGAGCAGCGCGAAGAGCGCCGGGACGTTCAGGTTGAACGGGCGCGGGTCGGCGTAGGAGAGTTGCCCGAGCAGGTTGCGGTTGCTGCCGCGCAGTCGCAGGCTCACCGTGCTCAGCCGGCCGAAGATGTTCGGGTCCGAGACCTCAATGATGCCGCGGGCGCCTTCGTCCGACTGGTAGCCGACGCCGTAGACGAAGATCCGCGACTTGCCTTCATCGACGTCCACGTAGACGTTGCGCCGCGCTTCGCCCGTCGCTCCCTCCTCGCCGAGCGACTCGCTGTGGACCAGCACGCGGCGGAAGGCGCCGATGGCGTAGAGGTCCTGCTCGCTACGCGCCAGGTCATCGTTCCGCAGTTTGTCGCCGTTGCCGAAACGCAAGTAGGTGCGCACCCGGCCCTCAAGCGTCCTCTGGCGGAGGCCGACGTTGTTGATGAAGACGCGGTTGACGTAGACGAGCGGCCCCTCGGTGATTTCATAGGTCACGCGGACGCGCTCGTCGCCCAACTCGGCCGGGCGCGCGAGCACCGAGGCCGCAGCATAGCCGCGGTCGAAGTAGTGTTGCAGGATCTTGTTGGCCTCGACCTTGATCTTGCTCACCGAGTACGCCTCGCTCGGGCGCAGGTCGATCAGCCCGCGAATCTCTTCGCCCGTGAACAGTGTGTTGCCCTTGAAGGCAACCTCGCCGACGAACGAGCGCGGCCCCTCCTCGACGTTGAAGATGATCGTCAGGTGATCGTTGCTCGGGTCCACGGCCCGGCGGATGCCCACCATCCGCGCCCGGCGGAAGCCGAGATCGCGGAGCTTGGTGAGAATGAAATCCGCATCCCGCCGCAGCGCCTGCTCGCTTGTAATGCCGCGGGTGTAGCGCGAGAAGATGGGGAGGGGAAAGAAACTCTCCTGTTTCGAGCGCAGGTCATCGGCCAGCTCAGCGAATGAGAGATTGTCTGTTCCTTCGATCCGGATCTCCGCGACACGGTACCGCTGCTGGGGAGCGACCTTGAAGACCAACTCCGCGCGGTCGGCGGCGAGGTCCGGCAGCGGCGGCGCAGTGACTTCGGCGAAGAAGAACCCTTCTTCTTGCAGGTGATCACGCAGCCGGCGGGCGCTCTCTTCCAGCGCGGCCAGGTTGACGCCGCCTTCGCGCAACATGGGCAGGAGTTCCCGCAGCTTCTTCTCCTTGACCTCGTAGCCCTCCACCCTGACGTCGAACTTCGGCCCGGAGTTCACGGGCAGCGTGACGTTGATCGTGTTGTCCGCGTCGTTGTAGGTGATGTCGGCCGGCCCGACGTGCGCGTCAAGGTAGCGCTCGGCGAGGTGGAGTTCGAGCAGCCGCTGAATGTCTGAGTTGAGTTGGACGCGCGAGAAGGGCGATCCGGCGTGACTTTTGATCTCGGCGCGTAAGGCGGCCTCCGGAATTTTAGATTGGCCTTCAAAGCTCAGGTTGGCGATGGTCGCGAGCGCCCCCGCCGTGATGTGATAGACGATGGTGACATTGGCCCCCGACGCGTCGTACTTCTGGAAGGGCTCGACATTGACCTGATAATAGCCGCGGTCTCGCAAGGTCTCGTAGATCTGCTCGGCCCCGCGCCTCAAGTTGGTCTCGGAGAATTTAGCCCCGCGGTCGAGCTCCGTGAGCCGCGCCCGCAAGTCGTCCTCGGCGACCGCCACCAGGCCCGTGAACTCGATCCCGCCGACGCGGACCTGAGGAGTGACGAAGAAGGTGACGATGACCGACCCGGCGCCGTTCAGGTGGGCCTCGACCCGCGCGTTGGCCGCGCGGCCCGACTCGAAGAGCGCGAGCAGCGAGCGACGCACCTCGGCGACCGAGTAGGGGGCGCCTTCGCGGACGAGCAACCGGCTGCGGAACTCCTCGCCCGCCTCCTCCGACAGAGCGCCTTCCAAGACGACCCTCACTTCGGCCACGGGCTTGTCCAGATAGTTCTCAATGCTCTGCGCCTCAGCCGAAGGGACGCGGACTAAACCGCAAAAGCACAAAGACACGAAGAGGGAGATAGCGAAAAAAGCCCAAGTCCCATTTCCACCTCTTCGTGCCTTAGCTCTGAAAATAGTGTAGGGGCAGACCTGCGTGTCTGCCCCGGCCTCCGATGGCGAACTGGGGCAGACACGCAGGTCTGCCCCTACAGTGTTTTCATCCTCGGTGGTGAGCCGAGGCTTATGAATAACTTTGTGGTTTGACCTGTAATTGCCCGTCTTCATCCGCGGCTGTGGCACACTCCTCGATCAGAATCGTTTGCGCAGGCGCACGTCGAAGCCGAAAGTCCCGTCCTGCGCCCGCGAGGCGACGAATGAGAGGCGGTCACTGGCGCGGTACTCGACCAAGATCACCTGATCCTGGTTCGAGGCGAGGTTGGTCGAGTAGGTGATGGCGAGGTCTTTCGTCACGCGCCGCCCGACGGTGATGCGCGCCGTCGGGTCGGTGCCGCGCCCGGTGAGCAGCGGGTCGATGGAGAAGCGGTTGAGCCCGAACAGCCGGCTCGTCACGTTCGACTCGATGCGGCGCGAGATGGGCTGCGCGAAGAAGGAGGCGATCGTGTTGACGGAAGTTTGGGCAAGCGCCTGCGAGCTGCTGGTGTGGAATCCCTCGTTGGCCAGCCTGCCGGTCGTCATCAGCGCCACCACGTCCGCTTGCGGCAGCGGCGGCTCCGAACGCGGCGTGACGCGCAGCGCGTCGAACACACCCGAGACGAGGACGATCAGCCGGTAGCCGAGCACCTCCGCCTCGGCCTCGACGCTCAAGCGCGGCGGCCGTTTGTCGATCCCGGCAAATTCGATAAAGCCGTTGGCGATCCGGTAGCGTTCGTTGAAGAGCTGATCGATGATCCCGCGAGAGACGGTGATGCGCCCGCTGACCGACGGATCATCCGCCGGCCCGCGCAGCCGCAGGGTCGCATTCCCCACCACGTCCAGGGTCTTGGTGCGCAACACGAGCGAGTCGTTGGCCACGACCCGGATGTCGAGTTGCGTCGGCGGCAGCAACTTGTTCTCGCCCGCCGCGGCAATCGGCGCCGTCCCGAACTCATCCGTCATCCGCTGGACGAATTCAAAGAGGTCGACGTCAGCCAGGTACTCGGCCCGCCGCACATTGACCAGACCACTCAGCAATTGAAACTGCCTCCGGCCTTCCAGCAGCAGGTCGCCGTCGAACGTGGTGCGCGCGTCGCGCGGGTAGTCCATCCGCACGTCATTGGCCCGGATCTGAAAGCGCCACCGCTCCGGCTTGAGCCCGACGAAGGCAGCGCCGCCCACCAGGCTCATCCGGCCGCTGCCGAGATCGGCGGTGAAGGATTCGATCTGCGCCTGATCGGCCGTGAACAGCAAGCGCCCCTTCGCCCGTGAGAGCGCAAGCGGCAGGTCAGGGCTGCGTAAGACGCCGTCCTCGAGCGTCGCCGTGCCGCTGAAGCGCGGCTGCTGATAGGTGCCGCCTGCCGAGGCTTGGATGCGGACCAGGCCGTCGGCAAACAGGTTCGGCACGAAGGTTTGCAAGAGCCGCAGGTTGACATCGCCGCTCGCGGAAAATCCCATGCGCCCGCCCTCGCCGAGCGCCACACTGCCTTCGAGTGTGAGGTTCGTGTTCGTGCCCGAAAGCTTGACGGTGCCTAAATCCAGTTGGCGCCCGCTGACCCGGAGCCTGACGGGCGGCTGAGCGGTCAGCCGATAATCACCGACCTCGAAAGCGAGTTGTGTGAAGTCGGCCTCCACGCGTGCGGCGTCATGCTCGCCGAGCAGGTTGCCCGCGATCCGCAACTGCCCGCTGGCCGCGCCCGTTGCGGCGAGAGGCTCGCCCGCCAGCAGATCGAGCACGGGCGCGAGCGCGACGTCTTTCAGCTCCACCGTCGCCCGCACCGGCGCGTCCGGCTGGCTGAAGTCGATCTCCCCTCCGCCTACGTAACTGTGACCCAGCAACTCCGCCTTGAGATTGAGACTGGCAACGCTACTGTGACCGCCGGCGGTTAACTGGACCTGGCCGAGTTGAGTGCCGCGGTAGCGCAGGTCGTCGCTCGTGACCGTCGCCTCCAACCGATCAAAGATATGGCCGCGTGTCTCTTCAAGCTTGAACTCGCTGCTCTCGGCCTCGACCTGAATGCCGGCGTGCCCGGTGAGTGGAATGTGAGTCTCGCGCGCAGCGTTGACGAATTCGCCCACGTCCAAGCCTTCGCCGCGCAGCTTCAGTCGGTAGCCCTTCGTCTTCGTGTCGAAAGCGACCGCGCCCGTCATCAGCCCCGCGCCGGAGCGCAGCCGCAAGTTCTCGACCTCAGCGCGTGTCCCGTTGAGGACAAGGTGGCCACTCGCCTCCTCGAAAGCACGCTCGCCATATTTCGCGTTCGCGACCCGCAGAACAGCCGTGCCGTGCATGGCCTCGGGCAAGCCGGTGAGGTCAAGCTCTCCCGTCACCTCCCCCGCCAGCGGGTAAGCGACGAAGATGCGCACGACCGAGCCGAGTCCGAATTTCTCCAGACGGCCCCGCACTGCTGTCCCACCCTCATGATCGAGCGCATGCTGGAGCGCAAACTCAGCCCGCCCGCCTTCAGGTTGTGTGAGGCGTGCTTGATCCAACCGCAGCGTGCTCTCGTGATAAGCCAACTCGCCCGCGAGACTGCCCAGCAACTCATCGTGGAGATTGATCGCATCGAGGTTCAGGCGCCCTTCGACCCTCGGGTCATCGACCGAGCCGGTCACGCGCCCGCGGAAGCTCAGCTTATCAGTCAACTGGACCTCGTGCTCTTGCTTAATCTTGCGAATCAGATCGCGTGTGGCCGCAGTATCTGCGGCCTGGGCGAAGTCCAGCGCCAAGCTTTGCAACTCGGCCGCGTCTCCGGAATCGATCGCCACATCGAGCGTCCCCTGCCGGTCCCACCCCAACTCGCCACTGATGGCCACTCGCGTAGCCCCCGCGTGCACGGCCGTATTCTCAACGCGCAGCCGGCGGCCGGAGGCGATGACATTCAGTTCGCCGCTGACCTGGGCGCCCGCGTCTCCAGGCGTCGCAGCCCCCGCAGGGCCGAGCGCCTCATCCGGGCGGAGCGTAGTGCCTTTGAATGTCAGATTGACGGCGCCTTCGGCCGAGCGGTAATCGTCGTGCTGCCAAGTGAGGTTGACCCGTCCGTCGGCCGTCCCCCGCAGCGGGACGCGCTTGCCTGCGGCCACGGCCGCCGCCTGATCGAGATTGAGCCCACCGAGTTCCGCGAGCACGGTTGACGCGCCGCGGCCATCAACCCGCACGCGAGCGCTCCCCTTCGCGACCCCGCCGAAGAGTTCACCGTTGAAGTCTGGGATGTTGATCTCATCACGCGTCGCAGTCACCTCGCCCGCCAGGTTCCCAATCGGCACCTCGGCCGTGACGAGCGTCTCAATGTGTGCGCGGCCAGCCACGCGAAGGCCGGTCAGGTCGGTCCACCTTCCCTTGACGCGTGCCTCGCTGAAGTCGATGCCGGTGGCCTGCAGATCCTGGCCAATCAAGTCGCTGATGCGAAAGTTACCTGCCCAGGAAAAATCCTCGCCCCCGCCAATCATCCGTCCGGCGGCGACGAAGCGGTTGACGTGGAACCCGGCGGCGGCCAGACTGTTTATGATTAACTCGCCGCGGGCCTCGTATTCTTCCTCTTTGCCCGCGATGAGTGTCGCGAGATTTAGGCCTTCAACCCGCACGTCTTGGGCGGTGAGGTTATCGCTGCGCACTTTACCATGTGCTCGGTACTCGACCCCGCTCCCCTCCACCCGTCCTTCAAAGTGAGCTGCCCCGTTAAGTTTGGTGTGTGGCGCAAACAGGCGCACGGCCTCGCGTAGCTTGACCTCGGCCCGCGCGTTGAGTTGGTAATTGAATCCGCGCCAGTCCTCCAGCTTGCCTTTCAGGTCCGCGGTCATGAGTGGAGAGCGGACGGTGAGCGAGTCTAGCTCCGCCCCATCGGCGTTGACGCGGGCCTTGAGGTCAAATCCCAGGTCAGACGATTCACGCCCATCGAAGGTGAAGCCACTCTGCTCGGCCGAAGCGACCAGACGCAGGTCATCTCCGGCCGCGGGCGAAAGCGTCAAGTTGAGATGGCGGGCGGCGCCGTCGAGCCGGTGCGGGCGATCAACGTAGTAGACCTCGGCATTCCGCACCTCGATGTTGGCCGCCGAGTAAGTGAAGAGGACCTGCTCCTCCTTCTGTCTTGGCGGGCGGCGCAGACCGGCGAGGTTGGCCCGCCCGTTCGCATCAATCGCATACCACGCGCGCAGCCCATCGACGATCATCGAGCGCAGCCGCACTTCGCGCTGCCGGCCGAAGCCGAGCAAGTCGTGGACGGTGACGGTAGCGGTCAAGCGGTCGAGTGCGGCGAACGGTTCGGCCGAGTCCTGAGGGTAGAATTTCAGGCCGCGCAGCTCGACTTCGAGCCGGCGAGGGCTCGTGCGCAGCGAGCCGATTTCCAGGCGCACGCCGTACTCCGCGAGCGTCGTCCGCAGCCGCGCAGCCAGCCACCGGTCAAGATACCCCCAGCGCACGATGAAGACGGTGAGCAGGGCGGTCAGGATAAAAATCGAGACGAGGCTGATGGCGCCGATGAGCGCGCGACGACGAGTGAAAAATCTAGGCATAAAGCAGTGGTCCGTGGTCAGTAGTCAGTGGTCAGTGGTTCATTGCTATTGGCAACTGACCACGGACCACGGACCACTGACCACTGCACAGATGATTGCGAGACCGAGATGAACGGAAAGGGCAAAGGGGTTGCCAGATGAACAGAAGGTTTTGAGTTGAGCGACATCTTCACTGAGCGCTCAAAGCTCAAAGCTCGTCCCTTCTCTACCTTCACAACAATTCGGACACCGCCAGCTCGAATTCCTGGGCCATGCCAGGGTGGCCGTGGCGCTGGGCGGCGGCGATGCCCTGTGCGTAAGCCGCGCGGGCCTCATCGATGCGGCCGAGCTTTTCCAGGGCACGCGCGAGCATGCCGTAGGCCGCGCCTTGATCTTCGGTCTGGCTCAAATAGGAGCGCAGTTCCTGGGCGGCCTCCTCGAAGCGCTCGCCTTTCAGCAGTTCATTGGCCAACCCGAAACGGACAGTCACGTTATGGGGGTCGGCCTCCAGCATCTTCTTGAAAGTTTCGACACGTGGATTCGCCATCAAGACTTCTTCTCCTTAACTCTCACTGAGGGTGATCGAAAGGTGATGATAGGATGCGTCCCGCATGAGCGTCAATAGCCGGGGCGGGGCGGAAAGACAGGCTCTGAGTTTTCAAATCAATGTCTGGGACGCGGCTGGTGCAACTCACAGACTACTTGTTCAGGGGCGGTGCCCCTTGACGGCAAAATTCTTGGACAGTGGCACCCCTTGAAATCCATCATCGGCGATCATCAAGAGGCTGCACGCCTGACAATAGTCCGCGCCTTCAAGATCGACCTGGATCCCACAGCCGAGGCAAGAGAGACTTGACCCGCTCGCCCGCAGGTTCGGTAAGTCGGCCGATGCGGCGGCTGACCTGGTTGACCAAAGGGGTGAGCCGGAACTCAGCATCGGCCGGGTCTCGCCGCGGTTGGAAACCTGGGACTGGCCCGCTGCGCGGTCGGTCTTGTATGCATGACGTGGCTGCTCTGGGCGCCCGGCCCGCTCCGCCCCGGCCTCGGCATTCAGCAAGGCTGAAGCGACCTGCTCGCCCCGCCAAGTGCCGCAGGCTTTGCACGCATCCGCTCCTCGCTGCCACGCCGCGCCGCATGTAGAACAGACGGGCGAAACAGGTGTCATCAAGAAGGCAATCTCAGCCTCACAAGCCCGACAGAACCTGCGCGTCGCCTCAAGCTCACAGCTACAGCCGACGCAGCGGTTGACTGCGTCATTGGCCTCAGCGTAAAGCCAATCGCTCGCACGCTCAGCCCCGGCCACGGAAATTTTCTTCTCTAAGCGGGCCCCACATTCGGAGCAAAAGTTGACCTCGGTCGGGCTGGCCTCTCTGGCGCAGACCGTGCAGCAGTCTATCCCGCCTGACGTGTCATCCACGAGCGCAAAACCGCAACGCTCACAGTAAGGCGTGAGGCCCTGGCTCTCACGCTCACACACCATACAATACATGTCGGCCTCCCTCGGCTTTTAGGCTGCCGGTACTAAAGTCTCTTGGGGAGACGCGGGGACACCTTTTTATTTTTCCCTAGCGGTTTAACGATTGTGCCAAGCCGGGGTGGTTTTCGCAAGCCCAAAATAATTAAAGCAGCCGGCGGAAGGCCGTGAGTCTTCTCGGGTCACTGGTCTGGGTAAGAACGCGGCGAAGAATTCGCAAAAACTGTGGAACCTTTTCTCAGTTCGCGCGTGAAGGTGAACAGAGTGAGTGAAAACGATCACGGCTCGGACCTGGGGTGAGGCTCCAAACGTGATCAGGGTTTCGCATCGAATTCGAGTTCGCCATAGTGGTTGACCACTGTGATGAAGAGCCTGGTGATTGTGAGGGTCACCAGGCTCTTCTTGTTTCCAGCCGGAAATTCGGCCTTTAAATTCTACTGGCCGCTCTCCAGCGAGGCGCGGGCGGTCCTAATGGCAGTTTGGCCTCGGGCGGGACAAGTATCTCCGTCGTCAATTCTGCCTTAACTTCGCGCTCCGCATTACACTCATAGCAGGAGACGATCAGTCTTCCGTCGCCCGGGCGCCGATGCGGGATCCCCCAATAGTGTTGGTGAAAGAGCGAGGTAAGAAGAGAGAACTTCATAACTGCATACCTCCTAGTCAGCCGGCCTGTCGGCACGCGCGGGCAGGCGTGAGCAGACCGTTCAATAAAGCCACACGCCAGAGGGGCGGCTTCAACGCGATGGCGGTGGACCCAAAAGTAGACTACGGGGGTATGGCGCTATGCTAGCGCGGATAAGCATGTCTCGCAAGCTGATCATCCCAATTAATTTATTAAAGCAGACTGCGTCTCGGTGAGCAGGAGAAGATCGTCAGTAGTTACAGGTGATGGCGGCGACCGACCGCCGCCTTTGGTTACTGCCTCCGCCCTGCCTACGTTATACTACACAGCGATGGCAGAGGGGGCGAGCATCATTGATGAATACCTACAGCAGGCTGACGAGTTGATCCGCTTGCTCGACGACAGCCCGCCGGAAGCACTCACCTGGCGCTCCGACCCGTCGCGCTGGTCCGCGACTGAGATCGTCAGCCACCTGGCCGATGCCGAATTGATTGCCGCTGTGCGCATCCGCCGCATCATCACCCAGGACCGGCCGCACCTCTACGGCTACCGGCGGGAAGAGTGGGCCGAGCGGCTCGGCTATCGGCACCAAGACATCGAGAGTGCAGCTCTCGTCTTCACTTCGCTACGCCGCGCCAATAGCGCCTTGCTTGGCCAACTCGCTTACGAAGACTGGGGACGCACCGGGCGCCACGAAGAGGGAGATGAGACTTCGCTCTTCCAATTGGTTGAGGGTGACATTGCACACACCGCCCAATACCTCGGGCAAGTCCGCGCACTGGCCGCCGAGTTTGCCGAACAAACCAACGGTCACACTAAACTCTCACCATCGGCTCTCGCGGAGGGGCGGGAGGCCTCAACAGGCGGGGCGAAGTTTTATGCCCTTGCACTCTTCGCCGGGCTCACCATTCTGGCCGTGGGCTTCTTCATGCAATCTTACCCCGTCTACATCTTCGGCGGGATCGTGTCTGCCGCCGGGATACTCTTCGTGCTGCTGGCCATGCCGAGGAAGAAATAACCGGACGCAGCAGCCACCGTCAGGATTGATAACTCCTCCCACATTGCTTATCTTACCGCCAGCAAGGTGTTAATCTTGAGCGGTGTGAAGAAACAAATAACAGAGATCATGGACGCGTGCTGCGAGCGGGTGCGGCTCAGGAAGGGCAGGCGGTGATGAGTGCCGCGGGCCTGGAGTCCCAATGGAATGTCAGGCCGACCCGCTTGAGACCGATTTGTGCCCGTTCATAATTTCTCCGGCGCAGCAAGAGATCAGGAGGTCAAAGAGTGGCAAAGGTAAAGGATAAAGCTCAGACGGAATCTCAAGATAAAGATCGTGAGCAGCTGGGGGGCGAAGAGCGGAAGGAAAAAGGGCGGAAGAGCTTGATCAGGCGAGTAAAAAAGGCGGTCAAAAAGTCCCGCAAGCGGCTCAACGAGGAGAGATTTGAGAAAGAGTTGGAGCGGACGATCGCCTTCCTCGAAGAAATCAGAGGGAAGATGGGCGAGGTCGCCGCCGAACCGGAATCAGGCGAAGCGTCAAAGCTAGCCACAGAGGCGGCTAGCCCCCAACCCTCCGGCCGCCGCCGCTCCCGTGCGAGCAAAGAGAAAGCCAGACAGAAGTAGATGGCGATTCTGATTGATTCATTCCACAACGGCGCACGGGGCCCGGTGCGCTTCTGGCACCGGCGTTGTGGTCATCTCGTCTCTGATACTTCAATCGAGGAGTTGCAAGAGTTCGCCGAGGGACTGGGGCTGCGGCGGGAGTGGCTACAGCGCGGCTCGATCCCGCACTATGACGTGACCGGCGAACACTACGATTTGGCGCTGGCCAGGGGGGCGGTGCTCGTCTCGTCGCGCGAAATTGTGCGGCGGGCAGTGCGCTGGCCTCCTGCCAATGCGCTGCCTCCTATGAATGTCAGGCCGGACCATCTCTCGGTCGCAATGCTCCGGGAACATCTCGAAGCCATTCCTCGATTCGCCTCGCCCCCAGGCTTTTTGCTGAGGTGGTTCCGGCCGGGCGACGAGCAACGGTGGCAGGAAATTCAGGCGGCGGCCGACCAATACAACACCATCAGCCATGAACTATTCACTCGCCAGTTCGGGACGGACTTACGCCTCTTGGAAGAAAGGCAATGCTTCATCATCGACGACCACGAGAGGGCCGTCGGGACAGCCACTGCCTGGTTCGACCCTGACTACAACGGGCGCCCGTATGGCCGAGTGCACTGGGTGGCGATTGTGCCGGAGCGGCAAGGCCGAGGTCTGGCTAAACCGCTGCTGACGGCCGTCTGCCATCGGCTGCGCGAGCTAGGACACGACCGGGCCTATTTGACGACTTCAACAGCCAGGGTCCCGGCGATCAATTTGTACCTTAAGTTCGGTTTTATTCCGGAGGTGCGGGGGCCGAGTGACTTGAGTGTCTGGCGCGAGCTTCAAGGACGGCTGAAATACGACTTTCACATATGAGCAGGCGGCCTACTGCCGGCCCGCTTGTCTCCAGGTTCCGCAGCTTTGCATCTTAGCGAGGGTCCTCCTACAACCGACTTATGCCTTCCCCTCTTCATTTCCTCCGCTAGTTTGAGGTGAGTCTAGACCCAACTCGCGCTCATGCGTCTCACGCAACTTGAACTTTTGGATCTTGCCGGAAGCGGTCGTCGGGAAATCGCTGACGAAGCGGATATAGCGCGGGATTTTGAAGCGTGCGATCCGGCCTTCGCAGAAGGCCCGGACTGCCTCGGGCGTCGCGGTGGCCCCGGCACTGAGCCGCACGGCTGCCGCCACCTCCTCGCCGAACCGCTCGCTGCGAATGCCATAGACGTAGGCGTCAGCAATTGACGGGTGCTGGCGCAGCAGATCCTCGATCTCTTTCGGGGCGATGTTTTCGCCGCCGCGAATGATGATGTCCTTGATCCGTCCGGTGATGCGGACGTACCCTTCGCCGTCCATCGTCGCTTGATCGCCCGTCCGCAGCCAGCCCGCTTCGTCTACCGCGGCGCGAGTCGCCTCCGGGTTGTTCCAGTAGCCCTTCATCACGTTGTAGCCCCGCACGCACAACTCGCCCGGCTCATCCACGCCGACGGCCGCGCCGGTCGCGGGGTCAACGATCTTGACCTCCATCTCGGGCAGCCCGCGGCCGACGGTCTGGGTCCGGCGTTCGAGCGTGTCATCGCGCAGGGTCTGCGTGATGCCGGGCGAGGCCTCGGTCAATCCGTAGATGATGGTGATCTCCGACAGATGCATCTCCGCAATCACCCGCCGCATCAACGGCTCCGGGCAGAGCGATCCGGCCATCACGCCCGTGCGCAGAGACGCGAGGTCGAAGCGCGCAAACTCCGGGTCTTCGAGCTCCGCGAGGAACATCGTCGGCACGCCGTAGAGCGAAGTGCAGCGCTCGCGCTCGATGGTTTCGAGCACCTTGCGTGGATCAAAAGCTTCGACCGGGCAGAGACAGACGCCGTGCGTGTAAGCGCCCAGCACGCCGATCACGCAGCCGAAGCAGTGGAACAGCGGCACGCACAAACAGAGCCGGTCACGCGGCGTGTAGCCGAGCCCCAGCCCGAGCCAGTAACCGTTATTGACGATGTTGCGGCTCGACAGCATGACGCCCTTGGGGAAGCCCGTCGTGCCCGACGTGTACTGCATATTGATCACGTCATCCAGCCCGACCTCGCGCTCACGGTCGTCAAGCTGTGCCTCGGTCACCTCTTCAGCCTGTGCACGCAGTTCCGCGTAGGGCATCAACTCTGCTGGGCAATCATCGCCGATGAAGATCACCCGCTTGAGGCCCGGCAGGCTTGACGCGCCGACGGCGCCGATCTCGCGCAGCACGCCGACGTAGTCCACATCTTTGAAGCCGCGGATCGTGATCAGAGTGGCTGCCTCGCTCTGCCGGAGCAAATAGTCGATCTCGTGGGCGCGCAGCGCGGTGTTGACCGTCACGAGAATCGCCCCGATCTTGGCCAGCGCGAATTGGAGCACCACCCACTCCGGCACGTTCGTGGCCCAGAGCGCGACCCGCTCGCCGCGCTCGACGTCGCAGGCCATCAGGCCACGGGCGATCAGTCGCGCTTCGGCTTCAAGTTCTGCGAAGGTCAAGCGCAAATTGTGATCTGCGTACACAAGCGCCTCATTATCGGGAAGAGTCTCAGAAAGGCGCGTCAAGAGCGCACCCACGGTGACATCGCGATAGAGCGGGAGTTGGCTGGTCATCTCGAACTCCAGTTAAGCTTGGCTTAGCGAGCCGGCAAACCCATACACTATCACTTGCCTTGTGTCGCTTCCGCCAGCTTCTCGCTGAGCCAGACATTGATGAGCGTTTCAGTCGAAATACCTTGCTTATGAGCGCAATCTCCGAGCTTCTTTGCCAATTCTGGTTCCAACGCGGTCAGAAACACTCGCCGCTGAATATCGACCTCAAAGTTTGCCTCTCTAGTCAAATCCCAGTAATCCGCCAGATCGTGGCTGTCCCAAAACTCCGCTGCTTCTTCAATGCTCTTGAAGTGCTCCGGGATCGGATCGCGCTTATTATTTCTTCGCATATGATTTCTTTTCCTTTCGAGTCATGTCTCTAGCGCTAAGCACTAATGCCTCAGCTGTCACCTTGTAAATAAAGTAGACGACGAGATAGCGTCCTGCCTCAGTTTGCCCCAAGGCGGCGTAGAGGTCTTCGCCCGCGACGTCACCTTTTTCGAGAAAGCGGTAGCGAGGCAAACGGCGAAAGACTTCTTCCACCTCATCAATCGTGACGCGATGCTTCCACGCCAGTTTGTCGACCACATTCCGCAGCCAAATGATGCCGATTACTTTCATCCTCTTATCCAAACAAAAAACAAAAGCTTACATTGTGGTCGAGTAACCGATCACTTCATTGTGGGGAACGACTTCGTCAAGTCTTTCGCAGTAGCTCACCCTCTTCCTTATAAATACGGTTGAGGTCATCACGGAACAATCGAATGTCATAAATTCGAAAATTGTAGAATTCCAGTAATGAGAGACCAGCAGGCCAGCTATTATCCCATCCACCTAAATGGAATAGATGGTCAGAATCATATTGTGGCCAGTGATCCGCCTCTATTTTTCTTTTGTCCTGAAATACTTTTCCCGCGTCTATGTCAACCTTCAGGATCCTCTCGGTCGAATCCCATCTGATGGAAAAAAGCTTCCAGCCCTTTAAAGCCTCATTCGTGTTGAAAAGGATACGATCAGATTTATCAGGGTCACTCCCAGCTATGGCAAATCGCCACTGCGTGCTTTTCCCATCAATCCTTAAGAAGAATGCGTTCGGATATTTATCATTAGAGGATGGATTATACCATTTTTGATTGATCACCGTGCATTATGCGAAAATCCAGCCTTGCAAGGAGGCTGCGATGAAGCAAGGAATGATTGCCATATGGGAAGACCCCAGTCAGTTGCGAAAACTCATGCAAC
>Ga0207646_10003858_pt1 | contig 16648 bp, 12 predicted proteins | sample KBSK5502metaG_FD_184343 | JGI IMG/M metagenome (GOLD analysis project Ga0207646, IMG submission 184343) | Corn, switchgrass and miscanthus rhizosphere microbial communities from Kellogg Biological Station, Michigan, USA - KBS K5-50-2 metaG... | ecosystem: Host-associated > Plants > Roots >... | reverse complement strand
GAAAATGGCCGAGCATATTGCTTCCTCTGCTCCTCAGCAACAGAGCTGCTTGCTTCGTTCAGTCCAGTCCTAGAGCGGGCTGATGCCTTAGCGGGGATTTTGGGAGGAAAAAATGTCGGGACCCCATTACCCCTCAGAGAGTGTCGTGATGGTCATGGTCTGGTTGTGCAATTCACACTTACCCCCAGGCGTAAAGGGACAGATTTCGCCATAGGAATAGAAGCCAGTAAACACAGCTCGCTCGCCCAGAACGTTACGCACACCCTCTACCTCTTCTTCGATGCGTTGCTTCAGAACCAGCTTTCTACTGATACAACTGACGAGCACCGCCAGGTCCGGGGAGGAGGAGCCTATGGCTTCATAACTCGTCCTCGCCGCACCGATTGCCCCATCTACCAATCGATCCAGATTGGCCCTCATGAAGCGCACATACGCTCCCTCAGGCATATTGGAGGTAAACGTCATGCTGTGCTCGTCCTCGTTGATGGCCAAAACGGTCCGTACCACCGGCTTAGCATTCTTGGAGGTGCGTATGCTCAAGGGAAAGAGCCCGCCTGAGGCCGGCAGACCCTGCGCATACGCACCAAGGTAGGTCTTGTAGAGCGAAAGTGCCGACTTGCCGTCAAGTTCGTACAGCACATTGTCTTTGGAGCGCGTGATCAAACGTTCAGGCCCGAAAGAGTCCAGGCCACCCAGAGAGCCATAACCCACACGCAGCCGATCGCTATACAACCCGATCGCGGCAATGACCTCTTTCTCCGGCATGCTGTCCCAGAACGCGAGTGTTTCCTGGAACCGGGTACCATCTGCCGACATTCCACCCGTAACCGAGACGTGGGGAGGCAGATGTTTTGTTAGCCCGTCCATGAATTGGCTTCCGTTGATCTTCAAGCCTTCAGCCAGCACAATCACGTGAACGAGTCCCGGCCTGTCAAGTTCCTTTACCAGGCGTTCGCCAGCTTCAAAACTACCGATCCCATCGCTGAGCTTTATGCGGACGCCCTGGACCTGGGTGGCTTCGAATTGAATCGCTGTGACAACTAACGACTCGTCAAAGACCTGGGTTTCATAGATTTCACCAGAGGTCGAACAGCCGAAGAGATGGGCATTAGGATAAGCATACTTGATCTCATGGAAGATTTGCTGTTCTTTGAGGACTGGTGTGCTTCCAAAGATCAAGACCAGTTGAGCCGCTGCCCCCAACCCACCCGGTGCGGTCGGCCCCCATCCGCTCTCTTGCGTCCAAAACATTTGTTCAATTTTCATGACAAGCCCTCTTTCTCAAAGTGTAACTACTCAGGTATCTTTCTTGTACCGCCTGCGGCGGCAGGCGAGGGAAAAGGGCAGGAAGCGAGGCCTGTGAGCCCCCCGGGCTCACCTGCCCTCGCGCGCCGGCAGGGGGACAGCGTCCCCCTGCCCCCCCTGCTGAGTAGTTGCCTCGAAGTTTAGCTGAAGCAGCTCTTCCGCTGTAACTCGACTGAGCTTCAGTAGCCGGCCTGCTCCACGAACTCAATACCTCCGGTCCGCTGGGCGGCCGCTGCCAGTTTTTCCATGTCCGGCGCGCCTTGCGGCGGCGAGGAAGGATCCGTCACGGGGTCACCAATCTCGGCCAGCCACTGCTCTAGCGGACCTGCAGGCGTTTCAACGAACAGGAGCCTGCCTGGCTGCGTTCCATGGTTTCCGAAGGCATGCACCAGGCCTTTCGGAACGTAGACCACCGAACCGGGACCAGCAGTGATCTTGCGCTCGCCACACTGAAACTCGAACTCGCCCTCCAGGATGTAGTGCGTCTCATCCTGGGTTCGGTGCAGATGCGGAGGCGCTCCCCCTCCCGGCGGGATAACCATCTCGAAGAGCCCTACCGTCTCGCTCTCTCCATAGAGCTTGAAGGTCATGAGCTGACCCAGGATCCAGAGAGACCTGCCTGCGCCGCTCGCTACATAGGTTGTCTTTTCTTGGGTTGTCATCGTTTTCTCCTTTTGCTTGCATACCAGCCGAGGGAAAAGCCACTACGGCTGGACGAACTAAAACATGATGAACGGATAGAAGGACGAGCTCTCTGCTTCTCCCCTGCCCTCTCCCTGCCTGCTGGCAAGAACGTGACAATGCCAGATGGGGTCTTTCTGGGCAGTTGCACAGGCGATCGCGAATTCTTGCAGGTTCGTGACGAACTGGCTGAAGCACCAGGTCCTGCCCCGCTCATTGACCAGGTGGAGGTAGTAAATAAGGTGAAATCTGCACGAGTTTTGAGGCGAACCTGAAAAAATCAGCGCGAAACATAGGAATCGGCCATTCAGAGCTTGGAGAAACGGCCTCTGGAGCGGTTCACGGCACTGGACAGGTGTAAATTCACGGCAACATGGTTCGTCTCATGTTCGTTTCTTTGAGCTGAAAAGAGGCAGAAAGAGCAAATGAACGGCAGATCGAGAGCATCACGCGAACCGATCTCGCCCATTTTTTCTTGTGGACTGGTGATGGTTTCGAGCGAGATGCACTCTGCGCTGACCTCCCGAATTTACAAAAACGGTGCACAACAATCGGCTTCTGAAGCGGCTTTCTCAGGCGATGAATGGTCGATTCCCAGGTTTCGCGCCAAAATCCCACATTTCACCTCAAAAATCGTCGAACATTCGCGCCATTTACTAGGAGGAGCACACGCCATCCGCGCTTCCCCCACCAGCCCCACTGTCTGGTGCGATGTGCCTCAACTTTCAAAGGCACCGCGGTAACGGTCGTGAAGCTGACCTGCTCTCGCAGTACATTGAGCAGCTCCTGACTCAACTGTTGAGCGGTGTACTGGTTCATGCTCTGCTCTTGCGTTCCCTCACTGGTGGTCTGCGTAGGTCGCCTCTCTAATGGTTGCATGGACATCCCTTGCTCCTTTCAGCTTGTGTGGGCGCTGCCTCTGGTCGCTGGTACAAGCACGCCAGGGGCAGTGCTGGGGTTTAGTGGATGCGCTTCTCGTAGCCTTTCCACTCCTTCTCGCGCAGCACGTACTTCTGCACTTTGCCCGTCGAGGTCTTGGGCAGATCACCAAACTCCACAGTGCCCGGGCACTTAAAGTGCGCCAGGCGCTGGCGACAGAAGGCGATGATCTCCTGCTCACTTGCGGTCTGCCCCGGCTTCAGCGTCACGAAGGCCTTGGGCCGCTCGCCCCAGACCTCATCGGGGATCGCGACCACCGCGCACTCCAGCACCGCCGGGTGCTTGACGATGACCTGCTCGACCTCAATCGTGGAGATGTTCTCCCCACCCGAAATGATGACGTCCTTCTTCCGGTCGCGCAGCTCGATGTAGCCATCGGGATGCCAGACGGCGATATCACCGGAGTGAAACCACCCTCCACGAAAGGCATTTGCCGTCGCCTCTGGGTCCTGGTAGTAGCCCTTCATGACATCATTGCCGCGCATCACGACCTCCCCCATCGTCTGTCCATCGCGAGGCACATCGTTCATCGCTTCGTCCACGACGCGCACCGGGTCGGCAATCACGATGCTCTGGCCCTGCCGGGCAAGCAGACGCGCCTGCTCTTCCTGGGGCAGACGGTTCCACTCGCCGTGCCATTCGCAGGTCGTGTAGGGGGCATAGGTCTCGGTCAGCCCATAGACATGGATGGGGCGCATGTTGAGTTCCCGCATTTGTGCTAGCAGCGTGGGTGAGGGAGGTGCCCCACCAATGGTCACGGTGAGCTGATGGTCGAGCCGATGGGCCCTGGGATGGTTCACCAGCATAATATGGAGGGTCGGAGCACCATTCAAGTGGGTCACGCCTTCGGCTTCAAACGCCTGCCAGATGCGCTCCGGATCGACTTTGCGCAGGCAGACATGTGTGCCGCCCACGGCGGTCACCGCCCATGTAAAGCACCAGCCATTGCAGTGGAACATCGGCAGCGTCCACAGGTAGACGCTGCTGCTCGACAGCCCAGTCTCAATGACTTCTGCCAGCGCATTGAGGTAGGCTCCCCGATAGGTGTACATCACCCCCTTGGGATTGCCGGTGGTACCAGAGGTGTAGTTGATGCTGATCGTTTCTTCCTCATCCTCCAACCAGCTCACGACCGGTTCTGGAGACCCTTCTGCGAGGAACGCTTCGTACGGATCATCCAGGGTGCCGGTATCAGCGATACAGACCAGCTGAATCCCTCCCAGATTGAGTGGTTCGACCAGTGGCCGCAGTTCGCTATCGACAAAGAGGAACCGGACACCCGAGTGCTTGAGAATATAGCCGACTTCCTGCGAGGCAAGCCGGGTGTTGACGGCCACCAGGATGCCGCCGGCGGCCGGAACAGCGAAATGAGCCTCAAGCAGGTGTGGGGTGTTGAAGCACAAGAAGCCAACCCGGTCGTGCTTCTGCAGTCCACGCATACGCAAGGCGGAGGCCAGGCGAGACACCCGCTCACGGAACTCACGATAGCTATACTTGCGCTCACCATGAACGATTGCGGTTTTGTCTGGAAAGACGGAGGCACTGCGTTCCAGAAAACTCACGGGGGTCAGTTCGCTTCGATAGACTTTCTTTGCCATTGTGATTCCTTTCTCTCCTGCCCTTTCCTTTCAAGGCGGGACAACTTTCTCCATCTGTTCTCCTGCACTACAAAGACAGAGTCTTCAAGCGAACTTGCTATAACCCGCGTGCCTCTGCGAAAAGCTCTGTGATCTCGCCTTCGTTCCACTCTGGGGGTCCCGACATTTTTTCCTCCCAAAATCCCCGCTAAGCTTGGTTAGCTGACTGCTTCAATGCCTTACCACCTTGTAAAGAAGCTCTCCCTGGTCACTTTTTGGGCGAAAATGGCCGAGCATATTGCTTCCTCTGCTCCTCAGCAACAGAGCTGCTTGCTTCGTTCAGTCCAGTCCTAGAGCGGGCTGATGCCTTAGCGGGGATTTTGGGAGGAAAAAATGTCGGGACCCCATCCTGGCGGACGACTTTCAGCGTCGCCGGGGCACGCCGTTTCGCGTGTAAGACTTCGAGATACTGTTCAAGAGACGAGTGCAACTCAAGCTCCTCAAAATAGAAATAGTAACTCTGCTTATCATATCACAGCTATGCAGATTCTGCGACATGCTAAATTGGCGACGAGGTTATCGAATATCTGCACCTTCTCCGACATGTCTGGCTAGATTTTGTCAGTGACATGCCGGAGAAGGGGACATTTCCGGCATGTTGAGCCGCCAGCAAGCGAGTCGTCTGCGCTTCCTCCGTTGTGTTGTGTAGAGCATGTGCGGCCCTCGCGCTGCCTATGCGAACGAACAACGCAAGAAGAAAGAAGGAGTCGCCCCATGAAACGACAGTGGACCAACGAAGAACTCATCGCCGACTTTACCATCTCCGCCAAAGAACTGGATCTGATTGGTGACAGCAAGGCCGATCACAACCTGCTTGGCGCGGCCTGCCTGTTGAAGTATTTCCAGCATGAGGGACGCTTTCCTGCGGAGAAGCAGGACATCCCTCCCATCGTCATCGTGCATCTGGCGCAGCAGCTGGGGGTGGTCCCCGAGAAAATCATCCCCTACGACTGGGAGGGACGCACGATCAAGGCACACCGCGCCGCCATCCGCACATTCCTGGGCGTTCACGAGGCCACCCTTGCCGATGAGGAGGCGGTGGTCGAGTGGCTCTGCCAGGAGGTCGTGGCAGAGCAGCGACAGGAGGAAGCCCTTGTCGTCTCCTTCTACGCCCATTGCAAAGAGCAGTTGATTGACCCGCCCACGCCCGATCGCGTGCGCCGCCTGGTACATACCGCGATCCACCGCTTTGATGAACGACTCAGCGCCAGCATCATGCAGGGGCTCTCTCTGGAGACACGGAGTAGGTTGGATGCGCTACTCACCCTCGAACTCCCCGAGGCACCGACGCGGGAGGAAATGGTATCTGCTCTCGAGGAAGCCTCCGGTGAGACAGAGACAGTAGAAGCGTCTCAGGAAGGCGAACCGCCGCGTCCCCAGTCGGCCCTGCACGCGCTCAAACAGGATACTGGTCCTCTCAGCCTGGAACGCGTGCTGCAGGAAATCGCGAAGCTGGAGCGCATCCACCAACTCGGTTTGCCGGCTGATCTGTTTGCTCAGGTGTCGGGTAAGACCCTGGACAGTTACCGTAACCGCGTTGCTGTTGAGGACCTCCAGGAGGTGCGCCGCCATCCTGATCCCATCCGGTTCACGCTGCTGGCAGGCTATTGTTGGCGCCGGCGGCAGGAGATCGTCGACACGCTGGTCCAACTGCTGCTGGATATGGCCCATCACCTGACGACGAAGGCGGAACGGCGTGTGGAGAAAGCCTTCGTCAAGGATATCAAAAAGGTCTCCGGGAAAACCACGCTGCTGTTTCGCTTAGCAGAAGCGGCGGTCGACAAGCCGGATGGCACCATTCGCGAGGTGGTCTTCCCGGTAGTGAGCGAACAGACCCTGCGCGACCTGGTCAAAGAATACAAGGCCGGCGGCTCCACCTACCAGCAGCAGGTGCAGAAGGCGATGCGCGGCCCCTACAGCAAACATTACCGGCGCATGCTGCCGCTGATCTTGAAGCACCTGGCCTTCTGCTCCAACAACGAGGTCCACCAACCCATCATCCAGGCTCTGGAATTGCTCAGGAAGTACATCGACGTCCCCCTGACGCAGCCCCATTTCGCCAGCAGCGAGACCGTTCCCCTCGACCAGATCGTGCCGACCAGCTGGCGCAAAGCCGTCGTCACCCAGGACACTGCCGGCAAGACCGAACAGGTCAGCCGCCTGAATTACGAATTGTGTGTCCTGCACACCCTGCGCGAGAAAGTTCGCAGCAAGGAAGTCTGGGTCCGGCACGCCAGCCGCTTCCGCAACCCGGATGACGACTTGCCCACGGACTTTGCGCGCAAGCGCGCGACCTACTATGAGGCCTTACACCTGCCCCTGGACGCCGACACCTATATTCAACGGCTGCAAGCTGACATGACCACGGCCTTAGAGCAGCTCGACCAGACCATGCCCGACAATCCTCACGTGCGCCTCTTGTCCAAAGGCGGCGGCTGGATCTCTCTCACGCCGCTGCCTCCCCAGCCCCAACCCCAGCACTTGCGGCTGCTCAAAGCGGAACTGGGCACCCGCTGGTCGATGGTCGAACTGCTCGATATCCTCAAGGAAACGGACCTGCGGGTGCGCTTCACCGATCGCTTTAAGAGTCCGACCGTGCGAGAGCACCTGGAGCGGGCCACCATTCAAAAACGCCTGCTGCTCGCCCTGTATGGACTGGGAACGAATATCGGTTTGAAACGGGTCTGCGCGGGGGATCATGGCGAGAGCTACCGCGATGTCCTTTACGCCTGCCATCGCTTTCTCACGAAAGACGCGCTGCGGGCGGCGATTGCCGACGTGGCCAACGCCATCTTCCGCGTGCGACTGCCCGATATCTGGGGCGAAGGCACGACCGCCTGTGCGTCCGACTCCAAAAAATACTCGGCCTGGGACCAGAACCTGATGACGGAATGGCATGCTCGCTATCGTGGCCCTGGGGTCCTCATCTACTGGCATGTGGAGCGCAAAGCCGTCTGCATCTATTCACAGCTCAAGCGCTGCTCCTCCTCGGAAGTGGCGGCGATGATCACCGGCCTGCTGCGTCACGCCTCAGAGATGCAGGTGGAGCGCAACTACGTGGATACCCATGGCCAGAGCGAGCTGGGATTTGCGTTCTGTTCGCTGCTGGGCTTTCAGTTATTGCCTCGTCTGAAGAATCTCCACGCGCAAAAACTCTATCGCCCTGAAACGGGACACCCTGAGGCCTATCCCAACCTGCAGCCGGTCCTCACGCGCCCCATCAAGTGGGACCTCATCCGGCAGCAGTATGACGAGATGGTCAAGTTTGCCACCGCGCTGCGTCTGGGTACCGCCGAGGCGGAGGAGATTCTGCGGCGCTTTACGCGCAACGGGGTGCAGCACCCGACCTATAGCGCGCTCCTGGAGCTGGGCAAGGTGCAGCGCACCATTTTCCTCTGCCATTACCTCAGCTCAGAGGAGCTCAGGCGCGAGATTCAGGAAGGACTCAATGTCGTGGAGAACTGGAACTCGGCCACCAACTTTATTCACTTCGGTCGGCACGGCGAATTCGCGACCAACAACGTGGAGGATCAAGAGCTGGCCATGCTCGCCCTGCACCTCTTGCAGATATCCCTTACATTTATCCAGACCCTGATGATTCAAGAGGTCTTGTCGGAGCCGGCCTGGATGAACCAGATGACCAAAGAGGATCTGCGCGGGCTGACCCCGCTGATCTATAGTAATGTCAACCCTTACGGACTCATGCGGCTCAACATGGCCGAGCGCCTGACGATTGAACGAGCGGAGGCCGTCTAAAGTGGAGCTTCCTTCTTGCGGAAGCCGAGTGAAAGTATCTGGGGCAAGAGGCAGCTCGTGTCAAGCCGCCTTCTTGCCTCCAGCAATATTGCTATCTTGCCCCTGGTGTCACCAATGTTTGTATTAAGCCTTCTACCTCCTCGGGCAGTTTTTTTAAAGGCTTGCTGGGTTGCTTGATCCGCCTCGGCATGCTGCGGTCGGGGCACATGGGTGCTGTAGCCCAGGCGTTGCATGTAATCCCACCCTCGTCGCTCGTCCACGGGACGCCCCAATTTCTCCTGCATCCAAAGGGCCACTTTGGGGCCGCTCCACAGCCCATCATCCGAGGGCTTCTGCTGGAGGGCATCATCCAACTCCTGTTGCTGCTCCGGGCTCAACAAGGGCCTGGCTCCGGGCAACGTCAGACGATGGTTACTGATCCCTTGCCCCCCAGTGCGATTATAGCGCCCTACGATCGTGCGAACCCAGCGGGCGGTATACCCTACCCGTTCAGCCACTTCCTTTGGCGTGTGGCCCTCCTTCATCAGCCACAAAATGTGCCAATGGGTGCGCTCTACAGGCTCGCTGGCTTTGCGATAGCGCTCGCGGAGCTCTTCTACTGTCAGCTCGGTTTTCACTTCAACTCTTTTGGCCATGCCTCCATTATACACTATCTAAACGGATTGTGCGATTCGTTTTGCTGAAAGAACACATAAGTTCAGGGAAGCAAGCGGGGTACAAATGTACCTTGACAACTGATCTTCTGACGCTGAGCGAAATTCTCAGCCTACCAGGTGGGAGGTAGACAGCAATGTCCCCAGGGTAGCGACTGGACATCAATCCCTGAAGCGGGACGTAATGTGGAAAGGCTACAAGCCTGATGTAGTCGGACTGCTAGCTAGAGACTAGGGCTAGAAGGTGGACTAACAAATTCACCGAACGAATGTGTGAATGACCCATCGAGAAGATTAGAAACAAGCCTACGCAGGATGATAGGCTTGACCAAAATGGTATTGATACTAGGAGGCACCGTTAATTTGTAGGTGCCTTAAGTGGGTAGCCATTGAATTGCTAACCCATGCCCATCCAATGAGGTATCCGGTGGAAAGCACAAGACCCTTAAGGTCTCGGAAAACAGAAGGTCGGAACGAAGTAACCACAGGCGTGTTCTCGCAGATGGTCGATGAAGCGAGTAGGTGCCAACTAGATACCGCCTGATGGAGCGATGGCCTAAGAAGCCAAAGCCACTCTGTAATGGAGTGGATATGCTGACGTAGGCCCTGCTGTATGGAAGGTATTGAGTAAGTACGATGGCAGAGAGGAAGGCACCACTGGACACAGCGAGTGAGACTTGGAACAAGAAGCCCTGGCGCAAGCTAGCGCAACATGTATACCGCATCCAAAAACGAATATACCGAGCCAGTCAGCGTGGAGATGTCAGGACAGTCCAAAAGCTGGAAAAGTTGCTGATGAAGTCCAATGCGGCCAGACTGTTGGCAGTACGACGGGTAACCCAAGATAACCAGGGTAAGAAGACCGCTGGCATTGATGGTATAAAAGCTGTCACACCAGCTAAGCGACTTATCATGGTGGATCAGATACACCCAAAGCACTGGAAACAACACAAAGCCAAACCAGTCAGACGAGTATGGATACCTAAACCAGGAAAGGCAGAACGCCGCCCGCTTGGTATCCCCACAATGTTAGATCGCTCTAAACAGGCACTAGCAAAAATGGCGCTTGAGCCTGAATGGGAGGCCAAGTTTGAACCCAGCAGTTACGGTTTTCGCCCTGGACGCTCATGTCATGATGCTATCGCAGCTATCTTTCTCGCAATCCGATACAAACCAAAGTTTGTACTGGATGCGGACATCAAAGGTTGTTTCGATAACATCAACCATGAGGCGCTATTGAAGAAGCTGCATACGTATACCAACCTGAGCCATGCCATTAAGGGATGGCTCAGAGCGGGAGTAATGGAGGGAATAGACTTCACCCCTACTAAACAGGGAACGCCTCAAGGCGGAGTCATCTCGCCATTACTGGCCAACATTGCCCTACATGGTCTGGAGGAAGCAATAACCAAAGGCTACAAACGGACGGAAGAGCAACCGTTCCTCGTCCGATATGCTGATGACTTTGTAGTGCTTCACTCGGATAAGGGCAAGATAGACCAGATAGCAGTTACTATCACGGCGCAATTGGCAGATATGGGATTAACCTTAAGTCCCTCTAAAACAAGGGTCACACACACGCTCACACCCTACCAGGAGAACGTAGGCTTTGACTTCTTGGGGTTTTCTATTCGGCAATTCCCAGTGGGAAAGACCCACACGGGGAGAAGCCCACAAGGAAGATCATTAGGATTTAAGACGATCATTAAACCCGAAAAGGAAGGTATTAAGCAACACCTAAGGGAAACCAAAAGACGGTTGCGACGACTACGATCCCGCCCGCAATGGCAGATAATCAAGGAACTCAATCCCGTCATACGAGGTTGGACAAACTACTATAGGACGGTGGTCTCATCTAAGATCTTCAATGGATGTGACAATGTCCTATGGCACCAACTTCGGCAATGGACAAGGCGAAGACACCCTAATAAGGGTAGCCAATGGATACGCAAAAAATACTGGAAAACTGAGGAAAACTGCCAATGGATGTTCGCCACACCAGAGGGAGCAAAACTCAGATGGCACAGGAACACGCATATCCGGCGACATGTCAAAGTCAGAGGTGAAGCTAGTCCGTACGACGGACGCCTACTTTACTGGAGCCAGCGATTGAAAACACACCCGCTGCTCACCGGAACTCTAGCCAAAGCATTGCAGCGGCAAAATGGCCGATGTGGATGGTGTGGACTGCTCTTTACAGATGAGGACATTATAGAGATCGACCATAGAGACCGAGACAGAAACAACAATGCCTCGACCAATCTCTTTGCTCTTCATCGACATTGCCATGATGAACGGCACGCAAAAGGTGCCGAAGACAGGTATCAATCACAATGACCATACACTGAGGAGCCGTATGAAGGGAAACTTTCACGTACGGTTCTGAATTGGCGGCGGAGGGAGCAATCTCCCCGCCGACCATACGTGATATAAAGCGTGAACCAATGCCCCACACATCCTTGAGCGCGATTGAGTCGAGCAGCTCGTCGAGCTCTGCCTCACTGTACTGTGTGAGGTTCAAGACGCCCTGGGAGGTATGGTTCTGCTTGGCGACCGAGGTCGCGATTTTGCTCAGCGTCTTCGTGGTGGCTATGCCCACGCTCACGGGAATGCCGGTACACTGCCACACGGTGTCGCGGATCTGGCGTCCGTAGTCGAGGAGGTGTTCAGCCCCGACATGGCTCACATCTAAGAATGCCTCATCCATCGTTACGGGGAGTAAGATGTGATGAATCCAGGAAAATCCAAGCGTGGCTGTGTACGCAACGTACGGAACGTTCCTCTGCTCTCTTGCATATTGTACACGCGGCACTCGGCAATTACAAGACCTCAGGTGTTTTCGCTCATGCTTGTGTTTGATAAGGTTCATAACATCCAGAGGCAAGCAGACTGTTTCCCGCACAGATTGAGCTTCGCTCTACACTCTCCTGTTCTCACATCTCTCCAACAGTCAGCAGGAAGGTTAGCAATCAAATAGTGTGTGATCATGACTCTTCATTTGTTGTATTTGTTGTATTTTTCGCGTATACTCCCTGATGGATACCCCGATTTCTGCACATCCCGTCGCGTCTCAAGTTTAGTGCACACATTCCTAACAAGAGAAAGAAAACACCACACCGCGAAAGGAGACGAACATCATGGCATTCTACATGGTTCAAGGTACGTACACTGCTGAAGCGTGGGCAGCGATGGCGAAAAACCCGCAAGATCGCAGCATCCCGATCAGGGAAGTAGCGCAGAAGCTCGGAGGCCGGTTGATCGATGTATACTACTGCTTTGGGGAGTACGATGTGGTCGTGCTCGCTGAACTGCCTGACGACAACGCTGCTCTAACCATAGCCATAGCGGGAGTCAGTCCAGGGCACCTCAAAGCGTACAAGACGACCAAGTTGTTCAGCGTTGAGGAGACGATGGAGGCGATGCGCAAGGCTGGGAGTCTTGCATTCCAAGGACCATCCAGAGGATAGGTCAACGTGTCGTGCTCATGCTGACACATGGAGATGAGGAACTCGGTGGCGTGATGCTGCCCAGTTCTTTGTGGTTTCGCTATGTGCGGCCTGCTTGAGAACACCGAGGGTGGCAAGCTTTTCTCGGCTGGAAGAGCGATGAGGCAGGTCTCACCCTGCCTCATCGTCACCGTCACGACCGTTCCGCCAGCCGCCCGTAGAGCAAAGCATTTTCCTCGCGCAAGCGCTGTGTCTCGCGTTCCAGCATCCGCACTCGCTCCTGGAGACGCGCGATTTGTGCATCTTTGGCAGCACCGCTTTTTCCCGCACGCGGCACCATGTGCGTCTCCTTTTGATGGTCTGGAGGGAGATCACGTAATCGCCGGATTTCGGCTGCCAGGTCTGCTTGACGCGGATCGTACAGAAATGTTTTCGAGACATAGGCGGCCTGGCACACCACAGCGAAGGTAAGAGGTCCTCCTTGTTGCTGAGTTCTTGCAAAGCCACCAGAACGCGGCTACGGGCGTTGTGGCTCTTTTCAGCCGCCAAGCGAATGATGGCCTCAGTGTTCCGTTTCATTGGTCGCTTTCCTTCCTCCCCGGTTCTTGGGGCGCTCATCTGCTGGCAACGCGAGTTCTCTGAGCACCTGCTCCATGCCGCGAATCTGGTCGCCCAGATCGTTGGCGTACAGTTCCCACCCTTGTTCTTCCGCGATCTGCTTGCTTTTTCTCAGATCCTCAAGCGTCGCCACAATCACCGGAGCATGCTCAGGTGTCGTCACCAGCTTGTGGCAGGGCCCATTGTCTTTGGTAAAGCACACATTCTGCCCGTAGGGACATTTGGGAGCTTTGGCGTGATGCAAGCATTGCCCCCAGGGCAGCGACAGCTTGCGGAGGTTGGCGACCACCCAATCCAGTTCACTCTCGTCGCCGGCAGCAATTTGCTCCCGTAATGCCTGCAAGGCGATGCCCCCAACGGCTCGCCCAGAGAGGACCAGCTCCTTGAATTTGTGCTTGAGGGTCTCGTCGTAGATCTGCGTGTAATTGCGCGTCATCTCGGCACTCTGGTGGTCGAGGTAGGTCATCACATCGGCCAGGCCCATGCCGTTGTTGATCATCTCGGTGCCCACGGTGTGGCGGAAGGCGTGCGGGCGAAACCGGAATACCTGCCCGCTGGGCCCCAGGATGGGCACGTCCCGTGCGAGTGCGTTGAGATGCGCCCAGAAGCGCTCGTAGGTGTAGAGGCCGTCCGTAGTGCGGAAGAGGTACCGCTGGCCATACACATCAGGGATGTCCTTCACCGGTTCCCGCTGCGCCAGGATGGCGGCCTCGACTTCCCTGCTGACCGGCAGGGGACGCACCTCGCGCTTCATTTTGACATTGTACCAGCGCACACGGGGAGCCCCGGCCGCATCGTATTCCAGGCAGTCCTCCACCAGATGCAGCGCATCCACCGAGCGCAGCCCCATGACGCTCATGATCTGCACCAGGTGCTGGTCGTAGGGTGGGAGGCGATCCAGGTGCGCCAGCAACTGTTCCATGACCGCCTCTGGGATGGGGCGCGGCTGGTGCCGGATGCGCTGAGGGAAGTCCTCGTCGTAAATGAGCAATTGCTGCGGCGCTTCCGGCCAGTGATGGCGTTGCATGTAGGTAAACATGGCCTGCAACAAAATGACGGTGTGCAGCCGCCGCTCGGCGGTCATCTCGTAGTGCCGCTCCATCGAATCCACCCAGCCGGTCATGGCCAGCACCGGCTCGAGCATCTCACGCGTCAAGGAGGCGAACGAGGAGAGACCAGGGTACCGCCGCTCCAGTTCCTGGATGATGGGCTTGAACGCCGGAAGGGTGGAGACCATGGTCGTGCCAGTCCAGTAGCCCACCCGTGCCCGAAAATAGCGCTTGATGAGGGCTTTGAGGTCGGGGTGCTGGATGAAGGAGAAATCAATGGTGTAATCGCCCCCGGTTTTGTGCTTGGGGTAATCGCTGGTGATCCGCCGAATATCGATGCGGTCCTGTGCCCACTCCGCATCGATGTCTTCTGCCAGCGGAACGGGACCGGGGTCCAGTCGCAGCGCTCGCTTGGGGATCATGGTGCATTTGATCCCCAGGCTGCGCACCCAGGCGCGGAACGCCGGGTCTCGCACGGCAGCGTACCAGGGGCCATCCGTGGTGTATCCTGCTTTGCGGCACAAGTAACGGCGAGCAAGCGTCCGGTTGGCGGGATCCTGGAGGAGGTGCCAGAACCGTTGCTGCGCAGGAGAGAGCCCCTGCTCGATGGGGATCCGCCCGGCCAGCGCGTCAGCCACGGAGGGACGGGCTGGAGGACAGCGTCTGCCAAGCTGCTCGACCCAGGCGCGGAACGGTTCATCGCACAGCGCGTCAAACCAGGAGGCCTCTGCACTCAAACCGGCATGCTGTGCTAACTCCAGGACCGGGAGATGCCGCGTCGCCGGATCGAGGAGGACCGGCACAAAGCGCTGTTGTGTTCGCGTGAGTTGTGCTGGGGGAAGCGGCTCAGTCTGCTGTGGGAGCGCCATGGTGTTGCTTTTTCCTTTCTTGGTAGTCGTGCCATTTCTGGCTCAGATCCTCGTCATCCAAATGGACGTAGGTGTTGATGGTGGTCTGCACGTTGGCATGGCCGAGCCGCTCCTGGACGTAGCTCGCATCCCAGCCAGCCCGAATGAGCTCGGTGGCATGCGTGTGGCGTAGCAAGTGGGCATGCAGCGGAATGCCGGTCTTCTGACTGTAGTAGCGAAACAGGGCCTTGAGGGCGTGGCGGGAGAGCGGAGTTCCGTAGGTCGATTCCCCCTGCCGATTCCGGGCTTGCAGGTTTCGCACCACGAAGACATGATCGGTCTCAAAGGTGTGCTGGAGCACCAGGTGGTCGAGCAGGGCCATGACTTGCGGAGTCAGCTCCACGAAGCGCTCTTCGCGTTCAACCATCCCTTTGGCCAGCGCCCCGTTCGCCAGGCCGGAACGCCGACGAATGACGACGCCGTTCCGGTGAAACTCCAGATCCTGAATGTGCAGGCCCAGGACTTCTATGTTAGCTAGGATGATCGCCTGGATAAGAGCACCGCTTTCTTCGGATGCCATCGGAATAGCTCTTTAGCCAGGGGAACTCAAGATAGGTAACAGAGAGGAGAAAGACTATGGAGAGACAAGAAGTACAGTGGAACCACTACCCGCTCGTTGCTGCCCACCCGGCAGCTCGCTCCTTCGTAGAACGACTGACCCTCAAAGGGAAACGCCCCAAGACTGTAGACGCCTACGCCCGTGCCATTGTGGATCTCCTTGTCTCCTTTGACAAAGCAGATGTTTTGGAAGCCACGGAGGCTGACTTGGATAGCTACATTGCGAGCCTCAAGCTCCGAAAACCGAAGAAACGGGGACGGGGAGGCATGATTGAGGATGAGACGAAGATCCGCTACCTGACCGGTCGCAATCTCTCAGCGAATACCATCGCTCAACGTGTGGTGGCCTGCCGTCTCTTCTACGATTTTCTCATCCGTAAACACCTGCGTACTGATCCGCTGAACCCAGTGGCGCGGGGAAGTGATGGACGAGATGGACAACGCCCAGTACGAGGACCCGTTGGCAAACAGCAGCGCTTGCCTTGGTTGCCTTCAGACGAAGTCTGGGAACGATTTGTCCGCCACGTTCTTTTGCATGAGGACGCCCGCACACAAGCCATGATCCTGCTCGCCTACGCTGCTGCCCTCCGTCGAGAGGAACTCATGTCCTTACGGGTTGATGATATCGACTGGGCACAAGGGATCGTGACCATTCGTCCAGAGACCACCAAAAACAGGCGCATGAGGTATATTCCCGTCGAAGCCTCGGTCTTGTATCCGGTCCGCCACTACCTTGAAGGGGATCGCCGAGCGCTCATTGCCGCCTACGAGGGTGAGGATCTCGGTCAGATTTTTTTATCTGATTCGACTCGTAATCCCACGGGATGCGCAACGAGTTTGCTCTGTGAAGTCGGACTGGCACAAGACGCGTCCTTCCTGGCTCTCACCTGTGCCTGGAGGCAGCAGAGCCGTTCCTCTGCCACGGCCGATGACGCTGTTCATGGCGCTTTCATGACGCTTCCTCCTTACACTAGGACGAGAGAGGGCGAGGTGCCTGGTACGTCGAGCTTGCCCACGTTCGCTCATCGCGACCGCCTCGCTCGTCGCATCAAGGGAGAGCGGGCGAGTATGAGGGAGGGCCAAGTGACGCAGCTTTCG